>Ga0315901_10003422_pt1 | contig 20633 bp, 18 predicted proteins | sample LakEriMetagenome_10_FD_203761 | JGI IMG/M metagenome (GOLD analysis project Ga0315901, IMG submission 203761) | Freshwater fungal communities from buoy surface, Lake Erie, Ohio, United States - Buoy 2 MA116 | ecosystem: Environmental > Aquatic > Freshwater > Lake | place: USA: Lake Erie, Ohio... | reverse complement strand
CGGGGTCTATGGTAGTACCATGCGCAATGATCTCTGTCCTCCCGATGGCCCCGGCACGGAATGATTCGTGAACAGCGCGGAAGTTTTTCCAGGATTCGGGAAGCAAGGCGTTATAAGCTTGCAAAGGATCCGTTGTGTCCGCATCATGATGAAAGAAATCTGTCCAATAGTACTCAAATGGCATCAGCATTTGTAAGTTGGGCGTGGGCCCTATGAAGTTGTTGCTTGAGGATCCTGTTCCAGTCACTGAGTAAATGCCCTGGGGTGTGTTTCCATTGGTAATAAAGTAAGGGAGGCCCGAACCGGATCTGGCCAGTTGACCAAAGGCAAGCAGTTTGCCTTGCTCATCTCTTTCAAATCTTCCTTCCATGTTTTGAATGACAACGATACCGGGATAATCACGGTTACGATTCTGAAAGGAGTAAACGATTTTTTGTCCATGCGTCTGCTGGTGTGCAAAAAGCTCGTGCAACGAAGGGACCATTTCAGGTTTGCCGTAGTTTTCCACGTAAAGCTTCAGTGCAATGATGATCTTGTTGGTGCTGTCCTTCAGGTATCTTTCATCCACCATTTGCCTGATCTCGGGCAGGGACGTGGGCTCAGTCCTCATGACCCATGCCATGATCATGGATATCAGCTTTGGGTGTTTTTCGGTGAGCATGATCTTTTTCATACCGGGCAGGTAAGAAGCAGGACCTACTGCATACATGGCTTCAAGGAATGAGCGCCTTGTTTCCAGTTCCAGAGAGTCATGGTAAGCGGCCAGTGTTTTATTGAAGCCCGACCGGACCAGGTCGTTAAAGACCAGGAACTGGCTGATGGCCCAGAATGCGGATTGGTACCGGTATTCAGTTTCATTGTTGAGCGGAAGCGCGAAAGATTGCTGGATGGTGTAGTTGTAGAGGTTCTTTTTCAGGTTTTCCCGCTGCGCCTGTAATACGAAACTGCTTTTTATGTTCTCAACCGGAAAGTATTGTGCGTGAACTTTCAGGAGGGATGATGTAGATATAACGATGAACAGGAAACGAATCATGAATTAAACTTACCAAATTGTGTTCATGTTGCGCATAAAAAACTGCCGGCATTTTTGCCGACGCTTTTTGGGGATTTGGTGGGATTCAATGCTCATGAGGCAGATTTCCGGTCACATGTTCACCAATTTTTCTCCCCACTTCAATTACAGCATCAACAGAATGGCGGAAATTGAAACCGGCGACAGACAACGGGGATCTGCAGATGTATGGAGGTTCCCGTATTTTTGACGAATGGAGCAGGTATTTTTTATCGATGAATTAAGGCAATTCACAAATCGGATCTTTGTTTCGATAGGATGTTCAGCAGAGCATGCGATACAGGCGACAGAAGCCTTGTTGTCCGCCGACCTAAGGGGAATTGATTCGCATGGTATTGCCAGGTTAAGTGGGTATGTGCGGCTTTGGGAAGCGGAAAGGGTGAACGCAAAACCGGCCATCCGTATCATCCATGAATCTCCTTCCACAGCTTCGGTTGATGGTGACCGTGGGTTAGGTCTGGTGGTCGCGCCTTATGCCATGGAACTGGCCATTGAGAAAGCGAGGACCTGTGGTACGGGTTGGGTGGCGGTGCAGAACAGCAATCATTTCGGCATAGCTGCATATCATGCCATGAAGGCGTTGGGCCAAGATATGATCGGCATCGCGATGACCAATGCCAGTGCATTGGTTGCGCCAACTTTTTCCAATGAGCGTATGTTGGGAACTAATCCGATATGCGTAGCGATACCTTCTGGAATTGAGCCGCCTTTTGTCGCTGACCTGGCAACCACAACGGCTGCCAATGGTAAGCTGGAGATTTTGCAAAGAAAAAAAATGCCTGCGCCGGATGGATGGATCCAGGATAAGGATGGCCATGGTACAAATGATGCGCATGCTTTAAAACAGGGAGGTGCTTTATTGCCTCTTGGCGGGGACAGGGAGCATGGAAGTCATAAAGGTTATGCACTGGGCTCAGTGGTAGATATTTTTTCAGCCGTATTGAGTGGCGCTAATTATGGACCCTGGGTTCCGCCTTTCCCGGCCTATGTGCCTATGCCCGAAGGACAGCCTGGCAAGGGGATCGGACATTTCTTTGGCGCAATGCGCATTGACGCATTCAGGCCGGCTGAAGACTTCAGGCAGAACATGGACAAATGGCTCCACCGTTTCAGGAATGCCAGTCCTATAGATGACAGTTGTAAAGTACTTGTGCCCGGTGATCCTGAAAGGATGATGGAGGCAGAAAGAAGGGCACAGGGTATTCCGCTGTTAGGTGCCGTGGTGGACGACCTGCGAAGCCTTGCTGATAAATTTTCCATTCCATTCCCTGAACGTTGAGGGGATTGTTCATCTGCCATTTTTTCTCCATATTTTTGGCATCCTCAAAAAAAGGAAACGTATGAAAATAATGAAGTTCGGTGGCACTTCTGTTGGCAAGCCTGAAAGGATGCATGAAGTGTCAAGGCTGGTAACGGCCAGTGATGAGCCAGCCATTGTTGTACTGAGTGCATTGAGTGGAACCACCAACAGCCTGGTGACCATTGGCGACGCGCTTTCCAAGGGTGATAAGAAACAGGCCAGCCAACTGATCAGCAAGCTGGAGGAGCATTATAAACAGTTCATTGTTGACCTTCTGAAATCTGAGGCCATGGTGGCCAAGGCCAATGCGGTGATCAACGAGCATTTTGAATTCCTCAACATCATACTGAAGATCTCTTTTAACGAGGCATTGAACAAAGACATTCTTGCCCAGGGAGAACTGATGAGCACCAAGCTGTTCAGTTTATATCTCGAGGAACAGAACATTGACCATGCTTTGCTTCCGGCGCTCGAGTTTATGAGTATCGACAGCAACGAAGAACCCCAGATCGGTACCATCAAGGTAAGATTGAAACAATTGCTCGAGCAGTATAAAGGCAAGAAGCTTTTTGTAACACAGGGTTATATCTGCCGCAACGCCAGGGGCGAGGTGGATAATCTGAAACGCGGAGGCAGCGACTATTCAGCTTCCCTGATCGCTGCCGCCATCAATGCATCTGTATGCGAGATATGGACTGACATCGATGGCATGCATAACAATGATCCGCGTGTGGTAAATAAGACGGTGGCCATTGAGCAACTGAGTTTTGATGAAGCCGCGGAGCTTGCCTATTTCGGTGCCAAGATATTGCACCCCGCTTCTATATGGCCGGCGCAACAATATAAGATCCCTGTTAAGCTGCTGAATACCATGCAGCCCTCAGCGAGGGGAACCCTGATCACAGAGGAAGCTGGCTCTCAGGGCATCAAGGCAGTTGCCGCAAAAGACGGTATCATTGTGGTGAAGATCAAGAGCAGCCGGATGTTGCTGGCGTATGGTTTCCTCCGGAAAATATTCGAGGTGTTTGAGAAGTACCGCACCCCGATCGATATGATCACCACGTCAGAAGTTGCTGTGTCATTGACCATTGATAGTGGAACGCACCTGGACGAGATCGTCAGGGAGTTGGATCCATTTGGGGAAGTTGAAGTGGTGAAAGACCAGACGATCATCGCCATTGTGGGTAACCAGCTCACTACAACAGATAAGGTGCTGGCAAACCTGTTCACCGCGCTGAGTGCCGTGCCCATTGGCATGGTCAGCTTCGGGGCGACGCCACACAATGTTTCGATCCTGGTGCCTTCCAGCCAGAAAACAAATACGCTTCAGCTGCTGAACAGCGGATTGTTCGGGCTATAGGAGAGAAGCTTGTCTGAGGACCATCTATAAATGAATTAGAGCATTTGCAGGGAGATATCTCTCATACAAATGCTCTAATTTTTTTTGACTAATGGACGCCTCAGATCACGATCATCGAGTCACCATAGCTGAAGAAACGATATTTGTCCTTGATCGCTTTTTTGTAAGCTTCCATAGTGAGATCGTATCCGGCAAACGCACATACCATGATCAGCAGGCTGGTCTTTGGCAGGTGGAAATTGGTGATCAATGCATCGGAGATCGAGAAATTATATGGAGGATGGATAAAGATATTCGTCCAACCCTCAGATGGTTTGAGGAGCTTATCGGCCGTGAATGAAGTTTCAAGCGCCCTCATGGTAGTGGTGCCCACGGAGCAGATCCTGTGACCTTCTGTTTTGGCCTTGTTGACGATCTTACAGGCCTGGTCTTCGATGCTATAGAATTCTGCATCCATTTTGTGCTTACTCAGGTCTTCCACTTCAATGGGCCTGAATGTGCCCAATCCGGTGTGGAGCGTAACCTCTGCGAACCTGATGCCCTGGATCTCCAGTTTCTTGATCAGTTCAATGCTGAAATGCAGACCAGCCGTCGGTGCCGCAACAGCACCCTCGTGCTTCGCATACACGGTCTGGTACCTTTCCCTGTCTTCCTCATCCGGCTTGCGCTTGATGTATTTTGGCAGGGGGGTCTCGCCCAATGAATTCAGCACCCTTTTGAAATCCTCCTCCGGACCATCGAACAGGAAACGGATGGTTCTGCCCCTGGATGTGGTATTGTCGATCACCTCGGCCACCAGTTCATCTGCGTCCCCGAAATAAAGTTTGTTACCCACCCTGATCTTCCTTGCGGGATCAACGATTACATCCCATAGCCTGTTCTGTTTATTCAATTCACGAAGCAGGAATACCTCGATCTTGGCCCCTGTCTTCTCCTTGCGTCCGTACATCCTTGCAGGAAACACTTTTGTGTTATTTACAACGAATACGTCTTTGTCATCAAAATATTCCAGGATATCACGGAAATGCCTGTTTTCGATCTGGCCGGTTTTTCTATGCACCACCATCATTCGGGCATCTTCTCTTTTTTTCGCAGGGTGCTGGGCAATAAGGTTAAGGGGGAGGTCAAATCGGAATTGAGATAATTTCATGAATTATTGCTTTTTTTCAAAACAGCCATCATGAAACAAACCGACGGATCGATTAAGCAGATTTTCCAAGTCAAACCTGATCTTACGGCACCAGATTTGTCCATGTTATAGGCTAAATGCGTGCAAAGTTAAGGAATTTCGGGCCATTCCCGTTCACTCCCTGCGCAGCAGTTTTTAACCGGTTTTACCCGGAACAGCGTCAATCAACTTCTTTGTATAGGGACTTACCGGGTGGTGGTAGATCTCTGCGGCAGGGCCGATCTCTTCCAGCAGGCCTTTATTCATGACCATGATCCGGTCGCTGACATGGTGCACTACCGACAGGTCGTGGGATATGAACAGGGTGGTAAAGCGGTATTCTTTTTTGAGGTCCGCCAGCAGGTTAAGCACCTGTGCCTGGACGCTGACGTCGAGCGCCGATACGGATTCGTCGCAAACCATGAAAGAGGGGTCCAGGGCCAATGCCCGGGCGATCCCGATACGCTGGCGCTGCCCACCGGAGAATTCATGGGGATACCGTTTGAAGTGGTCTGCTTTCAGGCCCACTTTTTCCAGCAGCTGAATGGTCCTTTCCTGCAGTTCCCGGGTGTTCCGGCCCATGCCGTACACGTCGAGGGCTTCCCGGATGGCTATGCCAACCGGCATCCTGGGATTCAGAGAAGAATAGGGGTCCTGGAAAATGATCTGGATCTCTTTTCGCAGCGGCTTCATGTCTTTTTTTCTCAACCCGGTCAGGTCTTTTCCTTTGTAAAGGATCTTCCCCCCCGAGATGGGGGTCAGCCTTAGTAAGGCCCGCCCCAGCGTTGTTTTTCCACAACCGGATTCCCCTACAAGCCCCAGGGTTTCGCCTTCATACATGTCAAAGCTCACGCCGTCCACGGCTTTATTGAAACTCGATGGTTTGCCAAAAATGTTTTTCCTGCCCGGGAACCAGACTTTCAGGTCGCTCACTTCCAGAACAGGGATTTTAGTCTTTTGTGGTGTTTGTTCTTTAGTAATGTCGGGTTCTGTTATATGTATGGTCTGGTTTGGGGATTCCTCTTCGGCCAGAAAATCGCTGACCATGGGGAGCCTCGAGCCTGGTTCATGAAGGATGGGCCGGCAGGCCAACAATGCTTTTGTATAGGGGTGGCTGGGTGCCGTCATGATTTTTTTGGTTGGCCCCTGCTCAACGATTTTTCCTTTATACATCACTACCACCTGGTCAGCTATCTCGGACACCAGTCCCAGGTCGTGCGTGATGAAAATGACACCCATATCGAGTTGGCCCTGCAGATTCCTGATCAGGGTCAGTACATTTTTCTGTACGGTCACGTCAAGCGCTGTAGTGGGTTCGTCTGCGATCAGCAGTGCCGGGTTGCAACTAATGGCCATCGCGATCATCACGCGCTGTTTCTGGCCCCCGCTTAATTGATGGGGGTATCGTTCCAGCATGTTGTCGGGATCAGGTAACTCGACTTTCCGGAAAAGTTCAAGCGTTTCTTTCCGGGCTTCCTGGCGGGAGACCGCACCATGTAATCTGAGTGCTTCCATGACCTGCTCCCCGCACCTGACCAGGGGATTGAGCGAGGTCATGGGTTCCTGGAAGATCATGGAGATCCTGTTGCCCCTCAATTTGCGAAGCTCTTCTTCCCCGATCGACAATAGGTCAACGGGTGAATGCCCATTTTCGTCAAATGTAATATCACCTGAAATATATGTTGCAGCCGGTGGAAGCAGCCTGAGGATGGACAGGGCGGTTACAGATTTGCCGGAGCCGGATTCCCCAACGATAGCGGTGATCTCACCCCTCCTTACATCAAAACTGATCTGTTGGAGTGCATCAAATGAGCCCTCCTCTGTACTGAACCGTAGGGTCAGGTTGTGGACAGATAACAGAGGGCTGGCCATCAAAACCTGAGATGTTTGACGGTAAGTCCGTTATTGATCAATTGCTTCAGAGAATCGATCCCGATCCGCAGGTGGCGTTCTACGAAATCCGTGGTTACTTTCTTATCGCTTTCTTCGGTCTTAACGCCCTCGGGTACCATGGGCGAGTCGCTGATCAGCAGTAAAGCGCCCGTGGGTATCCTGTTGTAAAAGCCAACGGAAAAAATGGTAGCGGTTTCCATGTCAATGGCATAAGCGCGTATGCGTTGCAGGTAGGCCTTGAATTCTTCGTCATGTTCCCATACCCGGCGGTTGGTGGTGTACACGGGGCCGGTCCAGTAATCCTGCTCATAGTCCCTGATGGTAGTGGAAATAGCCTTTTGAAGCGCAAAAGCAGGCAGTGCCGGAACTTCGGGCGGGAAGTAGTCGTTGGATGTACCCTCGCCGCGGATCGCTGCGATCGGGAGCAACAGGTCGCCAATGCTATGCCTCTTTTTCAGGCCGCCGCATTTCCCCAGGAATAGAACAGCCTCGGGTTCTATGGCTGTCAGGAGGTCCATGACGGTAGCGGCCGTGGGGCTCCCCATGCCAAAGTTGATGATGGTGATCCCTTCGGCAGTAGCGGTCTGCATGGGTTTGTCGATCCCCGTGATCTCGGCATTGTGCCAGAGCGAGAATAAGCGCACGTAGTTGGAAAAGTTGGTGAGTAAGATGTACTTTCCGAAGTTCTCCAGTTTCTGCCCGGTATACCTCGGCAACCAATTGTCTACGATTTCCTTTTTGCTGTTCATGTGTTCTTCTCCTTCTGATAAAATTAGTGATTACTTTGCAGGCATGATCAACCCGGTTTATCCCCAGCATGAATTTCGGATCCGTAAGGAAGGCGATATGTCGAGGATCTTTGATGAGGCCCGGAAAATTTGGGTTAAACTCACACCGGAGGAATGGGTGCGCCAGAACTTTTTTCAGTATCTCATTAAGGAACTGAACTACCCGGCATCCATGATCGCTATGGAGAAGGAGATCACCCTGTTTGAACTTACTAAACGCTTTGATATACTGGTATACAACCGGGATCATAAGCCCTGGATGATCGTAGAGTGCAAGGCGCAGTCGGTTCCCCTGACCGAAAAAACACTGATGCAGGTGCTTCGCTACAATATGGCCGTCCCCGTTCCCTTTATTGTGATGACCAACGGTGCTCACTGCCGTGCATTACAGCTGCTTGGTGATGCCGTCACAGAGCTAGAGGCACTTCCCGCATACATATAGTCATCGATTTAAGGAATCATTGCGGCAGTTATGAAATGTTTTTATCTTGGTAAGGCAATCGTTTCAGACACCCTCTAAAATCCTAAACATGAGAAAGGTCATCATGGTTCTTGCTGTATTATGTTGTAGCATACTGGCCAGGCAGGGATATGCCCAGGAGAAGAATGATACCACTTACAGGATCGCCACTGCGGATGGCAATGAATATGTGGGAAAGATTGTTGGTCGGGATGCCGACGGGATCACCTTGAACACATCGCAACTCGGAAACATCACCATCAAAAATGCGGACATCAGAAAGATGACGTATGTGGGCAACGTTCGAATGGAGAACGGGAAATATTTTTTCGACAATCCTCAGGCTTCAAAATACTTTTTTGCGCAGAACGGCTATGGCGTGAAGAAGGGTGAGGGCTATTACTCGAATGTCTGGATATTTTTTAATGAGTTCACCTATGGGGTGTCTGATCATTTTTCGATCAGTGCAGGTATCATTCCCATGTTTTTGTTTGGGGTAGCTACGCCGGTGTGGATCAATCCCAAACTGTCTATCCCTGTGGTGAAAGATAAATTCAATCTGGGTATCGGAGCGTATGCGGGTACGGTACTTGGAGAGGATAATACGGGATTTGCCTTCCTGTATGGCAATTCAACCTTTGGCAACAGGGATAAGAATATTACACTTGGCTTAGGCTGGGGTTACGCAGGCGGTGAAATGTCCAAAACACCCTTGGTGACATTGGCGGGAATGTTGAGGATAAGCCAGCGCTGGTATCTGCTTACAGAGAACCAATTCCTCAGTCTTCCTGATGCGGAGGGGCTAACCATTTTGTCTGCTGGTGCCAGATATGCCGCGAGAAGGGTTGGGATTGACTTTGGTCTTTTTGTCCCAATAGAGGAGGGGATAAGTTTTTTTGCAGCTCCATGGCTGGGCATAAATGTGCCTTTTGGCAGAAAGAAATGATATTAAAAAACCGGGGCCCCCTTGTAAGGGCCCCGGTTCCATTTCACTTATTTTGCCTTATGGGAAGATACCCAGTTCAGAATAGCTGGTGCCTACTTTATTGATGGCCACCACAAATGATGCGGTCCTCATGTCTTTTATGCCGGGATGTTTTTTCCAGGTATCTATGATCTCGTGCGTTGCGCCGATCATGGTTTCTTCCAGACCGCTTCTGACCAGGTCCACTTCATCTGCGCCTGCGATCAGTTTATGCCTGATGTCGCTGGACACTTTCTGGCCGGTCAGTTTCTCCAGTTGCTCCACGATGTTCATGTTCTGGTTTTCTGAGAATCTTTTTTCGAGCCTGCCATAACGGACGTGGCTCAGGTTCTTGAGCCATTCAAAATATGATACAGTGACGCCACCGGCGTTGAGGTACATATCGGGGATCACGAGAGCGCCTTTTTCGGCAAGGATCTCATCCGCTTCAGGAGTGAGGGGTCCGTTGGCGGCTTCTCCAATGATCTTTGCTTTCACCCTCGGTGCATTTTCACCATTGATCACGTTTTCCAGAGCAGCGGGGATCAGGATATCACAATCCAGCTCAAGGGCATCCGTATTTTTTGGAAGATTGGTCGCGCCCGGGAAATTGAGCAGTGAGCCTGTTGCTTTACGATGGGCCACTGCGGCTTCAACATCTAATCCTGCATCGCTGAAAATGGCGCCTTCAAACTCGGAAAGACCTGTGATGAGGGCACCTGCTTCCTGGAAGAATTTGGCCGAATGATAGCCAACGTTTCCGAGGCCCTGTACCACCACGCGCTTACCTTGCACACCGGTGGTGAGACCGAGTTTTTGCATCAGATCCTGCATGTTGCACACTTCACGAACTCCGTAGAAGACGCCAAGACCCGTAGCTTCCCGCCTTCCCCTGACGCCGCCCTGTGTGACCGGTTTTCCGGTAACGCAGGCCATGGCATCCACTTCGCCGGGATGCAGGGCCATATAGGTATCCAGGATCCACGACATTTCCCTTTCCCCTGTTCCATAATCGGGAGCAGGTACGTCTTCGCCGGGGCCAATGAATTTTTTCTTGTCCAGCTCCGCTGTGTAACGGCGCGTGATCTTTTCCAGTGTGTATGCGTCGTAGTTGCGCGGGTTAATGGCGATACCGCCTTTGGCGCCGCCAAAAGGTACGTTCACAATGGCGCATTTGTAGGTCATCAGTGCGGCCAGGGCCATCACCTCATCCAGGTTCACCATATCGCTGAAGCGGATACCGCCTTTACAGGGCAGTTTGTGGTGGGAGTGCTGTACACGATACGCTTTGATCACTTCGATCTTATCACCCACCTTAACGGGAAAGTGCATACGAAGTACAGAGTTACACTGTTTGATCTGTTCCAGGGTGCCTTTGTCAAAATTGGTATAGCCGGCTGCTTTGTCGAAACTATTGCAGACGGCGTCAAAAAAACTGTATTCTGCAGACATGCATTGATGGTTTTTAAGTTTTATATAGCAAGCATTGAAAACGAATATTAGCTGTCCTGCTTCTCCAGGCGGCTGATCTTTTTATCGAGCCTTACCAGGTACAGGATCAGCCCTGCAAGGATCGTCAGGATCACTGCGATCACCACGTAGATCTTTCCATTGCTTCTCATGAGATCCGCCATTTCAGCGGGTTCGGAAGCCTGGCTGAAACCCGGAATGGAAACCGCGAGCAGCAGGAAAAGGAACAATACGGACGAGCTTTTGTTATGCATTAAGCCATTTTTTTTCTTTAAGAAAACTGAGCCTGATCTTGAGGGAAGTGATCCAAACTCCCAACAGGGTCCATCCGATTACGCCCGGATAGAAAACAAGTCGCATCCTGGCGTCGATATCGTTGAAATTAAGTGCCGGATTACCTTCCTGACCCGGGTGCAGGCTGGGTAGAAGCCTGGGGATGATCCAGATCGAAGGGAAAAGCATCGCATATGCGAAAACGTTATATACTGCACTTACGCGTGCTTTTTTATCAATATCTGTGATCGAACTCCGCAAAACGAAGTAGGCAAAATAGATAAGGAGGGCCATGGCCGCTCCAATTAGTTTTGGCTCACGCACGATGGATCCGAAAGACGCATAAGCCGGGTTGTTGGGGTCTGCCCAGGTGTAGGAGGCCCAAATGGCGCCGGTGGCATAACCCAGCAGCCCAAGCAGTACGCCGGTTGATGCGTTATGCTGGGCTTTGATGTCCTGCTTCAGGTCAAGTGACCGCAGGTACCTGATGCTATGCACTACCGAAACCGTGAACAGGATCATCATCGCAAACCACATACATACGTGGAAATAGAGGTTCCGGATGGTTTCCTGTAACTGCCTCAGGGCAGGAACGGGTGCAAGGAGTCCTGCGATCACGGTATAAACGAGCAAGGCAACACAGAGGTATTTCCACCACGATCTCTTCATTCGTTGATTTTTTGTGCCTTTGGCCAATGGCGGGGCCTTTATCAAAGCGATGCAAATTTACAGGATACCCTCAATCTTTCCATAAAAACGGGAATAAAATGAGGGAGAGGACAACGATGCCCAGATCCAGGGCGATGAGCAGTAATACCACCTGGCCAACCACCCCTTCCCTGAACGTTTCAGCAAAAGCAGCTTTCGATAGCCTGATGAGCAACAGGAGTTGTGGGATGATGATGGGGAAACCGAGTATGGCCATCAGGGAGGCTTGTTGCATGGCTTTTGAAGCGATGGCCGCAAGCATGGTGAAAACCAGGCTCAGGCCGATCCCGCCGAGGTAGCTGATGCCGATGAAAGTCAGCAGGTCGGCCGTGGGGTCGCCCATAAAAGCGATGTACAGGAACAGGTTCACCGTATTCATGATCGTCATCAGCAGCATATTATAGAGGATCTTGGCTGCTACATATTCCACCGGGTGGGTGATGGTGTAGAAGTACAACATCCTGCCGCGGCCCTCCTGCAGGAAACTCTTCGCCACAGCATTGATGCATACGAACAGTTGGGTGACCCAGAACAGGGCGTTCCATGTTTCGTAGTTGGTTTCGCCAATAGCGAGGTACAGGACAAAGATGGTAGAGGCCACGTACAGCAATACGCCGTAAAAGGCATACTGCTGGCGCATTTCAAGCATCCAGTCTTTTCTGAACAATGTAAGTATGCGGTGTATGGCGTTCAATCAGTGTTATTTTTGGTAGCAGACCCTGCAGCGTGGTTCATAGACATTTTTTTCTCCCAGCATCACCTGCCCCTGGTCATCCGTTTTTCGATATGAATAGTTGGCAATATGGCCGCAAACCATACATATCGCATGCAGTTTGGTGATATAGTCGGCAATGGCCAGCAGATCGGGGATACGGCCGAATGGCTTGCCCGTGTAATCCATGTCGAGCCCCGCAACGATCACCCTTGTCCCTCCGAGAGCCAGGGCGTTGCAGACGTCAATAATGCCTTCGTCAAAAAACTGGGCTTCGTCGATTCCCACCACATTAACGCCTTTGGCCAGCTCCAGGATCACTGAAGAATTATCCACAGGTGTGGATTGTATGCTGTTCTCGTCGTGCGAAACGATATGCTCCGGGTGATAGCGGGTATCAATAGCCGGCTTGTATATGTTCACAGTCAGGTTCGCTATCCTGGCCCTTTTCAGCCTCCTGATCAGCTCTTCTGTTTTTCCGGAGAACATTGATCCACAGATCACTTCGATCCATCCGCGGGCGGTATTCCCATGCAGGGGTTCTATAAACATTTTGTTAGGATGAGGTATACATAACTTGTTTGTACCTTTACAAGGTTCTGACGCACAAAAGTACCATAGTCTATGGAAAGAGCTGAGGTTTTAATGTTGAAATTACAGGAGCAGTACCGGAGAAAAGAACCGGCTGCCCAGCTGTTGCTTACCCTTCAGTTGCTGCAACAGGAGTTGATGCAAATGAATGAATCGAAGCCCCAGCAAGTAAAAGAGCGTTCAAAAGTTTCCGTTGTCCTCCCTTTCCAGAGGCATAAAGCCTCCGATGAACCGCAGCTTCCCGGCGAGGAAAAGATCGTTGAGGTACTGCATATCGATGAGGAGGAAGTGGAACGGGAACTGGAACAGATGAAACAGGCTGCTGATTTGAAGAATGAGATCAGCATGAAGATCCGCCCATTGTTCCAGGATCAGTATGACCCGATAGAAGATGTGCCTACACTGGCCTCCCACATTCCTCCACCAGTTCAGGTGCAACAAACACCACCACCGCCGCCGCCCCAGCCTGATCAGGTTCCTTACCAGGCTCCCCCGGTACATCACGCGCAGTTTCAGCCCGCACCATCCGCACCGAAACCAACGGCTGAAACAGTATCCAGGGAACTGAACGAAAAATTGAAGGAAACCACCCTCGAAGTGGCCCATAAACTGCAGGATACACCTATAAAGGACTTACGTAAAGCCATCGGGATAAACGACAGGTATCTCTACATCAATGAATTGTTCAATGGCGATGAAGCGATGTTTGAGCGTTCCGTTAAAACGCTGAATCAGTTCTCTATCTTACCCGAAGCCGAATTCTGGATGCAAAGGGAGTTGAGGATCAAACTGGCATGGAAGGAGGACAATGCCCTGGTGCGACAGTTCGTTCAACTGGTGAGGAGACGATTCTCCTGAATATGCGCCAGGATCTTTTTTGTGGCGCCTGATTTTTCCTGCACATAGGCCCTTGCCCTTTCGCCCGCTTGTTTTCTGTGCTGATCGTCCTGCAGCAGGTTCCTGACCGTTTTTTCAAGTTCAATCGCCGAAGAGACGGTGAAAGCTGCGCCAGCTTCCAGCAGATCGGTGGCCTCCCTGAATTTTTCATGTTCGGGGCCGAAGATCACTGGCTTTCCGTGGACCGCGGCCTCCAGGATATTATGAATGCCACTGCCAAAGCCCCCGCCAACATAGCATACATCCGCATAGTGGTAGAGGCGGGACAGTAAACCAATATTATCGATGATCAGCACATGCGCATCTCCGTTAGTTCCTTTTTCAAGCAATTGGGAATACCGGATGGTCTTCCTGAAAAGTTTTTCAATGCTGCGCAAATGCCCTTCGTACACTTCGTGGGGCGCGATGATGAAGACAGTGCCGGGGCTGGTATTGGCATAATGGTGCCACACCTTTTCGTCTTCCTCCCAGGTACTTCCGGCAACAATCACGCGTGAATGCCCGCAGAAACCCGCCACGGGTTCTACAGGTACGAATGTATCGCGCACCGCGGTCACCCTGTCGAACCGGGTATCGCCACTGACCATGAAATTGTTCACGCCAGCTTTTTCAAGGAGGGTTACGCTGGCATCATCCTGTACAAAGAACATGCTGATCTGTTGGAGTACTTTTCTCCATCTTCCTCCGTACCACCTGAAGAATACCTGGTCAGGACGGAAAATGGCGGATACCATGAGTACGGGTATCTTCCTCCTTGCCATCTCTTCCAGGTAATTTAACCAGTATTCATATTTGACGAAGATGGCCAGGTCCGGCTGAACGAGGCCCAGAAAGTCGTGTGCATTTGCTGCTGTATCAGCAGGCAGGTAAACCACAACATCGGCCTGCTGGTAATTTTTCCTGATCTCAAATCCGGAAGGTGAGAAAAAACTGAGGATAACAAAATATTCCGGGTAACAGCGGCGGATCTCCTCTAAAACCGGCCTTCCCTGCTCAAATTCACCCAGGGATGCACAATGTATCCAGACCCGCTTTCTGTCCCGGGCAGGCGCCAGTGCCTGTTGATAACGGTCCCGCCAATTCCGGCGACCATCGACCCATAGCCTTGCCTTGGGATTCCACAGGGAAGCCAGTCTGATAGCGGCTGTGTAGAACGATATGGACAGGTTATATACCAGTGGTTTTGAATTGATTCTAGTACAAATCTAATATCCCGGCGCGGTTTTATTTTATTACCTTTGTGCGCGTTAAAAAAAACCACGAATGGGGCCAATTCAAATGGTTGATCTTAAGTCTCAGTACCACCAGATCAAAGATCAGGTGGATAAAGCTGTGATTGACGTGCTGGAGAGCTCGGCTTTTATAAACGGTAAGCCGGTGCATGAGTTTGCAAGTTCCTTGTCGTCCTACCTGGGGGTTAAACACGTGATCCCCTGCGCAAATGGAACCGATGCACTCCAGATCGCCATGATGGCGCTGGGTCTCCAGCCGGGGGACGAAGTGATCACCCCATCTTTTACCTATATCGCTACTACCGAGGTGGTTGCGTTGTTGAAGCTGACACCCGTTTTTGCAGAAGTGGATCCCGTGACCTTTTGTATCGATCCGGCATCCATTCGTAAACTGATCACGCCGAAAACAAAGGCGATCGTGCCGGTTCACCTGTATGGACAGGCTGCGGATATGGCAGAGATCATGAAGATCGCGGAGGAATTCAACCTGTTCGTGATCGAGGATAATGCACAGGCGATCGGCGCTGAATATATATTCCCCGACGGAAGCCGGAAGAAAACAGGGGCAATCGGCCATATTGGCGCCACATCTTTTTTCCCTTCCAAGAATCTGGGCTGCTACGGTGATGGCGGTGCCATCTTCACTAACGACGACGCGCTGGCGGAGATCATGCGAAAAGTGGCCAATCATGGCCAGTCTGTCAGGTATTACCACGATATAGTAGGATGTAATTCAAGGCTTGATACGATCCAGGCCGCTATCCTGAATATCAAGCTTCCTTTATTGGACAGCTATATTGCGGCCCGCCGGAAAGCGGCGGATCATTATAACCGGGCATTTTCCGGTCAACCCATGATCATCACTCCGGCAACGGCCCCCCATAGCAGTCATGTATTCCACCAGTATACCCTGGTACTTGAAGGGGTGGACCGGAACGCCATGAATGAATACCTGGCTGAGCATAAAATCCCATCCATGATCTATTACCCCGTGCCTGCCCATAAGCAGAAAATGTTCCTGGGATTGTCAAGCGGGCGTGAGGATCTGCCCGTAACCGATTGGCTTACAGCGCGTGTGATCTCCCTGCCAATGCACACGGAACTGGATGAGGAGCAGCTGGAGTATATTTCGGGCCATGTTTTAGATTTTATCGAGAATCTTACGTTATAAGTCACTTAGAATACTAAACCCCTCTTGAAAATATGAAAATTGCTGTAGTTGGTACTGGATATGTTGGCCTGGTGACCGGTACCTGTTTTGCTGAAACCGGTAATAATGTTGTTTGCGTGGATATTGACCAGCGCAAGGTAGACAAGCTTAGTAACGGCGAGATCACGATCTATGAGCCCGGTCTGGAGAAGCTTTTTATTCGTAACCTGAAAGAAGAACGCCTTCATTTTACTACGGATCTTGAAAAAGGTATTGAAGGCGCTGAGATCATTTTTCTCGCACTCCCCACGCCTCCGGGAGAAGACGGGTCCGCGGACCTGAAATATATCCTTGGTGTAGCCGATCATCTTGGTAAGATCCTGAAAGACTATAAGGTGATCGTGGATAAAAGCACGGTGCCCGTTGGAACGGCTGAAAAGGTCAGGGATGCAGTGGCCAAAAACTTCAAGGGTGAATTTGATGTAGTGTCAAACCCCGAATTTTTGCGCGAAGGTGTGGCGGTGGAAGATTTTATGAAGCCGGACAGGGTGGTGATCGGTACCAGCTCAGATAGGGCCAGGAAAGTGATGAACGACCTTTATTCTCCTTTCGTTCGTTCCGGTAATCCGGTGATCTTTATGGATGAACGCTCTGCGGAGCTGACCAAATATGCAGCCAATTCATTCCTCGCTACCAAGATATCTTTCATGAATGAGATCGCCCAGCTTTGCGAACGCCTGGGTGCCGATGTGGATATGGTTCGTAAGGGTATTGGTTCAGATGAACGCATAGGCAAGCGATTCCTGTTCCCAGGCATCGGTTATGGCGGTAGTTGTTTCCCGAAAGACGTGCAGGCCCTGGTGAAAAGTGCCAGCGATGTGAAGTATGATTTCCAGATCCTGAACGCAGTCATGGATGTAAATGAACGCCAGAAAAAACACCTGTTGCCAAAGATCCGCAGCTTTTTCAATAATGATCTTAAAGGCAAGCATTTCGCACTTTGGGGACTGGCCTTCAAACCCAATACCGACGATATCCGGGAAGCTCCGGCACTCTATATCATTGAAGAGTTGCTGAATGCAGGCGCTACCGTATGTGCATTTGATCCGGAAGCCATGAATAATGTGCGGGGCGTGATCGGTGATAAGATCAGTTATGCAGAAAACCAGTATGAAGCGATCGAGGGTGCCGATGGCCTGATCATCGCAACGGAGTGGAACGAGTTCCGGACGCCTGATTTCATCAAAATGGTGAAAAGTCTGAGGCACAAGGTCATTTTTGACGGCCGCAATCTTTTTGACGTGGCCGCCGTGAAGGAACTTGGGTTCCATTATGAAAGCATTGGAAGGGGTAACTCAATAAATCAATAATCAGATGGGTAAGAAACGCGTACTGATCACAGGTGCCGCAGGCTTTCTGGGGTCTCATTTATGTGACAGGTTCATAAAGGAAGGGTATAAAGTGGTTGGCATGGATAACCTGGTAACAGGTGACCTGAGGAATATAGAACACCTTTTCAAACTGGAAGATTTTGAGTTTTATCATCACGACGTATCGAAGTTTATTTTTGTGCCGGGTGAACTCGATTATATCCTCCATTTTGCTTCACCTGCAAGCCCTATAGACTATCTTAAGATCCCGATACAAACACTGAAGGTTGGTTCAATGGGCACGCACAACTGCCTTGGCCTTGCAAAAGCAAAAGGCGCAAGGATTCTCGTGGCGTCCACTTCTGAAGTGTATGGGGATCCGATGGTGCATCCGCAGACAGAGGAGTACTGGGGCAACGTGAATCCCGTTGGGCCACGCGGAGTGTACGACGAAGCCAAAAGATTCATGGAATCCATCACCATGGCCTATCATACATTCCATGGCGTAGAAACCAGGATCATAAGGATTTTCAATACCTACGGTCCTCGTATGCGACTCAATGATGGCCGCGCGCTGCCCGCATTTATCGGCCAGGCTTTAAGGGGGGAGGACCTCACGGTTTTCGGCGATGGTTCCCAGACCCGTTCTTTCTGTTATGTGGACGACCTGGTTGAAGGTATCTACCGCTTGCTCATGAGCGACTATGCCCTTCCTGTCAATATTGGAAACCCCGTTGAGATCTCACTAAAGGACTTTGCCGAAGAGATCATTAAATTGACTGGCACCAGCCAAAAGATCGTTTACAGGCCATTGCCGGTGGATGATCCCAAGCAAAGGAGGCCCGATATCACAAAAGCAAAGGAAATTTTGGGATGGTCGCCAAAGGTAGACAGGGCGCAGGGTCTCGCCATTACTTACGAATACTTCAAATCGCTGCCCAAGGAAGAATTATACAAGCAGCCCAAAGAATTTAAAAGTCAGAAATGATGTTGATTTATCAGGATCTGCTGGATAAGAAAGAAAAACTAGCCGTCATCGGCCTTGGTTACGTTGGCCTCCCCATCGCGCTCGAACTCGCAAAGCGCGTTTCAGTCATTGGATTTGATATCAATGAAAAGCGGGTGGAGATGATGAGAAAACACATCGACCCCAGCAAAGAAGTACCCCAGGAAGATTTCGTGGGAAAAGAGATTGAATTTACGAGTGACATCAATGAGCTGAGAAAAGCGAAATTCTACATCGTGGCTGTGCCCACGCCGGTAGATAAGTTCAATACACCGGACCTTAAACCTGTATTGGGTGCTTCCGAAACCATTGGTCATGTGATCAAGAAAGGGGATTATGTGGTTTTTGAATCAACCGTATACCCCGGCTGTACTGAAGAGGATTGCCTGCCGGTAATTGAGCGGCTCTCGGGTTTGAAAGTGGGGAGCGACTTCAAAATCGGATATTCTCCAGAGCGGATCAATCCGGGCGACAAAAAAAATACCCTGAGATCGGTCATCAAGATAGTTTCCGGTTGTGATGCCGAATCCCTTGATGAGATCGCAAAAGTATATGAACTGGTGGTAGACGCCGGCGTCCATCGCGCTACCTCCATAAAAGTTGCGGAAGCGGCCAAGATCGTGGAGAATACACAGCGGGACCTGAACATCGCGCTGATGAATGAGCTCTCCATGATCTTTGACCGGATGAATATCAACACCTACGATGTGCTGGAAGCTGCCGGCACCAAGTGGAACTTCCTGAAGTTCTCCCCGGGGTTGGTTGGCGGACATTGCATTGGCGTCGATCCTTATTATCTTACCCATAAGGCGGCGGCCTTGGGTTATGAAGCAAAGGTCATCTCGGCTTCACGCTTCATCAATGATAACATGGCAAAGAATGTTGCCCGGAAAGTGATCATGTATGTGTTCCGAAATGCTCCGGATGTAAACAATGCAAGGGTTCTGGTAAAAGGGGTGACTTTTAAGGAGAATGTGAGCGACATCAGGAATTCAAAGATCGTAGATACAGTAAGAGAAATCCAGGCATTTAATATACAGGTAGATGTGGAAGATCCCTATGCAGAGTTGGATGAAGTAGAGCATGAGTATGGTGTGCACATTACCCGGCAGGAAAGGACAGATTATGACGCGGTCATCGTAGCGATCCCTCATGACAAATACAAGGATCTGGACGAGGATTATTTCTGTTCGATCACTAAACCCACCGGTATCGTGCTCGATCTTAAGGGTAAATACAAGGGCATTACGAAAAGGGCTTACTGGAGCCTATAGATATGAAAAAGAAAATTCTCGTGACCGGAGGATCCGGTTTCATTGGTTCACACGTTGTCAGGTTACTGGTTGAACGCTATCCTGGGTACTCCATTGTGAATCTTGACCTGCTCACCTATGCAGGAAATCCTGAGAACCTTAAAGATGTAGACGCATTACCAAACTATAGCTTTGTCAAGGGTGATATCGCAGACGAGGAATTCATCGATGAATTGTTTACGCGTGAGGGGTTTGATGCGGTCATTCACCTGGCCGCCGAGAGCCATGTAGACAGGTCGATCATGGATCCCCTCGCATTTGTGAAAACCAATGTAGTGGGGACCGCAGTTTTATTGAATGCGGCACGCAAGACCTGGACGGATAAAGAAGGTAAACTCTTTTACCATGTGTCAACCGATGAGGTTTACGGCTCGCTGGGGGAAACAGGATTCTTTACAGAAGAAACGCCCTATGATCCCCGTTCACCGTATTCTGCATCAAAGGCCGGTTCCGATCATCTGGTTATGGCTTATCACCACACATATGGTCTTCCCGTAGTGATCTCCAATTGTTCCAACAATTATGGCTCGCACCAGTTCCCGGAAAAACTCATTCCGCTGATGATCAATAATATCAAACAGGGTAAACCACTCCCTGTTTATGGCAAAGGGGAGAACGTGCGCGACTGGCTTTGGGTGAATGATCACGCCACGGCCATCGACGCCATTTTTCATAATGGTAAACTCGGTGAGACGTATAACGTAGGCGGGTTCAATGAATGGAAGAATATTGACCTCATTCACCTGCTCTGCGGCATCATGGACAGGAAACTTGGCCGGTCACCCGGAGAATCAGCTAAACTGATCACCTATGTGAAAGACAGGCAGGGACATGACCTGCGTTATGCCATCGATGCAACGAAACTCAACCGGGAACTCGGGTGGAAGCCTTCCCTGCAGTTTGAGG
>Ga0315901_10003420_pt1 | contig 20637 bp, 13 predicted proteins | sample LakEriMetagenome_10_FD_203761 | JGI IMG/M metagenome (GOLD analysis project Ga0315901, IMG submission 203761) | Freshwater fungal communities from buoy surface, Lake Erie, Ohio, United States - Buoy 2 MA116 | ecosystem: Environmental > Aquatic > Freshwater > Lake | place: USA: Lake Erie, Ohio... | reverse complement strand
CCATGGTCACCGCCATTGTTTACGATCAACTGCCCATCGATGTAGAGCATAGAGCCATCATCGGATTCGGTGGCGAATTGATAGCCAGTGGTTTGATCTACATTAAGGTATCCTTGCCAGGTCATTCCACATTTTCCGGCACACATGGGATCCAGAGAAAACTGATCCACGATTCCTGCCACGAGGGTGGAGCAAGACTCGAGAGTTTCGATGGAGTACTTATCGGATGCTTTTAGTTGTGCCAGCAAGCCGGGTTGAGGAGGACGAATGAATGTAAGGGCTGGAAAAAGAGCATATTGATTCGCTGTTGCTGAAGCCTCTTTGCTTTCCAACAAGTTAGGCTGAAATGCTTTTGCGCGGATTTGCATGAATTTTTCGGGTTGAAACGGAGCGGAGTAGAGTGTGGAAGCTCCGGTAGGTTCGGAGCCATCGGTGGTGTACCGGATACTTGCTCCAGGTGCAGCGCGCATTACCACGGTCGGTTTCATGGACTGAGGATCGTAGTTTACTTGAACGGAGGGGGCATCCAGGTAAGCGCCAAAACCGGTTATTTTTACAGCAAAAGCCTGATCTGCTTTGATTTTGGATGGATGATAGTCAGGGAAATGAATGACAACTCCCTCTTTTCCATTTTCAAAACGCAACGACTCATTGGTTGATAGCAGGGTCACTGTACTGGTTGATGGTAGCGTAAGGCCCTTCAAGAGTAGTTTTTTTGAGATGGGGTAAACTGGTAGTAAGGCGTACAGGTTGTTGGTTTTGGGATTGTGGGTAAAAAACACTTCTTTCACGGCAAAACCAGGTTCTGGATAAATCGTCTGTTTCAGCAAGGCATCGCCTCCGGTTTTCCAGCCATCTGCTTTTTCGGTGGTAAAATCCCTTCTTCCTTCGCTCCATTGGCAATCCTGCCTCCAACGGCGGGTATGGTAAATGGCCTCTCCGTTCGCGGAAAGCCACTGACCGATGTCCGTGAGGCGCTCTTGCATGATGGGAGGGATTTGCCCATACGCATCCGGGCCAATATCCAGCAAAAAATTTCCTCCTCTCGAGACCTTATCGATTAAGTGAAGAATTAAGGTTTGACTGGAGTTGTAATCCCAAGCATCCTCGGCGCGGTTGTAGCCATAAGAGAATCCCATTCCACGGCTTTCTTCCCAATCATGCCCTTCAAAATCAAGTTCGGGTTGGTACTCTGGCGTGTAAATTCCGGCATGATGAAAGCGGACACCACTGCCCCAGCGATCATTTGCGACCACGCGATCCCGGACAGGGCTTTGATTGTAAAGCCAGGCAAGAAACTCTTTCGACTTCCAGGTATCGGGCGAGGCATCCCAGTCCCCATCTGCCCAAACCACCTCGGGTGCGTATTTATTGACCAGTTCATACAGCTGTGGGAGCATGTGTTCGTTGGCATAGCGGGCCTTATCTTGTTTCCAGATAGGGTTATACCATTCATAGAGGGAATAATAAAGGCCTGGACGCACGCTGGTTTTGCGCAGGGCTTTGAACAAATCACCTATTAGGTCTTTTTTAGGACCTCGGGCAGCTGCATTCCAGGGAAAACCCCAAGTTTTAGAGGCTGTTTCATTGGGCCAAAGGCAGAAGCCATCATGGTGTTTAGAGGTTAGCACGACATAGCGCGCGCCTGCCAGTTCGAATAATTGCGCCCAGGCATCTGGGTCAAACTGAGAGGCTGTGAACTGATCTGCCAGGTCGTAATAAGATTTATTGGGAAAATTGAGTTGATGGAAGCGCTGTAGGGATCCATCTTGATCGTTTTCGGTAAGCGAATGCAAGTACCATTCAGAGTAACGTCCTTTGGGTGTAAAAGCGGGTACTGAATACACTCCCCAGTGGATAAAAATTCCGAATTTAGCGTCGCGCCACCACTCCGGTGTGGGTCTGGAGTCAATAGAGGCCCAATCGGGGGTATAAGTAGGATTTGGCGATTGGGCATGCAGGATGGGAATCAACAACAGGAAAACCAGAGGGGTCAGAAAGCTACGCATGAGGAATGGGTTTATAAATTAAGGATGCACAAAATTAGGCATTTGCCCGCAGAAAATGGTATTCCCTGCGGAATGTCTACAATCGCCAAACCAGCCCATTTTGCCAGTTAAAAATTTGGGAAGGGGCCGATTCTGGGAGCCCAGTATCTTTGGATAGGGCGAAATCAGTAGCATACCGCAAGTGTTTTCCAATAGGAAGTTCAAGGGTACACTCTGTGCTTAACCGATAATTTTTAAATTGGCCGATTACTGGTTGCCAATACGCGGTGACTTGAAGGACTCCTCCGGAGGGTTGATGGCGAAGGGTGGTGGTAAAATAATTACTGATTCGGTGCCAATGGACGACCGGGGATTCACCAACAAATTGGTTGCGTTCGTACAGGTAAGTGGAGCCCAAGTAAAGGCGGCTGTTGCTTTTTTGATCAATAAAAAACCGTTTACGCAATCCTGTCCCAAGCAGACTTCGCTGTTGGATTAGGATTAGTCTATTCGTTTGTTGTTGACTGAGTAGTTCCCAAGCGACAGAGGGCGTCCATTTATAATTGTACCGCAAGTGCACAAAGCGGTTGTTGACAAAGTCTTGGTTTCCGGCTCTCAGGAAATCTGAATTAAGAAGTAACAAAGCGATGTGTCGGTATTTTTTATACTGCACATGAGCCTCTGCCTTGAGCACGGTGGTACGTTGTTGGACCTGAGTAGTGGCATAGGACCCTTTTAAGGCTCCGTACCAGCGCAAGGAGTCGTTGGTTCCTTTGATCCTCATTTCTTCGATGTTTACGATTTGTCCAGCGAGGTAAAGGGGCAACAAAAAAAAGGGCAGAAGGAACCAGCGCATCCTACAAGGTATTATTCAGAGAGGAGGGATTTAACCATATCGGCAATCATTTTACCCTCGGCTTTACCGGCGAGCTGTTTGTTAGCGGCACCCATCACTTTTCCCATGTCTTTGGCTGATGTTGCTCCGAGGGTTTGGATAATTTCTCGAATAACAGCTTCGAGTTCGGCTCCTTCCATCATTTTTGGAAGGTATTTCCGGATCACTTCAATTTCTTCTTGTTCAATTTTCGCCAATTCATCCCTACCGTTTTTCATATAGATGTCGTAGGATTCTTGCCGGCTTTTTACCAATTTTTGCAAAATTTGCACTTCTTTAGCTTCGTCAATTTCCTGACCGGAACCGTCTGTTTTAGCTAGGAGGAGTGCGCTTTTGACAGCGCGGATCCCTCGAAGGGCTACTTCATCTTTGGCCTTCATGGCTACCACCAAGTCTTTCCCTATTTTTTGTTCGAGTGTCATATCAGTTAAATTTTATGCGTTTAAAGTGGTTGTATTAGATCGCGCTTTTAATCCAAGTTTTTCACCTTCCAAGAGCATTTGTTGGGTAGCTGCTTCCAAGTCATTGGGGATGACTCCGTCGAGTATAGCTTCCCGAACGGCTGTTTTGATGAGTCCCACCTCTCTGGAGGGCGGTATGCCGAAGGTTTGCATAATCATATCCCCGGTAAGTGGAGGTTGCCAGAGTCGGAGCCGATCGGCCTCACTCACCCCCTCCATTCGCTCCTTCAGGTATTCATAGCCTTCCAGGTAACGGGCCATTTTAACAGGATTTTTGGTGGTGATATCGGAGGCACAGAGCATCATCAGGTCTTCAATATCTGAACCGGCATCAAAAAGCAGTCGGCGGACTGCGCTATCGGTCACTTCCTCTTTGGTCAAGGAAATAGGTCGAAGGTGGAGTCGCACCATTTTCTGGACATACTCCATTTCTGCCCCCAGGGGGAGTCGGTGGTTTTTAAAAATGCGGGGCACCATATTTCCTCCCACCCATTCGTGGCCATGGAAGGTCCATCCTAGGCCTTTTTGGTAGCGTTTGGTGACAGGTTTGGCAATATCATGCAGGAGTGCTGCCCAGCGAAGCCAGATATTATCTGATTTTTGGCAGAGGTTATCGAGGACTTGCAGGGTATGAAAAAAATTATCTTTATGACCTCGGCCATCGCGGTCTTCCACGCCTTGGAGGTCGGCCACTTCGGGCATTACCAACCGGAGCAGGCCGGTTCCAAACAAGAGGTTAAAACCGATGGAGGGCTTAGGGGTCTTTAGAATTTTTTCAATTTCGGTGGTGATCCGCTCTTGGGAGACAATGCTGATTCGGTGCCGATTTTCTGCGATTCCATCGAGTGTAACCGGATCGATGTGGAAACCAAGTTGGGTAGCGAATCGAATGGCCCGCATCATCCGGAGTGGGTCATCCGAAAAGGTTTGCCCGGGTTCAAGCGGGGTTTTGATCACTTTTTGTTCCAGGTGCTGAAGTCCTCCGAATGGATCTATAATTGCACCGAAATTAGCTTTATTGAGGCTTACGGCCAGTGCATTGATAGTAAAGTCGCGGCGATTTTGATCATCCTCCAATGTTCCAGGTTCAACATCTGGTTTTCTACTTTCGTGGTGGTAGCTTTCTCGGCGGGCACCGACAAATTCGATTTCGAGGTCATCATACCGGAGCATTGCGGTCCCGAATCGCTTGTACACGGCAATTTTGGGACGAGGGTAAAGGCTAGCAGCCAAGGTTTCGGCCAGTTGAATTCCATCCCCCACACAGACAATATCCATGTCTTTGGAAGGGCGGCCCAGTAAACGGTCGCGCACATAGCCTCCTACCACATAGGCGGGAACGTTCATTTGTTCCGCTGCGGCAGCGATTCGTTCAAAGATGGTGCGCTCTTGCGCTTGAATTGAAAAAATCATGGTTGACTTTTACTCGGTAGCGGGTTGGGGCTCCATCTCAAAAATAGAGGATCCGGAGTAGACCGCTTCGATTTCACTTAACACCTCAAAAAGATCAGATGGTTCCATTAGGGTGACCAATTTAGCGCGATACGGCTTTATATGCGGCAGGTCTCTAAAATAGGCGGTATAGTGTCGCCTCATTTCCAAGACACCCAATTTAGGTCCTTTCCAGATCAGGCTATCGCTCAAGTGTTGTTTGGCAGCCCGAACTCGTTCGTGAATGTCGGGTGGCGGCAATAATTCCCCGGTTTCCCAGAAATGTTTTATTTCTTTAAAAATCCAGGGATAACCGATACTGGCACGGCCAATCATAATGCCATCTGCTCCGTATTTATTTCGGTATTCCAGTGCTTTTTGTGGGGAATCTACATCCCCGTTTCCGAAAATAGGAATGGTGAGTCTGGGGTTATCTTTTACCCGGCTAATCCAGTCCCAATTTGCCTCCCCCTTGTACATTTGTACGCGGGTGCGCGCATGGATGGTGAGCGCTTGTACGCCGGCATCCTGCAGTCGCTCGGCCACTTCAACGATATTAATGGTACCGTCATCCCAGCCCAACCTGGTTTTCACGGTCACGGGCTTTTTCGTGCTTTTGACCACTGCGGCAGTCAACTGGATCATTTTTGGAATATCGCGGAGAAGGCCTGCTCCTGCCATTCGGCAAGCGACTTTCGCTACTGGGCATCCAAAATTGATGTCAATAAGGTCGGGGTTTTTTGCCTCAATAATTTCGGCTGCTTCCACCATATTTTCTACTTGACCGCCAAAGTACTGAATTCCGATGGGGCGTTCGTAGTCAAAAATATCTAATTTTTGAAAGGATTTATCAGCGTCGTGGACCAATCCATCGGCGCTGATAAATTCCGTATAAACCATATCTGCCCCATTTTCTTTACATAATTTTCGGAAGGGTGGATCACTAACATCTTCCATTGGGGCGAGCAGAAGGGGATATTCCCCTAACTCAATCGTTCCTATTTTTACCATTTCGGCGCAAAGATACCGAATTTACCTTAATAAAGTCACCTCTCCTGTTCTCGGAGCTTGCATGGCGCCGTCCGTGGTTCTCCACACCATTTGGTAGAGATAGGTATCGACTGGAGCAGGCTTTCCGTCCACATTACCATCCCAGTAAGGTGTATTGGGGCTGGCCGAGAAAATACGTTGGCCCCAGCGGTTGTATATCTCTAATTTTTCCAAAATAATATTTCCTTTCAACACTACCGGGCGGAATAGGTTATTGACCTCATCCCCATCCGGGGTAAAGGCATTGGGAATCTCTACTACGGGTTGTACAACATTAAATCCGATCACTTCCTCCTGAATACATCCGTTTGGACTCGTAGCGATTATTTTATAGAAAATACTATCTGCCTTGGTACTTACGGTGGTGGTAATAATTCGAGTGGAGCCGAGGTCCACCGTCCCGTTTTCCAACCACTCATAGCTGTAGGCATTCAGGTTGATTGCCGGTGTAATGGTGGCAGTTAATTCCAGCTCCTCCCCTAATTCTACTTCCGGGCCAGGAGGTGCCGCAACGATACTCAAATCAAAAGTGGGTTCTACAAAGACGGTGGTACTATCTGTCACAGAGCAGCCTGGTCCAAATAGCAGGGTCACTACATAGGTCGTGGTATCCATAGGACTCACGGAAATGGATGGCGTCCCTTCACCAGTTGACCAAGCCAACATTCCCATGCTGGCCCCTGCATCGAGTTCGACGGTTGTTCCCTGGCAAATCGTCTGATCGGGTGTAGGATCCAAGGAGCCCGTCGCCACGTTCACGATCACCATTCCAGAGGAGGGGCATCCCCCTAAAATAGTATTAACAGTATACATCGTTGTTTGACTCGGTGACACGGTGGGGTTTCCTGCCGTTTGCGCCAAGGTAGGATCAGAAGGCATAGCTTCCCAGATATAAACTGCACCACTGGGCACTGAAGCCTGGTTCAATGTAATACTTTCTCCTGGGCAGAGGGTTGGATTCATAGGAAGTTCTAACACTACGCTCTCTCCATTCACTGCAACCGTAACTTCCTCCTCCTTGCTACAACCATCTCCGTAGATGTACGTAACGGTGTAGGTTCGGGTAGAATCAGAGGTCACATTAATGGTTTGCATGGTAGAGCCATTGCTCCAAAGGTAGCTTCCAGGAAGGGTACCCATGGCCGTCAATGAGACGGGCTGGAATCGACAGAGCGCCGTATCCGGGCTAACCGTTAATTGAGCATCTACCACTTGAACAGTGATGGAGCCGGTCGCAATACAGCCATTGGTGGCTACCAGATTGTAGGTGGCGGTTTGAGTAGGTGTAATCGTTGGTTGAGGGAGGTTAGAGCTCGGGAATGCAGGATTGTTAGAACTCCAGGAATAGGTTGCAGTTGGATCCGCCGTTAAATTTAAGGTGATACTTTCTCCAGCGCAAAGCACCAAGTCATTGGGAAACTGGATCGGTGGAGGCGAGACGATGTTCACTTGTGCAGTGGTACCTGTTGGACAACCCAAGTATTCCCCGGTCACGGTAAATTGCGTACTTTGAGAGAGCGTAGCAATGGGATCAAGGCATTCCGTACAACTCAAGCTTCCAGAGGGGGACCATTCAATGGAATCCACCCCGGGTGGTACCAACACACTGAGCTGTAAGGGGGTCAAAGCGCATAACGTAGTATCTGCTGGAATAATTTCCAGGTTGGGAGGGATAATTACTGTAATATTGACACTAGAGGTATCATTGCAAGCTCCATTTTGGGTGTAGCGGGTGTAAACCACACTTTCTCCTGGTTGAACCACCATATTAAACAGGCTATCCGGGGTGAGTTGGCCATCAAATGGAGTCCACAAAAATTTCATATACTGATACTCTGCTGGATCGTACAGAGAGGAGGTTAACAAAACCTTTGTTCCCAAACAAATGGAGGTATCAGCTGGGTGAATGGCCAAATTGGAAGGGATGCTATCTACAGCAATGTAAACAGTAGCGTTTCGCACACAGCCCGGAACCGCTACCGTTGCGGTGTAAGAAGCCGTTTCCAACGGAGTCGTGCTTGCTACAAATCCCCCGGCCCCAATTTGTAGGTTAGCCGTTGGTGTCCATGTAACAATCGTCCCAGCTGGGGCGGTGGTAGCCAAAATATTGACGGTTTCTCCTTGACAGATGCGAAGAGAATCCGGTACACTCAGTAAAATCTCGATGGTGGTTACTTCCACCGCTATCGTTTCCGTCACGGTACAGATGCCAAGGGTAGCGCTCAATTCATAAGTGGTAGATACCGACGGGAACTCTGTGGTATTGGGTACCGAAGGTTGTGCCATCTCTCCAATACTGGGGACCCATTGATACGTTACGCCAGCTTGTGGCTGTAGGCTGGAGAGTAGAACTGGGGAGCCTTGGCAAATCGTTGTATCGTTCGACACCGAAATTTGCGGTATGGATTGCACTGTCACGGTAACACTATCTAAGGCTGGAACCTGGCAGTCGCCGTTGGTTGCAGACAAGTAGAAGGTGGTGGTTTGGAGCGGGTTTACCGTTGGATTAGGATCCGTGGAATTGAAACCACTTGGGACAGAGGTCCAATTATACGAGGTTCCAGACTGCACCGCCCCTCCAAGGGAAACAGATTGACCTGCGCAAACAACTGTATCGGATACTATTTCATATTGTGGTTGTGTGCCCGGTAAGATGGTGACCTCCAGGGTATCATACAAGGTACAGAAAGGGGTAGTCAAGGTTCCAAAGTAAGAATAGGAACCCGGAAGCAATCCAGAGAGTGTAGGAGTTGGACAATCTGAACAGCTCAGACCAGTTCCAACCCAAGAGTAAGATGCATCTGGACTAGGGTTTTCATTTATTTGAAATTCAGCTCCCGCACAAGCCACCGCATCGGGGCCTAGTTCGATATCAAAGACTTTTACCACCACTGACCGAGGCTCTGTACCACAGGTAGCTGCGATCTGAACTTCATAGGTGGTACTTACGGTTGGACTGGCAATTGGATCCGAACAATTGGAACAGCTTAGGGAGGGATTGTTCCCCCAGTAATAAGCAGCGCCACCTGTAGCATTTAGTTGAACAGATTGCCCAATACATACAGTCGTATCTGGACCCGCTGCAATTGGAGCAACGTTTCCGGAAAGCACACCGGCAGTCGTACCGTCAAAGCTGATGGAGATACCACCGCTCTCAATGGCTTGGCCAAAATCATCTAATAGCACCACATAAAATTTACCCTGCACCACATCTAATGCCCGGACGAAGTTGTCTCCGCCAGCTCCTGGGGTGGCTGGATCACCGCAGTCATAGTCATCCAGAACGGTTATACCAGTAGTTGGGTGGATATCTTGCAAACCCGTTGGAATCGCAAAAGGTGCCCAAGTAGAGCGAGCTGGTTGGTTAGACGAGGTGTATGCGCAGATATCTTCAAAAGAATCGATAGGGCCCCAAACATTTAAATCAATATCGGAGGCTTCTGCTGGATCTGCTGCTTCCACGGTGAACGCAAACTTTCCGTCCGATCCGGCTTGAAAATAAAAGAAGGAGTAATTGAATTGTGGAATAACAAAACAACCTTGATTAACCCCATCCACTAAGAAGTTCGGATCACCAGAGCCTGGGTTTAAGGCAATAATTTCCGGTGTAGTAGTGCTGCAACCACCAATATTTAAAGCAGCATCACAAGTGGAGGCAGGCGGCAATAATACAGGGCAGGTTACGGTATCCACCAACAACTCGAAGGGAGAACAGCTACCGTTAGTGGCAAATACAATATAATAGGTGCCCGGGTTTTCTAAAAAGGCTGCTGAAACAGAAGGGTTGCTTGCGCCAAAACCGCCATTCACAGCAATACAGGTAGCACCAGCTGCAGTTGGGCAATCGGAGTACACACCAACCCCCGCATTGGAGTTGGTGCCACTAGCTTGCACCGTGATACATTCATCACCCGGGGAGGTGTAGGTAAACACGTAATCATTTCCTTGAATAAAACCGGAGTTACAAGGGTCGGCAGGGATAGAGTTGCCGGAGAAACAGTTGCTTAAGTTGCCGGAGTCAAATGGCAAGGTGGGGATATTAACCGGATCGTCACAGGTGACCAAAGGTGGTGTGGTACAAGGATTGGGGCTGCAAGACCAAGTCATCTTGAATCCAGCATCATTGACTGAGCCATCAGAAGTGAAGCCTATGGTGGCACAAGTCCCTGATATCTGCACTTCAAAATTGTTACCAGTCCCGGTAATTTCGGTTACCTGAACGCCTGCCGTACTGTTACCCTGGTAAAAGGTGATAAAATCAAAATTATTTTCTACCTCATAGCTTTCCACATTAAAGATAATGCACTGATGAAAATCTTGAGGGCACACTACAAACGACAGGTTTTCACTGCTCTGATAATCCCCTAGCGCGCCTCCAGAATCATACAAAGTGCCTGAGCAGCTGGAGGTGGATGGCACTTGCCCCATATTCACTTCTGCGACATATTCGTTGACACACAACTGAAAGGTTCCTGCTTTGGGGCTGGCTGTAGCGGAGTAATCATTAACTCGTATGAAATAGGTGAACCCCGGGGTTAAGCCAAAGAGATCGAGCGAGATACTGTTGGTACCATTCGGTGCAGAGGCGCAATCGAGTTCACTCAACTCCCCGTAGGCACAGTCACCTCGATAAACGGCGACCTGTGGATTTTCCAAGGTGCCATTTCCGTTCTCATTGCCGGTGACCGCAACGGTCACATCAACAATGCTTCCATCGGCTGGAATAGAGAATTGAAACCACACATCGCGTTGTACTCCCCCACTGCTGAAGCAAGCAGGAATGTTGAATACCGGGTCAATATCGCTCGCTGTCGCATCTACATTGGTGTATTGTGCCGGGGCCGAGCAATACGGCACCTCTCCCAAATCAATGATCCCAGCGCAATCATCGTTGACGGGCTGAGCAGATAAACCGACGGAAAAAGCAGCAAAAAGTACAAGGAGGTAGTATTTAGGCATAAACTAGATTTTAGGGCGAATTTATCGTTACTTTTTGTTTACTAATGCATAAACCCTTATAAACTTAACCGATTTAACGTTTTTTGACTAAAGCAGAACAAAAAGCAGGAGAATTAGATGGGCGCGTGCCAATTTCACCTAACTTAGCGCCGAACTAAATCTTACTTTACATGCGTATTTTATACTTACTTGCTCTCGTAGCGCTTGCATTTCCAACGCAAGCACAAACTCCTTTTTGGACGGAAGATTTTGGCAACGGACTTCCAAGTGGCTGGACCAGCACCGACGGCTCCAATCAAAATGCTATTTGGACCTGGTGCTCGGACCCCACCGCTGGCAATAACCAACCCGGTTGCTCTCCAGTTTGGGGAGATAATACCAACCAGCAAGACCCCTTTCAAGCTACCACTGCCACCAATGGTTTCATGACCGTGGATTCCGATGAGTACGGAAACCTAGCCGCCGATCACATTAGCCGGCTAACCACCTCTGCCATCGACTGCTCCGGAAAAAGTGCCGTTTACGTAAAAATGCAGTCGCACCTCGGCACCTACACCTACAATGCGGATGAAAATGCGATTCTTCGGGTCAGCACGGATCAGGTAAACTGGTCCTCCTACCCCATTTTCAATGGCCTAACCACCCAGGTACGTTGGTCCGCTAATCCAGAAATCAGCATTGTCAATATTTCTGATGTTGCCGCCAATCAACCGGTAGTTTACATTCAGTGGCAGTGGACTGGAAACTATGAGTACATGTGGGATCTGGATGACATCGAATTGTTCGACGAAAATCCAACACCTAAACATGACCTTGCTCTGGGTGATATTTTTTACCCAGCTTCCAGTTTTGCAACCCCTGCCTCCGAACTTCGGACCGATACGTTTGGCTTCTACGCTTACGTAACCAACCGAGGTACGGACGACCAAACAAACGTGAAGCTGAAGGTGGCCGTTACCACCGCAACCGGCAGTTTGCTTTACAGCGATAGCACGACCATCGGCGCCCTTCCTTCTGGATACATCGATTCTCTGATTACCTTAAACGGAAGCTATGCCCCCGAGCTACCGGTGGGTGATTACACCATTACCTACAGCATATCTGCCGATTCTACTGATTTGCGCCAAGAAAACAACAGCAAATCTACCAACTTCCTCGCGACGGCCAGTTCCTTCGCCAAAGAAGATGGACCAGAGCAGTATTTTCGCCCGGCTACGCTTACGGATCCATGGTACATCTGCAACTACTACCGGATGAGCAAATCCAGCCAAGAACAATACAGAGCACTTTCAGTTGATTTTACCCATACCTCCAACGATTCTGAAGTCGCAATCAATGAAATTGAAGCGGCTATTTACCTTTTGAAAGTAAAAGATGGAATTGACGACAACCTGAATAACCTGGATGACAGCGACTTCCTGGCTTCCTTCGACTGGGTAGGTATCGGTGAATACATTGCCGATGAAACTACAATGGACGATGGATCCATCAAATCTTCTGAACTGCTCGATTTGGGTTCTGGGGAAGCAGGTGTTGAGCTGGAGCAAGGAGGACGATACATGGCAGCGATTGCCTATGCAGGTGTAAACCGATTTGTATTCCACGCTTACAATGACGACAATAAGTATTTCTTCACGTCTACATTGCATTACGGAAGCAGCTTCTTTACGTTTGGCCCAGATGTCAACGCCGTTCTTCGCTTGAACCTTGGATTAGTTTCCACAACGGACGAGCGTCCATTAGCGGATCAGGCTATGGTGGTTACTCCTAACCCTGTGACAGATCGCTTGAATCTGAATATCCAGCTGAATGCAGTTCAACCCGTAACAGTTACGGTAGCAGACCTGAGTGGAAAGGTGATTATCACCCAGGATTTTGAACAGGTGCAACAAGAAGTGCTCTCGTTCAACCTTCCTAAATTGGCTGCTGGCACTTACCTTGCCCGTATTGCTACACCAGAAGGCACTCTGACCAAGAAGTTTGTAAAACTATAATTTTTCGTTCTTGTATTGAAAAATGGGTTAGCGACGTATTCTAGTTGCTAACCCATTTTTTTGTCCGAAAAAAGGAGGAAGAATAGAGCCGAGAGGTAAGGGATTAGAAAGGATATTCTTTGAAAAAGCTTAGCCCCAACAACCTTTGTAAGGGTGCACACCTGATTGAGCTATTACAACCTTATTTGGCAGGTCATACAGATGGGGCAGAACAATCAGGATACCTGATCTGGAATGCATTTAGATCCAGGTGAACCTCGCTCACCTTCTTTTCAACTAACGCTACAGGGAAAAAAGGAGGGTTGACTGCAACAATTGCACAGTCAACCCCCAACTAAAATGCTTCTTTATCTAGTAAATTACTTTGGCAGACGCTCGCGGAAATAGCCATACGTCCAAGTACCCACTAATGCACTAAGCAAGGTAACCACTACTCCAAAGAACCCAGCTCCAATTTGGGCAAACAAGGGTCCCGGACAAGCACCCGTTATGGCCCAGCCAAATCCAAACATCAATCCGCCATAGATCTGGGCTACACTGAATTTTTTATCGGTTAAAACGATTTGCTCTCCAGACAAGGCGCGAACCTTGAACTTTTTGATCAGGAAAACAGAGATAGCACCCACCACCACAGCGGTACCAATCACTCCATACATGTGAAAGGACGTAAGGCGGAACATTTCCTGAATTCGGAACCAGGATACAATTTCCGCTTTCACAAAAACAATCCCAAACAGGGTTCCTACCACCAAGTACTTAAGGTTGGACACCCAACTTTCCGATTGAACCTGGCTGTTGGGAGCATCGCATACAAACTCCTCTGGAGCCTCTACCGGTGCATTAGCTACATTCATATTTGTATTCATATGTAATTTGCTTAAAACAGTTTAAAAATAAGGGGTAGAATGAACCAGGTGCTGATGAATCCACCGACCATAAAGGAAATCGTAGCAACCAAAGATGGGAATTGAAGATTGGATAACCCCATGATCGCGTGACCACTGGTACAGCCACCCGCCCAACGGGTTCCAAAGCCCACTAAAAAACCACCCAGTACCATAAAAATCAAGCCCTTGAGGGTGAAAATTTGGTCAACACCAAAAAGATCCGCAGGCAACAAACTAGAAAAGTCAGTCACCCCTAGCCGTTGTAAATCAGCCTTCGTCTGGGCGGCAATCTGAATGGGTTCTGGATTGGTCAACAGGGTAGCGGCAATAAAGCCACCCAAACCGACGCCCACTACGAAAAACAGGTTCCAGATTTCCTTTTTCCAATTGTAGTTGAAAAAGGGGATTCCGGCAGGCAAACAAGCCGCACATACATGTCGCAAACTGGAGGAAATACCAAATGACTTATTGCCTAAAATTAACAAGGCAGGAACGGTGAGCCCAATCAGCACACCAGCCACATACCAGGGCCAAGGTTGAGAAAGAAAATCCAGCATAATATAAATTGGTGAATTAGTTATTATATAATCTATTTAAAAACAGCTAAATAAGCAAATTTAAAACCCTCCCTTGATATAGGACCAGCCCTCCTCCTGTCGTTCTACGATGTGGATCAAACCACCCGGAACAAAACCAGATTCCCCAACAATTTGTGATTTTTCGAGCTTTTGCTGCCGTAAGGTGTTTTCGCAAGCAAGGAATGTAATCCCTTGTGCTTTCAACTCCGTTAGTTGAGGCTGAATATTGGTTTTTTCCTTCAACAGCATGCTAATGCCTTTGTTGTGGGCTACCACCTCAATTTGTGCAGTTGGCCACTCCTTCCGGACATTGGTAATTTGTTTCGTCAGTGCGCGGTAAGCAGCGGTGTCGGGAGTAGTCATGTGAAAGACAATCCGGTGCGCCTTGGGCTTCTCTGCCGCGCTAGAAAAGGCAAGTCCAGCTGCTACTACTGACATGGTCAACAGACCCAAACCAAAAGAAAATGCAGGTTTCATAATGCTATTAATTACTTGGCTTTCGCCTGTTTAAGTTCTTTTATTTTATCACGAACTGGTCCAAATGGACCGAATTTATGTTGTGCCTCTGTGAAGCCGTCTTCGTAAGGACCAAAGGGGTGATCCACCGGTTTTCCCAACAAATTAGGCCAATCCCCGCTCAGGTCTTTGGAAGGCCGGGGTTGAGAATTGACATAGGCCGCCACATCCCAACATTCTTCATCAGACAGTTGTGGGCTTTGGTAAGTAACTCCAAATGGCATATTGTACTTAACATAACCCGCGAAGCGGGAAAGTCGGAACAAACCAGCCCCACTATTATAACTATCTGGACCCCATAACGGTGGATACGTGTAGGTGCCATCCGTGGCGGCAACCCCTAGTCCATCGTTTCCATGGCAGGAAGCACATTTCTGCTCATACACTGCTTTGCCCTTAGCAGGGCTGGCAGCCCTGGATAGAAAGGGGACACTGTAAATTCCGGAGCCATTGGGGACCTCCTTCTTTGGCACGTCTTTACCCAACCATTCAATATACGCTACCATAGCTTTCAGTTCTCGGTTATCCTCCGGGAGGGCCTGTCCATTGAGACTCCGCTCCAGGCAGTCATTTACCCGTTTTGGAATGGTTTCGATAGAACCACTCCGTTCTCGAAATTTCGGGTAGGTACTGGCGACTGCCCCATAATTATTCCCCCAAGGTCGGGTTCCTGCATCCAAGTGGCAGTTTTGACAATTCAAGCCATTGGTAATTTGCATTACTTGTCCCTTTGGTCCTAGATACGCGGCTGTTTTAGAAATCAGGGCATGTCCGTATTTGATTAATTCTGAAGAGTCGCTTTCCGGTATAGCGTTAATATCCGGAGCAATCCAGACCGATAGTTGCCGAGCGAGGGCCAAGGTATTGCTATCTGGTTCGGTTCTTGGGGCAGGTTCATACGGGTTGGGCCCAGCTATTTCTGGCCACCAAGACGAAGGATTCCAGGAAGGGAACCCAATGGTATCGCGAAGGGCAACTACAAAAAACAAAGCAATCACCGCCACCACATTCAAGATTACAGAGATTTGTAAGCTTTTTCGCAACCCTTCAATCATTTTCTTTTGCTGATCCATCAGAAAGTGTTGTTTAAGGTGGAGAATATTATCTGAATTCGTAGGGCACCCCTGTTACTTGGGTGAGCAAGGTTGGAGGTGCATCTAATGCGATGGCATTCCCCAAAGGCTCTGGGGTAACGGGAGAATTTGCCTTTAGGTAATCGCGCATGGTTTGGTGCAAGGTAAAGGGCGAATTTTTGGCATCCTTCACATTTTTTATTCTGCAAAGCATATCTTCTGGGTCGCCATCGCGCTCACAGGCACAAACACTGTATTCCTTTAGAACATCCAAAGGCATTCCTGCAACCGTGACGGATTGAACCCGCTTTCCGTTCTCACCAAACGCATTGAATTTTACCTGCATGCCCTTAAACTTCACCACCCAACCACCAAATCGTTGGGAAGCATCTTTGGCGAATACGTTATTAAGCTCTTTTTCCAACCAATTAAGAAGTTGTTGCCCTGTAACCTTGGCTGTTCGGATTGGAGAATCTACCGGAAGCATATCATAAATGTATCCTTCGGTAATTGGAGCCAAGCCGTTGGCATTCACATTGCGAGGAGGACAGAACCGGAAACCGTTTGATAGTACAATATCCGTGTTCACTCTCCAGGATAAAGCATTCAGAATTAACGTATCGATGGTATTTTCGATGACAAAGTAACGGTAAAGTGGCAAGGTGCTGTAACCGTGTACCTTTTCGATATCTTCCTTAAAGGGCGCTTCCTGTTCTTTTATCAAGGCAGCCACCTCTTTATCTGCCTTCCACTTCTTGGCATCAACCTCCAAAAGCTCGTAGTGATCACCCACGATTTTTCCGTTTTCGACCTTAAAGTCAAGCCGTCCCACGAAGGAGCCAAACGCACCAGGCTCTACTACTTTGGAATATTTGCACTGAATTGGTTCACGCACCCGCTCGTGTGTATCTCCTCCTAGTATGTAATCTACTCCTTCGCAAACCGGTAAGTTAGCGAGGTGGATTTGTTGAGATAGACCCAAGTGAGCAATTACGATAATTTTATCGCACTGCTCTTGTTCGCGGAGCACCTCCACCCATTGAGCCAAGCTCTCCTCTGGTTTGGTATAAATGATTCCTTTTGAATAATTGGGGGATTGGCGCAAAGGAACCAGGTGGTCTGTCAGACCAATAAAACCAATCTTAACGCCCAGTTTAGACCAGACATGATAGGCTGGGAAGATCAACTCTCCCTTTTTACCCTCTCCAAGATCATGGTACATGTTGGCGCAAATCTTTGGAGCATGGAGCCCTCCTAACAAGGATTGCATTTTGCGTTTTCCGTAGATCACCTCCCAGTTACCTGGCAAATACAAATCGTAAGACAGTGCATCCAAAATGGGGGACATGGCAGAGCCCAAGGTCCGAACAGACAGTTCGCTTCCCTGAAACATATCACCAGTATCGATGGTAAAGGTGTTGGGATTGTCCTTTCTAAACTGCTTCAACATGGTAGAAAGATGGGCATATCCGGCTGTTTTACGAAATACCATCTGGTTATTTTCCCAGAACATCTCATCATGTGGATGAATCTGGCAATGGACATCGGTGGTCTGCAGAATAGAGAGCGTACCTGTCGATGGTGCCTCAGGGGACAGATCCGTCTCTGCTGTTGGTGCAGTTGGCTGATTTTCTGTCGGGACGGCAGCAGCGAGAGGGGAAAGACCCGCTCCCACCCCGGCGGCCAGGGCTGTTTTTAAAAATGTTCTTCTACGATTTACCACAGTTGAGCAATACTTTATTGATTAGGAAACGGGATTAAATAGGTTAATAGGGTGTTTGCAGTTATCAGGGCTTCTTGAACGTTGTGTATTTTCCAAAAAAAGAGGGCAGTTCATCCCAGCTGGAGCGGGAAGAACTGCCCTTTCTATCTACCTGCTTAGGCCTGTTGCAGTTTTAGCATTTTTGCAGTCATTGCACAAGGAGCCACATCGGTTAATTCCATCTTGCCGGCATTTTTAATGGCGGAGAAACCACCTTGTACGTCAATAAGGTGTTCAAAACCACGTGCGCGCAAAATAGAAGCCAAAATCATGCTACGGTATCCACCGGCACAATGCAAGAAATAGGTTTCCTCTTTTTTCAAATCTTGCATGTTGTCGTTCACGTAGTCCAATGGAAAATTATAAGCGGCTTTCAAACGCTCAGAATCGTATTCTCCATTGCGGCGTGCATCCAGAATCTTGATCTCTGGATTGGCTTCGTACGCGGCTGCCAATTCATCCGCAGTAATCGATTTGATTTGGTCCACTTCCTTTCCGGAAGCTTTCCAAGCCTCCATTCCACCCTTCAAATAGCCTACACAGAAGTCGTAGCCTACACGAGCCAAGCGGATAACCGTCTCTTCTTCCCGTCCTTCAGGAGTAATCAACGCAATCGGCTGTTTCAGATCTACGATCAAGGCACCTACCCAAGGAGCAAACTGGCCATCTAAACCAATATTAATAGAGTTTGGTACAAATCCTTTGGCAAAATCTTGGGGAGCACGAACATCCAAAATCACTGCGCTGGATAGGTTGACAGCAGTTTCGAAATCCGCTGGGCTCAAGGCATTGGCGCCCCGTTCCAAGACAGTTTCAATATTGTCGTAACCCATTTTATTCATCATCACATTCTGAGCAAAGTACTGAGGAGGCTTCGTCAGACCGTCTGTTACTTCGTAGATAAACTGCTCGCGGGTCTCAGCCCGCAAGGCATAGTTCATCTTTTTCTGCTCTCCAATGGTAGAGACCGTTTCTTTTGACATGTTTTTACCACATGCAGAACCTGCACCGTGTGCTGGATACACCACTACCTCATCTGCTAATGGCATAATCTTGTTATGCAAGCTATCGTACAACATACTTGCCAGGTCGCGCTCAGTGATATCACCTTTCTGAGCAAGGTCCGGACGACCTACATCTCCGATGAACAAGGTGTCCCCCGTAAACAAAGCGTGGTCGTTGCCATTTTCATCTTTCAACAAGTAGCAAGAGCTTTCCAACGTATGGCCAGGTGTGTGCAACAGCTTGATGGTCACTTTTCCAACTTTGAACTCCTCCCCATCAGTAGCGATGTGTGATTCATAGGCCGTTTTTGCATTTGGACCGTAAACAATCGTCGCTCCTGTTTTTTTAGCAAGATCAACGTGCCCAGACACAAAATCAGCATGAAAATGCGTCTCAAAAATGTATTTCACCTTCACCCCATCCTTTTCAACGCGGTCGGTATAAGGAGCCGTTTCGCGAAGTGGATCAATGAAGGCCGCTTCGCCTTCGCTTTCAATGTAATAGGCGCCTTGCGCCAGACATCCGGTATAAATTTGTTCTATTTTCATAATTTGAAAATGATATTGATGAACAGATTGTGAGTTTATTACGTGATTGTATAGTATCAGATATTAAAAGGTCCAGAATCGCCTTTTGTCTCCAAAAAAAATTACACTTTCTTGATGGTTGGGAATTAATGCGTAAGCTCTTTGTAAATCATGTAAACTGCCATGACCAGCACAAACCAACCAAATCCTTTTTTTAACTTTTCTCCTGAAATAAATTTTGTAAGCCAGGCACCAATAAAGATGCCCACTACAGGCAATGAAGTAAAGGTAAATAAAAATTTCCAATCAATTGGTTGGGAGCCAATGTCACCTGTGAAGCCAATCAACGATTTGGCAGCAATAATCAACAAGGAAGTCCCGACAGCCATTTTCATCGGCAACTTTGCAAACAAAACCAGTGCAGGTATAATCAAAAAACCACCACCAGCCCCTACCAAACCGGTCAATACCCCCACCACAAAACCCTCAAGTGCAATCATCGGTAGATTAAAAGCGGGTTGTACAGATTCATCTGAAGCAGCTGAATCTTTCTTCTGACCACTTCGAATCATGGAAAAGGAAGCAAGGGCCATAATCAAAGCAAAAAACAACATAAGCCCGATAGGCTTCGTGATGGTGAAACTGCCAATAGAAAATAACGTTTCCGGAATTGCGCCAACTAGAAATTTTCGGGTGAGAAAAACAGCGATAAACGATGGAACAGCAAAAATGACAGCTGCCTTGTAATTGACCAACTGTTTGCGCATATAATCAAACGAACCAATCAAAGCAGTGGTTCCCACAATAAAAAGGGAATAAGCAGTCGACAAAACAGGCTCAACACCTAATAAGTAAACCAAAACAGGCACGGTCAAAATAGAGCCGCCCGCCCCAATTAAACCCAAACTAATTCCAATTACAAGTGCGGCCATATATCCGGCCAATATTTGAAGATCCATACGTGGTGAATTATTGTACAGCAAAGTTGCAATGATTCTGATCAGTTAAGGGGTGATCTATGTCACATAGCCGGATTCAATAGAAATTCCACGCATTTGGAGTTGAAAGCCAGAACTGTTACTTTTGCAGATAAAACGAATACAACGCTATGAAAATAACCTATTTTGGTCACTCCTGCCTCCTTTTGGAACTTTCTGAAAAAAAAATCTTAATCGATCCGTTCCTGAGTGGAAACCCCTTGGCAAAAGACCTCGACGTTAATAGTATTGCCTGTGACTATATTTTCCCAACCCATGCCCACAGCGATCATATCGGTGACCTGGAAGTGGTTGCTCGGAATAATCCCGGGGTGACTATTGTTGCGATTTGGGAAATCAGTGATTATTTTTCAAAAAAAGGATTCCAATGCCATCCAATGAATAAAGGGGGCTGGTGGTCTTTTGATTTTGGCCGAGTAAAAATGGTACAGGCTGTACACAGTAGTAGCTTCCCAGATGGCAGCTACGGTGGAGAACCGGTCGGATTTGTCTTCGATACCCCAGAGGGGGTCG
>Ga0315901_10003418_pt1 | contig 20640 bp, 21 predicted proteins | sample LakEriMetagenome_10_FD_203761 | JGI IMG/M metagenome (GOLD analysis project Ga0315901, IMG submission 203761) | Freshwater fungal communities from buoy surface, Lake Erie, Ohio, United States - Buoy 2 MA116 | ecosystem: Environmental > Aquatic > Freshwater > Lake | place: USA: Lake Erie, Ohio... | reverse complement strand
AATTTTCCATCCGGTACAACAACTATATTATCGGATAATCTTGAGACAGGATCTACTTTTACGTCAATGAAAAGAACTCTTAGCTTAATTCCTACTCTAACGACATCGATCCCTAGTGTTTATGTTTCATCGGGAGTAAATGTAGGTCTAAAAACCGAAAGAACAGGGGACACTTACGATGATATTCAGCAATTCCCTGCATATAACGTTATGTTGGAATCAAACGGTGCAACTGCTTCAGAATCTCAATTTTTTATAAGTACTAAAGGAAAGATAAAAACAAATAAAGTAGATGGGGGAATAACCTATCCTAGCAGTATTCCGGGAGCTACCTCTATGGACGGGGCCAATTTAATATATTGGTATCTCGGAGCTAGAACTTCTTCCCCTGCGGCTTCTACCAATTCTAATGTATATAGGCCTTTCCCTTTAAATTCCGGAAATATTGCGGTAATTAACACTTATTCTTCTACCGTATATTCTAGTTCTTTTTGTGGAATTGGAATATATTCAGGATCTGATTATTCCTGGGGATCAACCGGGGGACTGGAGAGAGGCCAATCCATGAGATTTTCTGTTTACTGTAGTCAAAATCCAAATTCGGCATTAGGTTTTAGCGGATTTAAATATATAGGATACGGGATAAATAGTTCAAGTATAAATACAGTAAACGAACTTAATTTCTTTGCGTCCTCAGTAGATTTTGTAATATCTAGGGGAGCAACAGGATCCGGAACTAGTGTAAGCTATCTAGCATACGGAACATCTGGCGGATCTGGAGGATCTTTTTACTTCTGATATATAGAATAGAAAATGAAAGAATTAAAATTATTATTATTAGAAAAAGGAGATTCACAGAAAAATCTAGTGGATAAGGCCAATTTTAATTTTAGCCAGATACTTTCTTTTGAAGGAGGTCCTTATGGAAAATTAGGACCCGAAGGAAAATCAGGGAATCCTGGATCCCAAGGACCTACTGGATCTTTTGGGCTCCAGGGAAAAAGAGGGAATAAATGGACAGTTTCGGATACTTCCCCTTCAGGACCTTTAAATGGAGATTATTGGATGAACCCCAGCTCTAACAATGAAATTAGAGTTTATAATTCATCCACAGGGATTTGGGATTTCTATTCTCTTAACATAAATGCATTAGATCTTTTTAGGGAATTTGGACCTCTCCAAACCCAATCTGGGGCTTCCTCTAAAAATGGATATTTTTTCTCCTTTCAGTATCCTTCTTTAAATACTTTCGTTCTTAGCGATTCTTATCTTACGAATGGATCTATTACAGCGAATCCCCAATACACAAAAATGGTGATTTCTACCAACTCGCAGATTCCAGAAAGAAGGATACTAGAGTTTACAAAAGGCCCTTATCATGGTACTTCTTTTAATCAAGAAACTCCTTCCTTCTTTTGGACTACCGGCCCAACATCAAGCAACGGGAACTATGGTTTAGGTTTTTTATGTCCTCAATCCCTTGATTTTAATCTAGACGGGGATCTTAATTTAAAATCCTTATCCGGATCTATTCTATTTAAATCTGGGGATCCCTCTAGTTTTGGCATGTACACTGATCTTAATGGTCTTTATTCTGCTAGTTCTTCTTTTGGGAATTTAAATATTAATATAGGACTAGTGTACGGAGATTCTCTTATTTTCGAATCTCAAAACATTAATTTCCAGAACACAGGGCTTAATAAAATAGAAACCTCCACGGTCTTAGACATAAGAACTACGGGATCTACCGGATCCCAGCCTTCTTTAAATCTGATAACAAGTAACCCGGGAGTAGGAAACCTATATTATAAAATGGATGAGGTTTACCCTTCTACTAGATCAGGATCTACCTTATTTAAAGCTACTAATTCGACAACAAGTATTTTAGAAATATCAGGAAAGGGGGATTTTAAGGTTGATAAAATCATGTACCCCTTACACCCTTTAGAATCCCCTTCTGCTTACACCCCATCTTCAATTAAATATCTGATATTTAACCCTACTGTTTCATTAAACGGCCAAACGGATTCTTCATCTTTTAATGTTTCGAGAGGAGTTGATTATTATATAACCCCACCTGCTCTAGCGGGAAACGGGAATGGATTATTGTTATGGACACCTAGCGATATCAATTCGGATAAAGGGTGGACGGATTTAATAAAGAATGATGAGTATATGAATTTTAGAATACATTCAAATTCAGATGAAAATGGGTTTAGGGTGGTTGGTATAAATACCTCTTCAAATAAATTAGCCCAGCCTGTTGGTACCGGTGCTGCTAATATAGTACCAGTTGGACAATACTGTACTTCGGTTGAATTCACAATAATAAATATAAGCAAAACCTCTACGGGGACTTCTACAACAAATAGATGGTTTAAGGTTCTATATCATGCTTGGGGAGGAACATTAAGTGTTCCAGTATGCGGTGAATTATATACTAATGGATCTACACCTTAAAAAAATATGCATTTTAATAATAAATATATCAATCAAGGGGATTCCCAATCCGAAATAAAGGATAAAGTTAATTATAATTTTAATCAAATTCTTTCTTTTGCAATAGGCCACGAGGGATTAATAGGTCCAAAGGGAGCTACTGGAATTCCTGGACCTTCTGGAAAAATAGGGACAACAGGAAATACAGGGGATAGAGCTTCTGATTGGTACAGGGGAATAACTTTTCCTACTACAGGAAATCCCCAAGAATTCGATCTTTGGGTTAACGATTCTTCCGATTTAGCGGATATCTACGAAAGAGGTATTTCTTCTTGGTCTTATACTGGATTGTCTCTTTTTAATTCTAATTATTTTGGGGTTTATTCCGGAATAGTAGGACCGTTAGGACTTACAAATAAATCTGCTGTTGGATTTAAATCTACATACACCCCAGATCAGACATCTTTGGTTATCAGCGATACCTATTTTTCTAGTTTAGAAGTAAACCCAAATAACTCTAAGCTATTAATATCCACTTTGGATCAGATAGATACTCCTATTTTTTCTTTTTCAAAATCGAATGGAAATTCTATAAATCCTCCTTCTTTTTATTGGAAAAATACAGGAACTTTATCCGATTTAATTTTTAAAAGCTCAGGAAAATTATCAATTAATACCTTATTAGACCTGGAGTTATCCTCTTATGAAGCTTCAGGAGGAGGGAATGTGCAAATAAACGGTTCTTCTTTTAATGCTAATACTCTAGGGGATATTAATATCATAAGTCCTGGATACGATGTAAAATTTAAGACTAGTTCTTTTTCTTCTCCCCCAGTCTCCCCTATTTTAATATCTTCTCTTAATATAGGAATAGACACATTTAAATTATACACTAAAACTTTAACCGAGATTTCTCATTATTCTGGACTTTATATTTTAAGTTCTAATCCTACCCCGGGTTCTCTCTTTAATTATTTTGGGGGAATTTCTATAAATTCAGATTCCACCACATCTAGGGTATTTGATTTCACAGGAATGGACGGTCATTCTGTTTTATATGGTCTTCCTTCGGGATCCGTTACATCAGGAAACCACAAACAAATTGTTTTCGGAGCAAGCGGAGGAGGTCCTACTGGTTCTACTGGAGCTCCCTATTCATATCACGTAAAAAGGCTAAACAATATATCTTTTTCTTCTGTAATTGCAGGATTTTTTATTCCCTATAGCAAAAGAAATAATACTAAAATCACATTAGCGGATTTGGTAGGGGTTTCCGCTTATTTGGACGTTTCCAATGTTTCCCTTTGGAATTCCAATATGCTAGTATTAACTACCCCAAATGCTATTTCTGATGATGCTTATATATTTATACCTTCTTCTACTTCCCCATCTTTTGAACCTTTATTTTATTCCGGGGAAGGAAATGAATATAGGGTTTATCTGAATTCTATGATAGGAGCTAGAAAAATAAAAGGGATAGCTTATACTTATGTATATGAAGATACATCGGGTTCTTTAATTTCAAGAATCGTATATATTAATTTTCCTTCTACCTGCTCTTACGTAGATTTATTTTGGGCTTATCGGGGAAGTTCTACAAATCCAAACGGTAGGATATTCTGGAAAACTTGTTCAGGATCTTCGGGAATACTTGAGACGACTAATCAATTTACCATATCTGCAAATACTGCTCCTACTTTTCCTTTATCCAGTTAATATCATTTGAGGAAAAAAATATATACTTAAAAGGAAATAGAACATGAACTCCCTAATATAAACTTAAAACTATGAAAAGATTAAATAAAAGAGAACAGAATGAAATATTAAATTTATCTAAAAGATTTATCGACATACATTCAAAAATAGTTAAAGTTGAAAAAGAGATTCAATTTTTAGAAACCCAATCTTCTAATCTAATTTTAGATCTTGAATCCTGTAGAGAAATAGAAAAAGAATTCTGTGAAAAAATGAGCGAAAAATACGGAATAGGAGAATTAGACCCATTATCAATGACATGGAAAATAAAGACGGAAAAAGTAAAATGAAAAAAATTAGTGAAACCTTAGAATCTGTTTATAAAATAGTTTCTAATAGATTAGTTCTTATAGGAGTAATAGTTCTTCTTATATTTTTATCTATAAGGCAGTGCGAAAGAGCAAACGGGGCTGAAGCAGATTCTAAAAGACAACATAACAATTATCTTGCTATGCAGGATTCTGTTAGAATCATAAAGAAAGAAAAAGATCTCCTTGTAGTAGAAAAATCTGCAATGGAAATGAAAGTTTCTGAATTGACCGAGGATCAAAAAGAGCTAATAAGAAAATTAGGTTTAAAGGATAACGGGAAAGGAACAACCCCTTCCGTTGTAGTTAGAACCGAAGTGGTTTATGTAGATAGATTTATAAACGTTCCAACTAAGGTAGAAAAAGATAAAGACGGGAAAGAATTTATATCTTTTACTCATTCCCCTAAAATGAAAGGGAATAATAGTTTAACTATATCGGGGAAAATACCCTACACTTTGGATATAATAAAGAGTACAGAAAAAGAGGATTTAGTTTTTACTAAATTGAATACCAGTCCTGCTGAACTCGACATAAAACAAAATATAGAAATAACTACTGGAATTTATAGGGATCCTGAAACAAAAAGGTTAATGACTAGAGTAGCTACAGAATATCCGGGAATAGAATTTAAGGATGTTAATTCCTTTACTATATTGGATACTAAAGAAAATAGGGATGCTTTGAAAGCAGCAAGAAAACCTTACGGAATAGGAGTTAATTTCGGAATAGGCCTAGCAGCAAACCAAAAAGGAATAGGACCGGGTATTTACCTTGGGATTGGTCTTCAATACTCTCCTAAATTCTTACAATTCGGAAAATAAATATGTCTTTTAGCTATACATCTAAATTCTTCCAGCTGACATCATACCTATTGATGGAATATCGATATGCAGATCAGCCAAATCCAGAAACGTACTTCACAAATACCGGTCCAAATACGGTAACCTACGATAAATTGGTGAATGGATTCATTAGTGATTCTATCCAGATATTTAATCCAGTTGTGGATTCTGCTATAACAAATAACACAACAGAGACTAGTGTTGTTAAAATATCCGAGACATCTTATGTTACTTTAGATTCGAATTTAATAGTTCCTTTTAATGATTTTGCGGACGAATTAACAAATACAGCAAATTTACCGGTTACATTTCCTTCTAACCTTTCGGTAGTTTACGATAGTGTTAGATATCATATAAGAGCAGGATACAATCTAAACAATATAGACGGACTTATTGCTTGTATAGAATTCCCTGATCAAAATGGGAAATATGTAACAATGTCTCAGGTTCTTATTAGAAAGGGAACAAATCAAGAATATGAATTTAGTCCTAGCCCTATATCCATAGGTTCTGCTATATACGATAAGTATTTGGAAATTAAGATACCGAATCTAAAAGATATGAACGACAAATATCTTGCAGCTTCGGACTTTTTTAAACCGAGCACTTTAGCAGGTTTGATAAGTCAAAGCGGAAAAGGGTTTATATATGGAGCTCCTTTAAGAGTTTCTATAAATGAGGTTCAAAATATAAACACATATAACGGATACGAAAGGTATAACACTGCAAGATTAGCTACATTATCTTTAGAGCAAGAAGATCCTTTTTCTAATATAGGGTCCATAATAAAGGAATCTGACCAAGGACAGTTTTTTGAATATTATGCTACTGACAATGAAGGGTTTATAGAAGATTTTATACTTTTTCAGAATTCTATAGGAAATAGTTATTTCATATCACACCAAATACAGGTAATAGAACAGATAGGAGCTTCTTTTATAGAAACTTCTAGATTCGAAAGCATACAAACCACAGCTTACGACGTTCCTAACTATTATAGACCGATAGTTAGAAATGCTGGAGTTGCTGCAAGTTTTACCCTTAGATATACTATGTCTTTGGTTAACAACAAAGATCAATCCCGAGTAATAAGAATAGGAACTTACACTTCTTCCAATCCTTCAGAATGGGGTATTACTATATCCCCTATACAGCTTTCCAACTTCCCTCAGGTTCAGAAAATATACAATAGAATATATGGACAATCGGTAGTTAATAATTCTACTAAAAGTTCTCCTGTTAAAATATTGGAAAGAACAAAATATGTTAATAGCATACTTCAACAGAATTCGGTAACTACCGTATTTAATAATCTCACATTACCGAATGAAAATAAATCTACTACGGGGAGTTCAGAAACTACTGCATTAGGTACAGGAAAATTAACTGTAGAGGTTTCTCCTTTTGACAATTTATATAAATTTAAATTCATAAAATCGGGATCTGATGGTTCTCCCGTAGATATAGATTTAACCTCGTATGGAATTCTTAGGATGTCTTTTCTTTTAGAAAAAGGGGAAAAATTGAATGTGAAATCATTTTCCGATAATACTATAGCAAATCCATCTAAAGGAGAAATATTATTTAAACTTGATGAATCTAATTCCTATAGGGTATTAAATCTTAAGGACAGAAGATTTTTTATAACCTCAGGAACTGAAGATCCGGACCCTTCTAAATCTTTAAATCCCCAAAAATCGTTAGTTCCTTCGCTTAAGCCAATAAAAACATCATTAAAGCAAGGTATAAAGGGAAGAATACTAGAAAGATCCAATGCTTTAAATTCCGCAAAACAATCTTCCAATCCAGCACAGACTTTTCAAGCAAATGTTATTTATTGGGGATATTGGAAACCTTCGGGAGAACAAGATGTAGTAGTTCCAACTTCATCTTCATCTGCGATAGGATTAGAAAGTTTACCTGTTATAAAAAGACCTATAAATACTCCTCTTAGATCTCCAAATAAACCTTCTGTTAATTCATTAAATCCTGCTTCTTTACTTAATTCGGGAGCTACAGGAGGAAATATTACATCTCAAACAACTGTAGATCTTTCCTCTTTATCGGGAACAGCTTTAGATAATTCTGTGGTATCAGGGATAAAAGCAGTATTCGATACAGGCAATAGCCCAAATTCAAATCCTCTTAACCAATTTGGGATATTTAATCTCCCTTCGAGTTCTTCAGGTTCAGATTCTTCTTCCTATGTGAGTTCTCTTGTTGATCTTTATTCTAAATACCCTCAGATAACAAAAAATAAATTTTTGACATTATATACTAAGGCTACTAACAATCTAAATTCTTATTCCCCTGCATTTATATCGTCAATTAAGCTTAAACTCACCACACAATTAGATTAATAGAATATGATTTTAAATCCTAGAGGAAATAGCTTTTATTTTAACTTCCCTAGAGGATTTTTTCCTCAGAGGGTAACTGAAAAGTATTTGCCGTATATAAAGAAACAACCAATTCCTTTCGATACGGTAGAGCAGTATATAAATAGTACAATACAATCTATATCTTTTCCTAGCTTAGCTCTGGATTCTGTTGAACAGGTGAGAAAATTAGGTAAAAAGATTGCATACAAAGGATCTAATCCAGTACAAGATCTCTTCAGTAAAGAATTCTCCATCAATATGAAAATGACGGATGGATTTATGAGCTATTGGATAATGTTGGATACTATATTAGATTTTATAAATTTTGCAAATCCAGAAGTTTTTTTGATGAACCTTCCTCTAAGAATAATGGATAGCCAAGGGGATATAGTTGCTTCTGTTGTTTTCCAAGAAGTTCTATTCACCTCTTTTGGAGAAATAGAATTAAATTACACTTCAAATAATCCTCAATTCTCTGCATTTGCGGTGGGATTTAAATGCAATTATTTGGATATAAAAATGGAAATATAAAAATAAAAAAGATATATAGATTAAAAATAACAACTATGAAAACATTTACGGAATTAAAGGAAATTAATGAAATGAAGTACGGTCAGTCACTTTATAGTGCTAAAGACCAAATGAAAAATGCTTTAATAGCTGCTAGTGGTAACGACCAAAGAGTTCTAAACGATCTAGTAGACTGTCTTTCTGATCAACAAATGAAAGCTTGCTTTGATAAGCTATCTAAAGAGTATGGTTATACCGGTAGTGTAGGGCAAACCGAACCAGCTGATCTATAATACAATTTTATGAATCTAGTTGGGATAGATTTTTCGATCAATTCCCCTTCTTTTTGCTGTCTTAAAGGCGATAAGTATGTATGGGGATCTTTGACGAGATCAGATAGAACGGAAGAATCTCTTAAAAAGAATTCTAAAAAACCATTTGCCATTCTTGGTGAAATGGAAAATTTAAGATTTATTTTCCTGGACAAAAAAGAACTTCCCTCAGAATATTCTGAGAGGGAAAGAATAAAAATAGAATATTTTTTAGAAATAGTTGATAATCTATGGGAAGCAATTTCTAATGAGATGGGGGATGAACCATTTAAAGTAGCTATGGAAGGACTTAGCTTTTCTTCAAATGGAAATTCTCTTGTTGATATAGCAATGGCTACTGCTCTACTAAGAGAAAGAATCATCAATAAAATAGGAGTGGAAAATTTTCATGTTTTTTCTCCCACATCAATTAAAAAGTTTGCAGTAAAGGGAAATGCCAAAAAGGATGAGCTTTACCATGCTTTAGTTGATTTAAAAGAGGGCGGAACTAATATGAATGAATTGACCCAAATACTGGAAGAAAACCAGGAGGAGTGGATTACCCCGAAAAAGGTAGTAAATAAGCCAGTGGATGATATAGTAGATGCAACGTGGATACTATTATTTTTGAAAAATAATTTAAAATAATCGGGAATATTTTCTCGATGCTAGTGTATAATTTGTGTTAATTTAAAATTTAAAAAAAAGTAATTATGGAAAATTTGGACATTTTTAATTTGAGTGCAGATTCTTTGGTAACCAAAGTAAATGCAAAATCTGAAAAGGATTTGGAATTTTATAAGCCTTATCCTGAAAACGGAAAAGATGGAGTTTATAAATCTCTAATTCGTTTCGTACCTAATCCGGTAGATCCGGCTAAATCTAAAATCCACAAGTATTATGTTTATTTGAATGATCCAGTTTCTGGAGAATCATTCTCTGTAGACTGTCCTTCGACTGTGGGTAAAAAATCTATCGTAAAAGACCTTTTCTGGAAACTTAAAAATTCTCATTCTGCAGCAGATCAAGAATTAGCTAAGTCTTTCTCTAGAAAAGAAGATTTTTACGCTTTGATTCAAATCGTTCAGGATAAAAATTCACCCGAATTAGAAGGAAAGATTATGATCTTTAAGTTTGGTAAAAAGCTTAATGACATGATCGAAGCACAATTAAAACCTGAATATGGCGATGCTTCAAATCCATTTGATTTATTCAATGGTAGAGAATTTGCTATCCAGGTAAGAAAAGTAGGTGAGTGGAATAACTACGATCTTTGTTCTTTTGTTGGAAATCCATCCCCTATTAAAATTGAAGGGATTCCTATGCAAAGAAGCGAAGGAGATATGAAAAAAATTGTAGATTATCTTAACAATGGCCCTAAGAATTTATCTTCTTTCGATTATAAAGATTGGGACGATTCTACAACACAAAGAGTTATGTCAGTAATTAGAAATTCTGTTCCTGAAGGAAGATTGGTTAATGAGGTTATCGGAGGAGTTTCTTCTGCGCCTAGCATACCATCTAATAATTCTTATACTTCTCCGGTTCAGTCTTATACTACACAACAGGATCCTGCACCTAGAGCTCAAGCTACATCCGAACAAATCTCAGATTTTAGTTCTTTCTATAACGAAGCATCTAATACAAAATCATCTTCGGATAATACCCCAGATTCTTCCCCTAATACATCAGGAGGAATTTCTTCACTAGATGATCTTTACGCAGATCTTTAATAGATAAAAAATAAATCAAAGGCAGCTTTTTTAAGCTGCCTTTTTCATCTCATTTAAAATGGAAGCTTCAAGAATTGAAGAATTAGTATCTGGTGTTTTGAGGAAAGAATTTCCAGATTTTCCTTTAAAGCAGAGTATTTCTAAATCTTTAAATAGATTTAATATATCTTGTCCCTATTGCGGGGACAGTAAAAATCCAAGAAAGAAAAGGGGAAATTTCTATTTAGACACTTTAACATATAAGTGTTATAACGGAGGATGTGGTGTATTTAAAGATTCTATTTCTTTTTTTAAAGATTTTGGTCTATATGGAACTTTATCCGGAGGAGAAAGAAAAGAGATATCTCAGATCTTAGATGAAAATAAAAATAAGAGAAATAACTCCTACGGAAAAATAGATTTTTCTTATTTTATAGATAATGATTTTAGCTCAGTCCTTATAGATAGAAATGATTTTTGCCAATCTTTGAATCTTGTAAATGTCTGGGATTCTAAAATCCTAGTTTATGTAAAAAGAAGACACCAAGCACCAGATTCTAAATTTGCTTGGGATCCTAAAAAAGAAAGACTATTTCTTTTCAATTTAACCCCGGATAATAAAATAATGGGTTTACAAATTCGAAATATGAATTCTATAAAAGGATCTTCTAAATACCTTACATATAGACTAAGTGGAATTTATTCTAAACTTTTAGGAATAAATGACGAATCTGTTATCGAAAAAGCTCAAAGAGTAGATCCGGTCTCCCATGTTTTTGGTCTAGGTACTTTAGACTTTGGGAAAGATATTACCGTATTTGAAGGACCTATGGATTCTTGGCTTTGGGGAAATTCGGTAGGACTTTGCTCAATAGAAAATAGATTTCCCTTTGGTGTTAATAATCTAAGATACTGGTATGACTGGGATACCGCAGGAATAAATAAATCCATGGAACTTCTGGGTGAAGGGAAAATGGTATTTAACTGGGGAAAATTTCTAGAAGAACATGAAATAACAAAGAATAAAAAATGGGATCTTAATGATTTAGTAATACATTTAAGATCTTCAGGAAAGAAGATAAAAAGATTTGATAATTATTTTACTAAAGATGTACTGGACCTTAGATATTTTGTCAGATAAAGATCCTTCCATGTTGGAGGATAAAACCCATTCTTGGGAAGAAGAGTTAATAGAAGATTCTTCCCCAAAATTAAAATTTCCTTTAAAACTAAAAGAAGATCCTTTGAAAGGAGAAACTATAGAATTTAAAGATCCTATAATAAAAGAACCAGTTCCCAAAAAGAAAGAATCAGATAAATCCTTTAAGGTTGTGGATATTGGAAAAAACAAAAAAGATAAGAAAAAATTATTTTAGATGTCAGACGATAAAGTAGATTTTAGAAAAATATTTGAACAAGAGAGATTCGAATGGAGAGAGAAAATTCAAGTAATTTCTTTACAATTAAAAGATATAAAAACTGTAGCAAATGCTCAGATAGATCTTTTTACGCAAAGACAAATCCTGTTAGAATATAGTTATAAGCTAGCTTCAATTATAGCTAAACTTAATTCTAGATACCGTTCCGAAAGAAATAGAAAGACTAAGGATTATTCCGAAAATAGTAATTTCAGATATGGTGCAAACGAAATAAAAACACTTGTAGAAGGAGATCTTTCCGAGATAGTCGAAAAACTAGAATTGGTAGAAGGACATAGAAAATTTATAGACCAAACAGTTCAAACCGTAGATCATATGCTCTATGGGATAAGGCAAAGAATAGCTCTTGAAGATTATTTGAGAGGTTCTACTATTAAATAATATATAACCCATGCTAAGATTTCAAGTTTCCGAGGATGAGCAATGGATGATTCTTTTAGATTTCGAAGATGAGGTGGAGAGGAAGCAGATCGAAATATCCTTAACTAAAAAGATCCACAATTTCTATTTCCACCCGTTAGTTAAGAAAAAAATATGGGATGGATCTATATGTTTCATAGAAAAGAAAGGGGGATTTTGGAAAATCCCGATAGGACTTTGGAGAGAAGTTTTACAAATAGGAGAAGAGTATTCTATAAAAATAGAAATAACAGGTCTTGATAAGATAATTCTAAAGGATCTAACTTTAGAGGATTTTACCAAGTGGGTTAACGATTTTTTCGAGGGAGGAATAGGGGGAAATCCAGAAGTTATGCCAAGAGACTATCAGATAGAAACTGCTTGGAAAATAATCAAATATAGGTACTCTATAAGCGAGGTAGCTACCTCTAGTGGTAAAACCTTAATCTCTTTCATGATACTTGCGTACCTCAAATCTATGGGACTAATACGGAAGTATCTTATGATAGTACCTACCACAAATCTAGTATTTCAGGGGAATGATGATTTTATAGACTATGGTCTTGATAAATTAGAAGGATCGAGAATTCAACAGATAGGGGGAGGAAGTAAATTAAGAGGAGACTGCGATATTATAATAGGAACCTTTCAATCCCTAGTTAAAAAAGAAGCTGATTTTTTCGAAGATGTTGATGTAGTTTTTATTGACGAAGCTCATTACACAAATTCAAATTCAATCAAGAAGATAGTTTCTAAATGCATGCATTCTAGATGGAGATACGGTCTAACCGGAACTTTAACAAAAAGGGGAACTGCAGATCATCTTACGATACAGCAATTCTTAGGTCCTCTTATTATGGAGATATCCCCTAATTTTTTATTCCAGAATAATTACGCTACCCCGGTTTCGATAAAAGTTGTTATTATGGATTGGCTTGATCCTGAATATAAAGAAAAACTTGCGGACCTAAAGACGAACACTAACAATTTGGAGGGAAATGATGTTTATAATCTAGAGAGGAAATTAGTAATTGAGAGTAAGATTAGGCTAAATTATGTTGTAGATTTTATTTCTAAAACTTCTAAAAATTCTCTAGTTCTTTTCCAATCAGTAAAAGACGAATATGGAAAAAGCATATGGAATTTATTAAGAGAAAAAACCTCGGATAAGGAAGTATTCTATGTTGATGGTGATACCTCAGAAAATTTGAGGGAAGAATATAAATCAAGAATGGCTAAAGGTGAAAATAAGATCCTTATAGCTACATATGGGACTTTCTCCACCGGTATATCCATAAATAATCTGCATAATATATTTTTAGTGGAATCCTATAAGAGTGAGGTTCTCATAAAACAGAGCTTAGGTAGGGGAATGAGAAAGATGGAGGGAAAAGAAAGCGTTAATATAATAGATTTTGTAGACGACTTCAGTGTTTCTAAGTATCAAAACTATTTAATGAAGCACAGCCTTGCTAGAATAGAAATATACAAAAAAGAACAATTCCCTTACAAGATATACAAAGTAAAATTATAATTTTTGAATATATAAAAATAAAACAATGATAAAAGACATAAAAGAAAACGAGCTAAGAGAATCTATAGAAAATTCCAAAAAACCAATTCTAATAGATTTTTATGCAGTTTGGTGTGGTCCTTGTAGAGCAGCAGATCCTTTAGTTAAAGAATTCTCAGAAGAGAATTCTGATTTTGTAGAATTCTATAAAGTTAATGTCGACGAGAATAGATTTATTGCTGAGGAATACGGGATAAGAAATATTCCTAGCTTTATTGTTTTAGAGAACGGGGAAGTTAAAAGTAAATTGGTTGGTTCCCCAACTAAAGAGAAATTAGAGGATCTAATTTCTGAATATAAATCAAACTAATGGAAAAAGGGTACTTAAGATTTGGAGATTTTTTAAAACTATTTGAAGGAGGAGCTGCTATAAAGACCGCAAGGAAAATTAGAGAGGATGAATTCCCAAAAACTTTAGAAAGTATCCAAAATGATTTATTACCTCTTTTAGGGATAGACTCTCTAAAAATAGGTGAAGAATATATCATAATAGGAAGTATAGGAAAAAAGAAAAATCCTTCGGACGAATCCGGGGATTTAGATTTAGGGTATGATGGAAATATTTTTTCTAAGAAAAATGGAATTACATATAAAGATTCTTCCAAGAAGGTATATGAGATTTTAACTTCTGACCTTAAAGAGTTATTAGGATTTGAACCCGAAATAAATTTCCTTAGAGGACTTAATATAGTAAGTATAGGATGGCCAATAGAAGGAGATCCGGAATTAGGAATAGTTCAATTGGATCTAATCCCTTTATCTTCTATGAAATGGGCTAAGTTTATTTATTATTCTCCAGACTACAGATTCGGAGAAAGCAAATATAAATCTGCACATAGGAATTGGCTTTTGTCTGCAATACTTTCAGCAAAAAGAAATGTTTTGGCTTCTGATGAAGAAGGTGAAGTTTTAGATTACGAATCTCCGGTGATAATACTTAGTGATGGGTTATATTTAAACACTAAAAGCTTCAGAGGGAAATTAAAAGGAAGACTTAAGAATCCTAAGAAGGTTGAGGGAGGAGAAAAATTCATAACTAACGATCCCCAAGAATTTATAGATTATACATTAGGAAAGGGGTATAATCAAGATCAAATTAAAACTTTTGAAGCTCTTCTTAAAATAATAACTTCCCCGGATTTCCCGGATAAGGATAAATTACCAATTATAAAGGAGAGATTTTTGGAATATATGGAGAGAACTGGTCTTCCAGTTCCTTCTGAAATAAACTATTTGCCTTCTAACTAATTTTTTTTTAACAGAGAAAATCTTATATTTGCCAGAAACGAAATAAAATAAAATGTCAGGAATATCACATCTTTACGATCTATATAACAAAAAAGGACAAGAGTTTATAGAGAAATTGTTTAATACCTACGTTACTGTAAACGAGAAAATGGACGGTTCTGCTTTTATTTTCGAAAGGGGTTTAGAAACTGGTAAATTTAAATTCTATAAGAGGGATCAGAGAAATCCAATAACAATGGTGGATAGAACTCTGATGAAATACTATGAAGTTCCTATCCAATATATAGAATCTCTTCCCCCACACATATTAAATAAAATACCGAGAGGGTGGAAATTCGGTCTTGAATATTTTTCAAATCCACAGCCAGTAGAGATTGCTTATGATAGAATTCCTAAGAATAACCTAATTCTTTCATATGTTCATGTTCTAGACGAATCTGGTACAGTATGTAGAACTATCCAGGAAAAGGAAAAATTAGATACATGGGCTGATCTATTAGGAATAGAAAGACCCCCTATTATTTTCCAAGGAGAATTAGATGACGATCAAAAGAATAAAATTCTAGAGTTTTTAAGAACTCCTTTTAACGAGTTAGTAGAGGAATTTAAAACCAAAAGTTTTGTTAGGTTCATAATAGGTATATTAAATCCTGAATTAAAAAAGACCGCACTAAACGAGGATCTAGATAAAGCTATAGAAGGTATAGTTTTTAGATTTGGGGATCCTGCAGGAGGGGATCCGGTTCTTTCTAAAATGGTAGATCCTTTGTTTACCGAGATAGCAAAATCCAAAGCTCAGAAAAGAAGAGAAGAAAAACCTAGTGATTTTTTAGGGATAACCCTAATAGATGTAATGAATTTTATTCTGGAAAAAGGAGTAGATTCTTTCGAATGCAAAGGAGATACTAACGACGAAAGATATGTTTCTTTCATGTCTTCTGTATTTGTGGAATTTCTTAGCGAGTATTCAGAAATGTACAAGGGAGCAGATTTCCAAGAACCTGAATACCTAAAGAAAGATGAATTTAGAATAAATAAAAAATTCATAACAAATAAAGATGTTATAAACTATCTAGAAGAAGACGAATCTTTTGAATCCCTGTTTAAACTAATGCTAAATTCTTTTAGAAAGATAAAGAAGAGAGCAGGTGGATTAATAAACCAAGGTGCTTTAGAACAATTCAATTTATTGGTTACCGACATTCAAAAAAGAGTAGAAAATGTAAATGAATCTTTTGTTTTCGAATCGGATTTACCGACTTTCCTAGATTTCAAAAGGAAAAATTCGGACAAGAATAAAGTTAACTATGTTACCGAAGAAACCGAAGGAGAAAAAGAAGAAGATCCTTTTTATTCTTATAATGAATTTATATCTGCTTTAGAAACTATAGATACCTCAAAAAAACCAAAATCTGATTTAATCGAGGAAGAAAAAGAACCAGAAAAGGAATTAGAAGATGTAAATATCCTAATAGGAAGATTCCAGCCATTCCATAACGGACATCTAAAAATGGCAAAATCTATGAAAAAAGAAAATGATCTTCCTTGCATAGTAGCGGTAGTTCACCCTGGGCACAATTCTTCTGGTAAATCTCCTTTTGATGAAGATCTGGTTAAGAAATATATGGAAGCAGTGGTAAGAGAAAACCCAGATCTTCTTTGCGGATTCTTTATCGTTAATAGAGGACTTTTAGGTGTAATATATGGAGCTGCTAAATCTCACGGATTCAATGTCAAATCCATAGGAGCAGGAGAAGATAGAATATTAGATTATAGAAAACAGATAGACTATTTAAAAAAGAACGGATCTGATTTCCCTAAAGACATCGAAATAGTGAAAACCCCTAGAGCCACTAGTGCTACAGAGGTAAGAGAAAAAATAAAAAATGAAGACTTTACTTCTTTTAGAAAATTAGTCCCTCCTTCTATATCTTCACTCTATAATTCATTAGTAACTGGGATGAATTCCCACGTTAAGACTAATGAATCTTTAGAAAGTGAATAGATATATAAGATATGGAAAAATTAAAATCTTTTTACGAATTCTTAAGTATTACAGAGTCTTTAGCAAAAGAAGGATCTGAAATACCGCCAGATCTAACTAAAAGCTCAGCTCCTTATTCTCCCACATCAGAAGCTCCAGAGAAATCTTCTTCTACTCAAACCTTAAATTTGGATAAATATGAGGAATATGGAATTGATCCTGTAGAGATATCAAAGGATTTTCAGAATATTGCTAAAGGTGGTTACGCTTGGAAAGATGGAAGTTCAGGTATGCCAGTAGACATTTATTTTAAATCCGAATCCCCACTATTTAAAAAACCATCAGATGGAAGCACATATTGTACAGGATTTACCTTTGCGGTAGGTTATATTACCTGTCTAAATAGAGGACTTCTGAATGATCTTACTGATTCAGATATAACTAAAATGCAGAAAATCTGGAATCAAGGGGATGCCAAAACATACCCTAAATTATGTGTTGATGCAATAGCTAATACTGAATATTCTAACGGTAAAACATTAGGGGAAGAGGTCACTATAGAAAATGTAAAATCTGGGGATTTTTGCCAAATATGGAGAAATACAGGATTCGGACATAGTGTCATAGTTCTGGAAATGATTAAGAAAGACGGTAAAACTGTAGGTATAAAATACTACAGTTCTAATACTAAAATTAACCCCCAAACTAAAAGATCTGGCCCTGGAGAAAATACAGAATATTTTACTGATGCCACCGGAATGGGAGGAAAAGTTCTTAGAAGTAAAACCTATTTTTCAAGAATATCCCCATTAGCCGTAAACATCGAAGATGCAACAAAAACAATTGTGAATTCGGTTAAAAGCTTTGCTGGAAGTTTAGGAGATTAAATAAAATGGGAAAAATAAAAAAATTCTTGGATTTCGTAAATGAAGGCTTCTTTGATAATGAAGTTTTGGGAAATTTTGGGTCTATAATTTCAAATACATCCCGAAATTACGGGAGAGTAAATGAATTACCTACTACTTTAGATACTGAATCCCCAAGTCCTTTTTCGACATCTAGAAATGATGAAACTTCTTGCGAAGGAAATGATTGTTGGACTTGGTTCGGAAAAGAAAAATTCTGGAACGGAGTTAATAAAGTAAATAATAAAACAGTTCCTAAAATTACTATAGATAAGGACCCAAAAAGTTTTAATATAACTTACGAAGGACCACCTTCTGGATTTCTGCTTAAGCATAAAAACGGAGGAAAAGGAGATACAATTCATCAGCTACTTAATGTATTGACATTAGAATTAAATTCTTATCTAGAAACTATATATGCAAAACCGGTTTTAAGCGGAATTAAAATGGATTTAAGGGGAAATAAATTAAGTGTCAGTGTTCCCCTTCAGAGTTCCCCTAAACACTACGAAATCCACAGAAGAGGGGGATTAGGACACGGAGGGGATTTTTCTGGACTTATTAAATACGAGTCTAATCCAGGATACGAAGAAGCAATACATAAATCCGGAAGACTAACTGAAAAATTTGTCATCTTCCATAAATCAATTTAATTAATGAAGAATCTAAAAAAATTTTCTGATTTTATAAATGAAGCATTTCTAGACGATAAAGTACTTTCTACGTTCGGAGCTATAATTAACAATAGAAAAGATTATTCATATTCAGAATCTCCTTCTATTGTTTCCTACGGAAATCCTGGATCGATAAATAAAACTTTGGTTCCCATTAAAAACACAGATCCCAAGAATATTTTATTTATAGGGGATTCACATACTGCTATTAAGAACAAAGAGGGAAAAGCAGTAACCTACACCTTTCCTAATATATTAAAAAAAGAATTAGAGCCAAATGGATATAAAATAGACGTCTTGGCTCTCGGAGGAATGACTACCCAATGGATGCTTGATAATCTTCCTAATCAGCTAAAAAATAAAAAATACGATAGGGTTTACATCTACGGGGGAGCAAACGATGCTGCAAATTCTAGTATTACCCTAGATAAAGCGTTATCCAATATACAAAAGATGGTAGATCTTTCCAGAAATAATGGAGCTGATGTATTTGTAAATCAGGGTTATATTATCGAAGGAGAAAATGGAAAATTTGGAAATTGGAAAAAAATGTCAATTTCAGGTACTCTTCTCAAAAAACAAGAAGAATGGATACCTTACATAGAAAGAAAAAAAGAACTTCAGAGAAGAATACCTTTAGAAATAAAAAATTCTAATTTCATTTCTCCTTACGATTTAAAAGGATTAACTTCCGATGGAATACATGCTAATTCTGAGGGACAAAAGATTGTAGCTAAAATTTTCTCTGACTCCATAAAAAACACTTCATCTTCTTCAGAAAACTATAAATCTATTTCTAGTCCTAGAGTAGGCCCAGCAGGTAAAAGTATAGTTATAGGAGATTCATTATCTCCCAACGTAGCAAAGTGTTCACAAGCTGATTTAATAAGTAGCACAGGAGGTTCTTCTTCTCTTTGGAAAGGAGGAATAGCAATAGGAACCTTATTGGATTATGTAAAATCTTACGGAAAAACTGATGCTACTATTAAAAATGTTGTGATATCCATAGGAACAAATGGTATATTCGGTAGAAGCACAGACACGGTAAATAAATTAATGGATGAGTTAAAGAAAAAATTCCCAAATGCAAAAGTTTTAGTTGTAAAAGGAACTTACGGTCCAAAAGCTACATGGTCCCCTGCTTTAACTAAGGTTAGTCAAACTACAGTAGATAATTACTATTCAGATTTTTCTAATAAAGGAGCTTTCGTAGTTCCTACTGCGATTGGGAATCAAAAAGATGCTCATAACTATACGGATATATACACTACTATCGGAAAAGAGATAGACGCTAATCTGAGTTAACTAATATAAAATATGAAAAATTTATTAAATTTTAGAGGATGGGAATCAGTAAATGAAGCTGATGGATTTGGTACTTCCCCTTTTCTTCTAAAAAAAGAAAAAGATCAATATAACTATTTCTTCAACCTAGAGGATAAAAAAGAAGAAAAAGGATTTCACCTTATAATAGGTAAATACTCAGAAAAAGAAGTTATATCGGGATCTAAGAATTCTTATTGCGTTCTAGGACTATATCAAATTTCCGAGGACTTAATATCAGATATTGCAGTAGATAAAGCAGAGATACCTTCTTCTAATAACAATAGATTTAAATCCGATGAAAATGAAACTTCTAGAATTTTAGAATGCGTTTCTAAATGCCTTTTGGATTATCTAGAAAAAAATTCTAAAGTTAGTCGAATTTATGATGAGATACAGGAAACTCTATTCTTTAAAGGAAAAGGAAGCTATTTAGAATATATGAAATCTGTTATAGGCCCAGTAATCGGAGATTGGGCTATCCAAGATGGAAGCGATAAAAATTCGGTTTTAATCAGTAGATAAAGAAACATTTTTGAACTAATGACATATAAATTCTGTAATTTTAATAATAAACACAGTAACACATGGAAAAGTTCGAAGAACTAGTGGCTCTACTAGAACAAACAAGAGCAGATGCAGAGAAATTTTTTGATAAGGGAAATGACTCAGCAGGAACAAGAGTTAGAGTTGCAATGCAAAAATTGAAAGCAGTTGCACAAGATTTAAGAGTAGAAATTCAAGAAGCTAAAAAGAAGTAAGAAATGAGTTATTACCTAGTAAAAACAAGTTTTGAAACTGGAGAAGTTACCAAAAAAGGGGAAACCATTCAGA
>Ga0315901_10003412_pt1 | contig 20665 bp, 14 predicted proteins | sample LakEriMetagenome_10_FD_203761 | JGI IMG/M metagenome (GOLD analysis project Ga0315901, IMG submission 203761) | Freshwater fungal communities from buoy surface, Lake Erie, Ohio, United States - Buoy 2 MA116 | ecosystem: Environmental > Aquatic > Freshwater > Lake | place: USA: Lake Erie, Ohio... | reverse complement strand
TTAGCGCACTGACTGCCAGCGCACAGCAGATACCTGCATTTGAAACGAATGCTGAAAATTATATTAAACAGGTTTCAAAATTATTAGATGATACCAAGCGGGATGATTTGAAAAAATTATCGGATGACTTTGGGGTAACATTCTTACAATATAACAGCACGTACCAGCAACAGATCATAGCAATTTCCAATACCATGCGCGATCGAAAAATGCTCCTGGTACCATACGTCATCAAGTTCTTTCAGGCGGTAAATGATTTTCATACATCTAAACTGCCACCCGTAATACTCGAACAATGGCTTGAAATAGTTCCCCAGATTATAGTTAATCAGAAACCCGGCAATAACAAACAGTTTGAACAATACATCGATTTCAGTATCGATTTGTTTACACAAAATGCATTAAACAGTATTGCATCTAAAACGTGGAAATGTACTTCGGTGGATTACGATTTACTGTATGAAAAACAAGTGCCGTCTGTATCATTTGCCGCTACCGACTTGTTTGCATTTCTGCCCGGCGATACCATCACGATTAAAAATACGTCGGGTCGTTATTTTCCATTTGAAGGTCGTTGGGAAGGTTCAAAAGGCGAAGTGAGCTTCGAGCGCGGTGGTCTTGAACCTGATAATGTATTTGTTAGCTTTAAGAATTATACACTTGACTGTACTAAATCGGAATACACGGTTGACAGTGTTATGCTTACCTATGTGCCATATATCAAGAACAAGCTGGTTGGAAAATTTACCGATAAACTGATTACCAATAATGTGCCTGAAACCTCAACCTATCCGCGATTTCAGTCTTATCAGCGTTTTGTAAACCTCGATAATCTGGCAAGTAATGTTAAATACGAAGGTGGGCTAAGTCTGGAGGGCGGTAAATTAAATGGCAGTGGAACAGCCGATCAAAGGGCTAAGTTTATTATTACCCGTTACGATGGACAAGTGGGGTGTGTGCTTTCTGCCCTGAATTTCAGTATTAAAAAGTTTGAAGATATCAATAGCAATCAGGCAGAAATAAAGATTTATATCGGAAAAGATTCTGTGTATCATCCGGGTGCTATCGTTCGCTATAAGATGAGCACCAAACAATTAAACATTTCACGAGGCGAGCAGGGCATTTCAAAATCTGCTTTTATTGATTCCTATCATCAGGTAGATATCTATGCTGAAGCATTGAGTTGGGATATGAATGAAAGCCATCTGGATTACAAAATGATGCTGGCGAGTGAATCCACTCCGGCACTCATTGAGTCCAGCAACTATTTTGATAAGAACAGATTGTATAAATATCAGAACGTAGCGGATTACAATATCATTAATGTTTTGAAAACATACAAAGAGAAAAACGACACCAACCGTATTAGCACGAATGATTTGGCCAGAACAATCAATATTAATTTTAACGCGGAGACGATAAGGAGAACGCTATATAAACTCGTTGAGGACGGATTTATTTACTATGATGATTTCAATGAGATTGTAACCATTCGCCAGAAAGCTATCAAGTATGTGCTGGCTGATTTGAAAAAAGTAGATTACGATATAATTAAAATAACCTCCTTAAACAGGGATTTTAACTCTCGTCTGGACTTCAGAAGTCTGGGTATGGGCATCCGCGGAATTAAAAATATTGAAATCAGCGATTCCTCCTTCGTGGTCATCTTCCCCCGAAACGATAGTATTACCCTGATGAAAAATAGGGATATGAATTTTGACGGCATGTTTTTTGCCGGTCGCGCCGATGTTTACGGTAAGAACTTTGGTTTCAGTTATGATGGATTTAATATTACGATGTCGCACGCCGATACGTTACTTCTCAACGTTCCAAACGGACAGGTTGGTAAAGATGGAAACCCTGTGCTCGTTCCCTTACATAGCTGCATACAGGATGTAAGTGGTGTGATACAGATCGATGGCAAATTGTCAAAATCAGGAGGTAAAAAACACGACTGGACATTCCCTTCAATCAAAACCAGTGATAAGTCTTATGTTTATTATGATCAGAAGAAAACATTCAATGGCGTGTACGACCGTAAAAAGTTCTACTACGAGTTAAAACCTTTTCAGTTGGATAGCCTCTATTCTTTCAGGCCTTCGAGGATTTCATTTGATGGTAAACTTGTTTCAGGAGGTGTTTTTCCCGATATCGAGAATCGCATCGGCATACAAAAAGACCTTTCATTGGGGTTCATCACCAAACGAACCGATATCGCTTTGTATGGTGGTAAAGGAAAATTTAGCAACAGCATCTCGCTCGATAATCGAGGATTACGAGGTAATGGCGACATCAATTTTCTTAGTTCATTAACCAAGTCTGAGGATATTATTTTCTTCCCGGATTCACTAAATGCCAATGCTAAATCTTTTAATATGCCAAAGGGGCCTTATGGTGGTGTGCCTTTTCCGAAGGTGGACGCTACGGAGGTTTATGTACACTGGAAGCCTTATGCCGACAGCATGGAAGTGCGTATGAAAGAGATTCCGATACAGATGTTTGAAAATAATACCCGTCTGAAAGGAACCCTGGTATTGCGATCTAAAGGCATGCGGGGCAGTGGGTTTCTCGACTGGGCTGATGCCAATTTAAAATCAGGAGATATAGCTTTTGGAGCTAACTCGATGAGTGCCGATACGGCCGATTTTAATATCAAGTCGCTCGACTCGACCAAGTTTGCATTGAAAACGCAGAACGTGAATGCTAAAATTGACTTCGATAAACGTGAAGGAGACTTTGTTTCGAATACAGATGATGTTGCAACGGAATTGCCCTATAATCAGTATCGTACATCGATTAATAAATTTAAGTGGGATATGATGCGCAAGCAAGTTACCTTCATTGCACCCGAGGGTACCGAATCGGAATTTACATCGATTCATCCTCAGCAGGATTCACTTCGATTTACCGGTAAATCCGCCACATACGATCTCACCAGTTATATCCTGCAGGTAAAACAGGTGCCTTATATCGCTGTTATAGATGCTAAAGTATATCCTGACAGTAATAAAGTGGTTATTGAGCCGGGAGCTGTTATGCGCACGCTGAATAATTCCACCATTATAGCCGATACTATTACAGAGTTTCACAAGTTTTATAATTGCACAACAAATATCTATGGCAAGAACAGTTATAAATCAAATGGCACTTATGATTTTGTAAGCGCCACAGGAACAAAACAGAAAATCCCCTTCCAGGAAATCAGTTTTTTGAAAGATGATAATAAAAGTCTGAGGACTTACGCTAAAACACGCATCGATACCAGTTTGAAATTTACGGTGATACCTAAAGTACAATATCAGGGTAAGGTGGATATAACCGCAAATTATCAGCCGCTTAAGTTCGATGGCTATGCACGCCTTCAGGTGCAAAATCCAAACATACGAGTAGATTGGTTTTCAATTAAAAATGAGTTTACTCCGGACTCAACACTCATCTATTATACCGATCCGGAGAATATGTCCAAGAAGCCGGTAACTACCGGCATTGTGTTCTATGCCGATTCGGCCGATTTGTACACCTCATTCTTTAATGCTAAACGCAGTATAAAAGATCGTAATATTTTCACAGCTAATGGTATTGTGTTTTATGATGAAACTACCAAAGAGTTTATTGCCGGCAACAAATCAAAAATTCTTCAGGATGATAAACGGGGCAATATTTTCAAATACAATGATGTAAGCGGAAAGGTATATGGCGAAGGTAAAATGGACTTTGGTCTGAACTTCGGACTTGTAGATGTAAAATCCGCCGGCACGATAAACACCGATGTAAAAAAGAATGAATATCTGCTTAACCTACTTATGGGCATTTCCTTTGATATGGATAAGGATCTTTTGTTGAATTTAGGTAAATCGATATTGAGTAATAATTTCGGTGAAGAGGATGTGGATTATTTCAGTGATGAATTTCAATTGAGTATTCCCGAATTTGTGGACCCCAAGGATGATAAGTCTTTTACAGCCCAGATGAATAAAGAAGGTACCTATAAGCGTCCTGAGAATGCTCCATTTGCTATGTTTCTTACCGATTTAAATATGGTTTGGGATCCCGAAAGCAGAAGCTTCCGCAATATTGGGCCTATTGGTGTTGCCTATGTGGGGACAACATCTGTTAATCGCCTTATTCAAAAGGCCTACCTCGAATTCGGCTACAAGAAGACCGGTGATTTTTTAAGTCTGTACATTCCCGGTGATGATGATAACTGGTACTACTTCTTTTATCAAAATAATAATCTGCAGATTGCCTCAGGCAACCGGGCCTTTATTACTGCACTTGGCGCTATTGACCCCGACAAGCGCCGAACCAAATCAGAGGACGGAAAGGTTTATCAGTACAATGTAGGCTCCGAAAATAAAAAGAACAGCTTTGTGGCCCGGATGGAATTACTTGCTGAACCGCCTAAAAAGAAATAAGGCCTGTACACAGTTCAGCCTGTGATGTTAACAGTTCGGTTTGTCTAAAATCTAAACCCAATTAGATTTGATAGCTAATAGAACTACATCAATATGAATATCGACATGCATTTAGGTGCGGGATCAAGAGTTCAGCACGCCCGAATGGGCCAAGGGGTTGTCATTGCCAATAAGTACGATACCTATTTGATTACATTTCTGGATGAGGGCACCCACGAGATTGCAAAAGATGATCCGATGCTGGAAACCCTGCACGCCGAAAATGTGAATCCCGAAGTTGAGACCATCAGTGACGTTGAAAAATCTTTACTTGGCATATTGAGGCAATGGGCCGGCGTTCAGGAGATTGTTCCGCTTGGCGAAAAATGGAAGGGAGGGGTATTGGAAATTAAGTCTGCGAATAATACCATTAAGTCAAAGGAAATTCCAATTGATATCTTTTTTCATAAAATAGTTATGCTTCGCGACAGGCTCCGGGTGATGGAGCAACAAATTAATGCACATAAATTACTAAGCGACGAAGACAAGGTAAATCTTCAGCAATATATTACACGTATCTATGGAACGCTGACTACCTTTAACGTACTCTTCAAAGACAAAGACGATTACTTTGTTGGTGAAAAAGGTAAAGAGGACTAAGCCGCTTTGATTCATCAACTTAACGTACGATTACCTGCCGTAGCCTATTCCGATACGCATGCTTGGAAAAGAGCGGCATCTGTTCATCTTGGAGTTCAGGAACAGCGGATAGAACATATTCGTTTATTACGGCGTTCACTCGATGCCCGACAAAAAAAAATTTATGTCAATCTTCGACTTGAAGTATTTGTTGATGAACCATTTATAGAGAAGCGGCAATATGAAACTGCTTATCGTGCTGTTTTATCGGCTAAGTCAGTCATCATCATTGGAGCAGGGCCTGCAGGGTTATTTGCGGCATTACGCCTGCTCGAAGCCGGAATAAAACCTATTATTCTGGAGCGTGGCAAAGATGTCAGAGAACGTCGTCGTGATTTGGCGGCGATTAATAAATTGCACCGCGTAAACCCGAATTCCAATTACTGCTTTGGCGAGGGTGGTGCGGGCACGTATAGCGATGGTAAACTTTATACCCGAAGTGATAAACGGGGTAATATTATGGATGTGTTGCTTCGATTCGTTGAATTTGGTGCCGACACGTCTATACTCGTTGATGCTCATCCACATATTGGAACGAATAAACTTCCAAAGATTATTCAATCCATGCGAGATAAGATACTGACTTTGGGAGGCGAGATTCATTTTAATACTTGTGTTACCGAATTAGTGCTTCACTCCGGTAAACTGCAGGGCATTATTGCGGAGGCTGTAGATCACTCCGGAAATTTTACAGGGATTACAACACAATACAGCGCTGAGGCTTATATCCTGGCAACCGGTCACTCCTCAAGGGATATATTTCGTTTGCTCCACAAGCATCAGATTGCTATTGAGCCAAAACCATTCGCTGTTGGTGTTCGGGTAGAACACCCTCAGTCGCTGATTGATAGTATTCAATATCATTGTAATACAGATAAAGAAATGGAAGATGTACGACAGTATTTGCCGGCCGCATCATATAGTTTGGTAACACAATCCTTTGATCGCGGTGTCTATTCTTTTTGTATGTGCCCGGGAGGTATTATCGCTCCGTGTGCAACACAACCCTACCAGGTGGTTACCAATGGTTGGTCGCCAAGTAAGCGAAATAATCCGTATGCAAATAGTGGCATTGTGGTAAGTGTGGAACCGGATGATTTACGGGATTATCAAAGCCACGGTGTTTTTGCAGGAATAGCCCTGCAGGAAAATTTAGAATATACGGCGTGGCGCAGTGGTGGGCAATCACAGGCCGCACCGGCTCAGCGACTTACTGATTTTGTGCTCGGACAATTTTCGGCCACCCTGCCTGCATGTTCTTATCAGCCCGGTATAACATCAAATATGTTATCGGAATTGCTCCCGTTGAATATTGGTAAACGATTACAACAGGGCTTTATTGACTTTGGCCGTAAGATGCATGGTTACCTTACCAGTGATGCCGTAGTTGTTGGTTTCGAAACCCGTACATCCTCACCGGTTCGAATTCCGCGAAATGAAAAAATGCAACATATCGACATCTTGAATTTGTATCCTTGTGCAGAGGGCGCAGGATATGCCGGAGGAATAGTGAGTGCGGCAATAGATGGGCGAAAAGCAGCAGAGGCCATCATTCAGCTTCTTGTCTGATTATATCTATTAACCTATCATCAATTTTAGGGTTTATCGGTTGAACGCGGCGTTTATCCCGTATCTTTGCATTTGATTATGCAGCACATCAGAAATTTTTGCATCATTGCACATATAGACCACGGGAAAAGCACCCTTGCGGACCGTTTATTGGAGTTTACCAAAACCATCACCGAGCGTCAGATGCAGGCTCAGGTTTTAGACGACATGGACCTTGAGCGTGAAAAAGGTATTACCATCAAGAGTCACGCCATCCAGATGAAACATATTCATAACGGGCAGGAGTATATCCTTAATCTCATCGATACACCCGGCCACGTGGATTTCAGCTATGAGGTGTCCAGAGCCATAGCCTCTTGCGAAGGGGCTCTTTTGTTGGTTGATGCCGCTCAAGGTATTCAGGCCCAAACGATATCCAATCTTTATTTGGCGATTGATAACGGACTGGAGATTATTCCTATAGCTAACAAAATTGATATGGATGGTGCTATGATTGAAGAAACTAAAGATCAGATTGTAGATCTTGTTGGTTGCAAACGCGAAGATGTCCTTTTGGCGAGTGGTAAAACAGGAATTGGAATTGAGGAGATCTTAACGGCTATCATTGAACGCATACCGCCTCCAAAGGGAGAACCCACGGCTCCGCTTCAGGCCTTAATCTTCGACTCTGTGTTTAATTCGTTTCGTGGCATCATTGCTTATTTTAGGATTTTTAACGGGGAGCTAAAGAAAGGCGATAAAGTAAAATTCTTTTCCACCGGAGGCGAATATGTAGCCGACGAAATAGGTGTGTTGCTATTGGATAAATCTCCGCGCGATATCATTCGAACGGGCGACGTAGGCTATATCATCACCGGAATCAAAAATTCCAACGAGGTTAAAGTAGGTGATACCATTACAACAGTAAGCAAGCCTGCGCTGGAACCTATTAAAGGTTTTGAGGAAGTAAAACCAATGGTATTTGCTGGAATTTATCCTGTAGATACTGATGATTATGAAATGCTTCGGGAGTCTATTGAGAAGTTGCAGTTAAACGATGCCTCCCTCACCTTTGAGCCGGAAAGCTCGGCCGCACTTGGTTTTGGCTTTCGTTGTGGTTTCCTCGGAATGCTTCACCTGGAAATTATTCAGGAGCGATTGGATCGTGAATTTGACATGACCGTTATCACTACGGTTCCTAACGTATCCTACTTTGCCTATCTCAGCGACGGCACCAAACTTCAGGTTAACAATCCAAGCGAATTACCCGAACCTACCAAACTTGACCGTGTGGAGGAACCCTGGATTTCTGCATCGACCATTTGCAAACCGGAGTTTATCGGAAATATTATGAGCCTTTGCCTGAACAAGCGGGGTATACTCAAAAATCAGACCTACCTGACTCCTTCGCGTGTTGAGCTGGTGTTTGAAATGCCATTGGCCGAGATCGTTTTTGATTTTTACGATAAACTGAAATCCATATCAAAGGGATATGCATCATTTGATTACCATCCACTGGATTACCGTCCGAGCGACTTGGTAAAGATTGATATCAAATTGAACAGCGAAAATGTAGATGCTCTATCTGCATTGATACATCGTGATCATGCATATGACTTTGGTAAAAAAATATGTGAAAAATTAAAAGAGTTATTACCTCGTCAGCAATTTGTTATTGCCATCCAGGCCGCAATCGGTGCAAAAATTATTGCCCGTGAAACCATCAGCGCTATGCGTAAAGATGTAACGGCAAAATGTTATGGAGGCGATATTTCCCGTAAACGCAAACTTCTGGAAAAACAGAAGAAAGGAAAGAAACGCATGCGACAGATTGGTTCCGTTGAAGTTCCGCAACAGGCATTCTTAGCTGTGCTCAAGTTGAACGATTAAGCGGTTACACTGTTTTGCTTGTGATAGATTCTAGTTATAGTCGTTAACAATTTATGATTGTTGATTTGCCGGGTTAAATAGCCGGCTATCTGTTTTTACATTCTTCTCAACAAATCGAAAAAAAATCGTTTAGAGCGTGTATCGTTTACAATATTTATGAAGAATAGTGGTTAAACAATAAAACAACTGCTTATGCGCTTGTACCTATGTTTAACTGTATTGCATTTGCTTATTACGCTCTCTTCTCAAGCTCAATTTGGAGTCATAATTAACAGTCGGGCTATGTTGGAGGAGGCTCTGGATAGTAACGAAATGTTCTATGCTCATGAATGTGCAGCATTAATCGGCATGTCACTCGATTCATTGGATTATATTACCGATGAAGAGTATCCGGCATTTAGTGAATGTCATAATGATTATAATACATTAGTGGGTATCCGTAGGAATTTCAGTAGGTCTGGTACGATGCTAGGAGATGACAAAACCCCAATGGCGTATATGAAGTATTTCCCCGGAACAGTGCCACTTGATAATCCCGGGGTGATGTTTTTTTTACTTAAATCCAATGATAGAATTGAATTGTACTTACAGTACTATTTTTGAATTACAAAAGAACAAGTCGTATGGTAATCAGTTTATTGGACTATTTAATATAATCATCGACCCCAAAGAATAAACGGAGACAAATTAGTTGGTTGTTTTTACAACCACAGCCATTTGAGTCAACGTTCTGTTTAACGCAATGCGATAAGTGTTTTTAAGAATATCATTTGTAAACGTGTATATTTTAATCAGTCGTTTGCTACCACTGATATAGGAGTAAATGGATCCATCACGTATTACCCAAACATCGCCGTATACTGTTGTGCAGAAATCTTCAGTTCCATTAAATAAATTGATGATTTCAGTGCTCTTGTTTTCTTCGATCTGATATATCATCAGATAGCTTTTATCTTGTTGTGTTTTGATGTAGTACACGGACTTTTCGCCGGGTACTTTTGCCAGCGATACGCCTACACCTTCAGCAATGGTTTTTGTTTCACCGGTTTTTAGGTTAAGGATGTTTAACGTTGGAATATTTAGCTCCCGGCGATAAATAAGATACTCATCACTAATCCAGCAATAATTTCCTATATCGGTTACTGAGGGAACTACGTTTATCGGAGTACGGGCATCGTTAAAATATTTCCATAGCATTTGTTTTCCGTCTTCACCCCGATTTACGATACTGTAACCTAAACCATCTGCAGTATATTGAGGCCAGAATTTACTTTCGTTGTAGCTCTCAAAAAATGGATAGCCGGAGTTCGATTGTGTAGAATAAAGATAGATGTCGGGGTTAACACCCTCTTGCACCGAGCTGTAAAGTATAGAGTACCCATCAAATGAAAAAAACGGTTGATTGTCATACAACTTACTTGTGCTAATTGGTGTAGTTTCCTTTGTGGTGAGCACCGAGTCTTTTAGCTCGATATTAACCAAATAGACATCTGTATTAGGCAGATTGCTTTGTGCCTGAGCAAAAGTGGCAATCAGTAGTAGTGCCGGTAGAAACGTTTTCATAGGTATTATGGTTTTTCATTTTGATACACAATCAGTGCGAGCCATTGTCCGTCGGGGCTTGCGGCTAATCGATAAAAATTGGCATACGGCTTATTGCTGAAGTCTGCAATTTCTTTCCAAGAGCCCTGAGTAATATCCAACTGAAGAAGTTTGCCCTCTTTGCCGCACATAAAATCGCCGCTTGAAGTAATGATAAAATCTTCCGTGCCTTCAGGCATTTTTTCAAATTCGCCTGGAAGCTCATTCGCCGGATTATATTGCATTAGCGTATATGCCGAGTTTTTTCGAACATAATAAATATTTCCATCCTGAGGATTGCGCCATAAACAACGCCCGGGTTTTTGGTCAATGATTTTGATTTCACCAACATCCAGAGGATATCGTATCAGTTCAAATTCTTTTTCACCCCGAAGTAAAAATAGCATGAGCGATTGTGGATTGTTCCAGCAATAGTATCCAACCTGCAAATCTTTGGCCGTGAGTGCTTTGCTCTCTTTCGACTTTGGGTTATAGCGATAAAGAGTCTGCGTTTTATCATCTCCCTCAACCCGAACAAACGAAAAATTCTTTAAGTCGGGAGTATATTGTAAGGAATATTCAGCGGTTCCTGGAGCGTTGATGAATCGGGTGACTTCAAACTTTTTTAATTCGCATTCAAAAATCTCGGCTTTGAAGCTGTCACTGATACAGCTAAAGTATAACGATTTTGAATTCGTGCTGAATAATGGCTGATTATTATAATACCCGGGGGTATTTAATTTAAATCCGTCGCCGTATGTAATCACTCCCTTGTCATTTAGTATGGGTATTAAATAGATATCGGTCTTTGGCACTGTGGTTTGCGCTAAACAAATACCGGCAAATAGGAGCAAGAGCAGGGTGAAGTGGGTATGCATATTTGTAAAAAGTATGAGGCGAAAATTAGCAAAGTGAATTGTCATGAGCAGTGCCAAAAATGCTTTTAATATTTTTGTCCAAATTTGAGTATGCAACGCATCGATGGCAAAGCAGTTTCTTTACATATTCAACAGCAAATTGCTTTTGAGATTACCCGACGAAAAGAGTCCGGATTAAACATTCCACATCTTGCCGCTATCTTAGTCGGCCACGATGGCGGGAGTGAAACCTATGTGGCATCGAAAATGAAGACTTGCGAAACGGTTGGTATGGGTTCATCGCTGATCCGATATCCGGCAGAGGTGAGCGAGGCGGAACTCATTGCCAAGGTCAGGGAGTTGAATGGTCTTGATCATATTACGGGCATATTAGTCCAAATGCCTTTACCCAAACAGATTAATCCACATCACGTTATTATGGCCATACATCCTCAGAAAGATGTGGATGGTTTTCATCCTTTAAATACCGGTTTGATGATGAAAGGATTGCCTTGTCACATTCCGGCTACTCCTCAGGGTATACTGCTTCTGCTTGAATATTATAAGATTGATACCGAAGGAAAGTATTGCGTGATACTTGGCAGAAGTGATATCGTAGGTAAGCCTATGAGCGTGCTGATGAGCCGATCTTCATACCCCGGAAATTGTACAGTTACTCTATGTCACAGTCGAACAAAGAACCTTCCTGAAATCTGTCGTACGGCAGATATCCTGATAGCGGCTATTGGTAAACCGGAAATGGTTACTCCCGATTTTGTAAAAGAAGGTGCCGTTGTTATTGATGTTGGTACTACCCGAGTGCCCGATATCAGTAAAAAAAGCGGTTACACACTCAAAGGCGATGTAGCCTTTGATCTCGTCAAAGACAAGTGCTCCTGGATTACTCCTGTGCCGGGCGGCGTAGGCCCAATGACTATTGCCTCCTTAATGCTCAATACCCTCCATTCTGCAAGCCTAAAATTTGAATCGTACTCTTGAGAAACGATCTGCCGGTAATGGAATTGTTTTACACCCTTCAGGGCGAAGGGGTTTATCAGGGGCAGGCGGCAGTATTTATTCGCCTGGGTGGTTGCGATGTTGGTTGTGTATGGTGTGATGTAAAAGATTCCTGGGAAGCCGAGAAACATTCCAAACTATCGATAACGGAAATTATTAGTCAGGTCAACCGATATCCGGCACATCTTGTTGTGATTACGGGTGGAGAGCCATTGATGTATAATTTATCGGAACTAACCAACGAACTTCTTGCTTTGGGCAAGCATACTCATCTGGAAACATCAGGAGCCTACCCAATAAGTGGAAATTGGAATTGGATTTGTGTATCACCTAAGAAATTCAAGGCACCATTACCCGAAGTGATGAATCAGGCGAATGAACTTAAAGTGATCGTTTACCATAAAAGCGATTTGGATTGGGCAATTAAAAATGCCAATCATACGAATGAGCAAACTATATTATTACTGCAACCTGAATGGAGTCGCGAAAAAGAAATGTTGCCCTTAATCATAGATTTTGTAAAAGACAATCCGCGTTGGCGTATTTCGTTACAGACGCATAAATACATGAATATACCCTGATGAACAAGATAATTCTTCTGCTGATTGGTTTAATGGCATCTGCTCTGCAATCGTCATCACAATCCTACACAACCGAAAAGACCGCTTCTAATAAAGTGCAGAAATTAGTAGGTGACGCTAAGGGAGCTATCTTGGTTAATAACCTCAATGATGCAATCACCTTTCTTCAAAAAGCGATAAAAGAAGATTCCTCCTGTATCGACTCCTGGCAGATGCTCGGTGAAGTTTACTTCACTTTGGAACAGTATAAACAGAGCAAACCTTGCTTTCAGACTGTCGTGCGATTGAATCCAACATATAAAACTAAGACCTACTACTTACTGAGTGTGTCAAGCTGGAATACGGAAGATTATGATGAGTGCATTTCTAACGGCACCAAATTTATACAGTCGAAAGATCCCTACGCGGCCTGGGTTGTCGATGTTAAGCGGCTAATGGCGAATTCCTTATTCTCACGTAAAGCCCTAAAAAATCCGGTACCGTTCAATCCAATAAATTTAGGCGACAGTGTAAATACTAAAACAATGGATGAATACAGTCCGTCAGTATCACTCGATAACAGCATACTTATCTTTAATAGAAATGTTGTTAGCGGAAGCCGTCATCAGGAAGATTTTTATATCAGTTCATACAGAAATACAAATTGGTCATTGGCACGAGATGCGGGTTCTCCTTTGAATACACCCAATAACGAAGGAGCGCAAAAAATAAGTGCAGATGGTAATACCCTGTATTTTACGGTTTGTAATGCCAAGGGCGGTTATGGATCGTGCGATTTATATACCGCTCAGCGCAATGGCGATGGATGGTCTTCAATACGTAACCTTGGTTATCCGGTATCGATTAGTACGTGGGAGTCACAGCCTAGTATTTCAGCCGATGGCAACGATTTATATTTCGCAAGTAATAGGGAGGGCACTTATGGGTTGCGGGATATTTTTGTTTCTCATAAAGGTGCCGATGGAAAGTGGGGTATACCTGAAAATCTGGGCGCAGTAATCAATACACCATTTGATGAGGGCTATCCTTATATTCATCCGGATAATAAAACCCTGTATTTTTGTTCGGATGGTTTACCGGGTATGGGAGGCATTGATATTTACGTTAGTAGACGGGAGTTGGGCGGTTCATGGTCAGAACCTGTAAATCTGGGATACCCAATAAATACCAGAGGGGATAATACGGCATTTGTTGTTAGTGCTGATGGGAAAAAGGCGTATTATTCATCCACGCCGGATGGACGAACGGATCTTGACTTATATATGTTTGATTTGCCTGAAACCCTTAGACCGGTTCCGGTTACTTATGTAAAGGGATTGGTAAAGGATAAAGCCAGTGGCAATCCCATTCAGGCAAGTGTTGAGTTAATCGATCTGAAAACATCAAAAAGTATTGCCACGGTGAGTAGTGGAGGCAACGGACAATTTTTTCATAGTTTACCTACAGGATATAGCTATGCTTTTACGGTTTCCAAGCCCGGTTATTTATTTCACTCTGAACATTTTGAATTGCTTCAGGAAGTTGATGCGGAGCATCCCTTCATACTCAATATTGACTTAGTGCCGGTCAGTTTAGGCAGTTCTGTGGTATTACGCAATATTTTTTTTGATGTCAATGCTTCCGTACTGAAACCTGAATCAGATGTTGAGGTGCAAAAGCTTGTACAATTTCTTAAAAACAATCCAACAGCAAAAATTGAAATTGGCGGTCACACGGATAATACCGGTTCAGCATCTGCCAATCAACTACTATCCGAGAGTAGGGCAAAAGCCGTATACGAGGCACTAGTAAAAGCCGGTATCGAGGCGTCGAGACTTAACTTTAAAGGGTATGGCTCCGGAAAACCAGTTGCAGACAATACAAGCGAGGAGGGCCGTTCAAAGAACAGACGTACCGAAGTGCTCATCATCTCGCTTTAAATAATATCATTGACTTTGAAAAAAAACATTCATTTGCAATATGACCTTAATAACTAAATACATCATCCCGGTGCTTTGTTTCCTGATATATTTTGAAGAAACAGCACAGTCACAAAAAAAAGAGATCACGCTGAATGACGTTTGGTATTACGGAACGTTCAGAGAAAAAGGCGCCGCATCATTTCATCCTTGGCACGATGGAACTAGTTATGTGCAGTATGTAAATGACGGCATCGAAAAGGAAAAAGGCTTATGGCTTTTTGATTTTGCTACCGGTAAAAAAAATAAGCAACTTGTAACCGAGGCAGAACTTAAAAATAGTTTTGGTGATCAGGCGCCCGGATCTGCTGATGATGTTATCTGGAATGCAAACGGCACCCGCTTTATGCTGGCAACGAATGTGCGCTCTGTATACAGGCATAGCACAGTTGCAGATTATTTAGTGTTTGATTTGGCTGAAAAAAAAGTACTTAAGATATCCGCAAAAGGATCACAACAAGAGGCAACCTTTTCTCCGGACGGCAATGCTGTTGCTTTCGTCAGAGAAAACAATCTTTTTATTAAAGATCTACTTACCGGTATTGAAACTCAGGTAACACTCGATGGTAAAAAAAATGAGATCATAAACGGCATCCCTGATTGGGTTTATGAAGAAGAGTTTTCATTCAGCCGTGCTTTTGAATGGAGTACCGATTCCAAACGTATAGCATGGATTCGCTTTGATGAATCGAAAGTACCTTTATATACCTTGCAGTATTATTATCGTGACCAGTATCCTACGAACTATGAATACAAGTATCCTAAGGTGGGTGAAAAAAATGCCGATGTAAGCGTTTGGGTTTACGACATCGTAAAGGGTTCCAAAAATGAGATGCGCATATCAAAGTTTGATTATTATGTGCCGCGCATTAAATGGAAAAATGCCAATCAGTTGTGTGTAACCAGACTGAATCGATTGCAAAATGAACTGGAATTACTTTTATGTGATGCAACAAACGGAACTGCCAGTGCATTATTCACTGAAAAGAACCCATACTATATCGAAATTGAAGATCATCTCACTTTTTTGAAGGATGGTTCATTCCTATGGGTAAGTATGGCAGATGGTTTTAATCATATTTATCATTATCGTGCTGATGGTATATTAAATAAACAGATTACCAAAGGCAGCTGGGATGTAAAAACATTTTATGGATGCGATGAAAAGAACAAGGTTGTGTATTATCAAAGTGCAGAATTATCGCCGCTTGAGCGTCATGTTTATTCTATAAAATTGGATGGCACGGGAAAGAAAAATCTTAGTCCGGCACCAGGATTTCATTCGGCCTCCTTCAATGAGGCCTTTACCTTTTTTATGCTTGAGTCATCAGATGCATCGACACCTAGGTCATATGCTCTATGCAAAGCTGATGGTAATTCATTGCGAATATTGGAAGATAATCAGGCACTGAAAAAAACACTAAGTGAGTTTAATTATTCCCGTCGTGAATTTATAAAAATGAAAACACCGGAGGGAGTTGAACTGAACGGATGGCTCATGAAGCCAAAAGATTTTAATCCCACAAAAAAATATCCGGTTTTAGTACATGTATATGGTGGCCCCGGCGATCAGCAGGTATTGAATTCGTTCAGTAGTTCACGTGATATGAATTTGAATTATCTGTGTCAAAAAGGGTATATCATCGCCTGTTTTGATAATCGTGGTAGTGGCTCTCGAGGCCAGGAATTTTTAAAATGTACCTACAAGCGTTTAGGTGAACTGGAAAGTAATGATCAGATCGATGCCGCACGATATCTTCAAACATTACCTTATGTAGATGGCTCACGCATTGGAATAATAGGGTGGAGTTTTGGCGGTTTTATCAGCACCCTTTGCCTTGAAAAAGGGAACACTGTATTTAAATCGGCTGTTGCTATTGCACCGGTAACTGATTGGCGCTTTTATGACTCTATCTATACTGAGCGATATATGCAAACCAATAAGGAGAATGAAGTTGGATACGATGAAACCTCCCCCTTGTTGATGGCCGACCGAATTAAGGGTAATTACTTACTCATACACGGCACAGCCGATGATAATGTGCATTATCAAAATACCGCAGAGATGCTTAAGGCGCTTTACGAGAACAATATTTCATTTACGCAAATGACATTTCCCGATAAAAATCACGGTATTTATGGCGGCAATACCCGTCCATACTTGTATAATGAGGTCTATAAATACATCCTTACTAATCTTTAGAATGAATCTGCATTAAAAGTATTTACCCGGGTTCTGTGTATAAAGCACTCATACCTTATATTTGCAACAACCCTTTTTAGATTAGAATGAGCAATCCATTGAAGAAACTCATTACGTTGGATGAGTTTATCATACGCAATGAAAAAGATTTCCCTTTTGCCTCCGGTGAACTATCAGGCCTGCTACGCGACATTGGTCTTGCCGCTAAAATTGTAAATCGAGAAGTAAATAAAGCAGGATTAGTTACCGATATACAGGGTATCATGGGCAGTACAAATTCAAGCGGTGAGGAACAAAAAAAACTGGACGTTTATGCTAATGACATGTTCATTAATGCATTACGAGTAAGTGGTGAATGCTGTGGTGTTGCTACCGAAGAGAATGATGATTACATTGCCTTTGAGCCTTTGCCCGGTAAAAATGTCAAGTACATAGTAAATCTCGATCCACTTGATGGTAGTGGTAATATTGATGTGAATGTATCCATTGGGACTATATTCTCAATTTTCAGAAGAGTGTCTTTGAGCGGACCATGTACACGTGAAGACTTTCTTCAAAAAGGTCGTGAGCAGGTTGCTGCGGGTTATATCATTTATGGCTCTTCCACGATGCTGGTATATACTACCGGTAACGGCGTTAATGGTTTTACACTTGATCCCTCCATTGGAGAATTTTGTTTATCACATCCCAATTTTAAGTTTCCACCCAAGGGGAAAATCTATTCTGTTAATCAGGGAAACTTCCTTAAGTTCCCCGAGCCAATTCGTCGTTACATAGACTATTGCACTGCAGAAGATAAAGCTACCGGCAGGCCATATTCATTTCGATACATCGGTTCTATGGTAGCAGATTTTCATCGAAATATGATACAGGGAGGAATATATATGTATCCACCTACTACCAAACAAGCAAGAGGGAAACTACGCCTGCTCTTTGAATGCAATCCACTGGCTTTCATAGCTGAACAGGCAGGAGGTAAGGCTAGCAGTGGAGAAGTTCCAATTATGGATCTGGTGCCTAAAGAGTTACATGAGCGCACTCCCATCTATATCGGATCTACAGATATGGTCGATAAAGTAGAAGAAATGCTTCGTAAAGCGAAAGTAGGTGAAGCTTTACTATAGGCTTCAAAGAATACCAACTTGCGCTTTTTTACGTTTCTACGTGTTATGAGCTTCAAGATGATTATAGCAGTACTCTTCATTTTCGTTATCTGCTTGTTCCTAGTGATTTTCTTTTTTTACAACAGATATAACAATAATTATTTTAGTAATAGATCAATTAAATCATTCAAAGTGCCTGGAGGAGAAATACATGGAATTGATATTTCTCACTATTGTGGTCAGGTAAATTTTAAGAAGGTTAAAGAACAGGGTTTTACTTTTGTATTTATCAGAAGTACGATGGGTAAAAACAGAACGGATAATCAGTTTCACTATAATCGCAGAAAGGCTCAGCTCGAAGGATTAAAATGGGGTTGTTATCATTTCTTTGATTTCAGTGACGATGGTATCAGTCAGGCCAAACATCTGATTAATAATCTGCATGGACATCAACCGGATTTGCCTTTAGTTATTGATGTAGAGGAAGAAGGATTTAATACCAGCACGGTAATCTCTGTTGAACAGGTAAAAAAAGAAGTTACACGATGTATAGATTATCTGCAATCATGCGGCTTCAAACATATAATGGTGTATTCAAATGAAATTGGATACCGAAAATACCTTCGGGGGCATACGAATAATTATTACCTGTGGATTGCGTCAACCAAAAGGTATCCTAATGTTGATCGTCATTGGACCTTTCAGCAATATCTGCTTGATGAGCCTTTACTGGGTGCTCAGAATAAAGTGGATTATAATCGTTTTTATGGAGATATAAATGCCTGGGATGCTTTTCTTAATGAAGTTGCGATGTAGATATAATGAATAATGAATCAGTTCAATCGATCATAAAAGATTTATTGATGAACTAGTAAGTTTTATAATCCCGATTTACTTGATCAAACTTATGGCACCACAGTAACATTTCCGGTTAAGGCGGTATTAGACCAGTTGCCTTTGCGGTCGCGGATCCTCACACTGAAGCTTGAGATCTCAGGAGTTGAATCACCTTGAAGTATTATATTTTTTACAACCACGGGTAAGGTTCCGGTGATACTCACATTGGTCCCCGAAGGGCTTAATGGGGGAACGTGATAGCTCATTGTAATCGGGAACCGATTGTCTGTAACATAGACTACGGCAGAATCGGGATGTTCAAATCCGATATCTCCATCGCCGTCTGTATAACTTACCTGAATGGTTAATGTGTCGCTGAGCGCTTTAATCGTTGTTGCGGATAGTCCTTTAATCGTTATTGCAGGTATGGAGCTGAGTGGTGGATTAGCATCAGGAGTATTTTCCTTTTTATTACAGGCAATAAGAAGAATCAGGCAAGCCGGAATTACAAATCTCATTGTACGATAAATGAAAAATAGGTTTGTAAATATGAGGGGGAATATGTGGATGGAATCTCAGTAGTTGAGGCATTTTGTCCATCCTGAACATAAACACGCATAAATACTAGGTCACCGGGATTATAGTTGGCTGTATTTACCTTATAATGTAAAAAGTAGGGAGCAGGTATATTGTTAAATGCCGGCGCATAAAATGGCGTAAACTCAGTAATTAAGTCTAATGCCGGCGCAGAACTGAATTCGGTTAATGTTTTACTGAATTTTATTTTTCGTACTCCGAGTAACGGCGGTAGGGTGATGTCATCAAAAACACCGAACCAGATATCAACCTCAGCATTTGCCGGCACCAAAAACGGATTAACCGGAGAATTACCTCGTATGGTGTCAACCCGGTAGTTTGTGGTTGTTACATAGGCAACTAGGCCGAAAAAAGATGGTTGAGGATTACTTTGTTGAGGTACATTACCGAATATATCTTTCGCGCCATGCAATATCCAGTTACTGATTTGTTGTATTTGCCTTTTAGGTAGCGAATCATATAGGGGCATTCGACCCAGTATGGCATCATTGGTGGTGATGCGTTCATGAAGCCACGAATAAGCGGTATCGTAAGGAATTACACGAAAGGTGTACAAGCTATCAGCGCTATTTTTGAACACATTCGCATATACCAGCGTGTTATAAGCACTGGTTACTGTTCTGAAGTCTGGTTCAAATGTGCCATCGTGACAGGCGGGCTGAGAACATTTTACTGAAAGGATATACTGATGAATCCCCAGGAATGAATTTGAGTCTGGTAAAACAGGGGCAACCTGATTATCATCGTACGTGAGTGTATCGAAAGGATTGAACGGCAGTGGCTCATTATCACGGATAATCTGTTCCTTAACGCACGATGTGCAAACAATCACCAAAAAGAATATCAGGAGTCGTCTCATCAATTATACAAAGGCTTCTAATAAAGGTGAGCCGGGCAACAGGCCGGATGGTATAGCCTCGTTGAATCCTAGGATGTGAGCAATGGTAGGTACAATATCAATGGTTTCACCAACCGGATTGCTGATGCTTCCCAAAACCTGATTTTGTTTGACCTTGTTTGGTGGGCCAACTATGAGCGAAAATACACGGCGAGAATTCTCATCACTAGTATGATCATAGGCTCTTAGCCCATTATTATCATAAATATTGTTGGGCTCAGCATTTCGTCCGTGATCCGGCATACATATCATTATCGTATCATTCGCCAGTATCGGATGCGATTGTATTTTGTTCCAAAGCCAGCCAACGCCGTAGTCAGCTTTATGGAGATTCTGACAATAACCGGTAAAGTTGCTGTGGCATGTATCGGAGTTAAATGTATTAATAACAACCAGTTCCGGTGTAAGCTGATTCAGCACCTGCCATGCATAGGCAATGTTATAAAGATCACCGTTGATCTCACCCGAACCGGTTCCCGGAGGCATAGGGAATGGTATATTG
>Ga0315901_10003410_pt1 | contig 20672 bp, 37 predicted proteins | sample LakEriMetagenome_10_FD_203761 | JGI IMG/M metagenome (GOLD analysis project Ga0315901, IMG submission 203761) | Freshwater fungal communities from buoy surface, Lake Erie, Ohio, United States - Buoy 2 MA116 | ecosystem: Environmental > Aquatic > Freshwater > Lake | place: USA: Lake Erie, Ohio... | reverse complement strand
ATGCTTGATGCCGGCATCGCCAAGCGGTACGGCTCCGAGATGAGCGCGGACATGTTCTGGTACTCCCCTCACGGCATCGTGTTCGACGTGATCCGCGACATGATCGGCCAGAACAAACCGTCGGAACCGACGCTCGTCACGATGGAACTGCACAAGCGCGGCCAGTTGGAGCAGGTCGGCGGCGCCCCGTACGTCACGGAGTTGTTTTGTTCAACCCCGACCACCGCCACCGCCGACCATTACCGCAACGAGGTTGAGACCCACCACGCGAGGCGGCTGGTACTGGACACCGCGGCCGAGGCGATGCGACGGGCGACCGCCACCGATGCCGACCCGGTACGGATCGCCGACGACATGCGGAGCGCATTCTCTGGCATCCTATCCCTATCATCGAGGGACGCCCGCCGCGACATTGCCCCGCTTTCGCGCTACGAGGCGATTTACCGCGACTTTGCGATGCGGGTAGAAGAAAGGGCGTTCCCGCTCCGAAAGTGGCTCCCGGGGCTTTCTAGAGCGGGAAAAACGCTAGTGCCGGGGGAGTTGGTCGCCATCGTGGCCGATACGGGCGTCGGAAAGACCGCCATCGCGTCCAGTCTGGCCCTCGCCGCCCGCCCGCTCAAGGTGGCTTACTTCCAACTCGAATTGCCGTCCACACTCGCCTACCCGCGCTTCCTTCAGTCCGTGTACGGTAAGACGCTCGGCGAGGTGTACGACATGCACAAGACATCCCCCGACGAGGCATGGGGCACCCACGGAGACCTGTCCCACCTGTGGCTGTCGGTGCGGTCGGGGTTGTCCATTGAGAAGATCCGACAGCGGGTCGAGGCGATGAATGCCATTTCGGATGAACCGTTCGGCATGGTGATCGTCGATTACATGCAACTGCTGCGCGGCAACGGCAAGACCCGATACGAGCGATACAGTAATGAAGCCGAGGAAGCGAAGGTGGCGGCGAAGGAGACGGACAGCATATGGGTGGTACTGTCGCAGGTGGGACGCCCCGACGGTGCTGCCGAGACTTATGAGCCGGGACTCCATGACGCCAAGGAAAGCGGGTCCATTGAGAACTCTGCCGGCCTTGTTCTGGGTATCAGCCGTTGCGACGACACTCACGGCGAGGCGTTGAAGGTGCGGGTGCTAAAATCGACCAAGGGCGGTGCCGGCACGACCGTGGTGGCTAACTGGAATGTTCAAACCCTCAAAATCACGGAACGATACGACGGAGACATCATACCATGAACCTAATGAGACGAGACTTGACATTCGCCAACGCGGTCAGCGTGGTTGTGACCGGCTTTGGCGTGACGGTGTGCGGGATCATCATGCTGCTGCTGGTGCCGGCAGCGGTGGCGATGGACTGGTGGGAGGGACGAAGATGAACTCAACCATCCTACACGGCGACTGCCGCGACACCCTCAAGACCGTCCCCGACGGCACGGTGCAATGTTGCGTGACCTCGCCGCCGTATTGGGGGCTGCGCTCGTACCTCACCAAAGGACACCCCGACAAGCATCTTGAAATCGGGCAGGAGCCGACGCCGGAAGCCTACGTCGAGACGATGGTGGGCGTGTTCCGGGAAGTCAAACGCTGCCTGCACGATAGCGGGACGATTTTCTTGAACGTGGGCGACTCTTACTTTGGCGGCGGGCGTGGCGGCGATCCCGGAGAATCCGCCTACCGGAAGCAAGCGACCAATGCAGGCAGTCTCATTGAGCCAACCGCAATACCGCCAGGATGCAAACCCAAAGACCTGTGCGGCATCCCGTGGCGGCTGGTGCTGGCGTTGCAGGCGGACGGCTGGTACTGGCGCAGTTGCATCGTGTGGCACAAGAAATCGTGTATGCCCGAATCCGTCACCGACCGCCCGACGAATAGCTGGGAGCCGATCTTCCTGCTGGCGAAGTCGCAACGATATTTTTATGACGCCGAGGCGGTGAAGGAGGTTGGCGGGGGAACGTGGAATGACGGCGGGTATCGTAACGGGAAAAGCGTGTATCTTGAAAACAAATCCCACGACAACAGTGCGACAGAACAAGGCGTAGCTGGTTGGAAGCCACAAGTGGATAATCGCCGCAACCAGCGCAACGTGTGGACGCTTGGCCCGGAGCCCTACCCGGAAAGCCATTTCGCAACTTTTCCGACCGAGATACCGCGCCGCGCCATCCTCGCCGGGACAAGTGCAAAGGGCTGCTGCCCGAAGTGCTACGCGCCGTGGGAGAGGCAAGTTGAGCGCACACCAGCTACGTCAAAGAAGTGCCCCAAGACTGACGGCATCTATCAGGCACAGGGCGGCAATGGTGCGAAGAAAACCGGCACAATCGGCATGAGTGGCGGTGGTAGGATTGACGGCAAAGTTGAAACACTCGGATGGTATCCGTCTTGCCGGTGCAATAACGATGACGATGACTACGAAGTGCTGCCCATCCCCTGCACCGTCCTTGACCCCTTCGGCGGCAGTGGCACGACCGGCGCAGTCGCCATCGAGCTTGGACGAAAGGCCATCCTCTGCGAACTCAACCCCGATTACCTGCCCCTCATCCAGAAACGAACCTTCGTAACACCAGGATTACAACTGGCATGAAGCCCAAGAAGAAGGCGTGGAAGGCGACCCCGCACATCAAGAAGCTGGACAAGCTGGCCTCGAAGATTGTCCGACACAAGGGCCGGTGCGATCGGTGCGGGAAGTCTGACGGCAAGATGGACTGCGCCCATATCATCCCCCGCACCTACAAGTCAACCCGCTGGTATCTGCCCAACCTTCTCCCGCTTTGTTTCAACTGCCACAGATGGTGGCACGACGAGCCGTATGAGTCCGGCGTCTGGATACGCGAGCACCTTGGCGAGGACCACATGGAAATGCTCACGGGGATGAAGCGGATGATCGTCCCCACCACGCCCGAAGTGGTGGAGAACACCATGAAATACCTCTCCGACAAAGCCGTGGAAGCGGGGTTGCAAGAAATCTTGGACTAAGTGAAGATTTTTGTTGCCCGTACATACACAAGGAAGGATAACCATAACATGACAACCGAAGAACGCATCCTAGAGTTGGTCCGGGAGAGAGACCAAGCCGCGCAGGAGGCGGTGGATTTGAAAACTCGCATTGCCGAGCTTGAGCGCATCCTTGCCGACCCGGCGAGTGTGTGGGCCAACATGCTCACCGGCAAGATTGCCCGTCCGCAGGCTCTTGACCATTACGAGGAGTGCAAACAGATGGTTGAGAAATTGGATGAGCAGGTGCGGGTGTTGCGGAAGGCCGTAAATGCAGCACTAAGCGCCGATTCGGATAAATGGGTTGAGCATCTCGAAAACGCCCTCGCCGCGACGGAGGGATTGGATAACGCACAAGTGGAGCGACGTGCGCCGAGCACGTTCGCTCCCACGCCGGGTTCGCCGTCCTCTCCGAAAATGAGGGCTTGACATACCAAGCGGATTGGTGTATGGTGTAGGCATGAAAGTAAAGAACTACAAAGACGGATGCAGATGCACGGCCACCGAATACGAGGTGCGCGAGATCGACCAGTACGGTGACTGCCAAGACATCGACCACTGCGATACGCAGTCCGAGGCGATGCAGCGGGCGAAAGCCAAGATCGCGGCGGGCATGCTCGCGGTAGCTGTGGAGCGACACATCAGCCGACGACCCGCGCACATGTTCGGTGAGCCGGACACGTACACGACGCTGGCGGTGATGGGAGACAAGGCCGCGCTCGAACTGTGGGGATGGCAACCGGGGGAGAGCACATGGCTGGAGGACTAAGCGTGCGCGAGTACCTCGCCAAGATCGGCAGCAAGGGCGGCAAGGCCACAAGCGAGGCCAAGCGGCGGGCTGCTCAACAGAACTGGAAGAAGGCACAGGCCGCGCTACGGAAGAAACGCAGTACGGCGAACGAAAAGCTGAGCGACCGAGCGGAGCGAGGTTCGCTCCAGCGGTTGTTCGGCGTCGAGAAAGGAAAATGATATGTACGAAATCGAATGGAAACAAAGCTCGGCAGGATGGCGCGAGCCGAAGTGTGACGGCGTAGATAACTCGCCGTGGTCGTGGGTATCCGTGGCAGAGCGGAGCAACGCAATCGAAGCCGCCCTTCGTGGCGTACTCGCGTCCGCAACTCCAAATCCACGCGACAACCCCGCAATGGCAACGGCGTGGAAAATCGCTACTGATACCCTCAATCCGCCGAACGACAAGGTGAGCGATGGAGTCTGACGACATTCGCTCCACCGATTTGTTAGCAGCTAAGGAGGACTGACATGATAGCAGACTACGGAAAACACAGTTGCGCTCTGAATGAGCCAGTCATGTGCCGTGAGTGCGTTGAAAAGCTGAATGACCAACTTCGGTATGCACGTACCGCACTACTGCTGCTCGATAAAAGCGGCCAACTTTCGCAAAAGTGGCGCGGAATAGTGAAGGATGCCATACACTTTTCTGCACCAAGTGATGGGAAATGAACCAAGAACCAAAACGCAGACCACAAGAAGGCGGTCATGGAGACTGCGACCTATGACTGCTGCTAACGCTGCGGGTGAGCGACAGCCGCCCGCGCAAAACCAAAGGACATGAACATGGAAACGACTACCAAACCACCGGCGGGCACGGGCGGCTGTTCTGATCGACCCGCTTGTTCGGAGTCCGAAGATGTGGCTATCGCCGACGTGATCCACGAGGAGATCATCATCCACCAAACCGTCTGGAAACGCGGCAAGGGAGGCTGGAAAGGCGAGTGTCGGATCATGGGCAACGTGTTAATCAACGGCCAAGCCCACGACTTTGAGAAGGTCGTGCCGATCCGCTTCCGGTGGGTGCTCCGCGCTCTAAAGCCAAGTACTCCGAACAGCAGCAATAGCACAAACTCGGAGACCAAATAACATGACCCTTTCCCCGCTCCCCCAACTGGAAACAGGCCGTGCGAGTCACGGCGGCGGGGGATACTTTATTGCAGGGGGTTACGCTCGCCGGGCTGCATCGTCGGCCCGGTCCCCCTGCAAATCAATTCGGTGTGACGAGATAGACGGCGTGATGCTTCATTCACGCGGAACGACATGCCAGTTGGCTCCGGAGACTGGCCGTGAAATCCTTTGTCACACCGACCAATCTAGCATGTCCGTGCCATCACCGGCCAACTTCTGCCGTATGGCAGTGGGTACGCGAGTGGAGATTGCTTGCGGGGTTACCCGCAGGACTCTCGCGGCGGACATGCGACCTTTAACAAACAGAAAGGAAGACAATGACTGACCAAGAAATAAACATCAAGATTGCCGAGGCGAGGGCGCAGGTGGCGGCGTTGAGGGATGTTGTAACGCTTATGGATAAGTATTTCAAGAATCGCGGTTTAGGATATCCATACCCTTCATTGATTATGCCTCAAATATCAAAGGTTCTTGCCGACACCGCCACCGCCTCCCGTCGCCACGATGCCGAGGTGTCGGCACGGACGCTGGATGAGGCGGCGCGAGCGTATGACGTTGATAGCGAGTCAGCGTCTTACCTCAATAGACTCGCCGCCGAGAAACGGAGGGAGCAATGAGCAAGCCAACCAAGAAGCCCAAAATCGAACAAATGAGCGACATCACCCATTGCAACGGACAGCATGAGGACGGGCATCAGCAGACTTACACACGCATCATAACCGTCTGCCCACTACGTCACACCTGCCTCCGCTACACCGAGGTCCATAGCGATTGGGACAGTTGGATGCAGGCACCGTTAGACCCGGTGACGGGGGAGTGTGAGTATTACCTTGAGACCAATCGTTCAAGCAAGGCTTGACCTATCGCGTATTTTTCAAGCGGTACACCGGCACGCGGTACATCCCTCGGTTTGTCTGCCTGAAGTCCGTCTGCTGCTCCAGCAATCCATGCTTTCGCATGATTCGCACGCGACGGCTGGCATGGGATGGCGACAACCCAAGCTCGTCCGCAATTTCAAGCATGGTTTTCCATTCGCGCTCGTCAAGGCGCGGCTTGTTTTCCCGGTTGATCGCGGCTAACAACGCCGCCGACCAGTCGTTCACACCGGGAGCCGCCAGCGGTCGCTTTGTCCGTTGTCGTGAAGCCATATCTGCGTCTCGTTCGTTTTGGTGTTGTACTCGCCCCACACAAACCCACCCGACCACGCAAGGGTTGACCGTCGCCGCAACGAGTAACCCATCGACAGTCTCTTGGAGAGCGTGCCGACCCCGTAAGCGGTGGACTTTTGCAGTGTGCGCCCCTCTGCGCTACCTGCCCTGTGAGCGTGAGCCACCACGCAATTCCCAAACGTCTCGGCGGAGTCCCGCAGATAGTTCTCGTTATAAAGCAACCCGTGGCCGAACTTGAAATTGCCCACCTGCACCCAATTCAGTTCGGGGTGGTACGGTCGCCAAGATATGCGGAACTTGTCGAGCGTCGTCTCGATCTCCTGCCACGTCTTTTTAGCGGCCTGCTGAACGAGCGCATTGGGGTGGTCCATCAGGTCGATGATGCGTTGGTCATGGTTGCCGAGGGTGAGATAGTTGGGACGGTATTCCTCAAGCCATTGCAGACCCGCCGTGATATCAGGCGGGATAGGTTCGGACTCGTCCTTGGTCCCCTTTGCCCCACTGCGAAATGCAGCCGTGTCCCACACGTCCCCAAGGTCAAGCGTGATGTCGGGCTTCCATGATTTCTTCATTGCAAGCACAGCCTCCTTTGCTTGCTTGCTGATAAACTGCGCGTGGGTACATCCTACTGCGAGGAATCGTCTCCACATATTTCACCCCATGTTCATTCGCCTGTGACCCACTCCATCAGACTCTTGGGCCATTGGTAGCCAGCAACCTTGACCAACGGTGACTCCAATATATCCGTCGGGAACACGTAGCAGTTGGGTCTGCGACTCAGTTGTGTGCCGACCTTGTAATAGGACTGCCACACCAACTCCGAGCAAAACCATTTGTCGGGATGACCGTTCACATGATCGTAACTCTGCCACGGGCCGAATCCCCATATCGCTTTCCAGTCGTATTTCTTGCCGACTTGCGACACCAGAAACTCCCGCATCGCCACCTTGTTCGCGTCCGTGATGTACCCTGTCGGACGCAGGTGTATCCACCACTCACCCGTCAGCCTGTTGGTCTTGGTCCGCACGACCGACCCCAATGCCTCGACCATCTCGCCGTTGCCGATGCAACTCGACACATGGTTGACCTGTGAAGATGTCTTCTTGCGGATAATCCACGACATCGGGCTCCAGCCGTGAGACCGGCAGGCGATAATGTCACCGATCATTGTGTCGGTCGGGTAATGACCGAGCGTGTCATGTTTCTGCATCGTCATCCTCCTTGTCGATCGGGTCAGACTCGTCCATCTGGTTCAGCACGTCGTGTTTCACGACCTCCAACGCGCCTACCGCGTCCGTCCATGTGAGGTCGTATTCGTGGGAATAGCGGAGCAGGATGGACGTGATGTCTGTGATTAACGCCTGGACTTGATCGTCGTGACTCATTGCTTGGTCACCAGCCACAGGACGATGTTGCCGCCGAGTGCCAGCGTTTCAATCACGACGGCGCCGATCAACCATCTCACGACAACCACCAACTGTTCAATCCGGTCTAATCGGACATCGAGCGGTGGTTTGCCGTTTCCTTCGATAAGATGCTCGACTCGTTCGAGCAGGTACGCGTGTCGTTCGCAGGAGTAGTCTTTGGGGGGCATAGGTCATGTGTCGGGTGTCGTGGAGTTCAGTGTGGATACGAAGCGTTCGCGCTTTATTTCCTCGCCGTGGAGCAAGCGCAGATTGTGGAGCATGGTGGCAAGCTCGTCGTGGGCGGGGCGACCGTACTCCATCGAAACAAGGTCGGATAGGGCGTGCGTGGCAATGGACCACGCAAACCCTCGCTTGATTCTCTGGTGATGGTCGTCGTCGGGGTTCATTTTGATTTCAGACCGGCGCGCTCCCAGATGGCGAGAAACTCCGCAAACGCCTGCTGCGGTGGCAGCGTGCGCCAGCGTTCGCCCATAGCGCCTACAAGGTCTGCGACTTGCGGTTGCGGCAATCCAATCTTGCCGCCCTCAAAGTCGGTCAGTTCTTTGTACATCTTCTTCAGGTTGACAGTCATTTGTTCCTCGGTTGTAAGTGGTGTCAATGTTTCATTGATGTCGCGGTCAAACAGTTGGTTGCGTGCGTGCTGGCACTCTGACCACCAGTAAACCGCACTCCCGATGAGTACGGTCATCATGGTCATCAGAGTTATCAGTAGCGCGATGGTGGTCATAAGTAGGTTGGACGCTCCGAGGCCACCGACTAGGGAGTGGGTGCCGGTGTTATTATGGTTCAGGGAATGAGGCTTGTCGGAGCGTCCAAGATGATTAAGGCTTGTCGAGTGCTTGGTAAACCTGCGTGAAGTTGTTCCGCACTCTCTCGCCCAAGTCGGTGAGAATGGCGATGGACACGATTGAGAGCAGCGCGAGAATCAGCGCGTACTCAACTAACGCTTGACCAGTGTTTTTTTTGTTTTTGTTCATGGCGTTTTTCCTCCGAAAAATCCTTGGCGAATTGTATCAACTGCGCGGCCTGACCGAGCATCCGACCCTCTTCGGGCGCGACACGGTTCCGCCACGCGACCAGACATTTGACCACGTTCTCCATGTCGTCCACGAACGAGTACAGGTCGGTCGGTGTCCAGTCCCGGAACTTGCGATGACTCTCCCGTGTGCGCTGCCACTTGGTTTCTTGGTAGCACGTCTTGCAGCGCGACTTGAGAGCCAATGACCCGTCCGTGTGCCGATGCGATGGACCGTTGGAGTAAAAATCCTCGACCGGCTTGGTCTGCTTGCATCTGGCGCATGTCTTGGTCGCGTCCATTCACTTGACCGTCCCCTTGCCCCTGACGGTTGAAGTGGTAGTTGTGGACTTCTTGGGCTTCTTGCCCGGTCTGTCCGTTGTCGGCGGTGGCTTAACCGGGTCGCACAGTGCCGGATTGCAGTCACACGACATACACGTCACCTGCGCTTGTGACGATGCCGCCAGCGTGACCGCGCATAAGATGACGAGAAATGGTTTCATGGCTTTGAAGGTGGCGGACGGGCATTAACTCCCGTCCACCACACTGAAATGGATTACTCCACGGGGTCCGGTACGATGTCGTCGAGCGTCTGCGCCTTGGCTTTCAGCGCGTCCAGAGCTTCCACCGCATCGGCGGGAAGGTCCACGTTCGCCAGCGATGCTTCCAACGCCGCGATCTTGGCGACCACTTCGTCTTTCGCCTTGTCCAACTTCGCGTTGACCTCGTTTACCAAACCGACCAACTCATTGAGCTTTGCCATAACTTGCTTGTGCTCCTTATCTTGTCGGAACCACATGATGAGTTCCTCTTGTTGGCGTGTCGGCCAGGACACGACCGATTATTATCCTTCACTGGCCTGAAGGTTTACTAACATCTTTCTTCCACGGAATCTGTCGCGGCATCTCTGCGGGATTGCCATACCCTGCCGCCTTCGCCGCCTCGCCTGCCAGTCGTCCAGCCGCTTCCAACGTGTCGCCGATTTCGGAATGTGTAACCACGACCCCGTTGACATGTACGCACCGACGACCTGTCCCGATGTCGATGACGGTGGCTTCGGGCGTCCGCACGTAGCAGCATCCGGTCAGGAGGAGGAGTGGGAGGAGCTTGGTCATGGGTTCCTCTGCACGTCCTCCACGTCTGCGCCCGTAATCGGGAATGTGATGATCGGTGTGCCGTAAACCGGCGTCAATGTCTGGTAACTCACGTTATCGGCGTCAATCGTCGCGGGGTCTTGCGAGCGGTAGCGGTCATACGCAATCCAGAATAGCGGGATGATGTTGACCTGCGCCGCCTCACGGTTCGCAGCTGTCAACCCGTTGGCCCATGTCGCCAACTTGGTGCGGACAATCGCAGAGTCATCGAGGTCGGCGCGGGTGATGCCAGCGTTTTGCGCGACTGTCTTGAACCCGTTGATGAGTTGTTTCTCCCATTGCTCACGGGCTTGCGTCACCGTGTTGGTCGTGGTGCCGGTCTGCGGCGGCGTGGCCAGCTTGGTCAGGATGGCCGAGGTGTCACGGTATCCCTGCGCCTTAGCCTCGTCCACCCGTGTCTTTAACTCGGTGCGCTGAACCGGGGTTAGCGACCATGCGTTGAACGTCAACGAGAGACTAATAAATCCAAGGGCGAGTTTGTTCATAGTATAACCTTGCTGTGGCATCTATTAAGTTGGCAGACGACAAAATCAACGCCTTGATCGTAATCGTTGGACTGGTCGGCGTGCCGCAGATTGTACCGCTGGAGTTGAGTTGGTTTCCGATTCCGATATGAGCGGTCCCGTTTACGGGGATTCCATCGGTCCCGCTGCTCAATATCAGCGTTTCACTCTGGGCGACCCCATTTATCCACATGTTCACCGTTCGGGTCGATGCGTCGAAGTTAACGGCAACATGCGTCCAAGCGTTTGGTGCGATTGGGTTGCCGGTCTCGTACCCCCGATAATTGTTGCCAGCGAGGTCTCCATACCACAACCATCGCAGCTTGCCATTCGCCACCGCAAAATAATATTGTCGCTGATTTTCAGAACAGGAGCCGTCCCCCAACTTGGCAAACAAGAATGAAGTGGTATTTGTCGCGGACACCCTTACCCACATGGCCGCCGAAAATCCGGAAAAAACTCCTGTTACATCGGGCGTGTCACCCGACTCCCCTCTATCTCCAAAGGAAATTGCGTCAGATGCGCCACCCACGCGGATGCCCTGCTCGGCGAATGTGGCAGACCCAACTATTGTGGCCTCCGACGGAAAATCCTGAGGCCCATGATTCCGGTCTCGACTCAACTTCCCACAAAAAGAAAAGGACGACTGAGTTGGCGAGTTCCATAGGCTCCACGGCTGCACTTGCGCCTGCGCCGTCACCGCCAGAAAGAAGATTGTCAGGAAATATCTCATTGGTAGATAAACCTCACTCGTGATACCGCCGCCGTCATGGACGATTTGCATTTGAAATCAAACCGAATCGTCCAGTCTGCCGTTGCTGTGGAGTTGCTGAAACCCGGCAACGACGAACCGGGAATGTAGAAATGGGTCAGCGTGTTGTTGGCCGAGCTCGTTAGGTTATTCGTGCTGTACTGTGTGCCGTTCGGTGACGTGAGGCGAAAATCAAGCGACGTAAATGCTGCGTTGTTAGTGGACGTGTACACGCTCACGACCATGCCGGTGCCTGCGCCCCACCCGCTCGCGTAGGACGGTATCTTCGGCACCGCAAACGCATACCGGGACTGCAGGAGTGAATCAGATGACGTGAACCCGATGCCGAGGTAATCGCCATTGGCGTCTGTGGATGACCAGTACACCGGAGCCGCGTTGTTGCTCGATGCGATTGACCCTCCTGAGTACCAGCCGAAGATGTCGGATGGACTGATGGTGGCGTCGTAACCGTTGAGGCTCACACCACTCGATGCCGTCCCCCATGTCCCATCAGCCTTCAGATATTTCCCGGCATCCCCCGCCGCGCTGGTCACGGTGCCGGTCGTGCCGGAGCCGGAGAACAACGGAGGCCGAATCGTCCCCACCGTCCCGCTCTTGGTCAGCCAGTTGGGTTGGAAACGAATCTTGGTTGTGCCGGTGATGGACGGCGTGCCGTCTGTCTCGTCAATCGTCAGGCTCTTGGCCGGTGACGGACCGAGCAACTGCGTCCACGCTGAACCGCTGTATCGGTAGTCACTGCCGCTGTCCGTCTCGTTGACGCCCATGCCGGTCACGGGTGCGGTAAAGGTCCAGTTACTTCCAGTGTATTCTGCGATATTTGCGTCCTTCGTCGCCCACGCGCCTGTCCCGGTCGCCTTGACGATGTACCTGTCGCCCGTTGTCGGGCTGACTGGCGGGGTTGACAGGTCAACGTCGATCACCGGGTCTTGCCATGTCGTGTTGGCAAGCTCGTCAATCTGCGCTTGCAGCACCACGCCTGTTGCAAGTGCAACCGTATCGGCCTCGACTTGCAGGAACAGATTCGATGCGGCGACGAATGCGGGGTCCGACTCCGCTGTGAGCGCGCCCGAGTTCCCGCTCGGAATGTCCATGTCCGTGGCGATGACGGAGCCAATTAGAACCACCGCCATTGCGCCCAGGATGGCCCCGGTGACCAGTTTGATGGGTTGCTTCATGGGTTACTTCCTCACGGCGTTGATGTGGATAGGACAGGCCGCGCCGGTGCCGTACACGTTAATTTTTGGCGCTGGCTCGGGGGATGTGATCGTCCACACCGTGTTGCTGACAACCACGGGCGAGGATGACGTGGCCGCTTCGTTGATCGCCACGCGGGCCGTACCCTCAAACCGGATGAACACGTAAGACCAGTTACCAGACGGCGCCCACGCGACCTGGTTGGTGGATCCTCCTGTCGCGGTGAAAACGAAGTTGGTTTGGCCGGCGACGGCGGGGAAGGAAAACGAGGCGGTCAAAACCGCCAAAATCAAGATTCGCAGTTTCATGGGTCAACCGTGAACCATGGGGAGATGGGAGGCAATCGGCGGCGACGGAATATATTGGCGGGGGCTATTTATTGAGGCGATTAAGTGCGTCGCGCCTCTTGGAACAGCCGCCGCACTCCTGCACGTTGGTTCCCGCCACCCGGTCAATTACCCGCGCAATCGGTTGCGCGATCATCTCCACCACGTCCCCCACCCCGGTCACCACGCCGAACGGGCATTTGTCCGGCGCGCCGAGTTGTGCGCGCCACTTCGCGTCACTTCGACAAATCTTGCACCACTTCCGACTGGTGCAGTGGGCCGATCTCTCGAATGGGATCGTCACGGGCATAGGGGGGGCCTCATGACGGAGGTGTCGAATCGGAACCGGGCGACAAGTGAGTGTGTCGTGAGAAACGGGCAAAGCCATGAAAAGCGGTCGGTATTGCCGGGTTCACACACCTTCCCGGTCTTGACGAATGACGAGCCGCAGGATGGTGAGATAAAATCGTCCGGGTCGCCCGATGTCGAGGTGATCCCGACGGGAACCCCATCGATCACATCCAACTCTGTTGCCGTCAACCCCGACGCCGTGAACGTGATCGGTTTGCTGTATCCATCGTACACTCTATGCCACGGAGACCCCCAGTCATACCGGAAGTTGAAGCCGGTTTGTATGGTGAATGGAACCCCGTCAACCACCACCGACAAAGACCCGAAGCCACTGGCGCAGGGTTGGTAATTATCCGCAAACCCGAAAAACTCATCATTGAATGCAATGTCCATCCCCATGTACGGACGGCAACCGACATACGGCACGTCATCATACGGGTTGGGAGGGATGATCGTCATCGAGTTGCAGAGTTGGACGAGATAATCAGTTTCTCGGAATGGCTCATAGAACCCGTCCACCACGCCCCGAAACACATCCCATGAGTTGTTGGTGCGTATATCGTACTTGTTGCACGCGCACCCGGTGCCGCTCCCGGTGTCACCGTCACCGCCACCACCACAACAGGGCGCGCACCCAGACTGATTGAAGTTGCCGGCCATCGTTACACACTCCCCGACCCGCTGCCACTGCCCGTGTACACGGCTTGGATCGTGCGGGGCTGGACTGTGTAACAGCCGTCGCTGTCTGGTCCGTCGATGATCTCCGCCACCACCACAGTCTCCGTCTCGACGCCGAGCGTGCCGCTGCGGATGCGGATCAGCGCCCAGTCATCCGTTGACCCGCCCGGCCCGCTCCACAATACCTGGGCGCCGCCGCTCGCGCCGGTGACGAGGGTGTAGGGCGACATGCTGGAGTCGGAAATCCCCGCGTATGAGTCCGTGGATCCTGACGGCGTGGTGATGGTGACGCGGGCGGGTGTCACCCCGTCGATCATGCAACGCCCGATCTTGCCGTCGGCGATCGGTTCGAGCAGCACGACGAACGCGTGGTCGTGGGTGCCGACCACGGGTGTCACGCCGGTCACGCAAATCTTTTCAAGAAACCCAGCCTCGGCGGTTGACGGGGAAAGCACCACCCCGCCGATGCCGAGGATTTCAAACCGTTGGCGGTCCTCGCCGCAGTTGTTTTTGACGAGGGCGATCTGCGAGTAACCGAACGCGCCGTTGAACTGGGAGGTCAATGACCTCTGGTTCTTGTCGAACCAAGACGCCGCGTCCATCGCACCGTTGTAGTCGGACGCGCTGATGCGGAGTCTGCCGCCTTGATGGACTTTCTTGAATGCTGGCATTGGTTACAGGCTCAGGTTGCTGAAGTCCCCGCTCTCGTAAATGGTGTGGACGTACACGGCCTTCGGCGCCTTGAGAATTTGGTCGGTGCCGGCTTGGTCCTCCCACAAGACCCACAGGTACTGCCACCCCTGCTTGGTGATGCCGGTGATGGACCCCACTGACAGGTTGGACTGGTTCGGGCTGTAGGCGAACTTGTAGGTGACCGACCACTTCTCGGTCCCCGTGCGTGTGCCGCTGGCGCCAAGGAACAACACCGACCCCGCGGCGAACCCCTTGAAAGATGCATTGTTGACCTTGCCGGTCAGTCCCGCCACCGTCTGCTTGTACGAGTCGGAAATGCTGGCGGCGGATTTGATGTGCGTCTCCGACCATTGATACTGCGGGATCACCACGTCCACCCCGTTCACGTTCTGCCCGTCAAACCCGATGGCCCCGTCGAAATCAGGTGAGCCGCTGCTGGTGCCGGGGTAGGATGTCCACGTCGATGTCTGTGTGATGTGCTGACTCCCCCCGCCCGTGTCAAACGAGTAGGACGAATCCCCCACCTCGCCAGACCCGCCACCCGTCGCATCGTTGGACCCGTACCTCGCCGACCCGTTCCACAAGTCCTCGCTCTCGGGTTCGATGGAGATTTCTTGGCGGGAGTAATCGACGGACGTTGACCCGGTGCCGATGGTGAATGACGCGCCTGCCGCCGAGTCGAGAGCGTCCAACGCGTCCGCGTAACTGGCCGTTCCCTTGATGACGAACTGCCGCTCGATGGACACACGGTCGGTGCCCTGGGTGATCCGTGGTGAATTGATCCGTTCTTCGCAGGTGATGGCCATGGTGTTGTGCTATGCCTCGAATCCGATCGGTTCGGCATCGTCCATCTTGTCGGCGATGCGTTTGGTGTTCTTGGCCGTTTCGAGTTGAGCCTGTTCGACGCGGCGTTCGTTGGCGTCCGCGCCTGCGGTGAAGCCGGCAAATGACGCGCCGAACCCGCTGAGCGTGCCGGTAACAGCGCGGGTGATGTTCTCAGCGATCTGGTTGTCGGTGACGGTGATGGATGGTGTGGTCAACGGCTGGATGGGAGACAACCCGCCGTCTTCTGCTTGGGCCGCGCCGCTCTCCACCGCGTTGGCGGCTTTCTCGCGCAGACCGGCAAGATCCTTCTCTAACCCCCTCACCTTCTGGTCGCTGGCCGTGATTGCCGCGTTGCGGTTGTCTTCAATAGCCTGTAACTCCTGCTCTTTGAGCGCGGCGTTCTGAACCTTCTCTTGCTGGAACATCTGCTCGTTGGCTGTCTTCTGATCGTTGTAGTTGGCGTTCTTGGCCTCGTTCTCTTTTCGTAACGCCTCGATTTTCGTCTTTACCTCCGCGTCAATGGTCTTATTCTCCGTGTCGAGGTCAAGCGCGTCATTCCACAAGGACATGATTTTGAGGATGATCTTCTCGATCTCACCCTGAATCGTGTACCATTTTTCCAGGAACGGCGTGACGAAATTGCTGAACACCGCCGCCATCCCCGCGGTCATATCAATCCAGATGGATGCGATGGCGGTGGACAATTCGCTGATCCGTTCGATGACGGCAAACTTCAACTCGGTGAAGAGGGTCAGCCCGGTCGCCTTCAGTACCTGCCAGATATCACTCACGAACGCCACACCGCGCGCCCATTCCAGTTTGATGAACGCCCACAGGATTTGGGCGGCCAGCATCAGGTCGCCCGCTTTCAACGCGTCAGCAATTCCGCCCATGGCCGTCTGCGTGTCGGTGACCAGTTGAGACCAACCTGCCGCGAGGAACCCGAACAGGTTGGCGAAATAGCCCACCACGGTGGTCGTAACGTCCCCGATGACACCTTCGGTCAACTGCATCCCCTGGACGACCTCTGAGACGAACGTGGTGATTTCCTGACGCCAAATTACGAACGCCACGGCAGCGGCGGCGATGATGCCGACGGCAATGAGGATCGGCGCGCCGATGCCGGCAATGACCGCCCCAGCCGCCGAGATGACCCCGGTGATGAACGTCCACGCGGCGGCGAGTGCGCTCCCTGCCGACACCGCCCACAGAATCGCCTGTCCGAGTCCGAACAGCGCGCCACCGAGCGCGGTGACGATGAGCGCCATCTTCGCGCCCGAGACGATCAGCCCCGCGTTGGCTTGGACCCACTCGATGATTCGGGCGAGGATCGGTGTGATGCGTTTGGAGAGTTCAACGATGGCGGGCGCCAGTGCCGCGCCGACCGAATACGCCGCGGCGGTCAACTGCGATTTGACCCGCCCGATGGCGTCGTTCAGTTCCTCGGCGTCCTTGGCGGTCTGCCCGCTCATCTCCAACCCGAGGCTGCGCGCCTCGTCCTGCAACAACTTCATGCCGGCAGCACCGTCTTTCATCAACGGCAGCAACTTGGTTCCTGCCCTCCCAAGCAGTTCCATCGCCAGTGCCGACCGCTCACCGGGATCCACCACCTTGGAAATCGCATCAGCTACCGCGTAGAATCGGTCCTCCACGTTCATGGATTGCAGGTCGGAAATGTTCACCCCGAGCTTGGCGAATGCGTCCTGGTACGATTTGGACCCGTCAGCACCTTCCACCATCGCCTTGTTCATTTGGCGCAACCCCTTTTCCAAATCCTCCAACGAGGACCCGCTCTGGTCGGTGGCGAACTTCATCGTGGAAAGAAACTCGGTGGTGGTCCCGGTCCTCTCGCCCATCTTGGCAATATCGTCGCCGATCTTTGAGAACAGCAGTGCGGCCCCTCCCAGCGCGCCCACCGCGGCGGCTCCGCCGGTCATGATGCCTTTACCGACCGTCTTGAGTCCCTCGCCGAAATCTTTCAACCGTGCCTTGGCAAGGTTCAACCCCTGCCCCAGCTTGGTGGTGTCAACGCCGATCTCGACGAATGCCCTGCCGGCTCTGATTCCTTGTGCGCCTGCCATATTGTTATTTCTTCCGTTTCACGAAAAACGATTTGAGTTCGTTGAACTGCTCGTCCTTGCTGACCTTCTTCTTTTCCATCCGCTGCATGAACGGATGGAAGTCAACGGGACGAAATGCCGCTTTCTTCGGGTCGCGGTTTACATTCGCTGTCAGACAAAGAACGCTTGCCGTGTGGTCCCAGTTCTCGCGGCGTCGGCCCTCGGCCATCCAGCAAAGCTCCCGCAGCGTCAACGGCAGCGGGTCAATGCCTACGATGCCGGCAAGGATCCAGATGTCGCGCCAGAGATTCGGCTCATCAACTCCGCCATCGCCGCGTCCACCTTTTCCTCGCTCGCCCGCATCATCGCGCTGTCCAGTTCCTTGCTTTTCGTCAGAATCTTCTGGAGCAGGGCGCGGCGGGCTGACGGGAAAAAATCGACGATCCCTTGCAGCAACGCGTCGGTGGCCGTGGCGATGGAGTCACCTGACAACGCCGCACCGAAATCCTCGTCGGTGACGACCGGCACGGCCTTCTCACACTGGGGCTGCACGACGGCATAAAGCACATCGCACAACATGATCGGATCGTTAGCGAGCCGCTCGAACAGTTTGCCGCTACCCGTCTCGGCCAGGATGTCCACCCCGGTCAACGTCTTGACGCGTCGGACGGTGGAGAGGTTGATCTCCACCGTCCACTTGCGATTCTGGTTGTCCAGAAATGTGGCCATGACTATGAGCCGTTCGTCCACCACTCGGGCGTGTTCGACGAGTAGCCAATGCCGAGTTTGACGGTTGCCGTCAGCACATCTTCGAGAGGCTCGTCACGGCTGAAGTCGAGCACGCTGAACTCGGCGCGCAGACCGTTGCCGCTGGCGTAGGCGCCATCGAGGACGGCGAGGTCAAGCAGCGTGTCGTTGAAGAACGCGTTTTTGACCGCCTCGAAATCGGTGCCACCCGGATCCCACACCATCGTGAACTCGATGCTGCCTTCCTTGAGCGTGCCGGTCTTGCTGCGCCAGCCGTTGCCGCCGCGTGTGGTCGTGTCGGCTTCGGCTTTTTGCAGGTTCAGCTTCACATCCTTGACGTTGGTGAACTCATCCCACGACGGGGAACCCCAGGTCGCGGTGTTACGGTATAGCTTGGCGTCCAAGCCCAATACGTAAGCCATGATTTTACTCCTTCTGTCCCCTCGCGGGGCGGTTGGTTGGTTGGTTATGGGAGGGACTCACTTGATCTTGTCCCTCCAGATTTCGGCGAGGCGAGGCAGCGACGCGTTGAGCGCGGGCGCCATGTACGGACGGGGCCGCAAGTTGACGTCCTTCCAGATGCGTCGGCCCTCTCGCTGGCTGTAAATCGGAACGGTGGCAGGGCCGCCGTATTCGAGCGTGGCCGGCGCGGTGCCCATGTTTTGGCCGGTCAACAAAACTGGTCCGATGAGCGTGGTCAGTGACGCGGAGTCCCACGCGTACAAAATGAACTTGCGCAGCAGGCCGGTCTGCGAGTACGGCGGGTTGCCGGCGGATGCGTGCTTGATGAGGAAATCACGGTCGTCCTTGGCGTTGGTTTCTTTGCCCGACAAAATCTTCTTTCGGACCCTCTCGCTTGGAGGCGGACGAATCAATCGACGTGCCGCCTTCATCACAAAGTTGCCTTGCTGCGCCGTGACCTTGGCGCGAGCGGCGCCGATCTCGTCGATGATTTTCTTGCGGTCGAAGAAATTGGACTTGGCCGGCTCCAGCGTGAACCGCATCGGAGCCGTCAACTGGGTGTTTTGCGGGGTCAAGTTCATCCCGGAAAATCCCCCTTGCAAAACCCAACGGGATGGGTTACGTTTCGGCCATGGGTTACAAACTTGAAAGACGAACGCGCGCCGAGGCGGACGCCTTTTGCGCGGAGTTGTCGGAAATCATCGGGGACATCCCCCACGAGGTTCTCGGGTCGATGCGCCGCGGGCGCGCCACGATTGGTGACCTCGACATCATGGTGGTGACCGATGACGGCCAAGACCCGGTGGTGTTGCTGGAGATACTGTATCGCCTTCAGCGGCACTACGATTGCCGTGTGCGCATCTGCGGCGGCAAATGGTTGTCGGTCGCCGTGGGCGGGTTGTTCCTGTGCGAGTTCAAGCAGGCCAGCGAACTCGACCAGGGCGCGTGCCGGTTGATGATGACCGGCAGCGGCGACTTCAATGTGGGTATGCGCGGGTTCGCCAAACGGATGGGCTACAAGTTGAGCCAGTACGGGCTGTTTATCCGTGACACCGAAACGATCGTGGCGAGCCGTACCGAGCGTGACATCTTCGCCGCGCTGGGCGTCGAGTACGTGACACCGCGGGAGCGCGATGCGTTCCGTCCCGTCGCCGATCCGTTCGGCGGGTACGAGTTGCCCGAGGTTTTCAAAACATGGGAATTGGAGTTTGCATGACAAACAAGGAAATTGCTCGACTGTTCGCAGCCATCGGTGGCCGGTCCAAATCACCGCGCAAAGCAGCAGCAGCGCGACGGAATGGGCGCAAAGGCGGGCGACCGAAGAAAGTGAAGCGTGAAGATTCATCGGTTATTCCGTGTTCACAAAGTCAACCGTGACGATGGACGTGAATTGCCGCTTCTCATGGAGGTCTTGGCCGCTGTAGACCGGCTCGTTCTGGTCGTTCTGCCAGCCGTAGCCGGGCGTCGCGGCCAGCGGTCGGAACCGCAGGAAATCCCGTATCTCCTGCACTAGGTCCATTAACGGATCGACGGTGGCGACCGACAGATTGGCGACCTTGCTCAGCACGGCGATTTGCACCTTGACCCACTGGCGCGTGGCGTTTCGGCTGCGGACCTGACGGGACGTCGAGAACGGCACCACGTACACCTTGATGCCGCTCAGTGTCTGGAGGTCGATTTCCGCCAGGTACTTCCGCTCGGCGGTGAACGACTGCGAAAAGATGCCCGCGCTGCCGTTGAGTTCGTCAACGACCGCATCGGTGACACGGATGATGTCGGCTGATCCCGCGGAACTCATCAGGTCGCCTCCACCAGTTTGGTGTGGACCCGCAGGATCGTCCGCTCATGGTCCACATAGTTGAAATGGGAATACTTGAAGTTCATCTCGATCGGATTCGGCGAGACGAGAAATGTCCGACCGTCCGAGTCGGCAAGGGTGATGGTGTCCTCGATCTGGGGCAGCACGACCTCGCCGTCGAGAACGAGGTCGGCTGCTTCCAGAATGAAATCCCAGTGCTCATAGCCTTCGATGAGACCCGGGTTGACTGTTGAACGGGCCGTGACATGCGACAGGACCGCCGTGAGTTCAGCGGGCGAGGAAACCCCCGCCCGCTGATACACGATTGGCGTCGGCTGCACTCCTGAGAGTGCGGCGAACAACGCGCCGGCCATGTCAGCAGCAAAGCCCATGGGGAGACTAGCTCGACGTTTCGATGGCCTCGGTCGAGACGATGCCGTCCGTCACCACGATCGGCACGCCGAACGCGTCCTGCGGGAACGGGGCGGGCGCGCCGGTGACGTTGGTGGCCGTGCGGCTGTTCTGCAACTGCCTCAGCGAGCGGCGGTTCATGCAGATCATCGACGGGGCGTAGCCGCTCGGGAACT
>Ga0315901_10003409_pt1 | contig 20675 bp, 10 predicted proteins | sample LakEriMetagenome_10_FD_203761 | JGI IMG/M metagenome (GOLD analysis project Ga0315901, IMG submission 203761) | Freshwater fungal communities from buoy surface, Lake Erie, Ohio, United States - Buoy 2 MA116 | ecosystem: Environmental > Aquatic > Freshwater > Lake | place: USA: Lake Erie, Ohio... | reverse complement strand
GGCAGCAGCAGGCCGGAGAGGAGCATGCCCGCGCCGGTGACGAACAGGGCGCCCAGCGCCACCAGCCAGGGGATCGGCAGCAGCTGCCCTTCGACGCTCGCGGCGACCTCCCGCTCCAGCCGGGCCACGGAGCCGTCGAGTTCGGCGAGCTGCTCGCCCGTGGTGATCCGCTTGCGGAGCGTGCTCACCTTGTCGCTGGCCTGCTCGATCGCCTCCGCGATCGTCAGGCCGCCGAGCGCGGAGCCAGCGCCCTTCACGGAGCCGCGTGTGTCGTCGTGCTCACGGCGGGCGCCGGCGAGCGCCTTCTTCGCGTCGGCCACCTGGCGGGAGGTTCGGGCGCAGTCGCGCGCCCGGGCGCGGAGCGGCCCGAACGAGAGCGCGAAGCCCTCCGGGAGGAGCACGTCGGGAAGCGAGTCGGCGTCGTGGAGAGCCGGCGCGATCGGCACCACGCGGGTCAGCCCGGCGATGCCCACCTGCTCACCGAAGCGGCGGGCTGCCAGCCGGGCGTGGGCCTCGGCCCGTGCCACGTCGGATGCGAGCCGCTCCAGCCGCGGCAGTTCCTCGCACAACGCGGTCACCGCCGTGCGGTGCCGCCACACGGCGGTTTCGGCGGGCAGGTCGCGAAGCATGCGGGCGAGCTTGCCGCGCCGCTTCTTTCGCAGGGCTGCCCGCCGCTCGAACCGCTTGAGCCGGCGGGCCGCATACCGCCAGGCATCGCGGTCGGGGTGGAGCAGCGGCGCCGACTCGAGCGCCGTCAGCCGCGCGGCTGTGCTCCGCCAGGCGGCGTGCAGGCCCTCCAGCGGCAGCACGCCCCGAATGACCGCCTCGTCGTGGACCGCCGTGGCGATCCGCGCCTCGATCGCACGGATCTCCGCATCGAGGTGGGCAAGCTCCGCCCACAGCCCGCCGGCAGCGACCGCGGGCGCGTCGAGCGACGCAAGCCGGTCGAGCGCCTCCTGCCGCCGCATCTCGAGGGCGCGGATCGGCGACACCGCCGGATCGGTCGAGTCGAGCCGGCCGAGCGCGTCGCGCAGATGGCCGAGCACGCGGGCCACCTTCGAGCGATCGAGGCCGCTGGCGAGCTCGTAGAGCCGGCGGCCGCAGCCTTCGGGTTCGAGCGTCCGCAGCTCGTGCAGTTCGTCCAGGCCGAAGGCCATGACGCTCGTGAAGGTGGTCTCGTCGATGTCGCCGACGAGATCCTGGAGATAGACACGGTGACGATTGCCGTCGGTGCGCGGGTCCACGTCGGCGATCTCGATGAGGTCGCCATGATCGCCGCCGAGGCCCACGACGTCGTCGGCGTAGCTTTCCCGCGTGAGGCCGGCGATCAGCGGCCCCTCGTGCCGCCGCTCGATGGAGAGCAGAGTCCGCTCCGGTCCGCTACGCACCAGCAGTCGGCCGGCACAGGCGACCTGCGGATCGAGCACGCCCCGGCGAAATAGCCCCTCGAAGCCGAAGAACACCGCCCGGACGAACTCCAGCAGCGTCGTCTTTCCGGTTTCGTTGGTGCCATAGAGCACCTGCACGCCCGGCCCGAGCCGGTCGATGGTGACGCGTGAGAGAACGCCGAACTTTTCGGCGTCGATTCGTTCGATGAACATGGGGCCTCCGCTGGGGCGGGGAGGGACGATGACGAGACCGGGTCAGGTTGATTCGACGAGTTCGAGCGCCAGCCAGCCGGCCTCGCGGGCCATGTCGGCCGGGATGGCGGGCGCGGGCGACTGCTCGATGGCGGACACGATGTCGGCAAGCGCCGACGAGAACGAGGTTGTGGTGCCGGGACGGCTGCCGGAGCGGGCGTGACCCAGCGGCGCGAGCGACTCGCCCGGGTCGGCGACGAGGTCGCGGCACCAGATGCGGAACGTCTTGGCGTCGTAGAGCTGCCGCACGCGGGCCAGGGTTTCGGCGGCGATCTCGGCCACCCGCACCCGACGGGCCACGCTCGTGCCGCAGGCGATCGAGCAGCGGACGATCTCGAGCGCGGCGTGGCCCGTGGCGGGCAGAGCCTCGAGCGCAGACCAGATCGCGGTCGCCAGCTCCTCGTCGCCGCCGGCCGCCGACTCGATCGAGAGCGAGCGCCAGGCGACACGATGGGTGGCCGTCTCCTGCCAGCTGGCTCTCCAGTCGGTGTGCGGGGCGGCGAGAGATCCAGGACCGGCGGAATCTCGGTGCAAGAGCGTGAGGCCGCAGCAGCCGCCGGGGCTGGCTTCGTGTCCCGATCGCGCCTGCAGGGCCGGCAGGTGATGCAGGCCCTGCGGCAGGTGCTGCGGCCGCCGGGATCCCCAGATGCAGAACGTGGCGGGGTGCGACCAGGCGGGCGACGCCGCGGCCGCCGCCGCGAAGGCGGCCGGCGTGAGCGGCGCGAAGGCGCGAACGGATGCGTCCGCGGCGAGCGCCGGATGGACGGCATCGTGCGGCTTCGCGGCCGCGGGCAGATCCCAGCGTTCGGCCTGCCACAGGGCCGTGTCCCAGCCCACGACGATCCGCCGGTGCAGCGGCGTGGGACCGTCGAGTGCGCCGGCGGCTGCGCCGGCCGCGGGCCCGTGGGCGGAGGCGATCTCGACGAGCAGACCGTGAACATCGAGTTCGAGCGGCGCCAGTGGAGTCACGAAGTGAAGCCCGGCCGGCTCGCCGAGCATCCGGGAGATGGCGTGGCAGGCGGCCGTGTCGTCGGTGACGTAGACGGTGCGGCAGCCGTGGGTGGCAAGGTCGGCGACCATCGTGCGCAGGGAGGCCGCCTGGGCCGGGCTCGCGCGGGTCGGGTCGAGCAGCCGACCGCAGAGCACAAGCGCCGCCGCTCGAGACGCGCGGGCGAAAGCCACCGCGCCGCCGAGCGCCTCCCGGGTGGCGGTGGCGATCGTTTCGGCCACGGCCGGCGGCGCGTCTTCCGGTACCGGCAGCGGGCGGTCAAGCGCCGGATCGAAGGCGAACACGAGATCGGCCATGGCGACACCTCCGTGTGGCCGGGCAACGCCGGCGGGCCGCGCACCGACTCCGGCGGGCCGCCCACGGCGACCCCGTGCCGATCCGTGGCCGGGAATCAGGGAAAGATGGGGGCAATGTAACGCCGCGCGGTCGGGTGCCGCCAGCCGAAAAACATCCCGCCGAGACACCCGTGCGCCGCGGCGTTTTTTAGGGCCGCCGGCCCGTCATGCGGTCAGGGGCGGGGGCGAGGCGGCGAAGGCGGTGAGGAGAGCGGTGGCCCAGGCCTCGGCGTTCTCGCCGGGGCCGACCGCGGCGAGCACACGCCCGCGGAGCAGAACCCCTTTCTCGATCGCGGAGGAGAACAGCCAGCAGGCGACTCCCAGGCGGCCCGCGGTGCGGCGCACAAGCAGTCGCCGCGCGTCCGCCGGATGGGCCGCGAGCAGGACCGCCGGGGCGGGCGTCGCAGTCCGGCACCGGATGAGGAGGCAGGCCGCGTCCGTCGGGAGTTCGGCCCCACGCGCCCAGGTCGCTTCCGACGCCGCGCGGCGCCAATGCAGATCCCCATCCGCCACCTCGGCAGTGACGGCCAGCGCCGAATCGCTGTGCACGATCGCGGTCTGTGCGGAGAGCGTGAGTTCCCAGGCGTTGCAGTCACCGGCCGCCGGCACATGGAGCGGCCGCCACATCGCCGTGGCCCGCAGACGCCGCGGATCGGCCGGTTCGTAGATCGCGATCAGATCGTCACCCCGCACCCAATGGTCGCCGGCCTGGCAAGGAGTGCGCAGGTCGACTCCCAGAAGCGAGTCGCCCGCCGGGAGCACGATCCCGCGAGCCGGGGTGTCGAGGTCGAGTCGTCCGCCGCCGGCCGCGGTCGCGATCCGATCGACGATCGACCAGGCGGGGGGCGTGGATTCAGGGCCGGGCATGTTGAGTGCTCCGCGGGACGGGACGGGACGTGCGATTGTAGCGAGAGCGAATCGGCTACCATGTGTCTGCTTGCAGAGCCGCCGTCGTGTCGGCGGCTCATGATTCCGCGATAGGCCCCACCATGACCGCATTGCGATCGGCCGATCCGCTCCCCGTTTGTGAAGCCGCGGCGCGGGCGGCCGGCCGGGTGCTGCAGGACTGGGTCGGTCGGTTCGCCGTGTCGAGCAAGGGACCGCGCGATCTCGTGACCGAGGCCGACTTCGCGGCCCAGCAGGAAGTCCGGCGTGTGGTGCTCGATGCCTTTCCGGAACACGGCTTCGTCGGCGAAGAGGCCGAGCCGGGCGCGGGGCAGCCTGCGTCGGGCCAGGCCGGCCACGCGGGCAGCGGCACTCGTTGGATCGTCGATCCGCTCGACGGGACCACAAACTATGTCCATGGGTTTCCGGCCTACTGCGTCTCGATCGCGTTGGCCGTCGACGACGCGATCGAAGTCGGCGTGATCTTCGATCCCGTGCGCGGCGAGTGTTTCAAGGCACGGCGCGGTGGTGGCGCCTTCCTTGACGGCCGGCCGATCCGGGTGCCGGCCGTCGCGGCGCTCGAGGATGCGATCGTGGCGGTCAGCTTCCCGCCGCAGGTCGCGGCCGAGTCGGCGGCTGTGGCCGACTTCCTCGCTGTCGTGCCGCGGGCACACTCGATTCGGCGCACCGGCTCCACCGCAATCAATCTCGCCTATGTCGCCTGCGGCCGGCTGCACGCCTTCTGGGCGCGGCGGATCGCCTGTTGGGATGCGGCGGCGGGCCTGTTGATCGCCCGCGAGGCGGGGGCTACGGTCGAGCCCTTCGCCGCCCCGGGCATCGAGGTGCCCCTCGACGATCCGGCCTTCATCGTGACGAGCACGCCGCCCCTGATGGCCGAGCTCCGGGCGACGCTGGGGGCCGAGCGTCAGGCCGGCATGCCGGCCTGACGCCTGTTCCGATCATGACGGTCGCGCGGGCTGCGGAACATGAAGAGAATGGCCGCTTTGCGGGGAGTTGCAGGGTAGTCTTAGGGTGGTTCTCGCGCACGACGCGTGAGGCCCCGCCTCCCTGTCGGCTCGGTTCATGCAGCCCGCGCAGGCCAACGTCATGATTCGCACGCTGATCGCGGTCATCCGCGGTCTGGTCGCCGTTGCCTGCCTGGCCGGGTCGGTGCCGGCGCAGCCGCCGCACCAGCCGGCCGGGGAATCGGTGCGGGTCGAGGAACGCAAGCCCGAGATCTTTTATCTGGAGGATGATTCCGGCGGCCTCGTCCCGGTGCCGGGGTTCCGCTATCGGGACTTCGTCGAACTGATGCGGCTCAAGGAAGGGCTGCCTGGTCCCGCCCAGCCGCCCGCGGCCGTGCTCGAGGAGATCCGCGTGCAGGCCGACCTCACCGCGGTCGCCGAGGGAACCTGTCCGGCCACCGTGGTGTGCACGATTCGCCAGTCGCGACGGGGGTGGGTCGAGGTGCCGCTCGGATGCGCGGGGCTCATTCTCACGCAACCACCGCGGCATCAGGGCCCGGGGCGGCTGCTCGTCGATGGGGCGCCGGAGGGCCGCGGCTATCGCGCCTGGCTCGAGGCGGCGCCCGAGGCCGGCGCCGAGCCGCGACATACGGTCACGCTCGAGGGCCGGATTCCCGTCGATGTGCCCGGCGGCCGCGAATCGCTCGTCCTCCACCTGCCAGCGGCCACCGCCTCGGCGGTGGAACTCCGCTCGGCCCGCACGGATCCCGAGGTCGTGGTCCAACCACCGCCGGCCGCGCGGAAGGTGCGGCCCCGCGAGGCGGGTGGCACGGACGTCACGCTGTCGGGCATCGTCGGCACCACCACCATCAGCGTCGGAGAACGGTCCGCCGCCGACGCCAGCCGGACGCCGGTGGCAGAGGCCATGGTGGAGAGCGTCGTGCGGATCGACGGCCGTGACGCCGTGACGCAGGCACGAATCAAACTGCGCGGCCTTGCGGATGCCGCTCCGACGGTCCGGATCACCCTGCCGCCATCTGCGACCCTGCGAAGCGTTCGCGCGCCGGCCGCAGAGGTCGGTCGCGGCGGCACGGCCGAGAAGCCGACCATCGACGTGGCGCTGGTTCGTGGGCCTGATGGCAACGCCGTCGTCGAGATAGAGTGCCAGCGGCCCCTCGATCGCCTGGCCGGTGCCAAGGAGGCGGGGCCGTTCGAACTGGCCGGGTTTGCCATCGACGGCATCGAGCCCTGGCGGCAGTGGGGGCGGATCAGCCTGTTCGTCGAAGGCGAATGGCAGGCGGTGTGGAACGAGGGGCTGCGCCGGGTCGATCCGCCGGCCGCCGGCCGCCGGCCAGGCCTCGTCGCGGCGTTCGCCTACGACGCGCAGCCGGCATCGCTCAAGGTGCGGGTGCTGCCGCGACGCAGCCGCGTGGTGATCGAGCCCGAATACCGTTACGACGTGTCGGCAGAGCGGCTGGCGCTGCAGGCCCGGCTGGGAGTGGCGGCCTCGGGCGCGCCCGCGACCGAGATCGTGGTCGACGTCGATCCCGCCTGGACGATCGACGAAGTTGGACCACCCAGCGTCGTCGACTCCGCGGGCATGACGGCGGAGGGCGGACGGGTGCGAATCCCTTTCGCCCAGCCGCTCGTCGGGAATGCCGTCGTCGAGATTCGCGGCGGCCGGGCGATCGATCGCGACGCCGAACGAATCGCCTGGCGGCTCCCCGTGCCCGCGTCCGGACTCGTCGGCCCGGCGACCATCGTGGTGGGCGCCGATAGCGACATCGAGCTGCTGCCCGACAACGAGCGGATCAAGGGGCTCGTCCGCCAGACGGCGGCGTCGCTGTCGCGGACCGACAGCGATGCGGTGGTGCTGGCCTACCGGCTCGACGCCCGTCAGGGCGAGTTCGCGGCGACGCGACGGTACCTGCCACGGCGTGTCGATGCCACGGTCGCGGTGCAGGCGGTCGTGGACGAGGCCGCCACGGTGGTCACCGAGACCGTCCGGCTCCGCGTGCTTCATGTGCCGTTGGAGTTCGTGGAACTGCTCGCGCCGGAATCCGTCGCGGTTGGCGGGTCCCTCGAGGTGCGGCAGGGCGAGTGGGTGCTCGATCCGGTCGAGGTGCCGGAGGACGGCGCCGCGGACGTGCCGGCCGGCATGCGCAGGCTGCGGGCGATCCTGCCGGGCCAGCTTCTCGGCGACGGTGAGATCGTCGTGAAGTACACGCTGCCGACGCCGGCCGTGCCGCCCGAGACGACCGTCGCCCACGACCTGCCGCTCGTGTTGCCGCTGGCGGCGCGGATCACGCGGCAGACGGTCGCGCTCGACGCCCCGGATCGCTGGTCCGCGGAGGTTCGCGGCGACGCCTGGCGCCGCGAAGCGAGCCCGCAGCCCGCCGCCGTCTCGCGAGTCTGGTCCACGGTTCGCCAACAGGACGTCGTGCCGCTGGCCATCGCCCTCCGGCGCCGGGTGGCATCCGGGGGGGTGGTCGTCGACGCCGCCCTGCTGCGGACCACCGTGCTCGTCGATCGGAGGGAGGACGTCTTCACGTATGCCCTGTCCGGGGTGGCGGAACGCGTCGAACTGACGCTCCCCGCCGGCGCCGTCGATGTCAGGCTCGACGGCCGCACCGTGGCGGGCACGGCGCGAGCCGATGGCGGCGTGGCGATCGATCTGCCTCGGAGTGGCGGTGGACGGTGGACGCTGGAGGTTCGCCGGCTCGGGTTCCGCGAGGGCGACTGGGAACGCCGCGCGGCACGGTTCGGCCTGCCAGTGCGTGTGCCGCTCGATCCCCCGCGGTTCTCGGCCGACGTCGTCGAGCGTCGGTTCTACTGGGAAGTGGTCTGTCGGGCCGACGAGTGGATCTTCGGCGCGCCGTCGTCGTGGACGTCGCAGCAGCGCTGGCGATGGACCGGCCTCGTTCCCGATCGGGAGCCGACGGTGTCGCAGCAGGCCCTCGCCGCGTGGCTGCAGGCCGCCGGCGCGGCCGACGGCCCGCCACCCGGCGCCTTCGATCCGGAGTCGCTGGGCCGGCGGGTCGTCTACTCGGGTGTTGGTCGGCCCGGGGCGGCCGCGCCGTGGCTGCTGCCCGTGTGGTTTTTGGTGTTGGTCTGCTCCGGGACGGTGCTGTCGGTCGGCCTCGCGTGCCTGCGTTATCGAAATCTGTGGCGTCCGGCACCGCAACTGGCCCTCGCGAGCGCCGCGGTGCTGGCGGCGGCCGCGGCGCCCGACGTCGCTGTGCTCGCCGCGATCGCGGCCGTGCCCGGATTTTTGCTGGTTGTCATGGCGTGGGCGTTGCAGCGGATGAGCGGTGAGACCACCGCACGCCGCACGTCGTCCGCGGCTCCCAGGCCGGCGGCCAGTTCCTTGACGCGGGCGGCCGCGCCGTCGCTGGTGATCGCCGGATCGGCGGTCGGCGGCGACAGCGCGACGGCGCCGGGGCGGTCCGCGACATGAGTCGTCATGCCGCCATGCCATGCCGAGTCGCACCGGCCATCGGCATGGTCCTGGTCGTCACGGCGACGGCGGTCGCCGCCGCCGAGGAGCCGCGGACGCTCGATTTCCTGCGCGTGCACGTGCCGCGTGGGCGTCTGGAGGACGTCCCGTTCGGCGACGGCCGCTACGTGCCGATGTCGGCGGCCGAGTTCGAGCAGGCCGTCGCCCGCCTCGGCCCGCAGCCCGTCGCCGGCCTGGCGGCTCCGCTGCTGCTCGCCGATCGTGCCCGCTACGTGCTGGCGGTCGACGAGACGGGCCGCCTCGCCGGGCGCGTGGCGTTCGACGTCGGTGACGCGGTGGCCCCGAACCTGCGCGAAGTCGCCCTCGGCGCCGTGCGCCCGGGCCGCTGTTCGCAGCGCACGGCCGCCGGCACCGGCGACGCCGTCGTGTTCGGTCGACCAGATGGCACGGCCGCCGTGAAGACTCCCGAGTCGGGCACGTATGAGTGCGCCCTGAGCGTGGCCGCGGCGACGTCGACGGCCGATGCGTTCACGCTGCCGCTGGTGCCGGCGCTGGTGACTTCCGTCATCGTGCGGCCGCCGACGGGAATGCGGCCGACGGTCTCCGGCGTCCCGCTCGGCCAAGTTGTCGTCAGCCGCACCGGGGACGGGGAGTGGCGGATCGAGTGTGGCCCGCTCGCCTCCCTGGATCTGGCCTTCATCAAGGACGAAGCGGGGCCGGCAGGCGTGGCGGCGTGGAGCGACGTGATCGTGCGCGGTGGGCGGGTCGAGGTGGCGACGGCCTTGGTGCCGCGGGTCGCCTGGAAGAGCGACTTCGTGAGCGTGGCGAAGTCGCCCGACCTACGGATCACCGCCGTGCGGCACGCCGGGGACGAGCGGCTGCTCGAGTGGTCCGCGGCCCGGGACGGCCGGACGGCCCGGATCGCCCTGCCACGGGACGTCGCGGGCCAAACCGCGACGCTCGTCGTGCACGCCGTGGCGCCGCTTGATGCGCGCAAGGCCTGGCAAGTCCCGCTGATGCGGCCCGCGGCCGACGCCTGGGTGGGGGGCGGTAGCCGGGTCGAGATCGATCCCGCGCTCGGTGTGGTGGGGGTGGCGGTGGAGGAGAGCCGGGTGGTCACGCCCGAGATCGCCGCCCGCTGGCCGTGGCCGGCCCGCCCTGCGAACGGGCCGGCCACGGCCGGCGCCGTGCTCCCGGCGATCATCCACTTCGAGCATCAGGCGAAAGACGCGACGCAGGCGATCAGCGTGCGATCCCGCAGGCCGCAACTGGACGTGGCCCGTGTGACGACGGTGGAACTCTCCCCGGGACAGGTGCTGGGGCGGGCTGCCTGTGACTTGCGAGTGGTGACCGGTGAGACGTTCGAGGTCACGGCCCGCGTCGCGCCGGGCTGGATCATCGATGCGGTGGAGATGGTGGAGCCGTTCGATCTCGCCGCGGACGTGGAAGAGCGCCGCCGGGGCACCAACGTGGACGTTGACTGGCGGACCACCCGCGGCCGTGACGGTGGCGAGGAATTGCGGATCGGGCTGGCGATGGCGGCGACGCCGCGGCGCAGCCTGGGCCTGCGGGTCGCCGGGCACCGGCGGGGCGTGCCCCTCGGCGGCGAGTTTCGCACGTCCGACATGGACATGGTGCGGTTCGACGGCGAGGCCGCCGATTCGGCCGTCATTGATTTCAACGTCGGCCCCGAGGCGATCGTCGAGATCGCCGCAGCGCCGGTCGGCATCTTTGCCGTGCCCCCGCGGCTGGAGCGGCTGGTCGAGCCCGGCACGCTCCGCGGCCGCATTCCGGGTGGTGAGCGGGCGGTCGACCGCCGCGCCCGACTCGTGCAGCGCCGGCCGCCGCTCGACGTGCGCGTCGACGTGCGGCTTGCGGCACGCGACGAGCGACTCACGGAATCCTTCACGCTCACCTGTAGGCCGGAGGCGGCCGCCGTGGATTCCGTCGTGGTGCACTTTTCCGAGCCGATGGGTGATGAACTCGAGTGGTCACTCGTCGAGCCGGCCGGAGGCGTGCTCGTGGCCCGGCGGCTCGACACGGCCGACAGCGCCCGCGGAGATGGCGCACGGAATCCGGCGTGCGTCGAATCGTGGCTCGTCGAGATCACTCCTGCTTTCATCGGCGCGGTGACGATCCGCGCCGTCCGCGAGGTGCCCTTTCGTGGGCCGCAACCGGTGCCGCTCGCCTGGGTCGAAGGCGCCACGACATCGCGCGGCACCGTGCTGGTCCGTGATACGGGACCGGAGCGGCCGCAGGTCGTCAACCGCCGGCTCCGGGAACTCCCCCCGGTGCCGGCCGTCGAAGGCCAGCCCCCGACGCTGGTCGAGTTTGCGTTCTCCGCGCCACAGTCGGTCGCGGAGCCGACGGCTGCAGCCGAACTGGTGCCGACAGCCGGGGCCGAGGCTCGTGCCTGGGCGTGGAGCGAATCGCTTTCCTGCTGGTGCCACGATTCCGGGCGGGCGGAGTGCGAGGCGGTCTACGACATCGAGAACCACGGCCGGGACCAATTGTCGCTGAACGTGCCGGTGGGGCGCCGGGTGGAGGCGGTTTTTCTCGACGGCGCCATCGTGCCGCTCGAGTCGCTGGACGGCGGCGGCACGGCCAGGGTGCCACTGCCACCCAGTCGGCGGCGGCTGCGGCTCGTTGTGCGGACGCTGGTGGAGGGCACGCCGGGGCCGGGGTGGTGGCGGGTGGAGCCGGTCGGCAGCGCGATCGACATGCCGGTTCTCGATCAGCGGCTGCTGTTGTTCGTGCCGCCCGACCTCGCGGTGGCGACGGCGCTGGGTGGGTATCGCGAAGTCGGGCCGCGAACGGCGAGCCTCGTGGAGCGGCTGTTTGCCGCCCGCTTCGCAGCGGTGCAGGTCGCCGCCACGGAAGAAGACCGCGAGGCGGCCGCCTCCCCGGCGGCTGCCGGCTTCAGGGGCCGGCGTTTCGTCCCCGTCTCGGGCCGCAAAGTTGGCGGCATCGTGGTCATTCGCCGCCGGCTCGTGGCCGCGGCGGCGATCGTCCTGGGCTTCGTGTCGTTCCTGACCGTGCTCGGTCTGTCGCGGCGCGGTCTGTCCGCGGCGCTGCTGCTCACGGCGGTCACCGCCTTGCTCGCCATCTGGATTGAGCCGCCGTTCGCCGCGGTCGCGCGGGCCGCCTGGTGGGGCTGTCTCGCAGGATGCGGGTGTCGCCTGCTGGGGGGGCTTGGAGCCCGGACCCGGACCGTGGCGGCATGCCTGGTGGCGGCCGGGGTGTGCGGCTTGCCGCAGGCCCACGCCGCAGACCCACGCGGCGATGATCAGCCGCTCAAGGTGTTGCTCACTCCGGGCGACGCCGGCGACATGGCGCTCGTGCCAGAGCCGCTGTTTCGCACACTGCTACGGGGCGGGCAGCCGGTTGCGGCCACGTCGCTGCGGATCATGCGCTGCCGTGTGCTGGTCGAGGATGGGCCCGTGCCGGCGCCGTGGCGCCTGGTCCTCGATATCGACGCCGATGCCGGCGGCACGCTCGTGCTCGACCAAGGTCCCGGCGAGGCCCGTTGGGAACCGCCGGCCGCCGGCCCGACCACCGTGCAGGTTCGCCAGGAAGGCCGGCTTCTCCGTCTGGTCGCTCCTGTCGCCGGGAGCCAACGGCTCGAGGTTAAGGTCCAGCCGGCTGTCGATCGCCGCGGCCGCTTGGAGACGGCTGCGATTCGCCTGCCTCCAGCGGCTGTGACCCGGCTCGAACTCGTCGACGGCAACGGGACGGCGATACCGGTGGCCAGCGATGCGGTGCAGTGTGATCGCGCCGCGCCGGACGGGCCCTTCATGCGGGCTGCCGAAGCCGAGCCCGGCGAGCCGGGATTCGATCTCGCAGGGGCGGCCCGGGTACGGCTCGTGCGGCCGATCGACCGCCGCGACAAACTGTCTGCGGGAGGCCTGACGGCAACGAGTGAGAACGACGTGGAGTGGGACCTCGACGCCTGTCGCGTGCGCGCCCGATTCGACATCGCCGGTGAAGCCATCATCCGCGCGGTCGTTGTCGCCGCCGATGCGTTGCTCGAGCCACTCGAGGATCCGGCGGCTGAAGGGCAGGTCGTGCGGCCACTCGGCCGCGGCCGCTTTCTCGTGGAGCGAACGGCCCCGGAACCTGGCCCCACCCGGATTCGCCTCGCCTTCCGCATGCCGCTGGTCGATCCGGTCGGCTTGTTTGATGCGCCTGCTGTCTGGCTTGAGGACGTGGATACGGACGCCCGCACCGTGCGGCTGACGGCGTCGCCCGATCTGATCGCCACCCTGGAGTCGCCCGCTATCCAGTCGGCCGACCAGCGCGACGAGTTCTTTGGAGCTGGCGGCGACGTGTGGCGGTACGAGGCCGGCGGGGGAGTGGCGGCGAACACTCGCGCGCGGCTTGTGGTCGGCCGTCGGCGGCAGGAGGTGCGCGGTTCGCAGTCGCTGGCTGTCAGTCTCGAGCCCGATGGCATCGACCTGCGGCTGCAGGTGCGGATCGACGCCACGTCGACACCCCTGGTCGCAATTCCGGTGGAGCTGCCACCGGGCTGCGACATCGGCAGGGTCACGTTGCGGGAGGACGATCTGGCGGCGCCCGACGCCGGCGCCCGCGCACCTCTCGATCTCCAGTGGTCCATGACCGAGGCCAATCGGCTGACCATCGTCATGCAGCAGCCGCGTGCGGGCCGTTATCGGCTCGACGTCGATGGCCGGCTGTCGATTCGTCCCGCTTCGCGCGGTCGCGTTCCGTTGCTGCGGGCCGATCTGGCCGGGAGCAGCCCGTTGAGCGTGTCATGGAGCCGCGGTGGTGGCCCGCAGGTCGAGCCGAACCAGGCCGAGGTGCCGCCCGGCGCCGCCGGGCCGCCCTACGACCTTGGCGAGGAGCCCGTGCCGACGCCCGATGTGGACGGCGTCCAGGAGCCCGTGACGCCTCAGGCCGCGGCGTCCGATCCCCAGGAGGATCGCGTCGAGCGGGTCTTGGTCACCGCGGCGATAGACGATCGTGGCCGGTTGCGTGGACTCGCCCGCTACGACGTCGTGGCGGCACGCTCCACGTTCCGCCTGCGGTTGCCCCCGCGCACCCGACTATTCGATGTGCTCGTCGACGGGCAGGACGTGGATGCGCGGCCGGTCGCCGCGGATGCATGGGACGTGCAGTTGCACGACGCGGCCTGGCCGCGATCCATGATGGTGGTTTTTTCGGGCGACCTGGATGCTGCTCTCGGGGCGGGGCAGCCGATCCAGTTGCAGCCGCCGATGATCGAGAACGTGCCCAGCGGTGAGGTGCTCTGGGCGATCGACGCTCCCCCCGGTCGCACGCTGCGTGTCGCCGAGCCCGCACGGGTTCTCGACGTGGTGAACTGGCAGGCGGCCTTGAGCGTTGCACGAGAGCGGATCGATGCCGCTTTTTCGCGCGCCCTTGCAGGAGCCGGGCCCGACGCCGATCGCTTGCGGGCCTTCGCCGCCGCCCGGGCCGGCGGAAAGTTCACGCAGCTCGAACTCGACTGGGAAAATGCGATCGCGTCGCCGCCGGGCGCGGTGCCGGTGCGGATGACGGCCGCGGGCAACGGCGGCGTGACGGTGCGGGTCGTGCGGGCGCCCGACGGCTCCACTACGGCGCGGGCGGCGGCCACCATCGGGCTGGCGGTCATTGCCGCATGGGGCTGGCTGGCGTCGCGTCGCCACGGGCTGACATGGGAGGTGCTGCGGGCCGTGGCCGGGGGGTCCGTTCCCGTGCTGCTCGTCGTCGGTGGCTGTAGCTGGGCGGCGGTTCTCGTTCCGACTCTGCCTGGATGGCTCATGCTGGGGGCCGGCGCGGCGGTGCTGGCGGCCTGGTACAGGTCGCGCCGCGCGGCCGCTGCCCGTGACGAGTGGACCGACTATCCCTCGACGCATTCGCTGCGGGACGTTTGACGCCGGTTCCGCCCGCGCGGTGGAAAACGGGGCGAAGCGGGTAAGTGAAAAGCGGTCTGGCCCGGCCTGTGGGCGGCCGCTACCGTCCGCACCCTCTTGGGCCGAATAGCGGCCGCATGAACCGCCCATCACGGGCCAGGCTGCGTGCGGTTGGCGATGACGGAAAGGATTCCGTCGCGGCTTGGTTCGAATGCACGGAGGCACGAAGGCATGAATCGCGGACGAGTGATCGCCCTGCGCGGGAATCGCATGCGGCTGACGTGCCTGATGGCGGCGCTGGTTTGCTGCTGGGGTGCCGGTATGGCCAACGCCGCGGGGTACCGAACGGCCAATTTCCTCGTCGATGCCCCGACCGAAGAACTCGCCCGCAAGATCGGCGACGCCTCCGAACACTACCGCCACACGCTGGCCGTCGAGTGGCTTGGCCGGCCGCTGCCACGGTGGAGCCGGCCCTGTCCGATCAAGGCCCAGGTGGCCCCGCACCTCGGGGCCGGGGGCGCCACGAGTTTCGTGTTCGACAAGGGTGAGGTCTTCAACTGGACGATGACGGTCCAAGGGAGCGAGGAGCGGATCATCGACTCTGTGCTGCCCCATGAGATCACGCACACGATCTTCGCCAGTCACTTTCGCCGACCGCTGCCGCGCTGGGCCGACGAGGGCGCTTGCACGACGGTCGAGCACCCGGTGGAGCGGGCCCGCCAGCACCGGATGCTGATCGAGTTCCTGACCACCGGCCGCGGCATCGCGTTTCCGGAGATGTTCGCGATGCGCGAGTATCCGGCCGACGTGCTCCCCCTCTACTCACAGGGCTACTCGCTGGCCCGCTACCTCATCGAGCGCGGTGGTCGTCACAAGTATGTCAATTTCGTCGCCGATGGCCTGGCTGGCGACGACTGGGCCGGTGCCCTGCGCAAGCACTATGGTGTGCCGGGTGTGGCCCAAATGCAGACGGTGTGGCTCGACTGGGTGAAGCAGGGCTGCCCGGCGCCGCCAGTCGCGCTCGCGGCGTCCGTGGCGACCCCGGCGGCCTGGGACGGCACCGCCCGGGGGCAAAGTCCGGATCCGCTGCCCGTGGCCGCGCCGCCGGCGCGGGGGCCGGTCGCCTCTACCGTGGGCCGCACGTCGATTTACGCCCAGGCACGCCGCACGGGCGCGAGCCCTTCGCCCGCCACGCGGTGATCCCGGGATCCGCAGGTCCAGCCACTACCCCGGCTGCACGGTTGGCCGAGGCCGCAGGCTAGCCATTGCCGTGTGATGCCCGCTTGTCCACGCCGTACAAGGCAATCAGCACGGCGAGATAGACGGCTATCAGGCCGGTCTGCACCCAATAGGGAATCGTTGAGCGGCCATCCAGCACCGAGCCAAGGTCCTCGGACGCGTTGACCGCGCTGAGCCCAAGCACGGTGATGCCCAGGGCCACGATGGCCCCAGGCACGGCGCTTCGTTGTAGAGCGGCGTTCACGAACAGGCAGATGTATGCCACGACCGCGAAGGAAATGATCTTGTCTTGATACGCGTGGAATGGAACGTCGTAATAGACGAACAAGAGTGGGTATTTCAGGCTGAAGAAGTGGGCCACAGCCATGCAGCAGAAATAGGCCACGCCTGCCCAGAGCGCGAGGCGCAGAAGCGTGGAAGGGGGAGTGCTGTTGCTCGGCTGCATGATCATGCGCCTGATGCCGGGGAATGATCGCCGGCACCGACCTGTGGCCTTCGACAACCCCATCGCTGAATTGTAGCCCGACTCCGCCGCATTGCACGGATGCTCATCTTGGCCTCCTGCACGGAGGCGTGCCTCGAGCACGCACTCGACGCTTTGAATAGCCGCTGGGAACGAACGGATGAACTTCGAGGACGCATGGTCTTCACGGCGGTTCTGGCCTACGTGCAGCGTTTCCCGGACCCATTGGGAGAGGTAGGCGAGGGGGGCGGCGAACGCTCGACGAGCGTGTGGCCGCCGCGGCCACAGCGAGGAGACTTTTGCCGCCCCCGAAGCCGGTGCTACGCCAAAGTCAGATGCGCTCTAGGCGCGGTTTTCGCCGTCGCTCAACACCATGGAGAGTGAACGGAGGTGCCAGCATCAGCGGTACACGACCTGAGCGGTTGCGACGGTATCCACGGCCGTGCTGAAACGAACCCAGTAAGCTTGGAACGCGGCGGGGAACTCGTGCCTTAAAGTGCCCTCGACTTTGAATGTCCGGTATTCCACCCAGTCTCCCGCACCTGTCAGGTCGATCTCCACCTTGACATCGGTCGGGGTCGCGGTGGCGAGCGACAGGGTCTTGCGGTCGAACCCGGTCATAAGGAAGGGGTCGGATGGTGCGGCTGCTTTTACCGCGGAATCTTTCCAAGGACCGCCCTTGCCCCGGGGTTTCCCGAGCTTCCAGATGTCGTCAAGAGTTCCGACCCAGAGGGCTGCCTTGCCGTCGTCGGAACGAACGAGGTGGGGATTTCCCTTGCCCTGTCCGTCCGCCACCCCGGTCATGACGAGGAGGCCGCGGTAGGAACAGTAGTCCTGTATCTGCAAGTTGTGGGTGGCAACCGCTCGCGCCTTCGCGAAGCCACCTGCATTGTTGGCCGGCAGTTCGTAGAAGGTGCCGCCAGCGTTGAAGAGGTTCCGTTCAGTGGCGACTTCGCGGCATGCGCGGCAGGGTCCCAGCGGCGGCTGCCGCCCCGCATCGTCCGAGCCGAACGGCAACCGCCAGCGGCATCCCGCGTCATCCACGTAGAGGATGGAGGCGTCGTCGGCGCTGAACGCATTCTCCGGGATGACGGCCTCGTTCCTGGCGGCGGCAAAGCGGGCGGGATCATCGACTCGCCGGAGCTTCAAGTCCGCGTCGAGTTCGTAACAGTCGGTCGCGCCATCCGGTGTCGTGGCGACGCAGGACAGGGTGCGCAAGTTGCCCTCCCGGGCGCGGACCATACCGCCGGTCACTTTCATCTCAGCCGGATCCGCTAGCCCCGCGAACATCGCGTCCGCGGAGTCCATTCGGGGGTCGTCGTTCGCGTACTGGAAGGAGGCTGTCGCGGACGGCAGGTCCGTGTCGGAGACAAGACGGATCCACGTGCCGGTGACGCCGGTCAGGTCGATCCACTGGGCCGGGCGGTCCACCTCGATCGTCCGAACCGCCTTCCAGTTTCCGTCCCCGGCTTCATCGACCTCCAGCGTCACCTGCGGGTTTGAACCCTTGGGCGGGCGGGCGACGGCGAGGTGGAGGCCGCGGTGCTGGTAGCCGGCGAACAGGAACGGGTCGGAGGGGGCCTGCCGCTTCACTGGATCGTTGAGCCACACCGCCCCGCGACCGATGACGGGGCCGAATTTCGACAGCTCCGAGGCGTTGACGAACCACAGGTTCGAGTGAGACTGCGGAGCCAGGATCTTACCCGTCGCCTTGTGCGCGTTGAGAAAGTGCGATTTCGCGGTGTCGTCACAGCCGAACACGATCCGGTCGTTCCACCGGGTGAAGTCGCCGACGACCTTCAGGTAGTTCGACATGGGGGCGATGCCCGCAGACCGCCCCACGGCGAAGGTCTTGGGAAACCGCCAGAACGTCCCGTGCATCGTCATGAGGAAGTCCTTTTCCCCAATCTCCCGGATTCGCGGCCACTCGGTGTTCCACCCGTGCGAGCCGTCGTAGGAGTGAGAGCCTTTCGGCAGGCGGTAGGCGGTCCACCTACCGCCGTCGAGGCACATCAGGATGAGTGAGCGGTGGTCCCAGCCAATAGACCAGACCGGATCGCGGGCCGGGTCGCCGTTGCCGGTGATGCCACCCGGCCCGGTGACCTCAGTAAACTGGTTGCGGCGGACGACCGTCCAACCTTCGGCCTTGCCGTCCCACTCGGCGAGGACACCGGAGGGGATAGTGGGGTCGGTGGCGACCCGGCGGTCGTGTTCGCCGTTGTTGGCGTAGATCAATCGACCTTGGCCCGAGTAAAGCCCCTTGCCGTGGTATCCCGGCAGGCCAGCGTGGCGGCCGCCCTTGAGCTGTTCGTCCCGCCAGAGTTCGGTGACGGCCAGGGACCTGCAGTCCAGCTCGTAGATGCCTTCCTCCATAGTGGCGAAGTAGATCTTGTTCGCCGGGTCCGTCAGGTGGCGGGCGTTCCCGGTGAGCCGCCCGTACATCGCCTTCGGAGGAATCACGCGAACCTTCCGCGAGGCATCGATGACGTAGGGCCCGATGAAGAGCTGCTTGCTTTCCAGGTGGATCATGCGGTTGGCCGGCGTGCCGCCGACGCTCTCGGAGCGGATCGTTTGTCGCAGCGCGGAGTCGATTTCGTAGAGCTTGTCGGATGAGCCCTCCGGGTTGTGGGGCGCGTAGGTGATTACCCACAGGCGGTCCGCCCAGACGACCACCGCGCCGGTGCCGCATTCGCCCTCTTCGTTGAACATGGCAAGGGAGGGATAGATCCCGGAAACACTCACAGGCTCCCCACCAACTAGCGGTCCGCGTGCGGCGAGTAAGCTGACGAGACACGCCAGACACCAACGAGAGTTCATGGATGACACCTCGACAGAGGGACGGGGCCTGCGTTCAGACTTCTCATGACGCTGAGCCGCCGGGGCGAACGGCCGCAATCAGCGGCTCGCGGCCACAGGGCTAGCCACTTCGCTGGATTCTATCGCGAGGCCGCTGCATCGGTTGGTTCGCATTGCGCTTCGATATGACCTCCGCGCACTGGTCGGAATCCTTTCGGCAAGACCCGTCAGGGGGAACCCCCAGTCGCCGAGCCACGTTCTCGCGATGATGATCAAAGTGAAAAAGTGTGAACATCAGCATCTCACGCACCGTCAGCAGCCCCAAGACGGGATGAGGCAAGCGATAGCGACACAGATCCTCCTCGCGCCAGGGCTCGATGGCGTTTTCCAGGCTGAGAACCGCGCCCTCACACTGCAGGACGAGTCGACGTTGGCAAGCAACAGCTTCGACCGGCACCACTCCGCGAGGAGGTGCATAGCGGCCAGCCGTCGCCCCAGCCGCAAGACCGTCGCGATAGGCGGACCGTAAAGCCTCGCCGCTTCGGGATGGCGTGCGCTTCACACCGAAGCATGCGCGAAGCATGAGTCGCGGAATACGCAACGCTCGCGTCACCGGCGCCGTTGAGATCATGAGATGATGAACATTGTCTGCCGGCGACCACTTGCAATCGCGCCGAGACCAGAATTGTTCCGCTTCCATGCGTCGCCAGAACTCGAGGCCGTCACCGCGGAGGTTGGCGAGCATTGCGAGAATGCTTTTCTTGGTCGGCGCAGCCTGCGGAGCCTCCGCCGTCGGGGCGTTGCCGCATGGTCGTCCGTGGGGCGTCATTGTCGCGCTACTCCTCGACGACCGCAGAGGGCATGTTGGCTGGCGATGCGCTGACTGTGCCAATGCTGCCGTTCGCGAGATGGGCGAGTAGTCCGCATGCGAGGCATACAGCGGCAATCACATCAGTCGCAAACACTTTCCGAAGGTGGTCGTTGTAGCCACCCACGTGCCAAGCAAGCAGTAGGAACGAGCCCACGCTGACGGCACCCGCGACAAAGCCCGCGAGTCGCAGCGGAGGAGTGAGGGCGGCAACGAATAGAAGTGCTCCGAGAAGCCCGAATAGCACCGCCCTGTGGCGCATCAATATGGCGAGGTTCGGGTCGCCTAGGGAGATGCCATACAGCCCGGAAAGATGCTTTTCACCGAATGCCCCCAGTAGGGGCAGCGCGTGAATGGCCGCGACAATGAGGAGCATGATTGTCGCGATGGATTGCATGCACTAACTCGGCAACTGCGAACGGCCGCGATCAGCGGCTCGCGACCTTGGACTTTCCATCGGTACTGATTTTATCGCGAGTCCGCTGAATCGCTTTGTTCTGCGGCCTCGCCGCTATCAAATTCATAGCGATGCGCGATACGCCATACTCCTTCTTCGAAGATGGCGAACTCACGCCGCATCAGGGGCTGGGATTGCTGCCCTTCACGCTCGCGCACCAAGCCAATGTCGCAGACCCAAACGCCTGTCGATTTGTTTGTCAGCTTGGTTTCCTTATCCCAAAATGACACCGGCGACTTCGCCGAATCTGTCCAGCCTGCCCACCATTTTTGAAACTCAGCCAGATCGGCCGCAGCCGCTTCTGGGTCCGCATCAACCTTCTTGCGGAAAAACCGTGAGCGAAGCGATTGCGCTTTCTTCGAATCGCCCTGCGACATGGCAAGCAAATAGGCCCTGCACACATCGAACGGCCGGCTGTTGTTTGAGTCCACCGGCGGCGGCTGAATTTGAAAGTTCGTAGTCGCAGCAGGCTTCGCACAACCGATGGTTAGCGCACAAACGGACGCTACTGCTAGTCGCACGAACCGCATTGTCGAGATTCTTGGCACCGTTTTCTCCTCGCAGAACGCCTGCAATCAGCGGCTCGCGACCGCGGGACTATCCACTCCGCTGGATTCTATCGCGAGTCCGCTGCATTGCGTGGTTAGAGCTGCGCCGCCAACATGGCCAAGCCAATGCCTGCTTCGACTCC
>Ga0315901_10003407_pt1 | contig 20683 bp, 11 predicted proteins | sample LakEriMetagenome_10_FD_203761 | JGI IMG/M metagenome (GOLD analysis project Ga0315901, IMG submission 203761) | Freshwater fungal communities from buoy surface, Lake Erie, Ohio, United States - Buoy 2 MA116 | ecosystem: Environmental > Aquatic > Freshwater > Lake | place: USA: Lake Erie, Ohio... | reverse complement strand
GCCTTGCATTGGATAGCGACAAGATTGCAGCCGTGATGGGGTTGTTGGGTGCCTCATTGACCGCGCTGATTTCGATGCTGAACGGCATTGCAGGTACGGTCGAAAAGGAAGAAAAGCCAGAGTTTGAAGTCATCAAGAGCCTTATCACTAAGTTGGACAAACTGGATCGCAAGGAGCAGCCCATGCGTGTAGACGTAGAGGGCGACCATGTAACCGTGACCAAGGGCGATGACGTAGTGAGGGCAAGCAAATGATGACGATGATCAGCACTTTCCTGTCATTCCTTGCGGGTGGCTTGCCCAAGATTCTGTCTATCTTCCAAGACCGGCAGGACAAGAAGCACGAACTGGCCCTTGTCGCAGCGCAGCGTGAGCGTGAACTGGCCCTCGCAGAACGTGGCTTTATTGCACAGGCGCGAGTCGAGGAAATCAAACTGGAGCAAATCCAGACGCAGACCGCAGGTGAAGAGCGTCAGGCTCTCTACGCCCACGACATTGAGATCGGCAAGGGTGCGAGTCAGTGGATGATTAACCTGCGGGCCAGTGTTCGCCCGGTTGTGACGTACATCTTTGTGCTGGAGTTGGTCGCGCTTAACGTGGCCGGGGTTTGGTACGCCTACACAACTGGTATCCCGTTTGCGATTGCAATGGAGAATGTTTTCTCAGATGACGAGATGCTGATCCTGTCTTCAATTATTGCGTTTTGGTTCGGTACGCAGGCGTTTGGCAAGAAATGATTCACTTGTACATCATTTTTGTCTGGGCATTTGTAACCGGGTATACGCCAAATACCAATGAGATGGATTGGCAGTGAAAGTCTCCGCCGCTGCCATACAGATGATTAAACACCACGAGGGCGTTCGGACTAAGCCTTATCGCTGTCCGGCGCTGCTCTGGACTGTGGGCGTCGGCCATGTCATTGACCCATCGCATACGGCGGTGAAATATGAGGAACGCAAGAGTCTACCGATACCCGCAGGCTGGGATCGCGTCCTCTCTATGGGAGAGGTTGATTCTATTCTGGCTCAAGATCTTGGCCGGTTTGAGCGTGGTGTACTTAGACTTTGCCCTGCTGCTATTGATCGTCAGGGAGTCTTCGATAGTCTCGTCTCTTTTTCCTTCAACGTGGGCCTTGGGAATCTGCAACGCTCTGGGCTGCGGATGAAGACCAACCGGGGCGACTTTGACGAGGCCGCAGACGAGTTCCTCAAATGGACAAAGGCGGCAGGTCGGGTTCTTCAGGGACTGGTTAAACGTCGAAAAGACGAACGTTCCATGTATTTGTCTGGGGTAACGTAATGCCTTTGCAAAAAGTTGACCTCCGCCCCGGAGTGAATAGAGAAACAACGAACTATGCCAATGAAGGCGGTTTTTTCGTTTCTGAGAAGGTCAGGTTCCGGGGAGGATATGCCCAGAAGATTGGTGGATGGCAGAACATCACTTCTTCTGGCGGAACCTATGAGGGTGTAGCGAGGTACATCTGGAACTATGTAACGCTTCTGTCCCAAAACCTTTTGGCGGTTGGGACAAACCAGAAACTGTACATGGAACTGGGTGGTACCTATCACGACATCACCCCGCTTAGAACGACTGTTACCCTTGGCACTGACCCCATTGCTACGACCAGTGGCAGTCGGCTAGTCACCATTACGGCAACCTCCCATGGTGCCACTCCCGGAACATACATCACGATCAGTGGTGCCACGGCTGTAGGCGGTATTACTGTTTCTGGCGAATACGAGATTATTGGCGTTCCTTCGGATAACGCCTACACCATCATTGCTGCGACTGCGGCAAGTTCGACTGCTACAGGTGGCGGTTCATCCGTTTCAGTGGCGTATCAGATCAATGCCGGTCCTGCGGTAGCAACTTCTGCAATTGGTTGGGGTAGCGGCCCATGGGGATTTGGCGGGTGGGGATCAAGTGTTCCAATCGGCATTTCGATGCGCCTTTGGTCAATACTCAACTATGGCGACGACGCCATCTTTGCGGAGCGCGAAGGTAATATCTATTACTGGACTGATGACACTACCACTTGGTCACGGGCAACCACCCTCAAAGCCAAGATCAATACGATCCCCAAGGTTTCAACCATAGCAACATTTTCTTCGGGCGCTACAACCATTGTGGTAACTGACCCGACAGGCATCAATACAGGCTCTGTCATTTCTGGTAGCGGCATTCCGTCTGGAACCTATGTCACGGCGTCATGGAACGGATCAACGTCCCTAACGCTTTCTGCGGCGACCACAGGTTCCGGGACAGTGGCTATTACGGCATCATATTCAGGTCTACATGCCCCGGATGAATCCATGGGCATTAACTTGTCTCCAGTTAGCAATTTTCTAATTTGTTTAGGTTCAAAGCCCTATAGCCCAATTGATTTTGGTACTGCATTCGATCCGTTGTTGGTGAGGTGGTCTGATCAGGAAAACCCCTACGAATGGGTGCCTGAGATTACGAACCAGTCTGGTGAGCAAAGGCTATCCAACGGGTCATTTATCGTGACCTCTACGGCAACCCGGCAAGAGATTGTGGTCTTTACAGATACTGCGGTTTATTCAATGCAGTATGTAGGACCACCGTTTGTGTGGTCGTTTAACCTGCTTGATCAGAACATATCGATTGCATCCCAGAATGCTGTGGTCAGCGTGGATAACAGCGTTTACTGGATGGGCGATGACAACTTCTTCGTGTACAACGGTCGCGTTCAAACACTGCCTTGCACACTCAGGCAGCATGTGTTTTCGACCTTGAATCAATCGCAAATTTCTCAGGTCATTTCTGGAATCAACGAACCATTTAGCGAAATTTGGTGGTTCTATCCGGGTACGGACAGTAAAGTTAACAGCCTGTATGTCGCCTTGAACTACAAGGATGGAACATGGCACTACGGCAATTTGAACAGAACTGCCTATGTGCAACAGACTCTTAGAACTTATCCCATGTTGGCAAAGGGAATACAGACTTCGTATCTCTCTGCCGGAATAAATTCAACTGACACAACCATCACCCTTCTCAACGCAGGGTCGTACCCTTCTTCCGGAACCATTGTCATTGAGAACGAAGAGATCAATTACACCGGGGTCAGTGGTAACTCATTGACTGGGTGTGTTCGCGGTGCCAACAACTCCGTTGCCGCCTCTCACGCGATCTACTCTACGGTAGCCATGAAGGCACCAAATCAGGTGATGTTTCATGAGGTTGGCTTGGACAATGTGGAAACCGGTGTTCCGGAACCCATTACGGCCTATATCGAAACATCAGACTTTGACATTGGCGACGGGGATCACTTTGCGTTTGTATCCCGGATCATTCCAGACTTGAAGTTCTTGGGGTCTTCAGCCAGTTCCCCGTCTGTCACATTGACCCTGTATCCGCACAACTATCCGGGTTCCTTGTACGGAACTGGGGATGCAGACTCTGTCACCGCTTCGGTTGTGCTGCCGGTCGAAAGATATACGGAGCAGGTCTATACCCGCATCAGGGGTAGGCAGTTAGCCCTCCGTGTGACCTCATCTGACCTTGGTGTGGCATGGCAGATGGGCGCGATGCGTATCGACATTAGACCAGATGGGCGGAGATAAGTCATGGCCCAAACTAACATTCTCAATGTTGTTGCTCCGAACTTACCTGTTGCTCCAAATCAGTATGAGCGTCGATATCAGGATCAGTTCGGCAATGTCCTTCGCCTATATTTCAGACAAGTTGACAACAGCAACGAACAGTTAATCAACGCCGCAAATAGCCTGTCAGTCATGAACTGGTTAAACACAGGATCATACTGATGGCTTTTCAGAACATCATTGGATACAAACTTGGACAGGCAACGGCACCGACTGCCTATTTCACGCTGTATACCGTGCCTGCCAACACCCGCACCTATGTCAAAGACCTAGACATTTGCAATACCACAGCGGGGTCGTTGAGGTTCTACATCCATTTGGTTCCGGCAGGGAAGTCTGCCGACACCAGCAATGCGCTGTTCTATAACGCGCCTATCAATGCAAACAGCACAGTTCAATGGACAGGTTCCGCGATCATGAATGCGGGAGACACAATCCAGATCAAGGCTAGCGCAACGGGCTGTGTTATTGGGGCAACCGGCGGTGAAGCGACATGACCATTACCGTTTATCCGCCTTATGGGTCTGATCCCAATAATCCGATATACATCAATTTCAATCCGGTTTCGACGGATGCTTTCGGTCGGCTACAGGTTTCTGAGCCTTACACGCTCTTTGACAGTCAGAACCGTTATGCCATAGATAATCAGTTTGACACAGCAACGACTGGCACTGGTACGACGAGTTTCCTTTCCAACGAAGCCTCCGTAAAAATGGAAGTGACTAGCGGCGGCGTAGGCTCTGTTGTTCGTCAGTCGTATCGATCTCTTCCTTACCAGCCGGGTAAGGGACTGCTTGTTCTGGCTACGTTCGTAATGGACAGCAGTCAAAGTGCCAACTTGACGCAGCGTGTTGGGTACTTCAGCACTCAGAACGGTGTGTTTTTCCAGCGCATAAATGGCGTGTTTTCGTTTGTACTGCGTTCTAGTTCTACCCCCACACCGGGTACACCTAGCGATGTACGCACAGTAAATCAGTCTTCGTGGAATGGCGATAAGTTGGATGGCACCGGCCCAAGCGGTATCACTCTTGACACGACCAAGGCGCAGATTCTGTGGATGGACTTTGAATGGCTTGGTGTGGGTTCGGTACGCTGTGGATTTGTAATCAATGGCGTATTCATTCTGTGCCATACATTTAACAACGCTAACGAAATTACTAGCGTCTACATGACAACGGCAACACTGCCTGTTCGATATGAGATTACCTCAGTAACTTCTGCGGTTGCCGCCTCTCTAAAGCAGATCTGCTGTTCAGTAATATCCGAAGGCGGATATGAGCAGGCTTCTATTGAGCATCTAGCCCGTCGCACCACGATATTTAACAATATCAATACCGCTGCTAACTTCTTGCCTATCGTGTCTATCCGGTTGGCTTCGACGGCATTGGGAGCGGTGGTGCTTCCTAATCGTATTCAGTTCCAGCCGACCACTCTTCAGAACTACGAAATTGCGTTGATCAAGAACCCTGTTTTGACAGGCGCTTCATGGGCAGCGGTAGGGTCTGACGCGAATGTCGAAATGGATGTTTCGGCTACGGCGATTGCGACTGCCGGAACCCTTGTCCAAAACGGATACATTGCCAACACGGGCGGCGGCGGACAGACAAGTACCTTGGCTCCGACTGGATACAACTGGGATACCCAACTTGGGGCTTCCCTAACCAATGTCAGCGACATCTACACACTTGGCGTTCGGACCATTTCCGGCGCTACCACCGGAGACGGGGTGGGTACCATCTCGTTCTATGACCTAACCCAATGACAAGTGACCTTGTGATCTCATTGAAATTTAAACGCTGTTCACCCAGAATCCATGGAGCCGTGGCTCCCCGCAACCCAAGGAGTTGCCATGTATAACGCCCCATACCAAGGAGTCGCGAATCAACTTGCCGGATACGGTAGGTACGGGGACTCCATGCTCGTGCATATGAACCCGATTGAGGTTCAGATGCTGTCATCCCTGTCCCCCACGGGACGGTTAACGACCAACCCCTACACTGGACAGCAGGAAGCCTTCTTGCCTTTCCTTGCGCCGCTTCTGGGGTCGTTCCTTGGGTCATCGGTGCTGACGGGAACTGGAGCCGCACTCCTTGGTGGCGCAGGACTCAGTTCCGCCGCAGCAGGGGCCATTGGATCGGGTCTTGCCACTGCCGCAGTCACGGGTGACCTTGAGCAGGGCATCCTCTCAGGAATCACCGGATTCGGTTTGGGACAGGCTTTTGGTGCCGCAGGAGATGCCCTGTCCAAAACAGGGGCAAATGCCGCTACCCAAGGAGCCACTCAGGCGGCTACTGGAACTGCTGACGTTCTTGGCAAAGGATTTCAGATTACCCCCGAAGGGTTGACTGGGCAGGGATTGCCATCGTCAATTACTCCGGAAACAATGATTAACACCCCGGCTTCCCAATTCACGGGAAGTCTTGCCAATGCCCCGTCTGCATTGACTGGAATGCCAACTGTGGCCTCTCAGGCAGGTGGTATGGGTAGTGCGATTCAGCCTCCGGGCGCACCTCCGCTGACTGCCACTCAGCGTTTGTCTGCGCCATTCCAAGAGCCGGGTGCGTTGCTCAATCAACTCACCTCGCCCGGTTCATTCCTTCCCATGTATGTGGGAGAGACCGGTCGCATGGCTCGTGAGCAAGAACTCATGGGTCGCGGAAGCATGGCTGAGTACGAAAAGGAGCAGGAAAAGGAACGTCAGCGTGTCAGGGACCAGATGGGCGGTGTGTTCAATGCCATCCGTTCTGCTTATCCGGGCGTTGGATACGCTCAGGGCGGCTACATAGACCGCTACTACGACGGCGGAAGCATTGAAGAGCAAGCGCAAAGGGCTGCTGACAGGGCGTTGTTTAACGCTGGCATCCCAGAGGCTAAAGATGTTCAGTTGTCCTTGCGGGGTCAATATGCATTGACTCCCCCACGAGCCAGTTACTCTGCGCTGGATGTGGGTGGCGAAGGATATCTGCCGGGTGTTGCACCTGAGTTTAGGTACTTCACTGACGTAGATCCGAATGCTCCCCCGAAAGATGAGACAGGCCCTCCGGGTGGTGTTGCTCCGGGAGCCGGTAAAGACATTGCCGGAACACCCGGCTTTAACCTTGAAGACTTCCTTGGGGACTTTGGTGGATACCGACGTTTCTTCGGGAATCAGGGACAAACTGCGCCAATTGAACCCCCTGAAACTGTCACTCCCCCAGATGAGGACATGATTGCTTATCCGGGTGGTAGCAAAGACTTTGACTATCTTGGCGGTCGAAGGGGTAGAGATTTTCTGGAAGACTCCCCGATTATCACTTTTCCGGGTGATATCGGAACGCCTCTCTCTCCGGGCGGTGGTGAAATGCCGGGAGTTCCTCAGGTTCCTGGCGACATCATTGAAAGATTGGCTCCGGAACGGAGGCCCGAAGTTGTTCCGTTCCCGATGCCGGAAATGGAGCAGCCGCCGGTCGTTAGCCCTGAAATTCGGCGCGCTGTGCAACCAAGTCTTGAGCCTGCAGGCCCCCCTCCTCAGCCTATTGCTGAAGCCTTCGATCCGGGCATGTTTGGCGCACGGCCAAGCCCTCGCATGGAACAAGAGCCTGCTGAGGCAATGATTCCTAGTGGCATTGCCAGTCTGGGTGCCACCAATCCGTTTACCGGTATGCCAGACATCCAGATGCCTGCCCCGCAAATGGCTGCTCCGCAAATGCCACCGGCAATGGAAGCGCCTTCGCAAATGGCTGCGCCTCCGCAGATGGCCGCACCGGAACTTAGTTTCCCTGATCTTACCGAAGCAGACCTACGTCAGTTCCGTGGCAGAGGGATTGAAGAACTCATCTCTGCGCCTGCCGTTGAAGCCTATCAAGCGCCAACGTATGAACTGCCTGTCTACAGCCAGCCTTCAGTCTACGATGAGTATGGTTTAAACGAAGCAAGCCTTGCTGACATGGGTCTCTTTGCAGAAGGTGGTATGACTGAAGTTGATGCGTCTTCTGTTGATGCAGGCAACCAGTTGGTCGAAATGACTGTGGCTGCGATTCGCGGAGAAGTCGAGAACGCGGATCAGATCATTGCTGCATTCATTGAGCAGTATGGTCCGGAACTGTTCATGGATCTTCGCGAAAGGATTCTTCAGAACATCGTTCCCGGCGCACAGACCCAAGGGATGATTGAAGGTGAAGGCGGCGGTCAGGATGATCTCGTTGAAGGAATGATCGGCACACAGCGTCCTGTGGCGGTGTCACCCGGCGAATACATCATCCCTGCGGATGCTGTAGCCCTTGCGGGTGGCGGCTATTCAGGAGACGGTGCAAAGTTCTTTGATGGACTCGTCGATGACATTCGTCAGAAAACAATGGGAACCACTCAACAAGTGCGCCCCTATAGGAGTGCTTAACCATGAGTTCAGGTGGCGGCTATAGCGGCGGCATGGGTGGATATGGCGGAGGCTTCGGCCAGCCCCCTCAATTTGGTGGTGGATTCGGGGGCGGCTTTGGACAGCCTCCTCAGTTTGGCGGTGGATTCGGTGGAGGTTTCGGACAACCGCCTCAATACGGCGGTGGCTTCGGGTCTCCTTATGGCGGATTCGGCGGTGGCTTTGGTCAACCGCAACAGTTTGGAGGCGGCTTTGGTCAGCCTCAGCAGTCCCCGTTTGGTGGCGGATCTCAAGGCCCAATGCTTCAAGCCCAAGGACCAAACACCCTTGGTAATGCATATGCACAGAGGTTCCAGAATCCCTTTGTAAAAGACATACCCCAGACTTCTCCCAATCCTAACCAACCTCCTCCGGGGATGGAACTAAATCCTGATTATATTGATCGATTTGCTGGTGGGATGGCTGGGACGATGGATGTACGTCCAACTGACAATAAGTTTCGTCCTATTCAACAACCGCAAACCGGAAACCCTCCTCCGGGAATGATTCGCAATCCTAACTACACGGGACCGCGTCAGGTTCCAGAGGGGATGTTTACAACGGCGAATATTCGTCCATCAGAAATTGAATTCATCTCTGATCCAAACTATGTGCCGACCGGTGGTGGTCGTCCTTCGAATGATCAGTTTTTTGGTAACACTCAGACATTTCTTCCAATGATTCAGCCGACTCCTGCACAACCTGCGCCACAACAAGGTTCTTATAGTCCTTATATGTCGCCATCAATTATGGGAGGACTTGCCAGTCTATTTGGCGGGATGCAAGGCGGCGGGTTCCAAGGGATGTTTAATCAACAGCCGCAGCAGCAGAGTTACGGTTCTATTCAAGGGAATATGAGAAATCCTGCGTATCAACAGCAAATGGCTTTTCAACAAGGTAATAGCGAAGAAGCAACACGAAACCGTATCCAAAGTCAGTTAAATGAACAATTTAATCGGGACAAGGCTTCAGGAATGTCCCTGATGGATATGGCTAAAGCACAAGATGAATTGTCGAGTCGATTGCATTCGCAATATGGATTAAAACAGATCCGAGCAGAACTAACATAAAATGAACCTCGACATCTCACTCGTCCCCTATGGAAAGATCGCTTATGTGATCCCGTCTCTCATTCGTTATTTAAACGAGTCTGAGTCATGGGCATTGGGACGAGCGAATATCGATGATCTTGTTCGGTTTGCATTAACCGGGCAGATGCAGTTGTGGGCGGTCTACGATGAAGAAACCAACGAGATGCATGGTTTCCTGATGACTGAAATCAAGTCATACCCACAGAAGAAAATGTTTGTGATTCAGTATTGCGCGATGACTTCGAATCACATGAAACACATTGAGGACAAGATGCACGAAACAGCAGATAAGTTCGCCAAGGACATGGGCTGTCATGGCATTGAGTTCTTCGGTCGTTCCGGTTGGGAACCGCATGTTAAGAAGCGCGGGTACACCGTTAAGACGGTGGTCTTTGAAAAGCATTTTGATGAGGTGGCGAAATGAGTAGCGGTGGCGGCGGCGGTGGTGGTCCACAACAGGTCACCTCAACAGTTACCCAAAGCAATCTTCCTGCTTATGTACAGCCGTACTTTGAGCAGGTTCTTCAGCGTGGTCTCTTTGAGAGTGCGCGTCCCTATCAGGAATACACGGGCCAGCGTATTGCCCAGTTTGCTCCTGAAGAGACTGCTGCCCAGAGGTCCATCACTGGTATGCAGCGTCCTGAGCAGATCGGGATGGCAACGGACATTGCCCGTCAAGTGGGATATGCACAGACGCCTTCGGGATCTGACATTGCAGCCCAGTTCCGACCGGAAGCCATCAGCCCTACCTATCAGGCCACCCAGTTCCAGACCGGATATGCACCCGGTCAATTTGATGCAGGCTATCAGGCGGGTCAGGTAGGCCCCGGTTACCAAGCCGGTACCCTGACTCCGGGCTACCAAGCCGGTCAAATCACCTCCGGATATCAGGCAGGTCAGTTTACTCCGGGGTTCCAAGCCCGTGAGTATCAACCGTCCTATCAGCCGGGGACGGTCACTTCGGGATATACCGCCGGAGAGTTCACGCCAAGCATTGGTGTTGAGCGATTTACGGATCGTTATCAGGCAGGAACAATCACTCCGGGATACGAAGCCGGTACATTTACACCCGGCTATCAAGCGGGGACATTCCAAGATCGTTTCGAAGCCGGTTCTATGGCGGCTCCCGGAACCATTCAGCAGTACATGTCGCCTTATCAGCAGGCGGTTACTGACATTGAGAAGCGGGAAGCCACCCGTGCCTCTGAGATGCAGCGTCCTACCATGGGTGCAGAGGCTGCTCGTGCTGGTGCTGTGGGCGGAACCCGGTCTGCTCTCCTTGAGGCAGAGCGTCAGCGCAACTTGGGTCAACAGTTATCCGATATTCAAACCAGAGGCTCTCAGGCGGCATTCCAGCAAGCCCGTGAAGGGTTTGAGGCTGATCGCTCTGCCCGTCTCAAACAGGCTGAGTTTGGCTTAGGCGCGTTCCAAGCGCAGGAAGCGGCCCGTCAACGTGCCGGTGAGATGGGCTTTCAGGCTCAACAGGCGGGCGAACAGGCTCGCCAGAGGGCGGCTGAAATGGGCTTGTCTGCCCAGCAGCAGAACGAAGCCGCTCGTCAGGCTCAGGCTGAGTTCGGTCTCAAGTCATATCAGGCGACTCAAGGTGAGCGTCAGTTTGCCGCAAACATCAATCTCCAAGCACAGCAGGCTGGTGAACAAGCGCGTCAACGGGCTGCTGAAATGGGCATGGATGCTCAGAAGCAGAATGAGGCTGCAAAGCAGGCGGCGGAGCAGTTCCGTCAGCGCGGCTTTGAGATGGGCGGTCAGGAGCGACAGTTCCAAGCCAACATCAATCTTCAGGCCCAGCAGGCTGCAGAGCAGGCTCGTCAAAGAGCCGCAGAGATGGGCATGTCTGCACAGCAGCAGCAAGAGGCTGCTCGTCAGGCACAGGAACAGTTCCGACAGAGCGCGTTCCAGCAGACTGAAGCCGCCAGACAGGCGCAGGATCAGTCAGGTTTGGGTCGATTCCAAGCCCAAGAGGCGGCTCGTCAACAGCAGGCTCAGTTCAGAATGCAGGCTCAACAAGCCGGTGAACAGGCCCGTCAGGAAGCCGCTCGTATGGGACTCTCTGCTCAAGAGCAGACTGACGCAGCCCGTCGCGCACAGCAGCAGTTTCAGATGCAGGCCCAGCAGTTCAATGTGGAACAGCAGCGACAGAGGGCTATGCTGGGTCTTGAGGGCGCTGCGGCAGATCGTGCTGCATTGGCCCAAAGGCTCAGTGCTGCGGAACTACTCTCTGGTCTTGGCGGAAGCCAACAGGAGTTGGACCTCCGCCGCTTTGCTGCACAAATGGGAGTCGGCACAGAACGCCGGGGTCTCATGCAGCGTGGACTGGATCTGGGCTACGAAGACTTCCTGCGTCAACAGGCGTATGGCCGGGAACAGTTGGGTTACCTCAGCAATTTGTTGCAGGGTGTTCCCATTAATCCGGGCAGCACTGTCCAGACATTTGGTAGAGTTCCGTCAGCCGGAGAACAGGCGTTGGGAGCAGGCTTAGGATCACTGGGTCTATACCAAGCCCTTGGTCGAGGTGGTTAAACAATGAACATCCTTGAAGCAGAAGACATGGTTAAGGGTCTTCCTGACCAAGTTCTTTTTCAGTACGCCCAGAATCCTCCCCCGCAGATCCCTCAGTACCTTGCGGTCTCTGAGGTTCAGCGCCGTCAGGACATGCGTCAACGTTTTCAGGCTCAGTCTCAGGGTCAACAGCCCACTGTGATGGACCAGATCCTTCAGGGTGGTTCCCCTGAACAAGCCCCTCAGGGTGGTCCTCCGGGCGGTGCGCCTCCGGGTGCAGCCCCTCCGGGTGCGCCTATGGAACAACCGATGACTGGTGCGCCGATGGGCGGAATGTTCCGTGGTGGAATGACCCGCATGGCTAACGGTGGACTGACACCGGGTGGCATAGTTTATATGCAGGAAGGAAGAACCGTTCCGGGTATCTTTTCCCTTCAGCATCAACTCCCCGGCCTTTACAACGAAAGTGGTGAGTTGAAGCCTGCTGTTGCTGCGGTTCGTGATTTCCTTGCCCCGCGTAGAGCGCAGTTCTCTGTGATCCGCGAGGCTGAGGCTCTGCGTAGTCAGGGCAGACTGGATGAAGCCGTTGCGCTTTTGAGAAGCGAAGGCATTGACCCAAGTCGCGTACTGGGTGAGCGTCCTGCGGCACCTCCTGCCGCTCCTGCCGCCGCACCTGCTGCTGCTCCGGGTCCGGTTGACTTCATGGCTGAACAAAGTGGTCAGCCGCCAATGAACTTTTCTCTGCCTGCGAATTTCGGAATGCCATCTGCTGCCTCTGTTTCTCAGCCTCAAGCGGCACCTCAGGCTGCGCCCCCTGCACCTCCTGCGCCTAATGTTGCGCCCGGTGGCATTGGTGACCTCGCGCCTAGACAGCCGACTGGTGGCATCCCAAGTTATCTAGCCAATCTTTTGAAGCCTCAGGAAAGATCACCTGAAGTTCAGGCTGCAATTGATTTAAACAGGCAGATGGCGGAACAAGGGCTTCCGGCTCCGGTTGATCTCAGTCAGTACGTCAAGTCTGCACAACAGCGTCAACAAGAAGCCCAAGCAGAAGCCCGTCGTATGGCGATTGCCAACACGTTGATGGGACTGGGTACGGGTCTTGTCGCAGGTGATCCTGCCGCAGGTTTGCAACGCGCCACTCAGATGGCGACTGAGACTTTGCGAGAAGGCCGTAAAGAAGCGCAGGCTGAAGGCCGTATGGCTGAACAGTTGCAGTTGCAGCAAGCGCAGCAACAGCGTCAGGCCGTTTTGGATGCAATGAAGTTCAAGAGCGAGTCTGTCAACTCCATTGCCAACCTTGTCTCTGGCGAAGAGAAAGCGAACCGCAATGACAAATTGCAGGCCGCTCAGATCGTTGCCACTTACAATGCGGCTCTTGATAGAAACCGCGCTGAACTTGAATCTCAGGGTAGACTTGACGAGCGTTCATTGAGAACAGCAAGGACTGCCGCATTGCAGTCAGCACGAGAAATCTATCTTGCTAACCCGGCTAACGTCACTGGCAAAACCAATGACGAGATCGCCAGAGAACTTAGCGATATGGCTCGTATGTTGGACCCGGATTCATTTGGTTCTTCAGGCTCTACTACGGCAACTCCAAGCGGAAAATCTAGGTTTACGATTACTGAAGTCAGAACGGGGCGGTAACAATGCCTACCTATCGCGTTACGGACTCCGTGTCTGGGGTAACGCTTGATTTAACAGGCGACTCTCCGCCAAACGAGCAAGAACTTCAGGATATCTTTAGAGGATATAAGCCACCTGAAGCGCCAAAGCCAGAAGAGCAATCTGCTCTTCGTCAGGTTGCTGATGTTCCTTTGCAGTTTGGAACCGGTGTCGCTCAAGGTGTCCGCTTCATCACTGATGCCTTTGGTGCAGATAATGCTGTCTCCCAAAACATTCGTGGTGTAGAGGATTACCTCAGCAATCTTCTCAGCGCACAGGCCAAACAAGATCAGCAAGAAGTTGCCCGTATCTTTCAGGACGCTCAGGACAAAGGACTGGGTGAGCAGTTGGGTGCCGGTCTTCGTGCATTGGCTGTGTCCCCGGTGGACTTCCTTGCTCAGGGTCTAGGCACGGCAGTTCCGACCATCGCTGGTGGTCTTGCCGGTGCCGCTCTCAAGGGCGGTACCTTGGCGGCTCGTGCTGCCACAGCGGCTCGTGTCGGAACCGGTATCGGTGCAGTGGGTGGTGCAGGTATCACCAAAAGCACTATCTACGATGAGGTTAAACGCGAACTTGAGGCGGCTGGTGTTGACGAAGAAACAGCCGATGAACGTGCCAAGTTGGCTCAGGAATATGGTGGCGAGAATCTGGATCAGATTCTTCTTGGTGCAGGCTTGGGCGGACTTGCTGCCGGAACCGGTTTGGAAAAGGTTCTCGCAAGTCGCATCCTCAAAAACGCAGGCATTGTTCCGAAGTCCATCAAGACCGCAGCATTTGCAGGTGCCAAGGAAGCCGCACCTGAATTCATTCAGGCTGCACAGGAACAGATTGCAGGCAACGTCGCCCTTCAGCGTGAAGGCTTTGAGGACATTCCCACACTGCGTGGTGTCGCCTCTGCTGCGGCACTGGAAGGTTCACTTGGATTCTTACTTGGCGCTGGTGTAGATGTCGCAATGCCTGCACAACAGCAGGCGGAATACGACGCAGCCCGTGCCAACATCACGAACGAAGTAGATCGTGAACGAGAGGCCGCTCTTCGCGCAGAGGAAACCAGACGGGCGCAGGAGTTTATCGCCGCACTTAATGCGGAGAATAAGCGTCGTCAGCAGGGTCAGGCGGATCAAGTCAACATCGATGCGGAGGCAGCGAACATTCGCGCCAGAGTGGGAGAGATTGCCCCGCCCACACAGGATGAAGTCAACACACTTGCTACGCCGATGCGTGGCGCAGATGTGTCCAATGATGTTCAGTTCGGTGTTGCATACGGACAGAAAATTGCCCGTGAGTTAGGCGATTACTTCCCAAACTTTGGTCAGTTCTCTGTCACACAGGGAGAGACGATTCGCAATGAGGCGGGTGAAACGCAGCCGACCTTTACCATCATCGACTCTGAAGGTAAGCGTTACGGTCAGCCGCTCACGACTTTCGGACAAGCCAACGCCACGGCATACAGTCTCAACAAGGAAGTCCTGAACCAGAATGTTCGGGGTGCCATCCTCAATTCACTTGAGACTTCAAGTCAGGCTTATGACCCAGAGACCACTCAGCGTCTTTTCAGTTACGGCTATCGGACACTGAACCCGGATGCCAACACGTTCTCAACGGTTGCCATCAACGAGGCCGCTCAAACGGTAGGACCGCAGTATGCGGAAGCCTTGAGTTGGAGACAGGTCGAAGCACTGCCTCAGGTCAAGAAGAAAGGCAAAGTTGTTGGCTATGAGTACACCCCTGAGGGTGGACAGACTCGCATCATTACGGGTCTCACCAAGGCTCAAGAGATCAACAAAGCCCGTTCTCAGGAAGGCAAGGCTGAGAGCAGCGTCTTTGGTTTGGAAGAAACCCGTGCCAACTTGGGGAACAACTTCTCCCGGTTGACCAAAGAAATTCCGATTGACCTTCAAACTACGCCGCTCAGTCAGCCGACCCTAGAGTTCATCCGCAACTACGATGCGGTAACTGGTCGCCCCATCACTTCGTTCTACAAGAACGCGGTACTGAATGCAGTCACTGACCTACTGCGTTCAAAGAACGTCACATCGAAAATTGACTCCCCTGAAATCAACGCTCTTTCGAAGAGCCTGATTGGCAAGGAGTCAGTCAAGGGCATGGACTACGGTGAGTCGCGCCTGTTCTTAAAGAAACTGGCGGGATTGCCAAGGTTTGAAAAGCCGACCCAACTTCCTGTCTTTGAGTTCAAGCCCTACAACAGGGAGAACTTCGTCAAGGCATCGAAGTTCATCCAACAGTCCAACGCTCAGGGAGTGAAGCCTACCCAAGATCAGATCATCGAAGCGGCAGGCATCTCCAAGGATGACCCGAAGATCGACGAGAAGATCACTGCACTACAGGCTGACCTTTCTAAGCAGGGCGTTAAGAACACGCCTAAGCCTGTTCTCGCATTGCCTGCCCCTCCGGGTGGAACCATTGATCTAGAGCCGCTCAGAAAGGCTCTGCGTTCGAATCTCAAAGGGTTCGGCCTACAGGATGTGGGTCTGTCCCTTGAGCGCAATCTGATCAAGCCCACTGGCGAGATTGCCCCTGAGGGAACCGAAGGCATGTTCATTCCTGCCATGCGGCAGGTGTTCTTGGCAGTGGATCGTATCGATCCGGACGGATCACTGACTCCTGAGCAGCGTTTAAATGCGCTTAGTGAGATCATGGATCACGAGGTTATCCATGCCACACGGTTGATGGATTTGTGGAAACCTACTGAATGGTCCACTTTGGAAAAGACCATTGCCAAGATCAAGAAGCCGGGTACTGATCAAAGTTACTTGCAGATTGCCCAACAGGGCTATGCAGATCAGAACACGGTGGTTCAGATCGAAGAAGCCGTCGCAGACATGTGGCGCGACTATCGGGCCAAGCGGTTAAAGGTCGCTGGCAAACCGCAGAATCTGCTGGAGCGTCTTGCCCAGTTCTTCCAGAAACTCCGTTCTTCTCTGTCCGGAACCGGGTTTCAGACGTATGGGGAAATCCTGAATCGTCTGGAGACAGGGGAACTGGGTGCGCGTGAGCGGGGTGAGATTCGTACCCTCCGCGCCACAGAGGAAGCCGTTGCCAGAGCCGGTCGTTTGCCTGAGCGATTGCAGGGTCTTGTAGGCGCTCCTGCGCCACGAGCAGCGGCAAGGGCTGCTGCGGTAACGCCTGCTGCGCCAGTCGCCCCTGCGGCTCCTGCGGCGGCTACTACTGTTCCTGCTGCACCCACGGCCCCTGCTGCTCAACCGGCGGCTGCTGCGGCCCCTGCTGCACCCGTCACGACAAGACCCCAAGACTTCGATGTCAGTCTCCTTGAGGGGGCTGAGGTTCGCGAGTCACGCAGACTTCAAACGACACCCATCCAAAGCGCACTGGACCTTGCCCGTCGCAAGTACGCAGATTATTCGACCGCCTCCGAAGAGGAGTTCTTCGGTCGTTTCTGGCCCACCCTGCTGTCCACTGTCAGGGGAACTGTTGCTCCCACTAACAGCAACATTCGCACTGCGGCTAAACGTGCGATCCGTGACATGGATCAGTGGCTGAAGGACAACCCACGGTTCCGTGACTACTACAACAACGACATGGCAGCGACCAAGCGGGTTCTTGAATCTGCTTACGGCCCGCTGAGTGACGAAGACTTCCTGTATTACCGGATTGCAAACGGTCTTACTTCACCTGCCACAAAACTTCCGTCCAATGTGGGCGATGCGCTGCTTGTCTTTGACCTTTGGAAGAACAGAGGAAATCTTGATGACATCAAGATGGGCCTCAGCGCCAAGGGCAATGTCGTTATTGACGAATCTCCGATCAGTATTTCTGGAACCACTGGTGCCAACAAAGCCAGATCGCTCAAGATCATTGATCGTTTGATCCGTGAAAAAGGCAGCGTCAACAATGCAGTCAACTTCCTGAAGGAAGGCGTCACGGTCAAAGACCTTCATGCGTTTAACCGTGAGATGGGATACAAGGGTAACGCAAGCGACATTGGCGCTATACAAGACCTTGTTGAAATGGCGACGGGTCAGCGCGATTTGATACCAAGGATGTTTATCTTTGGTAAAAAAGTTGGCGCATACACTTTGAACATGGCGGGTGACTCGCGCTACAATACGATTGACGTTTGGGAATCGCGGTTCATCAGAAGTTATTTTGATGGACTGTTTTCTGAAAGAACTGGTCTCCCTGAAGTTGTATCAGAGGATCAACTCTTTCAGGATTTCACCAAACTATTTAAAGAGGAATTCGAAAAAGCAACTAACCAGAAATGGGATAACTCAGCACTTCAGGCAATGAGGTGGTTTTACATCCTCAACGCCGCAAGCAAAGCAGGTTATCGCGGAGCATCCACCAATGAAACGATCTCAGAATACACCCGTCGAAGCCTCCAATCCCCTAGAAAGGGCCGCGCTTATCGCAGGGGAACGGGCGATGCAGCGATTGAAAGAGCAGGCACTGTCATCCGCGAAAGCAGGATGGGATCCCAACGCACCGGAGTCGGAAGAGGACGGGCTGAGGGCAGAAGCCTTGCGCCGCTTGAAGGTGCGCCAACTGTCGAAGGGGCGTCAGGGCCAGACCCAAGATTAGTTTCTGTTGCTGAGGATTACGCACGAAAGGCGGGAATCCCATACACCCGACAGCCGCGCTACGTTGAAGTAGATGAGGGTCGTGCCAAGCGAATCGCTGATGCCTATGAGGCGATGCAGCACTCGCCCAATAATCCTGCGGTTAAACAGGCTTACGATGATCTGATGCGTCAGGTTATGGACCAGTACAACTCACTGGTCGATGCCGGATACACCTTCACGTTCTTCGACAGCAAGACTGATCCTTATGCCGGGAACCCATGGAATGCCATGAGGGACTTGCGCCAAAACCAGAGGATGGCGGTCTACGGAACCTATGATGGTTTCGGTACCGAAGGGCTTACCACAGGGGCTGTTCAAAACAATCCTCTGCTGGCAGATACCGGACTGCGATGGCCTGATCAGAATGGCGATGAACAAATCGTCACCGGCAATGATCTTTTCCGTGCAGTTCATGATGCCTTTGGTCACGGGTTAGAAGGTGCAGGGTTCCGGGCAAGAGGTGAAGAGAACGCATGGCAAGCCCATGCTCGTTTGTTCACCGGCCCCGGACTTGGTGCATTGACTTCAGAGACACGCGGTCAAAACAGTTGGCTGAACTACGGTCCCTACGGCGAAAGAAACAGAAACGCCAAAGTAGAGGACACTGTATTCGCTGAACAAAAGACCGGCTTAATGCCTAAATGGACATGGCAGGAAGGGCTTGATGTAGCCCCCACCGTGGAACCCATTGCGCGTGAAGCCCCGCGCCCTCAGGCGCAACTGGACGATGCGGTCGCCAAGGCTGAAGCAGATGTCGCTTCAACGCCTGTCATGGCAGTGCCGCTCTACAATCCGGGTGCTTCACCCGAAGCCCTGTATGTCGCGCAGAATCCTGACCAAGGATTGAAACTTACACCGGAAGAGAACATCCGATACTCGCGCAGGAATCAGCCGCAGTATCAGCCGGGTGTTGAGCAGATTCTGGACAAGTTGACGCAAGACCCACCTGCCCAGACTCCGGCGCAGACGGTCATCAATTCGATGCGACTGCCGCCGTTCCGCGACACCATCGACAAGATTCGCCAGAACCTAATCTTCAACTACTCACGACTGGAGTTCTATCGAAAGAACCATCCGTCGTTGATGCATCAGACTGCGGCCACTGGATCACTTGAAGCAGCAGAGTTTGCGGATCGTTCCAAGGCGATCTTCGCATCTGCTGTGAGAAGCGGTGTACCCGTCTACGAGAACGGTGGTTTTACAGTGAAGCCGTTCGTTCACAACGGTCGCGAATACAAGAACGGTCTCATTGATGTACTGGCTCCGCTCTACAACAACCCGTATGGGGTGAGCCTTGAGAGACTGGCACAGGCGTATGCCATTGCCCGTCGCGGTGAGCGTTTAACCAGAGAGGGGAAGGTGGTTCCGGGTGACCCGGCAGACTTCCCGCAGTTGTTGGCTGAGGTGCGGCGGTATACCAATCCTGAGACAGGAAACTCCATCATCGAAGACTGGTTCGATACATGGCAGGCGTACAACTCCAACACCATCAAGTTCCTGCGCGACACTGGAATGATCGACGACGCAGGCGCACAGTTGTGGCTGAACCAGTCCGACTATTTCCCGTTCTATCGCACAGATAAAACGGGCAAGGACATCTCTCACCCAAGAGTTTTTGGCGGTCTCACTTCAGCGACCAACCTCAAGGCTTTGAAGGGTGGAGAAGAGGCCATCAATGTTCCGCTCATGGAAGCCATCCTGACGAACCTTGATTCGGCTATCGCGATGGGCATGAAGAACGTGGCCCAGCAGAGAATAGTTCGCGACATGATCAACATTGGTCTTGGTCGTATGGTTCAGCCGGGTCAGAACATCGAAGGACAACCTGCGGTCACCTTCAAGATTTCCGGTAAGAAGTACGCGGCGTTCATCGATGACCCGTTGGTGTTCCAGTCCATGCAGACGGTACCCGAAGTCGAGATGGACGGTCTCTTGGGGAACCTATTCCGGACACCGGCTGTGGTGTTGCGTGAATTGATTACCCGTGAACCGGGATACATGGTCGCGAACATGCTTCGCGATACTGCCTCTGCTGTGCTGACCACCGGAGCAAACATCATCCCGGTGGTGGACACAGTGCGTAACTTCTCGCGAGGTCTTGAGAACCTTCAGAAGGTGGGCGTCGTGGGCGGCTATGACTTTGCCCGTGACCCACAGGACATCGTCAAGTTCATCTCTGAAGAAGCCCGTCGCGTAGGCCACGAGTTCCCGGTACGCGAGGAGACCAAGTGGGATCAGTTTGTGAACTCGCGCTACCTGAGGCCGCTCACTGGCGCGTGGAACATATTGGGCAGAATCTCTGACAAGTCAGAAGCCGCAACTCGTAATGCGGTTTACGAGGATACCTTGGCCCGTACTGGTGACTGGGTGCAAGCCGCGTATGACGCGCTGTCTGTCATCAACTACGGACGGCGTGGACGGAACCCGCAGTTGCGTTTAATCACTGCTACTGTGCCGTTTTTGAATGCCCGTATCCAAGGTCTGGATAAACTCTATCAAGCAGCCACCGGACGATCCGGTGCATTCCCTGAGCGTCGGAAGAACATCCTGCGCTTTGTAACTCGTGCAGGTTTGATGGTCGGATTGACTGGCCTCTACTACGCCATGATCTCTGACGATGAGTTGTACGAGAACGAGAATCCTGAAGTCAGGGACAATTACTACATTCTGCCCATCAAGAAAGCCGACCTTGCCAACAAGGAACCGGGCTTCGCAGTCAAGATTCCGATTCCGTTCGAAGTAGGTGTTCTCTTCAAGACCATCCCTGAGCGGATCATGGATTCCT
>Ga0315901_10003402_pt1 | contig 20694 bp, 24 predicted proteins | sample LakEriMetagenome_10_FD_203761 | JGI IMG/M metagenome (GOLD analysis project Ga0315901, IMG submission 203761) | Freshwater fungal communities from buoy surface, Lake Erie, Ohio, United States - Buoy 2 MA116 | ecosystem: Environmental > Aquatic > Freshwater > Lake | place: USA: Lake Erie, Ohio... | reverse complement strand
ATTCTTTTAAATAAAATAGATGGTGTTCAAACAATTAAAAAAGTAAACATTACAAATAAAGTAGGAACTAATTTAGGTTATTCACAATATGCTTATGATATTAGTGGAGCAACTCAAAATAATGTTGTTTATCCTAGTTTAGATCCAATGATTTTTGAGGTGAAATATCCTGATACTGATATAGTAGGTCGTATAGTACCTTTATAATTTTTATATTTATAAATAAAAGATGGCAATTTACAAAATATTTCCTGTTAAAGATGCTTCTATATATTCATTATATCCAAGTAGAAATACAGGATTAGATGAAATATTAGAATCATCAACTGATCTTAATTCAGCTGGGACAGCTCAAACTAGTAGATTTTTAGTACAATTTGATGATACTGAAATTAATGATATTATCACTAATAAAATTAGTGGTTCTACTTGGCAAGCTAATTTTAGAGGATTTGTAGCTAATTTAGATGGTTTAAATCTAACTACAACTCTTGAATTCTACCCAGTTTATGGATCATGGAATATGGGTACAGGAAAGTATTTATATAGCCCAGAATACACAAATGGTGTAAGTTGGGCTTGGAGATCATACTCAGGTAGTAATGCTTGGACTACAAGTGGTTTTCCTGCTTATGTGACTGCATCTTATAATACTGAAGTAGGTGGTGGTGCATGGTATACAAGCTCAGCTAATGCCTTAGTATTACCTATTTACTCTACTCAATCTTTTTCTTATATTGATTCAGGTGATATTGATGTTAATATCACTAACATGGTAAAAGCATGGTATAGTGGTTCTATTGTTAATAATGGATTTATAGCTAAACAGTCTGTTGAGTTTGTTGATAGTGAAGATTATCAAATAAACATGAAATTCTTTTCAAGAGATACTCATACTATTTACCCACCACAATTAGAGTTTAGATGGAGAGATTATACCTTTAATACAGGTTCTTCTACTAATACTATCTTAAACACTCAAACAGCTACAGTTTCACTATCAGAAAATCCAGGTGTTTTCTATTCAGGAAGTATTAATAAATTTAGAGTAAATAGTAGACCAACATATCCTGCTAGAGTATTTCAAACTGCTTCTCTTTACACTACAAATTATTATTTACCTACGTCTTCATATTATGCTATAAAAGACTTGGATACTAATGAATTTGTTATAGATTTCGATGATCAATATACTCAATTAAGTGCTGATGGAACTAGTAGTTACTTCACACTTTATATGAATGGTTTAGAACCAGAAAGATATTATAAGATTTTAATTAAATCTGTTATAGATGGTTCAACAATAATTTTTGATGATAATTATTATTTTAAAATAGTTAATGGCTAATTACCCACTAAATAAAATTTCATTTAATAAAGACGCTTATGAGAGAACAATTGATACCTCATTTGCTCAACAACCTCTTCCTACACCTCCAGCTACTAAAACTACAAGTGTAGAAGAATTTTTTACTTTATATAATGCTTTATTCTATGATATTCCTGTAGATGGTGATACTAACTCACATACTTATCTTTATAGAACAAGTGGAGAATATGCTGGATTAGATAACCCAACAGGTCAAGATGTTCAAGTATTATTAGATGAAATAACAATATTAAGACAAGACTTACTAACAGCTAACCAAACTATTTTAACATTACAAACAAATATACCTATAAGTTCTTCAGTTTCTTCTTCAATGTAATATGGCTACAATTATAACAAATATAGACCCTACAACTCTAGAGGTGCAAAATTATTCACCTCAGGATATAAATCTGATTCCAATTGAAGAAACACCATCTCAATTTAATCCTTTTGAAAACTACATAGAGTATACTATTCAATCTATAGATCAGTCATTTCAAGTGACTGACCAGAATTTTATTGATTTTAAAGTAATAAATGATTACTCTCCTACTGATAGTTCTGTAATTTATAGTGTAGATTTAGATCCAGAAAAAAATCTACGTGACAGAGGATTTTCAAATGGTGAGTATAATACTATATATAACTTTCTAAATAATGAATTAGGTTCTACATCTGAAAATAGAGCATACTATATTAAAGATATTTCAGCGGATAGAACTGAAATTAGAATATCTTCAAATATTCTTTCTAATAGTGATTTAGAATCATATGTTAATACTTTTAGAACTAAATTAGATAATGCTCCATACTTCCAAGATTTTTATTTAAATTTTGGTAGTAATCAATTAATCATAGCTAACAATATATTAGTAGATAATACTAAACCTAACTATGAAATATTAATTAATTTATATGAAGCTTTACCTAGTCAATTTAGACTAAAAGATACTCTATGGGTTGTTACTCAAGTAGCAGATCCATTAGCATTTAATATACAGTTTCAACCTGAAGTAATTATACCTCAGATCACTAATCCTACTATTAAAGGCCCAAATTTTGATTTACCTTTAAAAGATAGAATTAATAATAGTTCAAATTATATAAATTATGAACAACTATTAAACACAGGATTAGCAGCTTCATACCAACAAATAACTTCTTATTTAAATGATCCTAGTATAGCTATAGGAGTGGATTATTCTGATTTCTCAGAATTTATACATTTCTCATCTGCTGAGAGTAGAATTGAAAACTTTTATTATAAAGTTAAATTAATTGAACAATATAATTCAGATATTACTACCTTAAGTACTTCTGATTCATCTTCAATTTCTTCTAGTATTTCTATTTTACAAGAAAAAGTAGACAATATTATTAAGAATTTTGATGGATATGAATATTGGTTATATTTTGAAACTGGTTCAACAACATATCCTAAAGGTACTACAACTCCACCATATGCTCTTTTATATAGTGGTGACTCAACAGTAGTAACTTGGTATAATAATTTAATAGAAAGCGCATCTATATTTGATCAAAATAACCAAGATTATTTAGTAAATACTATACCTGATTATTTAAGAGATGATCCTCAAAATGATCCCTACAAAGTGTTTATTAATATGACAGGGCAACATTATGATAATATATGGTTGTACTATAAAGATGTAACTAATAGATATAATGGTGATAACCGTTTAGAATTTGGTATTTCTAAAGATTTAGTGGCTGATGCTTTAAGATCATTTGGTCTAAAAATATATCAAAATAACTTTAGTACTAATGACTTATACAACGCATTTACCGGATTTAATTACATCCCATCAGCTAGTTTTTCTTCAAGTATTAATGGAAATGTCTATGTGACTGGATCATATATTGTGGAATACCCTGAGGTAGGCTATTTCTTAGATGATATCACCTATTACCCAGGCGATCCAACAGAATATATAACTAATTTTGTAACTGCTTCTCAAGCTGCTTTATTTACTCCACTAGATGATGTTAATAAGGAAATATATAAACGTTTATACCACAACTTACCTTTATTATTAAAACAAAAAGGTACAATCGCTGGCCTACGTAACTTAATTAATGTTTATGGTATTCCAGATACTATTTTAAGAATTAGTGAGTTTGGAGGTAGAGATAAAGATACTTCTACTTATGATTATTTCCAAAATCAATACAATTATAAAGTAGATATAGATCAAGGTGCTTATGTTGAAACTCCATGGATATTAAACACATCATGGCCTACTTCTTCATATAATGGATCTGGATCAACAGTTGTTCCTGAAACAGTACAATTTAGATTTAAAAACGTAGATTTAAGAGATTATATCCCATATTCTCAAAGTGTTTGGACAATTGATAATACTACAGTAGGAGATTCTATATCATTAATATTAACATACACTGGCTCAGCTTATACTAGTGCTTCATACTCAGGATCAAATCTTAATCCTTATTACCAATATGCTAAATTAGATTTCATTCCTAGTACCAATTATCCTAATGAATCAGCTAGTTTATATTTGCCATTCTATGATAATAACTGGTGGTCAGTGATGGTTACTTGGGATAATACTAATAATTTTACCTTATATGCTGGAAATAAATTACAATATGATGGATATGATGGAAATCAAATAGGTTTCTTAGCTTCATCTTCTGTAACTAGTTCAGGTAATAATTGGGGAAATAGTTCAACTGATGGTTCATATTTTGGATATAAAAATATTTTATTACCTGTTGATTATGATTATTTCACAGGTTCATTTCAAGAAATAAGATATTACACTCGTCCTTTAGGAATGGATTCATTTAAAGATTTTGTAATGAATCCTAATTCTATAGATACTGTAGGAGAAACTACATATGCTGATTATTTAGCTTTTAGAGGTTCATTAGGAGGAGAATTATATACAGGTTCAGTTTCTATTCATCCTAAAATAACAGGATCTTGGATTACAACTCAATCATTTAGTACTAATGTTAGTGATTTCATAATACAAGGAGGTCATGGATTTAGTACTAATGTAGAAACTGTATTTTTAGATTCACCTATAGCAGGTTTAAGAAATAGAGTAACAGATAAAATACAAATTGTTTCTCAAAGTCTTCCTCAAATAAACTTGGCTTATACTCAATCTGGTGATACATTATCACAATATAGAAGTATCCAACAACAGTATGTGTCTGAGCAAAGTGAAACACCTGATGTTAATGCTTTAGAAGTAGCTTTCTCACCCACAAACGAAATTGATGATGATATTATTGATTCATTAGGATACTTTAATATAGGTGAATATATAGGTGACCCAAGACAAGTACTTACTTCAGATACATCATATCCTGATTTAGATGCTTTAAGATGGGATTACTTCCAAAAATACACTAGCCAGTATGATTTATTTGATTATATTAGACTAATTAAGTTCTTTGACAATTCTCTATTTAAAATGATTAAGGATTTTGTTCCTGCAAGAACAAATCTAAGATCAGGTGTAGTTGTTAAGCAACACTTATTAGAAAGAAATAAGTATCCTCAACCTCAAGCGAGCTGGGAATATGTCACTTATAGTGGTTCTATATATTCTCAACAAGTTTGGAATCCAATAATTGAAGATACATACGTTTCTTCTTCATTAATAGAAAATATATTTGGTAGTACAGGTGGAACATTTAATGAATTTAATACTTTAATAAACCCATATAACACTCAATCTTGGTTAGAATTTACAGTTGGTCCTACTGGTTCAACTTACTTATCTCAATCATCTCAATATGAGTTTTACAATGGAGAATTACCAGGAACAATAATTGAAGCATCAAATGGAGAATTAAATGAAGCAAACATATTTAAATATCCATCAACATTAGAAATAGATTATGATATTGTACTTTATAGAAGTAATATAACTTCTTTAGATAATTTTTTAAATTTAAATACTTCTCCAAATCAAGGAGAAATATATTTATGGTATGATACAGGAAGTACAACCCAAACATCCCAATATATACCAGAAAGATAATAATTAAGTATGCCAACAGGACAATACGGACAAATTTACGGACAAGGAGTTAAATATCTTAAAGTTAATAGATATGACTCAGGAGGGCTAGATAGATCAAGTTATTTAGGTCAATTAACTAATTTAACTATTAACTATAATGATTTAGGTCCTATCCAATATAATATAGTTACTACACAAGAACAAGATACTTATTTTGTTTATGGGATACAGACTAGGAATCAATCTACTTCTTCTGTAAATTATGAGGTATTAGATTATAATTTTTTAGCTACTTCCGCTAGTAGTTGGACTTGCGGTTTTTCACCTACTTCTATACCTAATGAGTATTTTACTAATAGAGTAGCATCTTACGGAAATATTAATGGAAATACATTAGGATATTTAACCGGATCATCAGGTATATATACAGCAGGAAATACCCCTAATATATTTTTAAAAGTCCAAATAAGTGGAAGTGGTACTATATCAGCGGGATCTACTAATTTATATGCATATGTAGCTAAAAATGGAGGATCAGGAGCTGATGGAGTCCAATCTATTTTAATTAATAATAGTTACACAGGCGGAAATTTTAATACAACTTTATATCTTACTTCATCTTTTTCTATTATAGAAAATGATCAAATAGGATTTGGATTATATAGAACAGTAGAACTTAGTTTATTAACTATTAGTAACTTTCATGTTAGTTTATCTTTACATTCAGCATCTATTAATCCTGCAACTTCATCTCTTATAATCTTTAATCCTGAATTTATAGATTGGGATTATAATGATTATAATGCTTTATTAGGTAATGCGGAGACATCTCAATTCTCAAATACATTTATGGATGTAGATTATACTTCTACATTCACTACACCTGTAAATTTTGATTTAATAATCTCAGGTACTGCTAATCGAGCTTCAGTTCAAGACTCAAACTATAATTCTCAAGCATGGTCTAATATTAGATATAACGGAGTAGAAAGTAATTCCCCAGACTTTAACCAATTAACAACAAATGGCGGATATGGAGCTTTACCTAATGTTGAACAAAATAAAACATATATAGCTTATTTTGATGGTGTTGGGGGTACAGGTCCTGAAGTTATAAATCAAACAGCCTATTTTATTAGGTACATAATCGATGAACAAGGAAATGTTGTTAATCCTGAGCCTGATACTACAGCGTTATATAATTTATTAGATTCATATGAGTCAGGGAAAAATGCTTTAGTACGATTAATATCTGGAGATCCTACCCAAAATGCTAATCCAAATGATGATACATTAACTGGGTTGCATCCTATAACTTATGTGGGAAGAATTGCTCCTTTACTTATAAGTGAAACAGGTTCTGGTCTTCAAGATTATAATAGTGTTTTATACTTTAGAGATCTTGATGCATTTAGTACAATAAATACAACTAATTATGCTTTTAATGGATCAACACAAACTGACACTAATATAGCAACAGCTGATGCTGCCACTACTATAGTACCAACTAATATAAATTTACCTAACTCTAATTATAACTCTGGTACAGGAAGATATACATTTGCTGACAATCCATCATTTTTTAGTAATTGTGTTAATTTTAGAGCTGTAGGAACAATCTTAGGTAGATTTTCTCCTAGCGCTCCAGCAGGTAGTACATTTGACGCTCCTATTCGTATAATGAAAAACGGTTCTGAATTAGTATCTGACATTTTAACTTTTACTAAAGCAGATCAATATGTTTTAGAAGATCTTCAATATGTTAATTTACAAACTGGTTTACAAACTTTTACATCAGGTGATTATGTCACTGTAGAAATAGATTTTATAAATCAACCTTATATAGCTACAACAGGTCATAAAGTACTAGCAGGATTTCAATTTATAGCTACTCCTGAATATCCAGCTAACTCAGCTACAGCTTCAGGAAATCATTGGACAGTAGGTGAATATCTAACAGGTAATAATGTTAGTGTTTTAACTTCTTCATTAGATATATATAACTGGGCTTATAACAATATGATACAATCTCAATCTCAAGCTATGGTAGATTTTAATTTTAGCCCATGTATTGAATTTAATCCTGAAGTTGGAGATTGGATACGATTTGAATATAACCCTAATAAAGTATTTAATGTCACTAAAGTTGAAGTAGGAACTACAAATTTATTTTTAACAGTAGTGCCTCCTGTTCCTTCAGGCTCAATATTAAATCACTTTGTTTTATATAGATGTATTAATGACGGAACATATGTAGTGTTAGATGTTAAAAAACAACAACCTGGTAATTCATTTACAGGTATAATTCAACCACAATATATTTCTCAAACATTAAAAAACAACTATAACAATATAATTCAAGATCTTACTCAAAAAGGACTAATATCATAATATTTATAATAAAATTAATAAAAGAAAATGGGATTTCTTAATAACTCAATAGTAACCGTAGATGCTATCTTAACAAGAAAAGGTAGAGAATTACTAGCTAAAAATGACGGTTCATTCAGAATTACACAATTCGCTTTATCTGATGATGAAATTGATTATACAATGTATAATCCAAATCACCCATCTGGATCAGCTTATTATGGTCAAGCAATTGATGGTATGCCTCTATTAGAAGCATTTCCTGATGAAACTCAAATAATGAAGTATTTACTAACTACTTTACCTCGTGGTACTTCAAAATTACCTATTCTAGATCTAGGTTACACTGTAATAACTTTAACCCAAGGAGCTTCTTTAGCTATAACACCTCAAACATTAAATTATTTAGGTGGAACTCAAACATTTGAATCCTCAGGTTACACAGCTACTATTTCTGATGTTCGTTTAATGAATACATTTAATGGTGTAGGTATTAATACAACACAAGCTACAGCTTTAAATTCAACAACTACTCTTGGAACTAATGTGTCTAAAACTGTAATTGGTACTACTATTAACTTAACAGCTACAACACTTAACTTATTATTCCCTAGTGGTGTTGACCAAATATCAACAACATTAACTGTAGTAGGTAGAGATAGTGGAGCTAGAATAACAGTTCCTGTTCAAATAAACAAAAGTACTAATTGCTAATTAATAAAATAAAAATATGTCTTTTAAAAGATTAGATCCTGAAGATTTTATAGTAAGTGCAGATTCAATAACTGCACCTGCTTGGTCTGCATACACACCAACATTATCTCAGATGTATACTTCATCTGTTCAAGCCGCAGGTACTAGTGGTAATTATTACTTAACTATATATAACACTGCTTCAACAGATGTATCTGCTGAGATTCAATTTAATATAGCTTATGGTAATCAATATGGTTCAGGCTCATTATTATATAACGCGGGTATAGATGGTTTATCACCAACAAGAACAATTTACGGACAATTCCGTAACTTAATATATGGTGATGAAAATGCTACATTTACATTTAATGGAGTAACACAACCTGATTTTTACGCTTTAACAATTGAAAGATCAAGATACAAACAATCTTTATTCCCAGGTAGCCTAAATTTAACTTTATACTCAGGTTCATCAGCTATTACTCTTACTGATAATAGTAATGATGTTACTACAATTTCATACTTAGACTGCGGACGAGTATTCCAAATTGTATCAGGAAGTAATGGTTCAGCTATATCTTTAACAAACAGTCCAGCAAATGCTATCGCGGCCGGTATGACTATCTCTGGTTCATATGGTTTATTCTTACCAGATATTGGAACTATAATTTTAAACGCTGCTGCTTTAGATTTAACAAATGCTAATGGTGGTATTAATTTAGAAACCCAAAGAACCTCAAATTCTAATGCAGCTAATACTATTAGATTATATCAAACCTCTTCAAACAGAGGATTAGTATCAGGTTCAACAGCTGCTAGTTCATTTGCTTTAAACAGTCAAGAAACTATAACTTCAGATTTTGTGTTTGTAAGAGCAAGAAATGGTGAATTTAACTACTCAGAAAACCCAAGCTTTATTTCAGGTTCTACTGGTACAATTTTATATGATGCTTTTATTCAGAACCCACAAACATATATCACTACAGTGGGAATGTATAATGATAATAATGAATTACTAGCTGTGGCTAAATTATCAAAACCACTTAAGAAAGATTTTACTAAAGAAGCATTAGTACGTGTTAAATTAGATTTTTAATGAATGAGTGCATTCAAATCCCTTACATCACAAGATGTTATAGTAGTCCCATTTGTTGTAAACAAAAGTTTTACTTTTGAGGGGAGTGCATCACTTGTAGAGCCTGATGTTTTTATTGAGAGATTACAAGGTACCAATATTACTAGTACCTTTATCCCTTCAACAGAACCAATAACTGGTACTACAGGCTCAAATGGTTACTCATCTTCATATTATCAAAGAGACATTTACAATAGTGTTAAACAACTTTACTATAGTAATGGATTACCTAATCCTGAAGGTATTAGAATAACTTATGACTATCAAGGTAATGTAGTCGAAAATAACACTAATACAAATGTCCATAGTAGATTTGATAATTATTTAAATACTACATTATCAGGTTCAAGACTTTTCCAAACCCAATCTAATGTTCAAATAGCTGTCATTTCTATTCCTTCACAACTTTACGGAGATTATATAAACCCAGGCAGTTTTTACTTTAAATGGGCTAAAACTACCCCTACAGGTTCATATTATTATTTAACCGATAATGGAGAAGGATATTTAATAGCCTCTGGTAATTTAGGAGGTAGCCCACAAGGTATAATATCATATCAACATGGAATAGCTGTAGTGATGGATATGGGATTCTTAGGGGGATTAAATAATTTTACTAGACAACCTAATGTTACTTGTAGTTTCCAAAGTTCAAGATTAATTTATGAAACACAATACAAGTGTACTATACGTGAAAATGAGTTCAATTATTCTCTAAACCCAAGTCTTATTTCAAGTAGTGGTTTATGGACTAATCCTTTAAATTCAACTTGTTCTTTAGATTTAAGAGGCCAAGTGTATGACTTTGTGACAGGATCAAATTGGGCACCTTATGTTACTACAGTTGGATTATATAATGAAAATCAAGAATTATTAGCAGTAGCTAAATTGTCACAACCTCTACCTACAAGTAGAACTACTGATACATCAATATTAATAAATTTAGATAGATAATGAAAAAATTAGAACTAAAACAAATTATACGTGAAGAGTTAACTAAGATATTAGAGGGTAGAAAGCCTGGACCTAAAGAACAAAAAAGACGAGAGGTATATAGCTTAGCAGGAAAATACATATATAACAATCAAAAATATAAATCGTTTTCTTTTAATGACGATACTAACGAATTTCATTTTTATACTTCTGATTGGTCGGTTAGTAATTCTCTACCAGCGTTAACAATAACATATGATGAATTAAAAAGTCTTATATAAACTTTTTCTCTTTTTAATATATGTGGAAATATAAAGATAAAACAATTAATAGTCTAGAAGATTTACCTAAAGAAAATATATTTGGGTTCGTCTATATTATAACAAATAAAGAAACAAACCAATTCTATATTGGTAAAAAGTTTTTATTACATAAGAAAACTAAAAAACTAGGTAAAAAAGCGTTAGCCGCTCAAACAGGTCCAGGTCGTAAGAAACTTAAAGAAGTAACTTATGCTGAGTCAGATTGGAAAACATATTGGGGTAGTTGTAAACCTTTACTAGAAGATGTTAAAGTATTAGGTGAAGATAAATTTACTAAAGAAATACTTGAATTTGCTCATAATTCAAAACACTTATCATACTTGGAAGCAAAATATCAATTTGTAACTAATTGCTTAGAAGTAGATAGCTATAACGATAATATACAAGGTAGATATTTTAAAAAAGATTTGGCCCCTCAGTCTTAATTTATTATACTGGGAATATGGTAAATCAAGCTTTAGTTTCAACATTAAACTCTGTTTTAGGTGTAGGTAAATCAACTTCTAAAGGTAACTACGCCTACCATTGTCCTTTCTGTAATCACCATAAACCAAAATTAGAAATCAATCTAAACGAGACTGATAACGGTGAAAATAAATGGCATTGTTGGGTTTGCGATAAACGAGGTAAAAGTATTGTTAAATTATTTCAACTAATCAGTGCCCCTAAAGAAAAGATACTTGAAGTCAAAACTGTAACTAAGTACACATCAGGCAAAATTGAAATTAAGGAAATAGATAAAAAAGTAGAACTACCAGAAGAATTTGTCTCACTATCAATCCCAGATAGTAACATTGAGTATAAACACGCTATCAGTTATTTAAAACGCAGACAAATTACCTTAGACGACATTCTAAAGTATAATATAGGTTATTGTATTAATGGGAAGTACTCCAACTGTATTGTTATTCCTTCTTATGATAAAGATGGAAATTTAAATTATTTTACAGCTAGGAATTTTGATAAAAACTCATCTGTGAAATATAAAAATCCAGATGTGTCTAGAGACATAATTCCATTTGAATTATTTATTAATTGGAATTTACCTATTATTTTATGTGAAGGTCCATTTGATGCTCTGGCTATTAAACGTAACGTGATTCCATTACTAGGTAAAAATATACAAAAAAGTCTAAAGAAAAAATTAGCTAAATCTGAGGTTCAAAAAATATATATAGCGTTAGATAAAGACGCTATAAAACAAGCTCTCACATTCTGTGAGGAACTAATCAATGAGGGTAAAGAGGTCTACCTCGTAGAAATGAATGGTAAAGATCCTAGCGAAATGGGATTTGAAAACTTTACTAACCTAATTCAGACCGTTCAGCCATTAACCTTCTCAAATTTATTTGAGAAAAAATTAGAATTAATATGAGTAACATCAAACAATCATATGATCGAATTTTAGAAATATCAAACGATCATAAACAAATAACATTACCTGATTCAAGGTACTATAGACGAAACGGTAAATTTTACCCATCAGTAACATTTGTACTACAAATATATCCTAAAGGTAAACAATTTGAAAACTGGTTAAAACAAGTAGGATTTGCCTCTGATTATATTGTTAAAAAAGCATCTGAAGAAGGAACTCAAGTTCACACTTTAATTGAAAAATATTTAAATGGAGAAGAATTATCATTTTTAAATAAACATGGTAACCCTCAATTTGATTCTGATGTATGGCAAATGTTCTTAAAATTTGTAGAGTTTTGGGAATTATACAACCCTAAACTAATAGAAACAGAAGTTCATTTATTTTCAGATGAATTAGAAGTAGCGGGTACATGCGATTTAATTTGCGAAATAGATGGAGAACTTTGGCTTATAGACTTTAAAACATCAAACCAAGTACATTCTACATATGAATTACAAACAGCGGTTTATTCTCAATGTTATAAGGAATGTTATGGTAAAGAAATTCAACGTCAAGGAATATTATGGTTGAAATCAACTAAACGTGGTCCTAAAAAGGATAAAATGCAAGGTAGAGGATGGGAAATAGTTGAATCAGATCGCACACAAGAAGAAAATTTAGATATTTTTAAAATTGTGAAGCGTTTATTTGACATAGAAAATCCAGATGCTGCTCCTGTTTACGAAACGTTTAGAACATCTGCAAAACGAAAAGATATCTAATATTTATAATAAGAGATTTGGCTTCCCCGGATCTCTTTATTATATTTATAAAGATGATAAAACTAACAGATTTATTAAAAGAGGTACAAAATAGACCTAAAGCCATCATTATGGCTGGTGGTGCGTCTGTAGGTAAATCAACAGTACTAAACACTCTAAAACCAGTACTTAAAGATTTCGTTAACTTAAACGCTGACAAATATGTTGAAGATAAAGATTCATCAATGTATGGTAATTTATCAGCAGCGTCATCTCAAATAAGAAAAGTTGATTTACCTAATGCTATTAATAATAAACAGAATCTTGTTTACGATACTACTGCCTCTAATTTATCCACTTTAACTCCAACTTTAGACGAACTTAATAAAGGGGGTTATGATATAGCAATGGTAATGGTTTACGCTCATCCTATTGTTTCATTTTTAAGAAACTTTAAACGTGAACGTAAAGTACCAGCAGTAGGTGTTTTAGGTACTTGGGGAAATGTTTATAACTTATTAAATGATTATAAACAATTATTTGGAGATAACTTTATTTTAGTCTCAACTCCAGCATCTACTCCTGAAGAAAAAGCAGAAATAGATAAATTCAATTCAGCTCTTAAACAAGGAAAATTAAGAGACTATTTTGATAATTTATTATCATCAGGTGAATTTACTTCTACATTTAGAAAAGATGATTCAAATTTATCACCTGAAGAATTAGCTAAAAAAGAAAAAGAAAGAGCGAAAACAAAAGAATTATTAGGTAAAAATATAGACAAAATAGCTGATACTTACGAAGAGATCCAGTCTAATTTAAATCCTATTGATATAAAAGAACTACCTAATAAGTTAAAAGCATTTATAGGATGAACCCAATATCTAAAGAATTATTAAGATCATTCCTAACTGAAGAAGACTTACAAACTACTGTAGGTGTTTTTGGAGGTGGTTTTCAGCCTCCTACAAAAGGACATTTAGCGGTTGTTAAACAAGCATTAGAACGTTATCCTTTATTAGATAAATTTATTATTTTTGTAGGTACAGGTGGTGGTCGCTCTAATATTACTCAAGAACAATCAGTTAAAATTTGGGAAATTTATAAAAAATTACTACCAAATAAAGTAGAAATAGTACCTAGTTCTAACCCAATATCTTCAATTTATTCATATACTAAAGGAAATCCAGAAATTAAAGTAAAATGGTTTTTAGGTTCACGTGAAGGTAGAGAAGAAGATTTTACTGAGTTTATTAAACGTACTAAATCAGCTGACAAACCTAACTTAGAAGTGATAAATATTATCACCAAAAATGGAGTAAGTGGGACTGCAGCTAGAAAAACATTAGGTGATAAAGAATTATTTTTTACATTCTTACCTACAGAATTACCAATAGAAGATAAAGAAACAGTTTATAGTATTTTACAAGGAACTATAAAAGAATGGGTTCCTGAACCTGAAATTGATGATATTGATGATTATGCTGACAACGCTTTAAGTCCATTGGATTTAAAAATTCCACCTCATTTTGTTGATAGAGTAAATGATAAGCGTAACCGTCCTGAAATTGAAGCAGATGAGTTATATGACTTTTTTGATAAACTTTCAGATGAAAAAGATGAGTTAGAAGATATGTTAGATACTGGAGAAGAAGTAGTAGCAGTTGACTCAGATACTGATATTAATATTCCTTTAGCAAAAGATCGTCGTGATCCAAAAGCAGTAGTAGCTAAAACAATAATGCGTAAAAAGAATTTCGCCACATCTAATCCAAAACTAGTGTTTGAAGATAATTTCTTTGAACCATTAGATAATGAAGAAATAGACTTTACAGCCCCAGATGAGGATAGAGTAAAATTTTATGAAAAATATTATAAAAATTTATCTCCTTCTGATTTTAAAGTTGAAAAACAAAAAGATAAAGTTGTTATATCTAACATAACTAAAAAGAAATTAGAAAACAATCCTGAATTTACTCAATTATTGGCTTTATTAACAATATCAATGATAGATAATGGTTTAAATATTGAGCCACTTCCAAATATTGAATTTATAAATGATGACAATGAAAACGCAGGTAAATTGTTAGGTAAAACAGCTTATTACGATCCAAACAATCAAACTATAGTTTTATATACTTGTAACAGACACCCTAAAGATATATTACGTTCTTATGCTCATGAAATGATTCATCATATGCAAAATCTTGAAGGTAGAATAAATAATATTCAAGGTGATAATGTAAATGAGGATGAATACTTAGCTGAGTTAGAGTTAGAAGCATATAGTAAAGGAAATATGTTATTTAGAAGTTGGGAAAATAGTTTAAAAAAATGATTAAATTAACAGATTTATTAAAAGAAGTAGAAGAGCAAAAATATACTGTCTATTGTGATTTAGATGGTGTATTAGCTGACTTTGATAGAGGATATGAAGAGCTTACAGGTATGACTACTAAAGAAGCAGACGCTAAAGGCCCTGAGTTCTTTTGGAAACCAATATCTGATGCTGGAGCAAGTTTCTGGATTCGTTTAAAATGGATGCCAGATGGTAAAGAACTTTGGAACTATATTAAACATTTCCAACCATCATTACTTTCAGCTCCATCAAGAGAAGAATCATCTAGAATAGGTAAACGCATTTGGGTTAAACGTAATCTACCAGGTGTTAAACTTATTTTAGCAAATGCTTATGATAAACAGAATTATTCTGGAGAAAATCAGATACTTATTGACGATAGAGAGAAGAATATAGAACAATGGAGAAGCAAAGGTGGTATAGGTATATTCCACACTTCAGCTGCGGATACTATTAAACAATTAAAAGAATTAGGACTGTAATGAAAAAGTCAGAGTTAAAGCAAATCATTAAAGAAGAAATTTCTAGAGTATTAAAAGAATCTATTATAAATGATTTTAAAAAAGATGTTGAAGAAGCAGGTGCAAAATATGCTTCTATTAGTAGTGATGGGGACAACAGAATTAAAATTTATTTAGATAATGAACCTAATAAAGAAAAAAATATAATTAATAAAGTAGTTAGAAATAAATATATCGATAAGCTAACTAAAATACGCTCCGAAGAAGATATAATGATATTTAAAATAAAATAATATGAGTAAATACAGTTTAGTAAAACTGATGGAAAATGATGGTGAGGAAGATGGTAACTTTTCTTTAGGTAAAGTATCATATGACTTAGTATTAACACCTGAAGGTTCAGTAGATGATACTATAAAAGCATTAGAAGATATATCTAATTATGGTATGTATGCTTCTAATATTCGTAACACAGCTACCAATAAAGCCACTATTAATAAAGCAGTAGAAGATCATTTTGGTCCTAACATCCCAGCTAAAAAGAAAGCTTTAGAAAAACAAAGAGGTGTTCCATTTCCACCTAAAACTAAACAAGCTATAGATGATTTTATTAAACAATTTTCATCTAAACCACAGTTATTATCATATATCGCTAAAGGTAATTCACTTGTTTTTCCACAAAAAGACAACCCAACAAAAGATTTAACTAAAAAGATTATTAAAACTGTACTAGATAACGCTGGTATAGGATTTAAGTTATCAGAAAAAGAAGCAATGTAAGTTATGGCAGATAATGTTTTAAAAAAAGATTTTAAGGAAAAAGATGTTCAACGTTTACGTAACTTAGTACAAGGTAAGTACGGTGAAAAAACAACTGTAGGTACAGGTTACACCAAACAAAAAGAATTTCATGAAGAAGGAGATGTTTGGGAAGAAGATGGTCGACAATGGACAATAAAAAATGGTATTAAACAGAATATAACAAGATTAGACTCCGCTAAGGAGTCTATTCACTTGCCTTTATTCTGCCCTTGTTGTAGTGGATTAATGAAAAATCAAAATGATAAGTTATTTTATTTACAATATAAAAGATGTTTTAATTGTCAAGTAGATTTTGAAGTTGATCTTAGAAAGAAAGGATTATTAGAAGAATACGAAAAATTTGTCACTAATTCTGATATTGATGGAATAATACATGAATTTAATATTTGGATTGATGAAGAAATAAATACATCTAATGAGTCTTTTATCACTGAAGCTGGTGATGTAGAGCGTTGGGTAGGTTCCTCAAAGAAAAAGTTATTGGAAAGTAAAGAAGAAACTATTAAATACTTACAAAGCTTAAAAAAATGATTATGGAATTATTAGTACCTATTGTGATAGCTATTATTACATCTGTAGTTGGTCCCGCTATAGTTGAATGGGTTAAAAAAAGAAGAGAAAATAAACCTAAGGACCCATTAGGAGATGCTATACAACATAACGAAGTTATTGAACAACAACTTGATGCTATGTTAAATGAGCTAGATTGTAATCAAATCTATATAGCTCAATTCCACAATGGTGGACATTTTTACCCTACAGGTAAATCTATTCAAAAATTTTCTATATTCTATGAGGTAACTACTCCAGATGCCCCATCAATAAAAGGTATTTTTCAAAATATTCCAGCGTCCTTATTTAGCAAACCTTTAGCTTTATTATATGAGAAAGGAGAGATAGCTGTTGAAGATACAATAACTATGAGTGCTGATTTAGGGTTAGAATCATTTTGTCCTAATCATACTTATAAATCTGTTTATCTATTAACACTAACTGATTTAGATGGTAGAATTATAGGTGTAATGGGAATATATTACACTGAGCGTAAACATAAAATAACTAAAGATGAATGGATATTTATACGCCAGAAAATAGGTGCTATAGGTAATCTATTAAGTAATTATTTAAATAATAAAAAGAATTAAAATGGAATTTGCTACATTAATATCATATTTACTTCACTCAAGAACTCAAACTCATATCTTTCACTGGCAAACAACATCGTTTGCTGAACATACTGCTTTACAATTATATTATGAAGGTATTGTACCTTTAATTGACGGACTAGTAGAATCATATCAAGGTAAAAATGGTATAGTGACAGGTTATTCTAATTATAAATTAGTTGAATATAAAGGCAATGGTCAAACAATAGCTTATCTAGAACAGTTATGTAGTGCGGTAGATCAAACATTTAATTCAATTGAAGACACTTATATACAAAATCAATTGGATACTATAACTGAATTGATTAAATCAACTATTTACAAACTAAAAAACTTAAACTAACATGGCGTTTAAATACAAACTTAAAGAGGTAACCCCTGCGGACATTGAAAAAGCAGCTGATACTGTCGGTCCAGATGTAATGAAAAGAGTAGCCTCTAAACAACTAAATTATAAAACTTTCAAAGACTTAGAACAAATTTTAGGTCAAGCAGGTATTGAACAAGGTAAAATAGATAAAATTCTTGATATGTGGGCTGAACGACCATTATTTGTTAACCCAAATGAAGGTAAAGAAGAGCCAATTCAAACATTTTTAGATAAAAAATTAGCTCAGTGGAATGCTGAAAACCCAGATTATGATCCTAATGCTAAAAATACTTTTAAAGATAAAATAAAAGAAGTTATTGCTAAACGTATTAAAAAAGAGCGTGGTACTTCACATTCTTGATCAAAAATCATATATTTATAATAAACATTTAAATGAAAACTACTAAACTAAAATCACTAATAGAAACTATAATCAGAGAAGAGTTTGTTTCTGAAAAGAAAAAAGCTAAAAAATCTGAAGATATTGATATTGACATTGATATGCCTGCTGATGAACCTGCCGCTGAAGAAGCACCAGTAGAAGAACCAGCAATGGATATTGAACCAGATATGGCTGGTAGTGATTCAATAGAAAAACAAGTAGGTAAAGGCCTGCAAATGGCTTTAGACGCTGCTAAACAATTACCAGACAACGAAAATAAAAGTAAACTAATAAGACAAATCGGAAACACTGCTTTATTCTTCTTGAAGACTCAAATCCCAGGAACCGGAGAGCAGATGTAATTTTATATTAACTAAATAAATAAATAAAATCTATGAACACTCAAGAGTTATTTGAAAATTTGAACGGTTTATGGGAAACTTTTACAGTTAACCATTCTAAGAAAAGCAAAGCCGCTCATGGTCGTGCACGTAAAGCACTTAGCGAAATTAAGAAAGCTGTAAGCGACTACCGTAAAGCTTCTATCGCTGAGGACAGAGCAGAGAAGTAATTTACAAAATTATTGATAAGTTAAGGGGCGGAAGCCCCTTACTTTTTATATTTATAGTCATGCCATACGAAAGAAAAGGAAAATGTATCTATAATAAAGAAACAGGCGAGAAAAAAGGCTGTTCTAGTTCAATAGGTAAAGCTAAAGCCTATATGAGAGCATTATATGCTTCTGAAAAAGGTAATATGACTGAGGAAGCATCTAAAGCAACTCAAGCTATTTTAGATCGAGCAGAAGATATTTATCAAGCGATGAAAAAGTCAGCTGGTAAGAAAGCTGTTTCAAGATACGGAGCAGACGCTGAAGATGTTTTACGTGGCAGAGCAATGAATATAGCTAAAAAACAAGTCAAAATGAGCAACGAAGAAAAATTAAAAGAAATCATTAAGAAAAAATTAGCCACACCTCCAGTTGATGAGAAAAAAAGCTTTCCTGATTTAACAGGTGATGGTAAAGTAACTAAAGCTGATATTTTAAAAGGACGTGGAGTTGAATTAAAAGAAGAAGCTGATTACGAAGGTGAAATGGCTAAATCTGAATTATATCGTATCATTGAAAATGCTGAGGAGTTATTCCAGATGTTAGATGATGATACTCAACTAGAAGGATGGGTTCAAAGTAAAATAACTAAAGCCGCTGACTACTTAAACTCAGTTACTCAATACTTAAAATATCAATCTGTTAAATCAGGTGTTGATGAAGATTTATATAGCTTAGACAAATAATTATGGCAACAAAAGAGGAACTTAAAAATAAAATTGAAACTATAGCTAAACGTGTCTATGCATCTAAAATTAAAAATGATACATTAGACACAGAGGAAGATACTTTAGGTGTTTCACCTGACGATGTTCAGTTAGATAAAGAATTATTTCCTATTTTAACTAAGTTTCCTACATTAAAACATGTAGTTATTAATCTTCTGACAAAACAATATGAAGATTTTATTTCAGATATATATTGGGTAGCTCCTCGCCCTACAACATTTAAAATATTATTAGCTAACGGACAATATTTTTATTTAATATATACTGAACGTTCTTGGATAGCTCAAGTAGAAGGTAAAAAATATTATTTACTAAATATAGCTGAAGAAGAACGTGCTGCTGAATCTATATCTCGTATATTAATGTATGGTGGAGGTTCAGAACCAGATAAAGAAGCCCCAACTAATACAGTACCAATAGGAGGCGAAACACCAGCAGATGAAACTGTACCTGAAACACCAGTAGGTGGAGAAGAAACACCACCAGCAGAAGCAACTCCAACAGAAGAAGTACCAGAAGAATTACCAGCTTAATATGAATATATTTGAAAAATTTTTAAATGATATTTCCTATAAGTTTCCTAAGGGATATCCTGACATGAATAATGAACATGATATTTCTTTGCTTGAATCATTAGTAAGTGAGGTGTTAGATGAGGCTTTTACTATTTTTCCTAAATCTGAAGATGAAATAGAAAATCCAAAAATACAACAATTATTTTCTATTATAAAATCATACTCTGGATTATCTTTAGAAGATCCAATTGTATTAGATTCTAATTCTCCTAACACAGTTAAAATATCTCGCTTATTACAAAGAGATCC
>Ga0315901_10003401_pt1 | contig 20694 bp, 16 predicted proteins | sample LakEriMetagenome_10_FD_203761 | JGI IMG/M metagenome (GOLD analysis project Ga0315901, IMG submission 203761) | Freshwater fungal communities from buoy surface, Lake Erie, Ohio, United States - Buoy 2 MA116 | ecosystem: Environmental > Aquatic > Freshwater > Lake | place: USA: Lake Erie, Ohio... | reverse complement strand
TACCTCGGCCTCGAATTTTGTCAACATCGGCGAGCGTACGAATGTGACCGGTTCAGCCAAATTTTTGAAACTGATCAAAGAGGATAAATTTGAGGAAGCCCTGGAAATTGCCCTCGATCAGGTTCGCGGTGGAGCGCAGGTGATTGATGTGAATATGGATGAAGGCATGCTGGATGCAGAATCCTGCATGGTTCGTTTTTTAAATCTGATGGCCTCTGAACCCGAGATCTCCAGAATTCCTGTGATGATCGACTCGTCCAGATGGGAAGTGATTGAGGCGGGATTGAAATGCCTTCAGGGCAAGGGAATCGTAAACTCTATTAGTCTTAAAGGCGGAGAGGAAGATTTTTTGCGTCAGGCCAGACTGGTTCGTAGGTATGGTGCCGCAACAGTAGTAATGGCCTTCGATGAAAAAGGACAAGCCGATACCTATGAACGTAGGATTTCCATCTGCAAACGAGCCTACGATCTGCTCACTGGAATCGGATTTCCTTCAGAAGACATCATTTTTGATCCAAATATTTTTCCCGTCGCCACGGGTATTGAGGAGCATAGAAATTATGCTGTAGATTTCTTCCGGGCGGCTAAATGGATTCGGGAAAACCTGCCGAATGCTCACGTTAGTGGTGGAGTAAGTAATGTTTCTTTCAGTTTCCGCGGAAACCAAAAAGTCCGAGAAGCCATGCATTCAGCCTTTTTGTTCCATGGAATTAAACACGGCATGGATATGGGAATTGTAAATCCTACCATGTTGGAAGTTTACGATGACATTCCAAAGGATTTGCTGGAGCGGGTTGAGGATGTTTTATTAAACAGACGTGCCGATGCCACCGAGCGATTGCTCGAATTTGCTGAAACGGTTAAGGGAGAAGCAAGGAAGAAGGAAGCTGATTTGGCCTGGCGTGAGGCAGCCGTAGAGGAAAGACTGACCCATTCATTGGTTCGTGGTATCATTGATTTTATTGATCAGGATACCGAAGAAGCGCTTAATAAATACGGTACACCATTAAGGGTAATTGAAGGTCCGTTGATGGCTGGAATGAATGTAGTTGGGGATCTTTTTGGAGCCGGTAAGATGTTTTTGCCCCAGGTTGTGAAAAGTGCCCGGGTGATGAAGCGTTCGGTGGCCTGGTTGGAACCCTTTCTACAGGCTGAAAAAGAAAAAAATAAAGAGACAGCCCGTAGTGCAGCTAAAATTTTGTTGGCCACAGTTAAGGGTGATGTTCACGATATCGGTAAAAATATTGTTGGAGTAGTACTCGCGTGTAACAACTACGAGGTCATTGATCTTGGTGTTATGGTTCCGCCGGAGAAAATCATTGAAATAGCCAAGCGAGAAAATGTAGATGTAATCGGTCTGAGCGGACTAATTACCCCGTCGTTGGATGAAATGGTTTTTGTGGCCAAAGAAATGGAGCGGGAAAAAATGAACATTCCACTTCTGATTGGCGGAGCCACTACCTCTAAGCTGCATACCGCGGTAAAAATTGATCCGGCTTACAGCGGGGTAGTTGTTCATGTTTTGGATGCTTCGCGGTCTGTTCCTGTAACCAGTGAATTGATTAATCCAGATTCAGCTGGTCCGTTCAAGACAAACATAAAATCAGAGTATGAATCTCTTCGACAGCAGCATAGTTTAAAGCAGTCTGCTAAAAATCTTATTTCCATTTCGGAGGCCAGGGAAAATCCTGTCCAAATTGATTGGTCTCAACAAAATCTGAAACAACCTTCTTTTACAGGTCGTAAACTTCTGGACGATTATTCGCTGGATCGATTGGCACAATACATCGACTGGACGCCCTTCTTCCAAACCTGGATGTTGGCAGGTCGCTATCCGGGAATTTTAAAGGATGAAATTGTTGGTCAGGAGGCCACCAAGCTATTTGCAGATGCCCAGAAACAATTAGATCGAATTATTTCCGGAAAGCTGCTCCAACCTAAGGCCGTACTCGGATTTTGGAATGCTTCGCGTCGTGGTGATGATGTGCTTCTCGAGGATGGTAGCGGTCATTCGGTGGAGACATTAAATTTTCTTAGACAACAGAATAGTAAAGTTAAGGGTGCTCCTAACTTTTGTCTTGCTGATTTTATTGCTCCTGAAAAGGATCACATTGGTCTATTTGCGGTAACTGCTGGGGTAGGGTTAGATGACCTGGTTGGTGAGTACCGCAAGATAAAGGATGATTATTCAGAGATTATGGTTAAGGCACTCGCCGATCGTTTGGCAGAGGCTTTTGCAGAATGTTTGCATCAGGATGTAAGAAAAATATTTTGGGGCTATACTGCTGATGAATCATTGGATAACGAAGGGTTAATCAATGAACAGTACATTGGCATCCGACCTGCACCTGGTTATCCGACGTGCCCGGATCATACTGAAAAGAAGAAGATTTTTTCACTGCTTAAAGCAGAGGATGCTGGCTTAACCCTTACCGACTCCATGGCCATGTGGCCGGCTTCTTCTGTGAGCGGTTATTATTTTGCCCATCCACAATCCCGTTATTTTGGATTAGGAAAAATTTCAAAAGATCAGGTAGAAGACTACGCCAATCGGAAAGGTATGACGATGCAGGAATGTGAGCGTTGGTTAGCCCCGGTTTTAAGTTATTCTGTCTGACACTTTGATGTAAAGAATACAGCGTCTTAAAAAAATAGTTATGAAGGTTATAGACCACATTCGTCGCGCCAATGGCAAAACACTCTTTAGTATTGAGGTTCTTCCTCCGCTTAAGGGCGAGAACATCAACATGCTGTTTAATGCCATTGATCCGTTAATGGAATTTAAGCCACCCTTCATCGATGTTACCTACCATCGGGAAGAGCATGTCTTTAAAAAACGGGAGAATGGCCTTTTAGAGAAGATCGCCGTTCGCAAACGGCCGGGCACTGTTGGTATCTGTGCGGCCATTCAAAATCATTATAAAGTTGATCCCGTTCCTCACATCATTTGTGGAGGATTTACCCGAGAGGAAACCGAAAATGCGCTCATCGACCTGCAGTACCTGGGAATCGATAATGTTCTTGCCCTACAAGGCGACGCCGTAAAGCCGGAGGGTCGATTTGCACCATCCCCAAATGGTCATGCCTATGCATCTGAGTTGGTTCAGCAGGTTGTTAATTTGAATAAGGGAATCTACCTGGATGAGGAACTTCAAAGCCCAAATCCTTCTTCTTTTTGTGTTGGCGTAGCGGGTTACCCGGAAAAGCATTTTGCGGCTCCTAATCTAAAGACGGATCTTAAGTATCTTAAGCACAAGGTTGATCTCGGAGCTGAATATGTTGTTACGCAGATGTTTTTTGAAAATGAGAAGTATTTTGAGTTTGTTAAAAACTGTCGAGAAGCAGGAATTAATGTACCCATTATACCAGGTTTAAAGCCCATTACTACGAAGACTCAGATTAGCGTATTACCTACTGTATTTCATATTGATATCCCTGAAGTATTGGCTGAGGAGGTGGAACGGTGCAAAGACAACCAGGCCGTTAAAGAAGTGGGGATTCGCTGGGCTGTTCAGCAATCAAAAGAATTGATGGAGTTTGGTGCCCCTATTCTTCATTATTACTCTATGGGTAAGAGTGACCCAATTTATCGCATCGCAAAGGAACTTTTCTAAGCAGCATGTTGTAGCGACAAAAAAAAGACCGGCATTATTGCCGGTCTTTTTTTTGTTACTCAGGTAACCTATTAAGGAATAGGAAGTTCATTACCTGGAAGACTATTGATATCCACTAATGGTATTTCAGACTTCCATCGCGAATTGATGGCATTGATGTACAAATTAGCGATGTAACCATTTCCGCGTGCATTAGGATGTACTCCATCGAGGGAGAAGACTCCAAACGGAGGGGCAATTGAAGCAGATAGGGTGCTTCCCTTGTAGGAAGCAGTTCCTGCTTTAACAGCCTTTAAGGCACCGAATACGTCAATTAAAACCATAGGATCTCCGAAAGTAGAACTTACGAAGTAGGATATGGTGTTATTAAATGCTGTAATGCGGTTCTTGATTTCAGTTGTCTCAGAAGGAATCAACAAGAAAGGATCGCTCACGTCTGCACCTGCGGTAGAAGCAGGAGTCCAACCCAGCGGAACAGAGATTCCGTTCAAAAAGTTAGGGTTGCTGGCAACAACTGTTCCAATTACACTGGAGGTTGTGAGGTTGATCAAATCAGTTGAACGTGTTTGACGAACCCGGCGGTAGGGTTGTAAAGCTGCCTTCTGACCTGCTGTAATTTGGTTCAGGCTTAACAGAATGTTGAGGTAAGGCTCAATGTCTGTCAAAGTCTCATCAGTGATCAGAATTTTATTGGTCGTTGCTGAATTGGTAGTAGTCTGATAAGTGATGGTTCTTCCGGCCAACTCTGCTGCAAGAGCTTCAGATATTCCAAAAGCAACCCGATTTGCAATCAATGCTGCGAGGATACCGTTATATCCGGTAAAGTTTGCATTAAGTGCTGAAACCTGAGCAGCTGAAAGTGGAATTGGAGCAAAGGGTACGGTGTTAAAGAAAGGCAGTTCGGTTACATCAGGGATGTTTGCTATCGCACCTTTTGCATTTGGATTGGCCTTTAACAAGGCTCCAACTCCAGCGGTTAGCGCTCCTGAAAAAGCTGCTTCACTGGTAAAAAGGGCAGGATTAGACGCACCACCTGTGGCATAGCCCAATACATCATTTGAACCAAGGGAGTATAAAAAGAATGTTCCTCCACTGGCCATGGCCGCTGCAGCATCTCCAATTACTGTAGACGTTCCAGGATTGCTGGCAAATCGTGCATAGTAAGGATTGTAGAAAGGATTAGCAGCAGCTGGTCCGCCTGTTTGAGGCAGTTAAGCTGTCTGGATGGTCAAACCAGGTACGCTGAAGTTATTCAGTGAGGCCTTATCACCACCAAATGGTGCTAGGGACTCCACGTTGCCCGGCGTTTTAGGAGTTGGTGCAGGGCTACCGTTTACCAGTTTCAAATAAAGTCGGCCCAAGGTGCAACCTCCGGTCGGGTTAAAGCAACCATTAACAGCTGCTTCAGCAAGACTGGGTTGATTAAAAGAGCCTCCGCCAACTACCGCCATTTGAGTGGTAATTAAATTTGGATAGGAACTATTCTGACCGGCTACATACAATGCGCCGTTCATGAATCCAGCTCCCACCGAATTTCCTACAGCAATAACTTTAGTGAAATCAGCTTCACCGGGAGAAGGATTACCTATTTCCGGTAACTCGTACTTCTCACAGGCTGACACCAGTCCGATGACAGCCAGAAGAGATAGGATTTTGAATTTGTTCTTCATGACGTAATATGTTTTAGTTCATCAACTGGTCGAAAGTAAAGGAGACATAATAGATGGCTCCTAGAGTAGGACCACCATAGTTCAGGATGTAACGGTTGTTCAAGAGGTTAGAACCACCAATCTTAATGGTTGCCTTGATTGGTTTCAATCGGTAGGAAACCTGACCATCCAACATGGCTACAGATGGAACGTCGCCAGATCCGAAGGAAGACTCCCAACGGAAGGCCTGCTGCCAACGGTAAGCCAGGTTAAAGCCTAACTTCTCTGTTAAACGGCGATTTCCAAAAGTGATGTTGTACTTGTGCTCCGGAGTATTAAAGTCGTTGATGAAGGTACTTCCAACGCCATTTAATTTATTCCAGTTGTAGTTGGCACCCACAGAGTAACCCTTACCCATCAGGTAATTCAGTCCAATGGCCGCACCTTGTGAAGTAACTTCTTCAGTAAGGTTGGTTGCTATGGAGAAGGTGTTTTCCTGACCAGGTGTTGTAATTGGTGTAAGTAGCGTCTGGGCATTACGAACGTTCTGCTCTGTAATACCAGTTGCTGCCAAATCAAGGGCACCTGCTGCCTTACGTACAAAAATACCTGTGATAAAATCAGTGTAGGTATTCTGGTAGTAAGAGAGATCTATGAACAAGTCGCCAATCTGAGTATTGTAACCAACCTCAATGGACTTCACTTGCTCTGGTTTAACAGGTGCGATAGAAGTTACCGGTTGAAGAAGTTTCAAGGCATTAGGATCACCAAGAGCTAAACCCGTATTGGCTCTTCCGCCCAGAGCAGCAATGTACTGTGGATTGGAAATATTCTGCGTAAACTGAGTTACGTACTGATTTACAGAAGTCAGTGAATAAGCATTTTCAAAAACTTTGTATTTATCAGCGTAGTAAGGCAGACCACCAATCAATCGAGCGGAGACAACGTTCAGGTCGATATGCTGATTCTGGGTTGTCGGCAAACGGAAACCAGATTGATAGGATAAACGAATATTGCTCTTTTCTCCAGGGGAGATAACGGCGGCAATCCTAGGGTTTATCTGGGCATCAAAATTTTGGTTTTTATCATAGCGCAAAGAACCGATCAACTTGATCTTATCGTTTGCAAAGCGCTTCGTAGCCTGAGTATAGGCGCCGTATTCCTGAATAGTAATGTTGTTACCCGGAGTATCGGCGAAGATTGTTCCATTAGAATTCAGGTCATATAGGCGGTAGCTTCCTCCAGCGATCAAATCGATGAATTTGATTTGATTTTTGAAATTATACTGACCCTGTACGTGGTAAAGTGCGGTAGCGTCATCAAATAAGGATCCGGTAGGAATTACAGATTGACGGGCCGCAAGCTTCGCTTTCTCGAATTCAGCAGAACCAGGCGCAATTCTGTTAACATCGGCTTGCGCACGCGCAAAATTGTGAGCCAATTCCTGTTGAGAAGTGGTGGAAGTTCCAGGTGCAATTCCGTTTGCAGCAAGGAAGCCAAGGTAATTGGCAGCGTAGTTACCAAACCAGGCACTGTTGGCATTTGGGTCAAAAGATGCTGAAACAGGGTTCCAGGTATTGATAAGGACACCAGCCAAATCGGCGATATACGATTCACCGGAATCTTCTATCGTAGCGTAACCGCGAACAAAGAAATTATCTCCCTTCAACTCCAGTTTATGCTGTTGAATATTGAAGTTTCTCAATGAATAACGCTGGGCACCTGTGTACACAGAAGTACCGGAACCGTAGTTCAGGTTATAAAGCAATTCTGCCTTGTCTGTAATACGGTAGTGAAGACCAATGTTGGTCTTAAAGTTTTTAGCTCCGTAATCGACCAAATATTTTTCCTCATAAGCAGTTCTGGATACAACCATATTTGGTAGATCGGGTAAATAGGAACCAAGGCCAGCTGAATTGATGCTGTTCACGAATGAGGAACTAAGACCCACCAAAGCCAGGTTAACAGAAACTTCATCACCGTAGGCGTGAATTCTGTCTGCACCCGGGTTATTGAGGAAGCCTGTTGGCTTATTAGCAGCCAAACGATCCTGAAGGTTTGTACCATACCAATCTGTGGCCTGGCTATAAGAAAACGCCACTTTAAAGGCGAATCTATTTTTATATGCTTTTGCGTAGCGGAAGGCGCCTTCGTACATGGGTTGAGCCTTGCCTGGACCAATTTTAACGCCGTCAGCATCCAAGTCTGAATCGCCGATATGGTTTACGCTGGCCTTATAAAAGGCTGAGAAACCCTGGTATTCAAATGGACTTTTACTGTTTACCAATAGAACACCATTGAATGCGTTTGGACCATAAAGAGCTGAAGCCGAACCTGGAATCATCTCTACGCTCTCTACGTCCAATTCAGAGGGACCATTTAGGTTTCCAATTGGGAAGTTCAAAGCAGGCGCCTGGGTATCCATTCCATCTGTCAACTGAACAAAACGGGTATTTCCGGTGCTACCGAAACCACGGGCGTTAATGATCTGAAAGTTGATGGAGCTGGTAGTCATGTCTACTCCCTTTAAGTTGATTAGACCCTTGTAGTAGTTGTCTGCAGGGGTGGTCTGTACCATGATGCTGTTCATTTTTTCAATGGAAACAGGCGATTTCACGATGCTTTCATCGGACAGAGATGCACCGGTAACGGTTACCTCAAAAAGGCTGGTTGAGGCTTCGTCCAGCTTGATGTCCAGACCTGTAACATTTGCATCCTTGATCTCTATTTCAGCCGTTTTATGGGTGACATAGGAAACAGAAAGCGTGAAGGGTGGGGGAAAAGAAACCTTAAGGTTAAAATTGCCCTGTCCATCTGTGACCGTACCGATCACCTTTCCCTTGACGACTACGTTAACTCCGATCAGGGGATCACCGGAGGTGGCATCAGAGACTTTCCCTGAAATGCTTGTCTGTGCAAATGCCGCCGAAACGGTAACACAAACAAAAAGCAGGGGAATGATGCTTTTCAAGTAGTGATTAACCATAAAAATTGAGTTTAGTTGGTTTTAAGTAATTCTAAAACTACGAATTTTTTGATCGTAACCGAATTGACGTTTGGATATAAAAGATGTTTAAACACTTAAAAATTAAGTTAAAAACGGCCCTACCTAGAATTACCAAGGCGATAGGCCTCAAAAACCCCCTAATTGATTGGAAATAATCAGGATTTAGCTACGTATTGCACCAGACGGTCGCAAAGCGCGTTCATTTCTTCGGACATCTTTTCGTCGCCCGTAGCCTGCAAAACGCTTTGGGCAAGACCTCCAATACAGTCTATATAGAAACGTTTCATTTCATGGACAGGCATGTCCTTACTCCACAGGTCAATTCGAAGGGTATTCTTAACCTCATGATCCCAAATGGCTAAACTTATCGATTTGGTTTCAGGACTTTGGTCCTCCGGCTTGTCACTGGCATCCCAGGTGATTCGTTCGGGTACATTTTGATCGTCTAATTCTACCGTGAACTGAATGGTTGATTTTTTCATGATTCCTCAGTTTTAACTGTTAATGGCCTGGTCTAAGTATGCGAAGTGTATCGGATCGATCTATGTGGAGTTGTTTTTGGAGAGCTTCCAATGAGTCGAATTTAACATCACCCCGAATTCTGTCTATAAATTGAATGCCGACGGAGCGATCATAAATCTGTCGGTCAAAGTCAAATATATTGACCTCAATAACTTGTTGACCCGGTCCGATGGTTGGACGGCTACCAATGTAGAGCATGCCCTCTAGCCATTGGTGGTCAACCTGTATTTTAACCGCATAAATACCTTCTCCTGGAATAAGCTTAAACACACTGTCTGGATCTTCACTTTTTTCCAGGCTGATATTGGCTGTTGGAAAACCAATTTGTCGACCGATTTTTTGGCCGGGAACAACCTTGCCTTCAATGAAATAGGGTCTGCCTAACAATTGCGCTGCTTTTTTAACAGAGCCTTCTGTTAAAAATCGTCTTATGGCTGATGAACTGATGGCCGACTCATCAATATCTTGTCGTGGTATTTCTTCAACTTCAAAACCAAGATCAGGCCCAACTTTTTTTAACTGATCAAAATTTCCTTCGCGATTCTTGCCAAAATGATGATCGTAACCGATGACTAGTTTACGCGTTCCAAGTTTTCTCACAAGAATATTCCGAGTGAATTCATCTGAACTCATTTCGGAAAAAGATTTGGTGAACGGAATGCAAACCAGGTGATTGACGCCTAGCTGATCTAGTAATTCTGATTTCTCAGCGAAGGTATTGAGCAGTTTAATCGATGTGTCTTTTGGATTCAGCACCAAGCGTGGGTGAGGCCAATACGTTAGAACCACCGTTTCGCCATTATTCCGGGCTGCTATTTCTTGTAGCCGCTTCAGAATTTTTTGGTGTCCGAGATGTATACCATCAAATGTGCCGCTGGTTACCACTGCATAGGGCAGTGGTTCAAATAAGTCAATATCCTGGCAGATCTTCATGGGGCCGCAAATTTAAACACCAGGAATGGTCTGTGCATCTTCTACCTTAAATTCACCAATTCGTGTTCTCCGTAATGCAGAAAGGTAGGCCCCCTTTCCGGTAATTTCTCCAAAATCCCGAGCCAAGCTTCGGATGTAAGTGCCTTTACTGCAGACGATTCTGAAATCAATTTCGGGAAGAGCTACTCTGGTGAGTTCAAATACCCGCACTTCAATTTTTCTTGGTTCCAGTTTCTTTTCAACACCTTTTCGGGCGAATTTATAAGCTCTTTTTCCATCAATCTTAACGGCAGAATGTAAAGGAGGAATCTGATCCAGAATACCAGTGAGTTGTCTGGCAGCTGCGGCAAGGAGATCATGCGTGAGGCCATTAAGATCTATGGGCTCTGATGGCTCGGTTTCAAGGTCATGTGAAGGCGTAGTTTGTCCCAGGATCATAGTACCCGTATATTCCTTCTCAAGACCTTGATAGGAATCAATCTTCTTGGTCATTTTACCTGTACAAATAATCAATAGACCGGTTGCCAGTGGATCTAAAGTTCCAGCATGGCCAATTTTACGGATTCCAAGAACTCTTCGAAGCTTATTTACAACATCAAAAGATGTCCATTCGATGGGTTTATCGATCAGTAGCAATTGTCCTTCTTCCGGATGAGGTGTGTTCACAGCAGGGCCAGTTCAACGCCGGCGTAGTACAATCCAAGTATAATCAAGCCTGCAATGATCCTGTAGATTCCAAAAACACGAAGGCTATTTTTTTGCACAAAGGAGATAAAGCCTTTTATCGCAAGCCATGCAACGATAAAGGCGACAATATTTCCAAGGATCAATACAGGAACTTCATTTTCTGAAAATCCGTTTCCTTCCTGGAAGTGTGTAAGAATTTTGTAACCGGTGGCTGCACACATCGTTGGAACGGCTAATAAAAATGAGAACTCTGCGGCCTGGGCGCGTGTTAGTTTCTGACTTAGTCCGCCAATAATGGTTGCAGCCGAGCGCGATACACCAGGCAAGAGAATAGCCAAACATTGAAATAGTCCGATTATGAAAGCATTGATTGGACCAATTTTTTTTGATTCAGTGATTTCGACAAACCAACGGTCCACAAATACCAAAACAATGCCGCCCAGTAAAAGTCCATATCCTACTAAATCTACCCGCTCCAAAGTGCGGTCAATCCAATCATTGAGTAACCATCCAAATACGAGTGCAGGCAATACACCGATCACCAATAATTTATATACGCTGAAATCTTTTAGAAATCGATCGTAGTATAAGGCCACTACAGCAAGAATGGCGCCCAATTGAATGGCAATGGTAAACGTCTTCGTGAAGGGAGTGACTTCCATACCCAGCAAGGCAGAGACAATGATCATATGCCCTGTTGAGGAGACTGGTAAAAATTCAGTCAGGCCTTCAACGATGGCCAGGACGACTGCTTCGAAATAACTCACAAATAAATTTATTTGGACTTTTCAGGACGGCTGAGGATGGCGAAGATCTCGAAAATAAATCCCGCAACCGTAACAATTGGCCCCAATGTAAGTCCTAAAAATCCAAAACCATGTGGTTCACTATCGAGGGACATGATGATAAAACCACTAATGATGATGGCCAGGCCAATGATCATCAACTTATAGTTTTTTGGCCCAAATGGAAGTTTTTCGCGCATGGTTTGATCAGTAAAGTTCGTCCAGGGAAAGCGAGAGGTAATGTACCATCGCCCGCCAGGTGCTCCAGACAGACACAAAAATACCCACAGCAGTGAGTATTCCAAGGACAGCAAAAATTTCCAGGGGATTAACAATAAGTCTGAGTTCAGGAATGACCTCATTGGCATAAGTCACTAGGCCGACCAATAGGGTACTGGCAATTACGGATCCGGTCAGGCCATACCCGGTTGCACGCAATAAAAAAGGCTTGGTAATAAATCCCCGGGTGGCACCAACCAATTGCATACTGCGAATAAGAAATCGCTGAGAAAACAAAGCCAATCGTAAGGTATTTCGGATGAGCAAAATGACCACCAGAAAAAGTGTTAGTGAACTTCCTCCCAGGACCACACCAATGGCTGTTCGATTCTTATTGATAGACTCAATCAAGTTTGGATTATAATCTACAAAATGGACTCCCTTTATTTTTTCTAGTCTCTTTTTAATGGAGTTAAGTTGGGATGCCGATTGAAAGGACGGAGCAACTGCAAGTACGTAGGAATCAAAGAGAGGATTCTCACCCATGAACTTATAAAAATCCTCCCCGGTGTCGCGAATAAATTGTTTAGCGGCCTCCTCCTTTGAGATAAAGGTCACTGGATTATTAATTGTTTTATTCAGGAATTCCGTGGTCTGCAACTGATTCTTTAATGCTTTAACATCAGTAGTACTCAGTTCGCGTTTTAAGTAAACCTGAATCCGAATATTCTCCTGAACGACTTTTTCCAATTGCCGAGAGAAAGTCATCAAAATGCCGAAAAGGCCAGCAACAAAAAGGGCCATAGTAATGCTAAAAATCACACTGGCTGAAGGGTAACTTCCAAGTTTCTTTTTAGCTGATCTCTTTCTCATCCCGACAAAGATAAATGGTCGGCACTTATGGCTAAAAAAAATCCCGCCGAAGCGGGATTTTAAATTCAACCGAAGGGTTGATTATTTTACCAAAAGGGGGGCAATAACCAACGCAACAACTGACATAAGTTTGATCAGAATGTTCAGTGAAGGTCCGGAAGTGTCCTTGAACGGATCGCCCACAGTATCACCAACGACAGCTGCTTTGTGTGGGTCAGATTTTTTATAGAACATCTGTCCATTTATTTCAACACCTTCTTCAAAGCTTTTCTTTGCGTTGTCCCATGCTCCACCTGCATTTGATTGGAAGATCGCCAACAACACGCCAGACACTGTAACACCGGCCAACATACCACCCAGGGCTTCTTTTCCAAATCCAGGCAGGAAGGCAATCACTACAGGGACAATAACGGCCATTAATCCTGGAACAACCATTTCGCGGATAGCAGCCTGCGTAGAGATTTCCACACACTTACCGTACTCCGCTTTTCCATCGGCGTCGTGGAAAATCTTTTGTTCTTCAGCGCTCCACTCATTTACAGGTTTGTCGCCATTCTTGCGCATTAAATCCAATGCGGCTTTCAATGCCGGAATGGTTGTAAACTGGCGACGAACTTCCTCAATCATAGACATAGCTGCACGACCAACGGCACCCATGGCGAGAGCAGAGAATACAAACGGCAGCATACCTCCGATAAATAATCCGGCCATAACGTTGGCCTTGGATACATCGATTGAGCTGACCTTAGCGGTAGTCATGAATGCGCCAAAAAGAGCGAGAGCAGTTAAAGCTGCGGAGGCAATGGCAAAACCTTTACCAATGGCAGCAGTAGTATTACCTACAGCATCGAGCTTATCAGTGCGTGAACGTACTTCTTTTGGAAGCTCACTCATTTCTGCAACGCCACCCGCATTGTCTGAAATCGGTCCGTACGCGTCAACGGCTAATTGAATGCCAAGGTTGGAAAGCATACCAACGGCAGCGATGGCAATACCGTAAAGACCACCGAATTCGAATGCACCAATGATCGAGATGGCAATGATGATGATTGGCCACATGGTCGACATCATTCCAACTCCCAAGCCTGCAATGATGTTGGTTGCAGCTCCGGTTCCTGACTGACGAACAATAGAAAGTACAGGTTTTTTGCCCATACCGGTATAATATTCTGTGATCAATCCGATGAGTACCCCGCCGACAAGTCCAATGACGGTTGCCCAGAACACGCCTAATGCAGTCATCTGACGAACCATCGGATTTCCATCCGCATCTGTGTAGAGCGGATCGGTGAATGACCATGATGCAGGTAGCATCCAGGTGATGATAAAGTAGCTCGCCACAATCATAATGGCTGAAGAGATAAATTCACCCATATTGAGTGCTTTCTGAGGGTCACCACCTTCTTTAACCTTTACAAAGAAAGTTCCCAGGAATGACATGATGATTCCAACGCCGGCAAGAACCAGCGGAAGCAGTACAGCAGAAAGTCCGTTAAACTGATCTGAGAATCCTTCTACCATAAATGCTGCGCCAAGCACCATGGTGCCCACGATGGACCCTACATAAGATTCAAAAAGATCCGCGCCCATTCCGGCAACATCACAAACATTGTCGCCCACATTATCTGCAATTGTTGCAGGATTGAGCGGATGATCTTCCGGAATACCGGCTTCAACTTTTCCAACAAGGTCTGCACCAACATCCGCTGCTTTGGTATAAATACCGCCGCCAACACGCGCAAATAATGCGATGGAAGATGCACCAAAGGAAAAACCTGTTATGATGGTAATAACCTGATTTACATTTTCCTGAGATTCTGTTCCAAATATGCTGCCATAGATGATGAACAATAAGCTCAATCCCAGTACACCAATTCCAACTACTCCCATACCCATCACCGAACCTCCTGTAAAGGCAATCTCCAGCGCTTTACCTAGTGAAGTACGTGCGGCATTGGTTGTGCGCACATTGGCTTTGGTGGCAACCTTCATACCGATGAAGCCAGCAAGTGCAGAGCTAAAAGCTCCGAGTACGAAAGAAAGACCTACAAGGGGAGATGATGTTTCAGAGTCTGCCGTTACTGCGAGCAATACAGCCACGCAGGCCACAAAAATGATCAGGACTTTATACTCAGCTTTTAGGAAAGCCATGGCTCCTTCGGCAATATGACCGGCAATCTTTTTCATTTTGTCGGTGCCGGCATCCTGCTTTTCAATCCAGGCGCTTTTCCAGAAAACGTAGACCAGCCCCAATAATCCTAAGGCCGGCATTGCGTAAAGTACAGTTTGCATAACTATGGGTTTAGTGTATTTCTATTGAATTATGATCGAAAAAGTCCGGCAAAGATAGGATTTGGCCGAAAATTTAAAAATAACGCCGGTTTTAGTCCTTTTGAGCGAGCATCAGCCGAATGGCGGCCCAAAGCTCTTTTTTAGCCTCAGCGTCTCCAACAAGGGAGTCGGCCTCTTGGGTTAAGGTTACCCGTGAACTTCTGAAAGTTGAGGGCAGATGCGGTTTTAATTCCTGAAGCCGATGGCCGAAAAGCACCATAAGGGGAGGCAGAGTGGCCAGGCTTTGCAATTCAGACTCTGTCAGACAAATGAGGTCTGGAGCGGGTGAGCTTTTAAGGGCATTGGCCAGGTTTTGAAGCATGACCTTTCCTTCAGGATTGACCTTGGAAAGTGGATAGGGTAGAACCAGGGTTACTGCTTCTTTTACCTTGTAGATTTCCTCTTCGTAAATGGTTCGACTATCCACTCAATCTTCTTTGATGTCAAAAATTGATTTGAGTTCATTTGCTTCCTGGGGTCTCATTCTTCCACCCAGGATAAGGCGGAGCTGACGTCTTCTCAAGGCTCCATCATACAATGCGCGCTCCTCTTCTGTTTGTGGTTCGACCTCAGGAACATCTGTAGGCTTTCCGTCTGGTCCGACAGCTACAAATGTGAAGTAGGCACTATTGCTTTGAATCTTTTTGGCGGCAGGAATATCTTCAGCCTCCACATCAATTCTCACTTCCATGGATGAGTTGAAGGCCCGGGTAACCTTGGCTTTTAAGGTGACTACATTACCGAGTTGAATAGGATGTCGGAAAGAGATGTTATCAACGGAAGCTGTAACAACAATCCGGTTAGAGTGCTTTTGAGCGGCAATGGCGGAAACAATATCCATCCAGTGCATTAGTCTGCCGCCCATCAGATTATTGAGCGTATTGGTATCGTTTGGTAAAACCAACTCGGTCATACTCACTAATGAATCTGAAGGTCTTTTTATCTTTTTATGATCACTCATTGATTTTGTGGATTTCCTTCCCAGCCTTGTTTACCGAGTAAAGGTACAAAAGCAAAGTAGTCAAACTCCTCCTTAATCAATTCATTCTCTCTTCGTGTGATGCGAAGCATTTTTTGTTTTTTCAGATCTCCTACAGGAATCACAAGAATTCCATTTTCAGAAAGTTGGTCAGTAAGTTCCTTGGGAACTACTGGAGCGCCTGCGGTTACAATAATTCTATCGAAGGGTGCCTTTCCGGGGAGTCCTTTGGATCCATCACCATGAATAAAAAAGGGTGAGTAACCCATGGCTGGCAGAAGCTCCCGGGTGCGCTCGAATAATTTCTCTTTGTATTCAATGGTATAAACCTTGGCTTTTAGTTCCAATAATATGCAGGATTGGTATCCGGACCCGGTACCAATTTCCAATACCTTATGCCCAGGCCGAACCATTAGTTTTTCTGTTTGGAAGGCTACGGTAAAGGGTTGAGAGATGGTCTGACCTTCTCCTATTGGAAATGCCTTGTCCTCATAGGCATGACCAACCAGTGCCCCATCGAAAAATACGTGCCTGGGCACTTTTCCGATGGCTGACAAAACGGCCTCATCGATTATGCCTTTCTGACGTAGTTTTTCGACCAGTTTTAGTCTTAGCCCTTTATGTTTATATGAGTCCTCAAACATTGGAAAACATGCAAAAAAGGGCATTTTTAGCCTCTAAAAAAAGTTTTTTCCAAATCATGGGAAAAGTGGAACCGAACGACATACTTTAGGGTTTCAATACAACAGTGATTTGACTTTGCCATAGCGTTTCACTGGTGTAACCTGCCCTGGTACAGCTGGCGTGGTCCAACCACGGCCGCTGTGCGGGCGGGTCAAAACCCCCCAAAAAGATCATTTTAGCCCCTTTCAAAGCGTATCCACGCTGGGTTTACCACTATTCCAAAAATGAGGCAAGGGAAACCTAATTCCTTAGTTCAGACCACCCAACGACATGTTCTCTACGGCTGCCAGTTTGAGGATTTTTTCGTAATCCTCTGCGTTCAAATCGTTGAAGAAATAATAAACAGGATTCACCACTTTACCATTGATGTGCACTTCATAATGCAAGTGTGGTCCGGTGCTTAGGCCGGTGTTGCCGACGTATCCAATCAATTCACCGCGTTTAATGCGTTGACCTTTTCGTACCGCAAAGCCATGCATGTGGGCATATCTTGTCATGTACCCAAAGCCGTGATCGATATCGATCATTTTTCCATAGCCACTGAAACTGAATTCAACTTTTTGAACGACCCCATCGGCTGTTGCATAAATCGGCGTTCCAACCGGAGCACTGAAATCGATTCCGGGGTGCATACGTCTGACTTTGTAAACGGGATGAATCCGCATGCCGTATCCTGATGCGAGGTGAGAAATTTCATCGCTGCGCAATGGTCGAATAGCTGGGATGGCAGAAAATAATTTTTCTTTTTCTTTTGCGAGAGCCACAACTTCATCCTGACTTTTTGATTCGATGTATAATTTTCGACGGAGTTGATCGACGGAGAGCGTTATTTGTAAAACTTTATCCTTGTTGACAAATTTTTTATTTCGAATATCTGAGTAACGATCTGCGCCACCCATTCCAGCGTTTCGAACGGCGGGATCCAGAGGCTCTGAACCTAAAACACTTCGGTAAATGTTGTCGTCTCGATAGGCCATTTCTTCTGCGAGGCGACTAAGCTGATCAACTTTTTCGCTCAGAGAGTTGTAGTAATATTCCATCTCCTGCAATTCATTTTTAAGCAAGAGTTCTTTTGGTGATTCAAAATAGCTGCTATAAATGAACATTAGTCCCACAGCAAGGGCCAGACTCAAGGAAAGTACACCAAGTACATTGAAAAAAATATCCGTAGGGGTGGTTTTCACCCGTTCATACCGGCAGGTTTCTGTGTCGTAATAGTATTTTATTCTAGCCATCGTTTTTAGACGATCTTTGGCCTGTAGGCCTGAATTATTTTTTCATTGCACCGAAGGTAAGGACCCCCGATTAGATCGATGCAGTATGGAATGGCTGGAAAAACAGCTTCCAGGCATTCCCTAATCGATTTTGGTTTCCCTGGCAAATTAACAATTAAAGTTTTTCCTCTGGTTCCAGCGGTTTGGCGTGAAAGTATGGCTGTAGGCACATATTTCAGGCTAACCGACCGCATCAACTCTCCAAAACCGGGTAATATACGCTCACAAACAGAAATGGTTGCCTCCGGAGTTACGTCGCGAGGAGCTGGACCTGTGCCTCCGCAGGTAACGATTAAGCAGCAATCTTTTTCGTCAGCCATAGTGATCATGGCTTTTGCGATCTGTTCCTGTTCATCCGGAATTATAGCGTATTCCTTTTCCCACGGACTAATCAGGAATTCATTCAGGCAGTTTACGATTTCCTTTCCCGGGAGGTCTTCATAAATTCCCTGACTGGCACGGTCTGATACATTAATGATTCCGATTCGAATCATGTTGCTTAGGATTTTTTAAGTAGGTGAGGTGAACGACCTTTTTTAAACACTTGTCGTCCTTGAGCTTTACCTTTTCGCAGACGTGCCTGTTCTTCTGCCGGTAAATGGATCACGGTTGCGCATTCTGCGGAGCAACATCCGTGGAATTTATGTTTACATTCCTCGCATTGCAGAAACAGTAGATGACAAGCATCATTACTGCAGTTGGTATGCGTGTCGCAAGGTTTTCCACATTGGTGACAGTTGCTGATGATGTCATGCGAAATGCGCTCCCCAAGTCGCTCATCAAAAACAAAATTTTTTCCGATAAACTTATTTTCAATGCCTTGCTCGCGCACTTGTCTGGCATAATGAATTATTCCCCCCTCAAGCTGAAAGACATTTTTAAATCCTTTATGCTTCATCCAAGCACTAGCCTTTTCACATCGAATTCCACCGGTGCAATACAACAACAGGTTTTTGTCTTCTTTCCCTTTCATCAGGTCTTCGATTACCTGAAGCTCCTCCCGGAAGGTGTCGACATCGGGACAAACGGCATTTTGAAAATGGCCCACTTCACTTTCGTAATGATTTCGCATATCCACAATGATGCTTTCCGGATCCGAAGCCAATTGATTGAAAGAATCTGCGTCCAGATGCTGTCCCGGTTTCGTCACATCGAAAGTAGAATCATCAAGCCCATCGGCGACGAGCTTTTTACGATTGAGAATTTTTAGTTTGAAAAAAGATTTCCCGTTATCATCCACGGCAATATTCAAACGAATACCTTTTAAAAAATCTATGGAATCCAGTTGAGCGCGGAAATCATCAAAGTGCTCTTTAGGAACACTAATTTGTGCGTTGATTCCCTCCTTGGCTACATAGGTCCGGCCCAGCACTCCAAGATTGCTCCAAGCGATAAAGAGTTGGTCCCTAAAGGCCTGAGGGTCCTCTAGATGGTGGTACTTGTAAAAGGAAAGCGTTAGCCGTTCGCGGCTGTCCGCCTGCAATTGCTCCCGGAGCAACCGCTTGTCGATTGTATTATGCAGTTTCATTGGTGATTAATAGCAGGTTAACCACGGTATAAGGCCCAAAGATAACCTTTCTTACTCTTCTTTTAACCTGCTGGCCAAACCACCCTTGTTACTGATCTGATTTTTGCCTTGATTAAACGATTAAAATTTCTTCCTCATGAAAAAATCTTTCTGGAGCATGTTGCTGTTTGCAGTTACACTTCAAGCCGTGTGGTCACAGGCAGACACATTATTTACGCTATCGGCAATTAAATCTGCACCTTTTCCAAATGAATTGGTAGCCTCACCTTCAGGTGCTCGTATAGCCTGGGTGTTTAATGAAAACGGAAGAAGAAATATTTGGGTTTCTGAAGCTCCGGGCTGGCAAGCCAAAAAAATTACTTCCTACGACTCCGATGATGGTCAGGAAATTACATCGCTTTCATTTACACCGGATGGCAGTAGATTGATATTTGTTCGCGGTGGTGACCATGGTTCTAATTGGGACGACCATGTTACTGTGAATACGCAGTCGCTACCGGTGCCCCCAAAAGTTCAAATCATCAGTGTTCCTTTTTCAGGAGGTGATCCAAAAGTTTTAGGAGATGGTGAAGAGCCCGTTATTTCTTCTAAGGGCATAGTCGCCTTTCACAAAAGTGGACAGATATGGACTGTTCCTGCAGATGGCAGTTCACCCGCATCCATTTTGTTTACAGCTCGTGGTACCAACTCAGATCCGGTTTGGTCACCAGATGGATCTAAGCTGGCTTTTCAAAGTAGTCGTCAGGACCATGCTTTTATTGGTGTGTACTCAAGCGCATCAAACCCTATTCTTTGGTTGGATCCATCTTACAAACGTGATGCCTCACCACGTTGGTCACCAGACGGAAAGCGTATTACCTTCATTCGACTGCCGGGTGCCGGCGGAGCCCCCGATTCAATCTTAAGACGTAAACACAATCCGTGGTCGATTGCTGTAGCAGACGTTGCAACCGGAAAAGCCAATGTTATCTGGAAAGCTCCGGAAACGCTCAGGGGTTCTCTTCCAACTACTCACGGAGGCACCAACCTTCATTGGGGTAATGGTAAAATTATTTTTCTGGCCTACACCGATGGATGGCCGCACCTTTACTCCATTTCTCCTGACGGCGGGCAGCCTGTATTAACAACATCAGGAAAATTTATGGCCGAATACATTCGTATGACTCCGGATGGTAAGACCATGCTGTTTGCCGGTAATGCCGGAAATGATCCACTCGATATTGATCGTCGACATGTGGTAGCTGCTCCAATCGATGGATCGGGGATAAAAATTCTAACACCCGGATCAGGTTTGGAGTGGACGCCAGCTATGACTGGTGATGGAAAATGGATTGCTTTTATAAGCGCCTCCGCTCAGCGGCCGCCCTTGCCTGCCGTTATGCCGGCCGATGGAGGTAAAACAGTGCTCATTGGCGAAACCTTAGTACCTAAGGATTTTCCAAAAACGTTGGTTACACCCCGTCAGGTTACTTTCCCATCGCTTGATGGGTTTCAGGTTCATGCGCAGTTATTTGAGTATCCGGGAGGACCTTCAAAAAAACCTGCCATTGTTTACATTCATGGTGGACCGCCTCGTCAGATGTTGTTAGGCTGGCATTACTCTGATTAT
>Ga0315901_10003399_pt1 | contig 20700 bp, 36 predicted proteins | sample LakEriMetagenome_10_FD_203761 | JGI IMG/M metagenome (GOLD analysis project Ga0315901, IMG submission 203761) | Freshwater fungal communities from buoy surface, Lake Erie, Ohio, United States - Buoy 2 MA116 | ecosystem: Environmental > Aquatic > Freshwater > Lake | place: USA: Lake Erie, Ohio... | reverse complement strand
GGGGACTGCACGTCGTTGATATTTTGCCAGTTTGGGTTCTGGCTGTCGTCAATTACCGCCCAGACCAGCGCCCCTCCGATGCTGATGGTGAGCTGCACGCCGGTTGGGTAGACGTTGGCTATTTTGATGACGCCAAATGTGCTCAGTGCGCTCACAGCTTCCGCGATGGAGCCATTGAAGATGACCTGCGACACCTGAGTTGCCGTGCCCGCCGCGCTCTCTGCAATTGCCACTGAAATCAGCAAGCCCCGATTCATGGAGTCCGAACCTGTGGCTGTTTCCGACAGCGCGGCCAAGAACGTACCGATGGCTGTTTGAGCGGCTGTGGCGCTGGTGCTTTCTGCTTGCGATGCCAAGAACGTACCGATGGCCGTTTGAGCGTCTGTGGCCGTGCCCTGCTCCAGCATACTGGCCACCATGTTGGCGATGACCGACTGAACGCTGGATGCAGAGGATGTTTCAGCCTGCGTAGCCACCATTGTGGCGATGACCGATTGGGTATTTTGGCCCGTAGCAGTCTCGCTCATGATGCCGCCGCGAATGACGCTTGGGGCCTCAAAGGAAGCCACCGCTGCAGCGGCTTCTGGTTGCGTGGCGGCGAACGTATTCCCGCCTAAAGAGGCGAAGGGTGCTTGGGCAAAAGTGACATCACCAAACACCACTTGCCCCTATCAGGCTGCGTCCACGAAAGTTACTCCGTGCACGATATTGAGGATTGACTTTTTGCTCACGCCAAGCTGAGTTGCAAGCGCCTGCATCGACAAAGTTGGGTATGTTTTTTTGACGTACACGGCTTGCTCCAGTGTGAGTTTTGAATTTGGCCTGCTTGGAATTGGCATCGTAACCGCCTTTTCCTCATCCATGCCTTTATTTATCCGGTACAAAATTGCAGCAGGTGAACACTTGAGCGAATTGGCCCACTCTCGAAGTGTTTTTGTTTCCCCGTTGGCGGTGATGAACCGGTTGTTTCGTTTGTTTCTTGCCTGCTCTGCTCTGGTTGCCCACCGGCAATTCTCAGGGCTATACGGCCCGGAGTTGTCTTTGCGATCAAGCGTTGCACCCTCGGGGCATTCACCCATATCCTTCAAAAAGCTTTGGAAGCCATCTGCGCCATGCCAGCGGCTATCAACAACAATACCCCGGCCACCGTAGTCGGGGTAGCATTTCTGCTTTTTGTTGTAGCACCGGTTGTGCATGGTCCGCCAAACTCCAAGAAGCCGTTTAAAACTTGTCATGATCACTCCAAACATTGAAGTTTAGAGTGTATCCATCTAGTTATGCCGCGTCAAGGGAAAAAGAGTAACTGACGTTCAGGGTGTCGCCGTTGTCCACGGTCTTGTCGCCGCCAGTGAAGTCACCAGCAGAGAACAAGATACCGGAAGTGCCGCTGCTCACGCTGGCCAAGAACGCGCCAGCCACCACAGTGCTGTTCACCAGCATGGCAAACGAGGATGGACTGCCGGAGTTTGTGATCACCGATGGATCAGCCGTTGTGGCCGTGCCAAACGTGACAGCCTTGCGGTTGCCAGTGTAAGCAGTGCCGGGCACCAACTCAGTCCAGCCAGCGTGCGAGGCCAGTGTGTCGGCAGCGGCGAATGTTGTGCCGGAGCCGGGGCCTTCGACCAGACCCAAGTACCAAGCGGCGGTGTAACCCGAAGCGGCAAAGTACTTGCTGTTCATGTCCTGCAGACCCTGATTGACCACGAGGTTGTGGAACGAGTCGGACCATTTTTCCTTGCCGTCTGCGCCCACGCAAGTGACGGTGAAGACACCGCCCGCGCCAACGCGCTCACCGCCAGCGCGGTTTGTGGTCATGCCTGCGGTAACGCTGTCGGCTGCTTTGCTGTGTTCCATGATGGCTCCTTAAGAGATTCGCACGATTGCGCTGTTGGCATCGGCTGTTGGGAAGATGATTTGGAAAGTGTCGTTGTTGACGGTCTTGTCGGAGCCAAAGTCCAGCACCGCCACAGACTTGTTGCCTTCGCTGCTGTTGTAGATCAAAGCCGCACGGGCCGTGAACGTAGCGCCAGTCCAAGAAGTGTTGGCAAAGCTGAAGTATGCCGTGGGCACGTTGCTGCTGTTGTTTGCCGCCACAGGCGTGGTCGTGATGGTCAGCGTGTTGCCACCGGCCGAATAGCCCGCGCCAGTCACCTCGTTGGAGGTGCTGTACACGGTTGTCGCATAGCCAAGGTCCGCAGCGGCGGTATACAAAGCGATCTTGAACGTGTCCGGCGAGGTGGGGCCAAAGTTGTGGACACCCTGCGGCAGCTCGACTTTGAACGAAGTGGTTGCGGTTTGTACGATTGACATATCAGTTTACCCCTCTGTTTTGAGGTAGCGGTGGCGAACGGTACTGGCCGCTTCTGTAGCTGTCGGAACGCTCCAGTCCATCGCCCAGACGTTTGGCCAATGCTACGGCTTCTTTGAACTTCATGTCGTAGCCCTGCATGATGTCAACTTCACCCTTCATGTAGGTGTACGCCTCGACCAGCGAACCGTAAAGCAGCACGCTGTCAAAGTTGTCACCCAACCAAGAAGTCCCGGCCGTCACAATCGACGGTGGATAAAAGAAGTAATGTAGCTCGGCCACGTAGGTGGCGTCTGGCGTTGGGCCCAAGATGAAGGTCAGTTCATTGATGTCGTTGGACTGCGGGCCAAACAGAGCGTAGTATTTGGGAAACGCCGTGTCGTTGGGGTTCGGGTACGCCTGCCGGATGAAGTTCACATCCTTGTTGAGCAGGTACTCGTAGTTACCCGAAGCATCCACCACTGCCAGCGAGTGCACCGACAAAAAGTCCGAAGGACATGCCAGATACTTGTTGTTGCTGGTGGTAGAGCCCGTCACATTCTTGCGCAACGATGGGAACTGCACCATGTTGAAAATGCGCTGCTCAGCCTGCTCCACAAACACAGGAATCTCCGCCTCAAACGAAGCGTCCTGATTTTCTGTGTAGGCGATGATCGCCGCTTTCAACTCGGTGTAGTTCATTCAGACCTCACGCCATTGGGCCACGAGCCATCACGCCCTTGGTGGCTGCACCAGTGCCACGGATTTTGATGCCGCTGGTTTTGGTAGGTGGGTAGTCTTGGCTGCGCACGTTGGCCACGGACACGTTGGTGTCTCGCATGGTCTTCTTGGCAGGCTCGACGCCGACCACTGGGGTAACGACAGTTCGAGGTTGTGGGCCAGCAACACGAGTTGCTGTGGTTTTTTCCCCCGACGGAACGGGGCGTCCAGCTTTAGTTGCCATATCAGGCTCCCTTCTTACCGGGGCTGCGTTGGTTCATGACCTTGGCCATGTTGCGGCCGTACTGCAGCATATCGCTGTTGGTCTTGCCACCAGCTTTCAGCTTGGTCGGTGTTTTGCCGGGATGCATGTGGGCTTCATGCTTGCGCACGGCCGACTTCACCATCTTCTTGTCTTGCGCGAGGTCTTTTTTGTCCATGTCAGACTCCTATTTGAACTGTAACTGTACCAACTTCCACGGTCAAAGCCAAGTTATTTGGCGTCAACGCATTGTCAAAACCCCGGGAACCGCCAACAGGGTTCCAGCCCCACTGAATGTCCCGCGAACCCCCGGTGTTGAAACCGTCTGTATTGGTGCCCGCCGTCACATACGTGGTGTCCCTGCGAGGGTTGCGCACCGCCTGTGGGTCATCCACCGGATACATGCCCAGCAGAAGCTGCGGCTGATCTGGGTCCCAGCAAGAATCGCACACCAGCAGGTTGTACGTCTTGGTCTTGATCACCTCTTTGCGCAGCGCGGTCAGCTTGAACTGAAACCCACAACGATCGCACATGGCGATCGAGTTCTTGCCTGACGCATAGCGATTACCCATTACGTGCCGCTCCCAATGAACATCTGCCGTGGCACGAACCGCACAGCGGCCTTCTCACGGTCTTCGTCTTGGGCAAGCTGCCACGCCTCATCGTACTGAGCTTTCAGCACTTGCATGCGATCCGCTGCGTTGGGCAGCTTCATTGCCAGATAGTACGCCAAGCCTGCCACCATGCAGGGGATGAACCGGAAAGGCACGTCCGCCACGTTGACACCGCCACCGATGTCTTGTGTGCGGCGCAGACGCCAGTACACCAGCGTGTACGGCTGGGTGTTGTCCGGGGTTGGCCAAACGGTCACTGCAGGCAGTTGCTCCCAGTAGACCGCATCACCGTTGCTGTGGGCTGCGGCCGTTGTGTTGGCTTGGCCTCGGGCGCAGTTGTTGAGCGTGTTGCCGGAGATGTACCCGTAGGCGATGATCTCGGTGCCGATCTTGACGAACCCGGCGGCGGGCAGGCCCACAACGGAGTCAAGCGTGATGGTTGTCGCGGTGGACGTGATCGCGCCGCTAAGCTGAAGCCCTGTGGGACTTGTCTGGGCATTCAGGCGCTGCACCCAAATCTGGATGGGGCGGGCTTGCTGCAGCTTGTTGGGGATCGTGGCGTAGGTCGAGACGCTGATGCGCGTGATCGTCAGATCGGCTTGGGTGGCCACGTTGTTGGCCCCGGTGCGGATCACGTGCTCGATCAAATCCACCGTGTCGCTTGGCAGCGCGTAGGTGTTCTGGCCCGCCGTCAGCGCGATCGTGCCTTGCTCGAACGTCCACATGTTCAGGCCCCGGTTGGCCCAGTCTGCAAACATCAGGTTCAGAGAGCGGCGTGCTGTCTTCAGGTCATAACCCGTGCGCAGCTCCGCCCCGCATCGCTCGAAGGCTTCTTCGACGATTTCTGTCAAATCCAGATTGAACGCTGAAACGCCGGAAGTAGTAGCCATTATCTGAACCCTGCTGTTTTCTTGGCGATGCGTTTAGGCTGCGCCACGAACTGTTTACCTGCGGCTTTGCCAGCACGCTTGGCCTTGGTGGTGGCAGCGTACTCAGCCGGTGACAGCGATTTTATGGCAGCTTCGGGCAAATATCGCTCCCCCGTCTTGGAAGACGGTTTGCCGGACTTGGTGCGCCATTTCTGGTCACCCCAATCCTTGAGCGATTTTTGCGGGGCTTTCATCTCATTGTGCCTTTGGTTTTGCCTTTGACGCAGCAACCATCAGCACGGGAGGAGGCCGAAACCTTGCCGCCCGATTTGAACGTCTTGCGGTACTCAACCCCAAACTTCTGGGGTTTTACAAAGGTATCCCTGCCGTCGGGCTTCCCTGCCATCAGGTCCGCGTACGCGCTAATTTCTGAGTCTTTATCCAGTTTTTTGGATGCGGAAAAACGAGCGCCCGCCCCCTTAAACTGTTTGTCCAGTACCAGAAACTGGGGGTTAACCTTAAAACCTACATCTGATTCGTCAGTCACGATAGCCACCTCCGGCTGCTTTGTACTTCTTGGCCACGAGCTGCGCTTTGCGGGCTGACCACTGGCCAGCTCCTGTGCCTTGGGTTGCTGCGGACTTCACCTCGGACACAATCCGCTTGCGCAGACTGGGCTTGGTGTAGTTGCCCGCAGCATTGACTTTGCCGCCTTCAGCGTACTGCGTGAAGTCGGTGTCATCCCGGCGTGCTTTTTTCACGCCTTTGGGCATCTTGGAGGGGGCGATGTCCCCCATTCCGCGACTGGCCATCATGGCTTACACCATCTTCCCGCGAGTGTGGCCTTTGGTGACGCAACCGTCTGCACGTGTCACGCCGCCTTTTTTCATCTTCCGGCCTTGCGCTGCCGCTTCGATTGCCTTGCGGCGCTCTTCTTCGGCGGCATCGCGTTGGCCGCTACGGGCAATGGCAGACGGCAACGCCCCACCAAAACCTTTGGCCATGAGCTTACCAGTCATGCCTTGACCGGTCATCATCCCCGCAAGGGGGGAAATGTCACCGAGTTTCATGGCAGCTCCTTAGCAGGCTTTGCCGCCGCGCTTCATGCCCAGAGGCTTGGCTGCACCCATCTTGATCATGGTGCCCTTGGTTTTACCCTTGGTGGCCACGCCGTCTTTGCTGGGGGCAGCAGTTTTGACCGCGCCCATTTTGGAAGCGCCTTTAGTCACGGTTTTCATGTTTTCTTTCATATCGCCACCTTTTGAAAATTTGCGGCCCTTGTCCGCGTTGGAAAAATCTTTGCCCACGGACTGTGGGACGCCTGCTTTCTTGGCAAATGCGGGGTTGTTCGCCACCGCTGCCATGAAATTGTGTTGTTTCTTACTAACTGAGGGCACTTCGCTGCTCCTTCATAAACTCGTCCAGCTTGGCATCCAGCCGGTCAAGGCGTTGGATAACGCGGTTCATGTCGTTGTGCATGTCCATCTTGGCCACAAACTTCTCGGCGTTTTCTTCCCGAGTCTTGCTGAGCAAAATGGACAAGCGCTTCACCTCGTCATGGGAGATTTTCACCCAAAACAGGAGTAGCGCCGAAGCAAACGACAGGACGGTGTTCCAGACTGGCAAATCCATGACTCAGCACTTCCAAGCCCGCAGGCTTTTGTTGATCCGGCTGTCCGGGTCTTTGGCCGTCTTCTCGCTGGTCAGCTTCTTCTTCATGCCTTCCATACGGGCGCAAAAAGAGTCGCGGCGTTTGCCGCCCTCTGGCTGGGGTGCTTTCAACCCGGGCTTGCCCGGGTTGGCCTTGTTGTAAGACGCACGCCCTTTCGCGTTCAGACCGCCCTTCTCGGACTTGCCTTCCTTGCGTTGCCATGCGGGACTCTTAGGCATAAAACGCCGTCACTTTCGTGTTGGAAAGCGTGGCGTAAATATCTGTTGCAAACAGCACGCCTTCGGCTGGGATCAGAATGTTGAACGTCTCACCGCCTGCGGCCGTGTTCAGCGTAAAGAGCGTTGTGCCACTGGCTCCGCCGTCTTTCATGGTGACACTGCCTGCAGACGCGCCGGGCTCGATCACCAAGCTACGCAAGCGGGCGCGAAACGTCGTCACCGCACCGGACGCGGCTAACGAGGTGGCTTTGACATCGGTTTGCATCGTCATAATTAATCTCCTTCAAAACAGGGGCCGAAGCCCCGGGGATCAATTAAGCGGGTGTGACGGATGTGGTGCCGTCCGAAGCTTTCCAAGGCGAGTTTGCAGCGGTGCCGGTGGCGGTGTACTGCAGGCCAGTGGCGAGGTCCACAACAGTCTTACCAATCACTTTGCCAGTCGTGTTGATGGCGTTGCCAATTGCGCCAATAGCGGCGGCAGTGGATGTGGGGAGTACCAGAGTGGTGGCAGTGACGCTGCCGATGACGCCGCCGGTGATGGTGCCTGTGATGTTACCAACGAAGCCGTTTTGCGATACGACTGGGCCGGAGAAGGTAGTATTTGCCATGATGTATTCCTCATGCGGTTAAGGCGTATCTGTCTGCATGACGTCGGCCCGGAGCCGTCAGATACACCGGAAAGTCCGGGGGTGGTTCGTTTATATCACTGCGGTTCGGTGTGGTCAACGAGTTTGTTGGACTTTTTCAAGTTCTCTCCCTGCGTGATGACGCGCAGGTTCCACGGCACGTGAAGGCCGCACACGAACTCCCCGCGCAGCGGGACGATATGGTCAACGACATACTGCTCGCCAGTCGTCTGCGTCATGGTGATGGCAATTTGATAGAGCTGCCGAATCTCTGACTTTTGCCTTCTGGAAAGCCACTTTGGGGTGGCATCCCTGTGCTTACGGCGGCGGACTTTGTTGTCTGCCAACACCTGCACTTTGTTGTTTGCTTTCCAGTTGTTACGGTACTCCCGCAGTATTGCAGCGGGGCGTGTTGCGGCTGCTTGAATGACCTGCTCACGATTTTCTTGGTACCACGCGTGCTTGCGGTCCTTGACCTCTTCGTTGCGGTTGTACGCCCTGAAGTAATCGGCGCGTGTGTCTGCTGCCGCTTGCCATTCCACCTTCAGACATTCGACGCACGCACCTTTCGTTTTGCGTGGTGCGATGTGCCCATGCTTACAGGGCTCGCCTGTGAAGTAGTGCGTTGCGCCTGCAGCTTTGGCCTCGGCCCGGGTTTTGGGTAGGTTGGTTGTGTCCATATTGGCTCCTGTGACTTAGTAACAGGTAATGTAACACATAACCGCCACCCACCACAAGGGCAAAAAGAAAGGGCCCCGAAGGGCCCTTTTAGAGTACTTTACGTACTAGTATCAGGCAGAGCCCGAAGAGCCCCAGATACCCAATGGGTCAGACCAGCCGAAGCTATAACGCTCGCGGGCCTTGTAACGGACGTTGCCGGTATCGAAATCACCGTCCATCGAAGTGGACAGGGCGGTACGCTCGAAGTGCTTCAGGCCGTTTGGAACGTCGGTCAACAGGAACCAAGCGTTGTTGTCGGTCAAGAAGTGGTTCACAGTGTAGCCACCGGGGATAGCGCCCATCTGCTTGATCGCGTTGATGTCGTTATCAGCAGTCGAGACACGCAGCTCGGTGTCAAGCAGACGCTTGGCAACGAACATCAGTGCTGGAGGGATCACCATCTTGGTGGGCTTGGCGGCGATCAACAGACCGCGTTCATCAGTCCAAGCTGCGATCTGGATCACAGCGTTTTCCAACGAAGTTTCGTTCAAGTCCACACCCACGGTTGGGCTGTTGTAGTTCACAGAACCGTTGACCAGAGGGTGACCAACGCGGGCGCTCGAAGAGTTCACACCGAACAACGACACACCGTCACCGCCAGCGTAAGAACCGTTGAAGCCGTTGTTCACGACTGCGGCAGCTTTCACTTGCTTGGTGTAGGACATGGCACGGGCCAAAGACTTGGTGTAGCGAGCAGACAGGCTGTCGTACAAGTTGTCTTCAACAGCTTCTTCCGTGATGGAGAAGCCCAGTGCGATGGTTTCGTGGTTGTAGCGAGCAGTGAAGGCTTCCTGCGCGTTGTCATAAGCGATGGCGGAGCCTTCGTTCTTGACAGGAGCAGCGCCAAAACCGGCCAGCTTGGTTTCTTCTTCGAACGAACGCTCAGATTTCTCTGTTTCGTACAGTTCTTTGTGCTCTTCGCCGTAACGGGCGTATTCCATACCGAACAAGGCGTTCAGACCGGGGAGCAGCTCTTTGAGCAGTTGTGCGCGTGAAATTGCCATGATTCAGACTCCTTATCAGGCGACGCCGGTGGCGTTGGTGTACGAATGCTGGCCGATGTTGAACTTCACCAACACGTCAGTGTAGGCGTCGCCCACAGTAGAAGTGATGTTGTTTGCAAAACCAACGATACGGAAAGCGGCGGTGCCAGCTTGGGCAGTTGCGCTCACGGCCGAGTTCGAGTTGCCCGACTGGGTAGAACCAGTAGAAGAACTCTGTGCAGCAGCGAAGAACACGTTTTGGCCCAGCTTAGTCTGGCCGACAGAACCGTCAGCTTGGACTTGGAACACAGCACGGTCGTCATCCACAACGTACGCCACGCCGTTCAAAGCGCCCGAGGGGTAGTACTGCGAGAACACAGTCTGACCTTGGGTGTTGGTGTACGAGCAGCCCACGAAGACACCAATGGTGCCAGCAGGGAACGCATCACCAGTACCACCGGTTTCGGTGACGATGTTGATGTAGCCGTCTGTGTGAATCTTCACGACTTGGCCGTTGAAGATGTTGCTGGCATAGCCAGCGGGGGTGATCAAAAGCTGACGTGTCTCACCTGCGTAGGGGAGACCGTCAACACGGTTTACGGCCCGCAGGCCGTATGGTGCAGCGGTAGATGCCATTTAAGGACTCCTTGTTACTTTGAACCAGAACCAAAACCAGCACCGCGACTGGAAGAAGACTTTCGGTCTGCAAACAGTGGCATGCGCGGGTCGTTGTTTCGCATGAAGTGGTTATCAACGGATTCCATCTGAGTTTGCGCTTGGTTGTTGTAGTAATCGTCCCGGGACTGCGCCTGCTCTTTGGACATCTTGCAAAGCATGAGTCCGCCGATTTCGACGTTGCCGGTCTTCTCACTACCCAACAGCATGAGCTCTGGATGGTCGGCTGCTTTCACTGGCACCCAGCCTTCACGCATCTTTTTGGACACGTTTGTCGGGTCGGCTTGACCGAGGATGTGCGTAGCAACCCAGCGGTAAACCATCCCGGGCTCGGGAGTCGGATCAGGCAGCGCACTCGGCGGTACGTATACAGCACGAGCAGTTTTCTCGCGTGACTTCAGGTCACGATTTGTCCGGTCTTGTGTCAATTCAGCCATTGTCATTTCTCCAATTTAGCAACTTCAGCAGCGTATTGCTGCGGGGTCAATCCATACTTCTGCGCCAACGCAAGCTGCGTGTTCGTCAGTTGCACTTTCCGAACTCCTGACGAACGAGTCGCCGGAGCTACAACCGTGGAGCGCCTCTTGGAGCTATCACCGGACTTTGGCCTATCGTCACCGAAAACATCGGGGAACGTCGACTTCATGCGAGAGTCAATCCTCTCGAAGTATTCTTCAGTTCGCGGGTCAATGCCCGAATTGACTAGTTTCTGGTGCAGCCCTAGTGCAAAGCTGGTAAGTTCCTCGAAACCATTCGCGCCGAACCACTGGTTTTTTGCCTGCCAGCGCAGGGTCTTTTCGTCGACTGCGGGTGCTGTTTCGCGGTTTTGTGGGATTTGTACAGTATCTTCGTCCAGTTGTAAAGGGGTTGGACGAAAGTTTTTTGCGGCCTCTGCCTTCATTTTGGCATCCATCAACGCTTCTTGAGCGGCGATGATTGCCTCGGTGTCAAAGGACTCGTTGGCTTCTTTCAAAGCTCGTTTGGCCTTGTCCACTTCGTTTTCAGCGATGTGTTTCATGGACGCGGCGTAGTGCTCAGAGCCGTTGTTCACGTACTGTTTGAGCTTGTTGTTCTCCGCCACCATGTGCTGTGCAAGACGCTCCAGCTCTTGTTTCTCACGCAACAACGCTTCCTTGGCCCGGCGCTCGTCGTGACGGGCATGGGTCAAGTCCTTGATGCGCTTCTTGACGTTGTCAGAGTAGCTTTCGATTTCTTCGTCCGTGGGGTCCGCCACTTCACGGTCCAGCGGCTTGCGGCCACGGTCGCGCTCAGGGGTGTCGTCTACGACTTCAATCTCGATTTCCGTGTCACCGGCATCGAGGTCAACCGTCTGGCCTTGGGATTCGTCCTGTTCGTCAGGGAACTTAAATGCTTCTGCCATTTCTACTCCTTCAAGCGCGGGTCAGTCCGCGAGGGTCTTGCACAACAGCGTCCACCTGATCGTCATTGATGAGGCGAAACTCTTTTCCAAAAATCTTGAACCGGGTGCCTGTGTAGGTCCGAACAAGGATGAAGTCGCCTTCTTTGCACCACGCGCCGTTGGGGAACTTCGCTTGGTCTTTGTAGGCGTCTGCGCCGACACGCAAAACAAAAAGAACCGTTGTGGCATGTTCTTCCTGACGCATGGTGGCGGTGTCTCTGACCAGATCAAGGGACGTGCCCGCGATCTTCTCATCGACTTCTGGCACAACACACAGAATCTTCCAACCTGTTGGGGTCGGGAGCGCACTGGCTTTTGTGTCGTTGTCTGCATCTTCGTCGGGCTTGTCGACCGGCTGGATGTGGCTGGGCAAGGAAATGCCCGGGGGCAGAATGATTTCACTCATCTGATTGCTCTACTTTCTTCGCAAGGTCTAGGAGATGACGCTCTGCGGTCGCAAGACCTTGAATGATTCCGCAGAGTTTTTGGTATTCGTCAAAGTTGCGGCATGCCCCACCCGCCAAGTCGTCGGCGTAGTTGTTCATGTCGGTGCGTATTTGGTCGCGCAATACGCGTGCGAAGTCTTGTATCATTTCTGCTTACTTTCCTTTTCGTGAGTTGGCCAATATCTGCGCCGCTTGCAACGCAGCCTGTGCTTTGTTCTTTGCGATGTCAGCGCCCATGCGCACACCTTCGCGTTCTTGTTCGCCTTGCAGGCGCTTTTCTGCCTGTTGCGCTTGCTGGCCAGCCTTGAAGCCTTCCAACTCCAGCTTGCCATCCAGCTCCTGCTTCTTCAGCTCCAGCTCGTCGGCTTTGGCTGCGGCATCCACTTGCAGCTTGCGCTCTTTCAGCGCCAGCTCGCCTTGCTTGATCTGCAGCTCTTGCATCTGCATCTGAACAACCGGGTCTTGGGCTTGCTGCTGTGCTTGTTGCTGAGCGGCTTGGGCTTGGTTTTGCTGCGACACTTGCACAGCGGCTTGGGCCATCATGGCCGACAGCGCCACTTCCACTTCTGGCGGCAACTTCTCGTCTTCGGGCGGCAAGGGCATGCCCAACTGTTGCTCAATCTGCTGGCGGTACGCAAAGCCTACGTGCTCCGCAATGTGCGCCATCATGGCTGCTTGGATCATCGGAGCCTTGGGGTTTTGGCCAATCAGCGCCATGATGGTCGGGTCTTGCATCGGTGCGGTGTGCACAGCAATGTGGGCTTTGTGATCTTGGTACAAAAAGGCTTTGACCGGCTTGCCTTTGAGCACCGCCTGATTCTCAGACACGGGGTCCTTGGGCTTCATGTCGTCTTCGATTGGCACGAGCTTCTCGGCGTTCTTGATGCCCAGCACGTCCAGCATGCCCCGGTGCAGGGCAGGCAGGTCGTAAATGTCCGGTGCCATCTGGGCCATCTGGATCACAGCTTGATACTGCACAACACGCTGGCTGAGCGTGGCGGCGTTCGGGTCGCTGACAGGCAGGATGTCCACATGCTGGTAGTCCGAAGCCTTGGCCTTGGGGCCCTCTTCGCCATCGGGCTCGTAGGTGTACTCGTCGTCTGTGTAGTCGCGGATGATCGCGGCCAGCAACTGCAGCTCTTCTTTCAGGGAGTAGTGCACACGCGCCTGAACGGCCGTCATCACTTTGAGCTGGCGCTCAAGGATAGCCAGTGTGGAGCCCACAGGAGCGTTGGCCCCCATGTCCGCCACCTTCATGTCGGCCGTCGCGGCGAAGCGGCGACCTTCATCGACCACTGTGCCCAAGAGCTGGAACAGCGTCTGGCTTGGCTCCTTGTACGGCAGCGGCATGATGTTGTCACGGATCGCGCCCGAGCCAACGTCCACGTCACGGAACTCACCCGGAGCGATCGGGGTGTCGTCACCCTTGATGCGCAGGCCGCGTGTCTTCAGACCGCCGGGCAAGTTGCTCAGCGTACCGGCGTCGATCAACTGACGCATCAAGCTGGTGGCCGACTTGGCGAAGCCGCCGATCAGGTGGAACAGACCGAAGCCGTAGGCACCAAAACCGGGGATGTACTGGTAGTGAACGAAGTGCTGGCGCTTGAGCTTGAGCTCGTCGTCCTCGTTCCAGTTGCGGCGCACGGACAAGATGGTGTTGGTGCCACGGATCATGGTGACCACGTACGGCAGCGCAATCTCAGACTCGTCTTCGCACAGCGGGTCGCCCTTGAGGTACAGGTCCACATGGGACTCGTACAGCGTAAAGCGGTCGTCGTTCAGATCGCTGAAGCCGGTCTCTTTGTCCTTGGCCTTGTTGATCTCGCTGATGGCTTTGTCCGGGTCACCGATCTCCACGTCACGGTAGAAGCCAGCTTCTTGCAGCTTGATGATCTCGTTCTTCGTCTTGCGCATCTGGTGCGTCAGGCGGTAGCAAGTCTGGATGTTGGACGTGCCGTAGGGCAGCAGGATGTCCTCGGCCGGGATGAAGATCGACACTTGGCGGTCAAGGCTTGGGTCGAAGTAGACCTTCTTGAACGCGGAGCCTGTGGCGGGGAGCGACCACAGCATGCGCTCGTGCTCAGCGCGGAACTCCTTCATCACCTCCGTGAGCTGGAAGTTCATGTCAGCCTCGACACGCAGCGCGGCTTCTTTCTTCTGCGGGGTCTCTTTGCCAATGATCTTGGTGCGCACAGGTCCGGCAGCAGGGAACGTCTCGGTGATCGTTTCTGACTGGAACCTGACAACCGCTTCTGTGATCATGGGGTGGAACACGCCACTGGCACCGTTCCACGGCTCCGTGCGCTCCTCCATGTTCAAGCCCAAGAGCTTGAGGCCCTCGGTGTACGCCTTCTCCCAGTCCTTGCGGCTGTTGCGGTCGTTGTCGATGTCACCGGCCAACTCGCCTGCAAGGGTCTGCAGCTCGCCGTCGTCAAGGAACTCGGCCAAGTTGGCGTCGAAGTCGTCGATGGTGGGCTCACCCGGCTCGATCTCGATCTCCATGTCACCGACCTTGATGCTCACCTCTTCGGGGTCAACGATCTCAATTTCGATGGGGTCGATGTCTTCCGCCAAGTCCTCAAGACCTCGGGGTTGCTGAAACATTGCTTTGTCAAAATTTGTAGCCATGGGGCATCCTTAATAGTACGCAGCCTTGCGTGCTTGGTAGTAACGGTCGTCTTTCTCGTCCGAGTCCAGCGCGATGAAGCCGCCTTGCCGGAACCGCAAAAGTGCTTGGGTGGTCGTGTCCACGAAGTCATCGTGCTCCCCAACGGGGAACGCCGCCATTTCCTCGATCACTTCCCGGGCCCAGCGCGTGTCGGGTGCCCAGACTTTACCCGAACTGAACAAATCCGCAACCGCGTTAAGGCGCACCAGCTTGTCGTTGCCCCGGCTGGGGCTGAATTCTTGGACCGGTATGCCCATGGCCCGCAGCTCTTGGATCAGCGGCGCACCGGCCGCTTTCTTTTCCACGATGAACGCGTCTGGGTCCCACTCTTTCCAATGCTTGAGCGCCACTTGCTTGAGCTCCGGGAAGGCCATGCGGTCCTTGAATGCGTCCAGCAGGATGACCTGCGGCGAGTCGTTTTCTTCCTCGTTGTAGAACACGCCCCACGTCGTGCAGGCGCTGTAGTCGGAGTTGTTCTTCACTTCAAAGGCCGTGTCCCAGCTCTGGATGATGTAGTCGCAGCGTGGCGGCTCGTCCTGCTCCCATATGCGCCACATCTTGCGGCTCACGATGGCCGAGTTCTCGGCGGTGGGCTGCTGCATGTACTGGGCGTTCCAATACTTAGGGTCCAGCGCGGCCTTGGTGGACTTGAGGGTGGCCAGCGGCCATTGCTCGGGCCAAAGCGACTTCTCGTTCTCCGCACCCTCGTGCAAGATGGCCGGAAGCTCCACGATTTCCCACGGCTCGGCCTCTGGGTTCTTGGACTGGTAGCTGATCAAGCGCCCGGTCAGGTCCAGCAAGGACCAGCGCGTCATGACCACGATGATCCCCCCGCCCGGCATCAGTCGCTGGAGCGGGCCCGTCTGGAACCAAGACCACGCAGTGTCGAAAGCCAACCGTGAGTTGGTCTTAACGTCCTGCTCCGAGTGGGGATCGTCAATAACGAACAGATCAGCACCACGACCAGCAAGAGCGCCGCCGACACCAGCAGCATAGTACTGACCACCAGCGCTTGTAGACCATTTACCAGCAGCCTTTTGGTCGTCGGCCACCATTGTTTGGGGGAAAATCTCACGGTACTCCTCTGTGTCGATCAAGTTTCGGATGCGACGGCCGAAGTCTTCGGACAAACCGGCCGTGTGCGTCCCCATGATGATCTTCTTTTGGGGGTACTTGCCTAAAAAATAGGCAGGAAACAGGTATGAGCTGAACTCGGACTTGCCCATACGCGGCGCGATGTTGATGATGACGCGCTTTTTGCGCCCCTCGATCACGTCCGTGAAGATTTTGGCCAGCTTTCGGTGGTGCGGCCCGATTTTGAACCCCGGATAGACGGCCGCAGCGAACCCCAGCATGTTGTCTTGGGCAGCGGCCAGCCGGGCGCGGGACTCGCGCAGCTCCAAATCGTCCAGCAGCTCCATCTTTTCTTGGACGGACATCGTCGGCAAAGCGCGTTGCAGCGCTTCCAACTCACGCTTTGTCAGCGTTGTCAGCTTGGACAGGTTCATCTGGTGTCAGCGTGTATGAAGAGCCGTTTTCGGGAATGTCGTCCGGGGTTGTGGAGACGTCAATGACGTCGATCACACCCATGAACTTGTTGAGCTTGTCCTTGATGCGCTGCTCAACCTCGGCGTCGGTCATGACGGTCTGCTTGACCTCTACCTTGTCAGTGAACAGCCCCACTTCCGTGACTTTGCCCAGCAGGCCCAGCGCTTTGAGCCGGATGTTGGGGTTGGGGCTCTCGCACTCTTCAAGGATTTTGGCCACGGCGTACCCGCGCAGCTCCTTGGCTTGGTTGACGAACTCCCAGTCGTACGCGGTGAGCATGCCCACCAAGTGCTGTACCGCCTTGGGCGTCTGTATGTTAGTGAGCGCTGACTGAATGGATGCTGGCGTGGAGCCGGTTGTCAGTGTGGCGAAAGCTGCCCGGGCCGTTTGCGTTTCGGCTTCCGTCTTGACCTTGTCGTCATCCAGCCCCAAGTCCTTGAGCCAGTCGGCCGTTGCAACCTTGGCGTCAATCGTCTGTGCTGGCGTGGCCTTGGCCATCGGCACGAAGTCATCCGGCATCTCTTGAAAGATGACGGGGTCCAGATCGGTTGAAATGAGGTGGTCCAGCATTTGTCCTTACGGTTGGCGGGTTGCAGTCCCGGTGTGCAAAGTGTACACTCACATTGGCAGTGCTGCAATCTTTTGATTTATGCATTTGCTTCTCCTTGGGTCAAGACCCATTCAACCCCCCGCGTCGCAAGGCCCGGGGGGTTTTTTTCGTCCTCGAGATTCTTACAATTTTTATAAAATTTTTGGGCACTGCCTAAAAATTAAGCAAGGGGGTGGGTCTGGGAAATGCGGGGGGTGGGGGTGGTTGTCTTGGAGTTGTCTAAGTTTTTACAAAATGGTCTGTGCGGCTGCGGAACAGTGTTCATGTGGACGACGGTCTCTCTGCTGTACATGGCTTGGTGGGGGTACGGTGGGGTCTTAGGTATGCCATTCTCCCCTGCCTGTAATGCTTAGAAATACCCCCTTCCATACAATAGAGGCATCGGTTAGGGAATGGTTCTCTAGCCGATCGGGGACAAGGTGTCCCCATTCAAGGAGTCTTTCATGTCTACACGTTCCACAGTTCACGCCGTTATCACTGCCGCCTTCGCCTACGGTGAGGGCATCGCAGACCTTCAGAAGGCATTCAAGGGCCAGACCGCCGAGGCCGTCCGTGCCGCCTTGTTGCCTGACGTGGCCAGCTTCCCCAAGTACGCCGTGCCGCTGGTTGACGGTGCTGGCAAGGCCACAGGCACCAAGGTGCTCGACAAGACCCATGCCAACTACGAAGCCTGCCGCAAAGCCTTGGGCCGTTTGGTGAGCGCCATCGCTGGCAAGTCGAACAACACCACCGAAGAGATCGAGATTCCCGCTGAGTTGCTCGCCGCCGCCGCGAAGCTGGTCAAGTTGGCGCAGGAGTACGAGGGCGCTCGCTCGTTGGCATCCAAAGCGCTGGCTCAAGCCTTCGCTAAGTGATCGGGGACAAGTTGTCCCTGTTTTTCTGTGGCGGTGTCAGCAGGAGCTGGCCCCGCTGTTTCAATTCCTGTCAAACCCTTGGAGATTCCCATGCGTACCTTCACCCAGCAACTCATCCTCAACATCCAGCGCACCCAAATGCTTGCCGAGTGCGACGCCCTCATCGAAGACCGTGACTACTTTGACATCGACTCGCGTGAGTCTGTGCTCGACCAGTACAACGCTGACTTCCCCATCCACAACTGAAAGGCCCATCATGCGCAACCTCACCAACCCCATCGTGTCCGAGCAGGGCACAGTCGAAGTCCGTGGTCAGGCGTACCACCTGCAAACCATCAGCTACGGCTCACGCCACCACATCCACGTCTTCCGCAAGGCAGAGCTCAACAGGCACGGGCTCGTCTTCACCAGCCAGCGTGAGTACGAGATGTGGAAGACCCAGCTCGGGGCACAGCGTGAACTGTTCTGAGCACCGGGAACGGGGACAGCATGTCCCCGTTATGCAATCCATGCATAAAGTTGCTTAAAAAAGAGGCAATTTTTTTGAGTCCAACATTATTGAAGGCATTCACTCTGACAGACAGCCGCAAACCCGCATGGATACTAGCGTTCGGCAAGTTGGTCACACCTAATATATATATAAATATATTATAGATAGATAGATATATATCTCTCTATACGTCCACGTTTCCGGAGCCAAGCAAAGACGTACTTTAAGGGTTTGGGGTTAGCACTATCCCCACAGATATATTAGTTGTGACACAAACGTGGAAAGCCACGTGTTTATTGGGCTCGCGACCGTCCTGAGAAAATGACCGCCTTCTATATTCTTGGACACACAAAAGATTATGGTGGACACAAAGAGATTCTGCGTGCACACTACTCACATCGGGGACATGGTGTCCCCGTTCAACACCACAGGAGTTCACATGGTTCAGCCACGCATTGCAACCAACGGGTTCAAGAGGTTCACCCTCGCCCAGATACGCACCATCCTTGAAGGCTACGGGTACGACCCCGAGCAGGTCGAGGAGAAGGTCAAGACCATCGCCAAAGAGCGGGCCGCACTGAAGGGGCTCAAGCTCAAGCAGACACGCTCGGTCACGTACTGGCGCTACCTTCGTACCCCACTCAAGCGAGAGATCGAGATCGCCAAGTCGTCGCTGGACTACATCAAGCGCAAGGAGATTCGGGGCGAAGCGCTGGAGGACGCTGATGTGGCCCGGCGTGAGGCGTACGAGGCATACACCGTGGTGCTGTCCCGTCTGCTGTCGCAGTTCGATGTGTTCGTGGAGTTGAATCCCTCGATGACGCCCACGCAGGTGCTCAAGCAGGAGCAAGACCGGGGCAAGTGGAAGTTCGTCACCAAGGGTGAGCACTGGGCTGACTGGGTGCCGGTCAAGGCGAGGGCTCCGGTGCTGGAGTTGTTCGCCGCTGTGCCGTACCGCAAGCAGGCCAAGACCAAGGTGCCGTTCGAGCGCAAGATTCCCAAGGGTTCGCAACGCAGTCGGCGCACGATGCTGGAGGAGGCAATGGCCAAGGAGTTGGAGACCTTGCAGGCCAAGCATGTGGCGTACGAGCCCAGCACCGGGATGTCAGACGCCTTGCTGGAGGAGTTGCAGACCCAGCGTGACCGGATCGGCCACAAGATACGCCAGATCAAGCGAGCGCAGGCTCGACTGCACGAGAAGCGAGACAACACCCCATTCCCCATCACATGGCATGGGTTACTGAACGACGAGGAGATTGGCGATGAGTAAAGACCCGGTTGTTTTTTACAAGAAGTTCCGCAAGGCGGGCAAGGGCGGCTCCTATCGGGAGATGGAGTGGGCGCTCAGATACAAGGGTGTGCCTGAGCCGCACATCATTCTGGTACTGGCCTGTATCCGGGCACATCGGGAGGAGGCGGCACGCTTCAACCTGAGCGAGAAAAGCAGGGAGCGAATGCTGTTGGCCCTGCGAAATACGGCGAAAGAATGAACGGGGACAAGTTGTCCCCAATCGGTTGGTGTGCGTTGCGGGGCCGCACACCATGCCGCATATACCCTGCCCCCAAGGAGAAAGCAAATGAGTGGATTCAACGAGTATGTGGTGGTCATCGAGACCGCTGGCGATGGGGAAATTGACCGCGAGTACTTTGAGTACAACGCCCTGAGTTCAAGCGAGGCGCAAGCCTACGCATTCGACGATCTTGCCGACAACCAGCGTGTGGTGTCGGTGTGGCAACGTGTTCTTTAAGGAGAAAGCAAATGACAACTTACATCGACATGACAGAGACCATGATCAAACACAAGCAACCCACCTTTCATTACCTGTGCGTCAACGCATTCGGCTGGCGCTCGGGTGATGACCTGCACGACCTCATGAAGGCGATGGACAAAGAGAAGCACACCTACTGGGTGTGGTACGTGCCCGGCGAGTCGGCCGCTAACTATGCGATCAGCTTCTACCAACCCCAAGTCGAGGGCAGTTTCGTGCTGGCCCAAGTCGAGAAGAAACAACGCAAGTAACGGGGACAACCTGTCCCCGATCCCGTGGGCACTGCGGCTCAGTGCCTTTCCCTATCAACTTTCTTTTTCCCTTTTATTTTCTTTCAAACCAAGGAGATTTCCCCATGTCTACATTTTCCAAGCAAGTGGCCAACGCCGTGCGTACAAACCGTGCAGAGGTCAAACGCCTAGCCCTCAAAGCCAACCTGCTCAAACACCCAGAGGTCAAGAGTGCCTTCGAGATGCTCCCACCCAAAGTGCGCAAGGATGCAACGCTGGCCATGTCCGTCTTCAGCAACAGCGTGTTCATCAACCTGCACGTGTTCGACCTCGACTCATTCAAAGACAAGCGCTTCACCAACCTGCTCGAACGCTTCATCGACTGGGAGACCACGACGGCCGACTACACCTACAGCCTGCCCAACAAGGACGTGCGCTTCGATAAGCGGTGCTACGACGACAAGGTGGGCGACTTCACCATCAGCGTGCAGATCATGGCGTATGTGAAACCAGACAGCCCACTGTGCCGCATCGTGACCACGGGCTTCACGGAAGAAGTAGTTCGTAAGGAAGTCAAGCAGATCGTCTGCGCGTGAGCGTAACCGGAGGAACTCCGGTGAACGCCTAATCAACCAACAACGGGGACGCTGTGTCCCCGTTCAACCAAGGAGAAGAAGCATGGTGTATTTACTGATGGGGTTTGACGAGAACAACGTAGTGCAACTGCTGACACGGCGCATCTTCACGGACATAGCCCACGTCGAGCACTACCGAGACACAGTGAACCCAAGCTGGAAACCGTTCATCGCCCATGTAAACGAGGCGGCATTCAACCAAGCAATCAACCAAGGAGAAGAAGCATGAAACTCAACGTCTACAACGACCCCGGCCACGGCTGGGTTGCAATCAAACGCTCTGTCCTCATCAAGCTGGGCATCGAGCACAAGATCACGTCATACAGCTACCAGCGTGGGCAGACCGTCTATCTCGAGGAGGACTGCGATGCATCCACGCTCATC
>Ga0315901_10003394_pt1 | contig 20710 bp, 21 predicted proteins | sample LakEriMetagenome_10_FD_203761 | JGI IMG/M metagenome (GOLD analysis project Ga0315901, IMG submission 203761) | Freshwater fungal communities from buoy surface, Lake Erie, Ohio, United States - Buoy 2 MA116 | ecosystem: Environmental > Aquatic > Freshwater > Lake | place: USA: Lake Erie, Ohio... | reverse complement strand
GGCCGATGCGCGCCGGCTGGCCCGGCTGGCCGCACTGGCGGCGGAGAGCGGCGTGCCCCTGCTTGCCACCAATGACGCACTCTATGCCCGGCCCGAGGACCGCCCGCTGCACGATGTGATCACCTGCATCCGCGAAGGGGTGCCGATCCAGTCGGCCGGGCGGCGGCTGCTGGTCAATGCCGAGCGCCATCTCAAGGATCCGGCCGAGATGGCCCGGCTGTTCCGCCGCCATCCCGAAGCGATTGCCGCCACCCAGGACCTGCTCGCCCGGATCGGCTTCACGCTTGACGAGCTGCGCTATGAATATCCCAACGAACCGGTCCCGGCCGGCTGGGAAGCGCATGACTGGCTGGAACACATGGTTCGCGAGGCGGCCCACCAGCGCTTTCCGGACGGGTTACCTGCAGCCTGGGAGCGGACAATTGCCGATGAGCTGGGGCTGATCCGGGCCAAGCGCTATGCTCCCTATTTCCTGACTGTCCACGACATCGTCAGGCACGCCCGCTGCCTCGATCCGCCGATTCTGTGCCAGGGGCGCGGCTCGGCGGCCAATTCGGTGGTCTGTTACCTGCTGGGGATCACCCCGGTCGATCCCGTGGCCAACAAGCTGCTGTTCAGTCGCTTCCTCTCCGAAGAGCGCGACGAGCCGCCCGATATCGACGTCGATTTCGAGCATGAGCGGCGCGAGGAGGTGATGCAGTACATCTATGCCCGCTATGGCCGCGAGCGGGCCGGGATTGCTGCGACGGTGATCCACTACCGCCCGCGCAGCACGATCCGCGAGGTGGGCAAGGCGCTGGGGCTGAGCGAGGACGTCACCGCGCGGCTGTCCGGCACGATTTGGGGCAGCTGGGGCGGGGACGTCCCGGAAGCCCGCGTGACCGAGGCGGGGTTCGATCCGGCCAATCCGGCGATTGCCCGGCTCAAGACTCTGATCGACCGGCTGCTCGAATTCCCCCGTCACCTCTCGCAGCATGTCGGCGGCTTCGTGCTGACCGAGGGGCGGCTCGACGAGCTGGTGCCGATCCATAACGCCGCCATGCCGGACCGCACCTTCATCGAATGGGACAAGGACGATATCGACGCACTGGGGCTAATGAAGGTCGATGTCCTGGCGCTGGGCATGCTGACCTGCATCCGCAAGAGCTTCGACCTGCTGCGCCACCACGGGATGGGCGATTACAGCCTGGCCACGATCCCCACCGAATGTCCTGAGGTATACGCCATGCTGCAAAAGGGCGACAGCATCGGTACCTTCCAGGTCGAAAGCCGCGCCCAGATCAACATGCTGCCGCGGATGAAGCCAAAGTGCCTCTATGACCTGGTGATCCAGGTCGCCGTGGTGCGGCCCGGGCCGATCCAGGGCGGGATGGTCCACCCCTACCTGCGCCGCCGCAATGGCGAGGAACTGCCCGAATATCCCTCGCCCGCGCCGCCACACGATCCGGATGAACTGCGCGATGTGCTGGAAAAGACCCTGGGCGTGCCGCTGTTCCAGGAACAGGCGATGAAGCTGGCGATCGTAGCCGCTGCCTTCACCCCCGCCCAGGCCGATGGCCTGCGCCGCGCGATGGCCACGTTCCGCAACCTAGGGACCATGCACCGCTATGAAGCCATGCTGATTGAGGGCATGATCCGGCGCGGTTACAGCCGCGAATTTGCCGAGCGCTGCTTTGGCCAGATCAAGGGCTTTGGCGAATATGGCTTTCCGGAAAGCCATGCCCAGGCCTTTGGTTGGCTGGCCTATGTCTCGAGCTGGCTCAAGTGCCACCATCCGGCGGTGTTCACCTGCGCCCTGCTCAATTCGCAGCCGATGGGGTTCTATGCCCCGGCCCAGCTGGTCCGCGATGTGCGGGAGCATGGCGTCGAGGTGCGCAGCGTTGATATCAATGCCAGCGACTGGGACAATGCCCTGGAGCCGGGCGACACCGGCTTCGCGCTGCGGCTGGGTCTGCGCCAGATTGACGGGTTCCGCCAGGCCTGGGCCGAAGCGATCGAGGGGGCGCGGAATGGCGGGCCTTTCATCTCGCTGGAGGACCTGGCCCGCCGTGCCGCGCTGCCGCCGGCGGCCCTGCGCAAATTGGCCGATGCCGATGCCTGCGGCTCACTAGGGCAGACCCGGCGCGAGGCGCTGTGGGAGGCGCGGCGCACACCGCCAGACCAGCTGCCGCTGTTCGCTTTTGCCGATGCGGCCGAGCTCGGCGCGGAAGCCGATCCGGCGCTGCCGGCCATGCCGCTGTCAGAGGAAGTCGTGGCCGATTACCAGCTGCTGCGGCTGTCCCTGAAGGCGCATCCGATGCAGTTTCTGCGGTCCGGGTTTGCCCGCGAAGGGGTGCTCAGTTGCGCGGAGATCAATGCCGCGCCGGACGGGCGGCGAGTAGCCTGCGCCGGGGTGGTGCTGATCCGCCAGCGCCCGGGCAAGGGCAATGCGGTGTTCATCACGATCGAGGACGAAACCGGCGTGGTCAACGCGCTGCTCTGGTCACGCGACATGGAAAGGCAGCGCCGCGCGGTGATGGCGGCGCGGCTGATGCGGATCGAGGGGGAAATCCAGCGTAGCAAGGAGGACGTAGTCCACCTGATGGCCCGCCGGATCATCGACTGTTCGGAGCGGCTCGATACCCTGGCCGAAAGCCACCGGGCCGATCCGCCGATTGCCCGCGCCGACGAGGTTTCGCGACCGCGCGACACCCGCAAGCCGCCCCGGATCCGCAGCCATCCCCGCGACGTGCGAATCCTGCCGAAATCCCGTGATTTTCACTAGATGATCAGGCCAGCGTCGCCTTCAGCCCGTCAATCACGTACTGCGCCGCCAGGGCGGCCAGCAGCACGCCCAGCAGCCGCGTGATCACCGCCTCGACCCGCGCGCCCAGCACCTTCATCAGCGGCCCGGCGGCGATCAGCGCCAGCAGGGTCAGCAGCATCACTGCCGCCAGTGCGCCGAGCACGACCAGCGTCTCCTCGGTCCCATTGGCGCGCGCGGTCAGCAGCATGACCGTGGCAATCGACCCCGGCCCAGCGATCATCGGCATGGCCATCGGAAAGACGGAAACATCCTCGATCTCGGGGGTGGCCTTAACCTTTTCGGCCCGCTCCTCACGCCGCTGGGTGCGCTTTTCGAACACCATGTCGAGCGCGATCAGGAAGAGCATGATCCCTCCGGCGATGCGGAAGGAATCAAGCTCGATATGCAGCGCACCGAGCAGGTCTTCCCCGAATACCGCGAAGATCAGCAGGATGATCGTGGCGATAAAGCAGGCGCGGATCGCCATCGATCGCCGCTGGGCCTGGTTGGCACCGCTGGTCAGACCGGCATAGATTGGCGCGCAGCCGGGCGGATCGATCACCACGAACAGCGCGATAAAGGCTGAGAGGAACAGCTCGGCCATGGCTTAGCGCGTTGGCCCTGCCGGCACGGTCTGATCCAGCACCGCCTCGAAGCTGGTCCCGTTCCACAACCACACCTTGATCGTGCGGCCACCCAGCGTGGTCACGCCGGTACCCCAGACCAGCGTGCCATCGCGCGAGGCGCCGGTGCGCCAGTCGGTATCGGTCACCACCAGTTGCGGAGCGGGCCCGGGGCGGACCTGACACTCCGCAGTGCGCGCCGCGATCATCTCCGGCGCCGCAGTCCCGCTTCCATCCGAGGTGAGGCTCATGTCCGCTACCCACTTGAGGTCGCCGCGCCCCTGGCGTTGCCAGATCGTGGCGAAAGTGCCGCTGGCATTGGGGCTTTGCCACCCACCGCGGGTTACGGCGAAAGAGCCATCGCAGCTCGACCAGACAGCGTGGGGCTGCCATTTCACGGCCACGGCCGGCTCGGCCCGGCCCTTCAACCAGTCGGCCGCCTTGACCCGCTGCGGCACGAACATTTCCGCGCCAGCGGCAGCCGTTTCACGGAAGGCCGTCCATTGGCCCTTGTCCTGCGCAAGGCGAGCAAAGGCGAGTTCGGCGGCGATCACCGCGCTGGGGTTGGCGACCGGCTCGATCCTGCCGAAATTGGGCCTGCTGGGGCCAGAGGCACAAGCGGCCAGGGTCAGGGTGAGGGCGGCGGCGATCAGGATGCGCTTCATGGCCTTGAGCCTAAAGCGCATTGTCCTCCAGCGCTACCCCCGCATTGCGATGAGCGGCGACCAGGGTGTTGCGCAGCAGCACCGCAATCGTCATCGGGCCAACTCCGCCCGGTACCGGCGTGATCGCCCCGGCCACCGTACTGGCGCCGGCATAGTCGACATCTCCCACCAGACGCGTCTTGCCTTCCTCTGCCGCAGGAACGCGGTTGATGCCCACATCGATCACGGTCGCACCGGGCTTGATCCAATCGGCCTTGATCATTTCCGGCCGACCGACAGCGGCGACGACGATATCGGCGCGGCGGACGACATCGGGCAGGCTCTGCGTGCGGCTGTGGGCAATGGTGACCGTGCAGCTTTCCGCCAGCAGCAATTGCGCCATTGGCTTGCCGACCAGGATCGAACGGCCGATCACCACGGCATCCCTGCCCGACAGATCGCCCAGCTGGTCCTTCAGCAGCATGATGCAGCCCAACGGGGTGCACGGCACAAGGCCCGGCAGACCGAGCGCCAGCCGGCCAGTGCTGGTTGGGGTAAGCCCATCGACATCCTTGTCCGGGCTGATCCGTTCGACCACGGCCTGTTCATCAAGGTGCTTCGGCAGCGGCAGCTGGACCAGGATGCCGTCTACCGCCGGATCAGCGTTGAGCCGTTCGACCAAGGCAACCAGTTCGGCCTGGGTGGTTTCGACCGGCAGCTTGTGTTCGAAGCTGGCCATGCCGGCCTCGACGGTCTGTTTGCCCTTGTTGCGGACATAGACCTGGCTGGCCGGATCATCGCCCACCAGCACCACGGCGAGGCCAGCCTTGCGCCCGACTTTCGCTTCGAAATTTGCCGCCGCCGCGCCAACGCGCTCGCGCAGGGCTGCGGCAAAAGCCTTGCCGTCAATTACCCGGGCCATGCTCACCCAACCTGACGCCCGACGTAGCTCAGGATGATCAGCGCAATGTTGATCAGCAGGATCAGCACGATCGGTGAGAAGTCGATCCCGCCGGTGTGCGGCAGGCGGCGTTTGATCGGCGCTAGGATCGGATCGAGGATCGCATTGAGCGAGGTCCACAGCGCCGCCACGAACTGGTTGTGATAGCTCACCACATTGAAGCTGATCAGCAGCCCCAGGATGAACTGCACGATCACCACCGTGATCACCAGGTTGGCAAACAGCTCGAGGATCGGGATGAGGACTTCGTTGATCATCAGGGTCGTCCTTGGGAGGAGAGGGGCCTAGCGGCGGATCAGGGTGCCAGCCCCGCGGGAAGTGAAAATCTCTATCAGCATGGCATGGGGTACCCGGCCATCCAGCACGACAGCCGCTTCGCAACCAGCCTCGACCGCGTGAATGCAGGTTTCCAATTTAGGGATCATCCCGCCGCTGATGGTGCCGTTTTCCTGCAACTTGGCAATGTCGGCCGGGGTCAAGTCGGTCAGGAGATTGCCCTGCTTGTCGAGCACGCCCGCGACATCGGTCAGCAGGAATAGCCGGGCCGCACCCAATGCAGCGGCGATGGCACCAGCCATTGTATCGGCGTTGATGTTGTAAGTGGCGCCATCGGTACCCGGCGCGATCGGCGCGATCACAGGGATCATGCCGGCGCCGCTGGCCGTTTCGATCAGGGTCACGTCGACCGAGGTCGGCTCACCCACAAAGCCCAGGTCAACTGCTTGCTCGATGTTGCTTTCCGGATCCTTGGTGGTGCGCTGCACCTTGGCTGCGGTGACGAGGCCGCCATCCTTGCCGGAAATTCCCAGGGCCTTGCCCCCGGCGGCGGCAATCCAGCCGACCAGTTCCTTGTTGATCGCGCCGGACAGCACCATTTCGGCCACTTCCGCAGTTGCCTTGTCCGTTACGCGCAGGCCGTCGACGAAGCGGCTTTCAACGCCCAGCTTCTTCAGCATCGAGCCGATTTGCGGGCCGCCGCCATGGACTACCACGGGATTGATCCCGACTGCCTTGAGCAGCACGACATCTTCGGCAAAATCCCGCGCGGCAGCCGGATCGCCCATCGCGTGGCCGCCGTATTTCACCACGAAAGTGCGTCCGGCATAACGCTGCAGATAAGGCAGTGCCTCAACCAGAGTCTCGGCCTTGGCCAGCATCAGGGGATCGTGGGACTGGGTCATTGTGGTGCGGCCTTTAGCCTGCTGGCCGGGGATTTGAAGCCTTTTCACCCGCGCCGGTCATTCCGGCCGCGCATCAAGCTGCCGCCCGATCCGCACGGCCAAGACCACAATGACTGGCACCAGCACGGCAGATAGCACGACCTTGGCCACTGCCTGGCCAATCATCAGGTCCATGATCGGGCGGACGCCGTAAAAGCTGATGCCGATGAAGATAATCGTATCGACGATTTGCGATAGCGCGGCGGCAATGAAACCGCGCAGCGCGGCAAACCGACCGACCGCGTTGCGCAGCTTGTCGAACAGCCAGATATTGAGTGTGACCGAAACCCCATAGGCAATGATCCCGGCAGCCATCAACCTGGCACCCTGGCTCATGATGATCGGAAAGGCTTCCTTGGCCGGTTCGTACATGCCCGGGTCGGTCGGCAGGCGCACGACCAGGAAAGTCCAGCCGATCGCCACGATCAGCGGAACGAAGCCATAGCGTACCAGCCGGTTGGCAACGTCGCGCCCATGCAGTTCGGCGATGGCGGAGGAGAGCGCAACCAGCGTCAGGAACGGAAAGATCCCGGCCTCGACAGCCAGCGGCCCGAGTGAAGCCTGCTTGGCTCCCAGAAAGCCACCCAGCGGCACCATGCCGCCATAAAGGATTGCGAGGACAAAGAGCGAGCGGGGGATCGAGACGTTCTGCATCAAGATGACTTAGCGGCCTTATCGCGCTTGTGGAAGGCCCGGCGATTCCGGCTAGGCGCGGCGGCTTGCGGCGGTTACCACTCCGCGATCAATTCCCGGGGGAGCTTGCCGCCATGCTTATCATCAACAGCCTGATCGGGATCGTGCTGATCCTTGGCGTGGCCTGGCTCCTGTCGAGCGATCGCAAGGCAATCCGGCTGCGGGTGGTGGGTGCCGCTTTCGCGCTCCAGGCCGGGTTTGCGGCGCTGGTGCTGTACGTGCCGTGGGGCAATGCCGCGCTGCAGGGTGCGGCGCAGGGTGTTTCGGCACTGCTCGGTTATGCCCAGGCCGGGATCGACTTTCTGTTCGGTCCGCTCGCCAAGCCTGAGATCGGCGGCACCAGCTTTGCCATTGCGGCCCTGCCGGTGATCATCTTCTTCGCGGCCCTGATCTCGATTCTCTATTACCTGGGCATCATGCAGCTGGTGATCAAATGGATTGGCGGTGGGCTTGAAAGGATTACCGGCGTCTCGAAGATCGAGAGTCTGGGCGCGGCCTCCAACATTTTCGTTGGTCAGTCAGAAAGCCCGCTGGTGATCCGCCCATATCTGGCTGACCTGACGCCCAGCCAGCTGTTCTGCATGATGAGTGTGGGGATGGCGGGCGTCGCCGGGACGATCCTTGCAGCCTATGCCTCAATGGGTATCCGGATCGACTATCTGGTCGCCGCCGCCTTTATGTCGGCCCCGGGCGGGATTCTGATGGCCAAGATCATCATGCCCGATCCCAAGGGTGAGCCGCTGCCGGCGTTCGACAATGTTGAGGTCCACGGGCTGGAAGACGAACGTCCTGCCAATATCATCATGGCTGCTTCGCAAGGTGCGCAGACCGGGGTCAAACTTGCGGTCGCGGTCGGCGCTATGGTGCTGGCCTTTGTGGCGCTGGTGGCTCTGGCCAACGGCATTCTGGGTAGTTTGGGTGGGCTGGTCGGCATGCCTGACCTCTCGTTCCAGATGATCCTGGGCTACCTCTTCGCGCCAGTGTTCTGGCTGCTGGCCGGGCCCGACTGGGCCGAAGCGCTGCGCGCTGGCGGCTTTTTTGGTACCAAAGTGGTGCTCAATGAATTTGTCGCCTTCATCGATCTGGGCCAGGTCAAGGACCTGTCCGAACGGACCGTTGCGGTTGTTACCTTTGCGCTTTGCGGCTTTGCCAATTTCAGCTCGATCGCGATCCAGATGGCGGTAACCGGTGGGCTGGCGCCCAACCAGCGGCCGGTGATTGCCCGGCTGGGGATCAGGGCCCTGGTCGCAGGCAGCCTTGCTAACCTGATGAGCGCGGCCCTGGCCGGATTGTTCCTCAGCCTTTAGGTCCAGGATCTGGACTGATATCGTTTCGAAAATCGAGCAATAACAAGGGTTTTTCCGGATAGCGTGGCTGCGGCCAGCGCGGCAGGCAGCCGGCATGCCGCTTCTCGCCCTGTCCCTTGCCGCTGTTTTCACTATCTGCGGTGATGCGCCGCGCCAGACCTGCGTCGTCGATGGCGATACGATCTGGTTGGCGGGCGAGAAAGTGCGGATTGCCGATATCAACGCTCCCGAAACCGCGCAGGCGGCCTGCCCGGCCGAGCGGGTCAGGGGCGAAGCGGCCCGGGCGCGGCTGCTCGCCCTGCTGAACTCCGGGTCCTTTATCCTGGAAAATGGCCCCCGCGGTCACGATCGCTATGGCCGCCGCCTGGCGACATTGACCCGTGACGGACAAAGCCTTGGCAGCATACTGGTGGCCGAGGGATTGGCCGAGCCGTGGCGCGGCAAACGCAGCGATTGGTGTGCGCTGCTTGCGGCCGAAGCCCTGCGCCGTTAGCCCTGCGATCATGAAAATCGCGCAACCGTGGTGCAAGGGAGAAGGCAATGCTGATCATCGAGGGCTGGCTTCAGCTGGCAAGCGGAGAGTTTGACAAGGTGGCCGAAGCCGCCCGCACCATGGTGGCTGAAACCAACCGCGAAGCCGGCTGCCTCAGCTATTCTTTCGCGCGTGACATCGCCGATCCAGACCTGATCCGGATCGCCGAGCGTTGGGAAAGCCAGGAAGCCTTGGCGGCGCATGGCCAGTCGGCCCATATGGCAGCATTCAATCAGGCGATGGCCGGGGTTCAGCGCCAGGGTGCGGAGCTGTGGCTCTATTCGGGCGAGGCTGTGCGCCGGCTGATCTAGCGCTCTTGCCACCGGTATCCCGCTGCCGTACCGGCTGGGACGAGGGGAGTTCGTTCAGTGCCGCCCGGCCAGCATAATCACCATCCGGTCATGCCGTTTCTGGTGGCGGCCAGCGGCATTGCGCTGTTCAGCGTGATGGATGCGGTGATGAAAAGCGCCAGCCTGGCCGTCGGCGCTTACAATGCAATGCTGTTCCGTTCCGCTTTCGGGGTGCTGCTGATGCTGCCCTTGTGGAAGCTCACCGGTGGTCGCTGGCCAGCCCGCGATGCGCTGCGGCTTCATGCCCTGCGCGGTGCTATCAGTGCCGGCCTCGCCACCAGCTTTTTCTGGGGCCTGATCCGTCTGCCCCTGGCCGAGGCGATTGCGCTTTCGTTCATTGCGCCGCTCATCGCGCTCTATCTGGCAGCCGTGATGTTGGGCGAGAAGATCGGCCGCAATGCCGTGATGGCCTCGCTCCTGGGCTTTGTCGGCGTGCTGGTGATCGGAGCTGGCCGGTTGGGACGTGAGGAACTCAGCACAGATGCGGCCTGGGGCATCGGCGCAATACTGCTTTCCGCTGTGCTCTATGCCTTCAACTTGATCTTCCAGCGCAAGCAGGCGCAAGTGGCCAGTCCACAGGAAGTGGCTTTGTTCCAGATGGGCTTTGCCGGCCTGTTCCTGAGCCTTGCTGCGCCCTGGTGGGCGATCATGCCGGGGACCGGCACCCTGGTCGAAATCGGCGCCGGTGCGGCGATGGCGGCGGTGTCGCTGATGCTGTTGAGCTGGGCTTATGGCCGGGCAGAGGCCCAGGTTCTGTTGCCGATCGAATACACCGCTTTCATCTGGGCAGCACTGCTGGGTTGGGCCGTCTTTGCCGAGGCAGTGACGGTGGAAACGCTCGCTGGCGTGGTCCTGATCGTCATTGGCTGCTGGATTGCAGCGCGCAAGAGCGCGCCAACGCATACCGAGCAGACCACACTTTAGTCTGATCCGGGCCTGATTCCCGGCCCAGCCCCTTGACGGCAGGCCTAATCCCGCGCATCGGCGGCGCCGATATTCAGCCCGTCTGCACCCGCGAAAGGGGCGTGCGCGCAGACGGGCACCACCACAGGAGATTACACCGCGATGACCCAGGTCGGACAGGACACGCTCGGCACGCGCAGCACGCTCAGCGTCGGCGGCAAGGACTATGCCTATTACTCGCTGAAGAAGGCCGCAGCCAAGCTGGGCGATGTCAGCCGCCTGCCATTCAGCATGAAGGTCCTGCTGGAAAACCTGCTGCGCTTCGAGGATGGCGGCTTCACGGTCTCGACCGCTGATGTTCAGGCCGTGGTCGACTGGCAGAAGAACCCCAGCGAATCGACCAATGAAATCCAGTACCGCCCGGCCCGCGTGCTGCTGCAGGATTTTACCGGTGTGCCCTGCGTGGTCGACCTGGCCGCGATGCGCGATGCCATTGCCACGCTAGGCGGCGATACCAGCAAGATCAACCCGCTGGTCCCGGTCAATCTGGTGATTGACCACTCGGTGATGGTTGACGAGTTCGGCCACCCCAAGGCCTTCGAGGAAAACGTCGAGATCGAATACCAGCGCAACATGGAGCGCTATGACTTCCTCAAGTGGGGCTCCAAGTCGCTCAACAACTTCTATGCCGTGCCCCCGGGCACCGGAATCTGCCACCAGGTCAATCTGGAAAACATCGCGCAGGCGGTGTGGACCAGCCAGGATCAGGACGGCGCCACTGTCGCTTATCCCGACACCTGCGTCGGCACGGACAGCCACACCACCATGATCAACGGCCTCGGCGTGCTGGGCTGGGGCGTGGGCGGGATCGAGGCTGAGGCCGCGATGCTCGGCCAGCCGGTTTCGATGCTGATCCCGGAAGTGGTCGGCTTCAAGCTGACCGGCAAGCTGGCCGAAGGCGTGACCGCCACCGACCTGGTGCTGACCTGCACCAACATGCTGCGCAAGCACGGCGTGGTCGGCCGCTTTGTCGAATACTATGGCCCGGGCCTGGCTGAGCTGACGCTGGCTGACCGCGCGACGTTGGCCAACATGGCGCCGGAATATGGTGCGACTTGCGGCTTCTTCGGGATCGACAGCAAGACGCTCGACTACCTGCGCCTAACCGGCCGCGAAGAAAGCCAGATCGCCCTGGTCGAAGCCTATGCCAAGGAGCAGGGCTTCTGGATTGATCCCTCGATCGAGCCGGTGTTCTCATCGACGCTCGAACTTGATCTCGGTACCGTGGTGCCATCGCTGGCCGGCCCGAAGCGTCCGCAGGACCGGGTTTCGCTGCCCGATGTCGACGACGTCTTCGCCGCCGACATGGCCGAGACTTACAAGAAGACCAACGCCCGCGTTCCCGTAGCCGGCAAGGATCACGACATTGGCGATGGCGACGTGGTGATCGCGGCGATCACCAGCTGCACCAACACCTCCAATCCGGGTGTGCTGGTCGCCGCCGGCCTCGTCGCGAAGAAGGCGGACGAGCTGGGCCTGAAGCCAAAGCCCTGGGTCAAGACCTCGCTTGCTCCGGGCAGCCAGGTCGTCACCGATTACCTGATCAAGGCGGGCCTCCAGTCGCACCTCGACAATATCGGATTCAACCTGGTCGGCTATGGCTGCACCACCTGCATTGGCAACTCGGGCCCGCTGGCCGAACCGATCAGCAAGGCGATCAACGAGAACGGCCTGGTCGCCGCAGCCGTGATCTCGGGCAACCGCAATTTCGAAGGCCGGGTCTCACCTGATGTGCGCGCCAACTTCCTCGCCAGCCCGCCGCTGGTGGTGGCCTATGCGCTCAAGGGCACGGTGATCGACGATTTCGTTACCACCCCGATCGGCACCGGCAAGGATGGCCAGGACGTGTTCCTCAAGGACATCTGGCCGAGCAATGCTGAAGTCTATGCCACGATGAACGCCTGCGTGACCCGCGACATGTTCCAGGCCCGCTATGCTGACGTCTACAAGGGCGACAAGCACTGGCAGGCGATCAACGTGACGGGCAGCGAGACTTACCAGTGGCGCGCCGGCAGCACCTACATCGCCAACCCGCCCTACTTCGAAGGCATGACGATGACCCCGGCCCCGGTGCAGGACATCATCGAAGCCAAGCCGCTGCTGATTCTGGGCGATTCGATCACGACCGACCACATCAGCCCGGCCGGCAACATCAAGGCTGACAGTCCGGCTGGCCAGTGGCTGATGGAGCATCAGGTCGCCAAGGCTGACTTCAACTCGTACGGCGCCCGCCGCGGCCACCATGAAGTGATGATGCGCGGCACCTTTGCCAACATCCGCATCCGTAACGAAATGGTGCCGGGCATCGAAGGCGGGATGAGCCGCTACAACGGGGAAGTCATGCCGGTTTACGATGCCGCCATGCGTCACAAGGCGGATGGCACGCCGATGGTGGTGGTCGCCGGCAAGGAATATGGCACCGGTTCCAGCCGCGACTGGGCGGCCAAGGGGACCAACCTGCTGGGCGTCCGCGCGGTGATCGTCGAGAGCTTCGAGCGTATTCACCGCTCGAACCTGGTCGGCATGGGCGTGCTGCCGCTGCAGTTCAAGGATGGTGAAAACCGCCAGAGCCTTGGCCTGGATGGCGATTGCACTTTCACCATCGAGGGCGTCTCAAGCCTGACCCCGCGTCAGGACGTCACAGTCAATGTCACGCGCGGCGATGGCAGCCAGTTCAGCTTCACCGCGCTGTGTCGGATCGATACCGCCAATGAAGTCGAGTACTTCATGAACGGTGGCATCTTGCACTACGTGCTACGCAAGCTGGCCGCCTGATCCGGGGCTGATTGAGCTTTAGCGCACATACCAGCAGGGCGGTCCTTTCGGACCGCCCTGTGTTTTGTGTCAGCCAAGCCGTTGTGGCGATCAGGCCGCCTTTTTGAGGATCCGGCGGCGTCCTACCAGGGCCGCAGCGGCCGCTCCGAACAGGAGCAGCATTGGCGGAGCGGGCACTTCATGGCCGCCCGAGGTCGTGCTGGTCGTGGTCGAACCACCGGTTGAGGTTGAACTGCTGGTCGACGTCGATGTCGAACTCGAGGTCGAGCTCGACGTGGAGCTTGAGGTCGATGAACTGGTCGAAGTCGAAACGTTCCCGGAGCTCGAGGTGCTGGTCGACACATTGCCAGAAGAGGACGACGTTGAGGTAACGTTGCCCGATGAGGTCGAGGTCGACGAATAGTTGCCTGAGCTGGTCGAGACGTTGCCCGACGAGGTTGAAGTCGACGACGACGAAGTGACCCCGCCGGTTGAGGTCGAAACACCGCCGGTGCTGGTCGAGACACCCCCTGTCGAGGTCGAGACGCCCCCTGTCGAGGTCGTCGAGCTCGAGGTCACGCCGCCGGTGGTGGTCGTGCTGGTCAGCCCGCCCGTCGAGCTGGAGGTCGAGCCGCCCGAGGTCGAACTTGAGGAACCGCCAGTCGAAGTCGACGATCCGCCGCTCGAGGTTGAGGTAGAGGTCGAACCGCCCGATGTGGTCGTCGAGACAACCACGCTACCACCGCCGCTGCCACCGCTTCCACCGAAGAAGCCGCCGAAGAAGCCACCGCCGAAGCCGAGACCGCCCGAACCGCCGATCAGGACCGGTTCGCTGCCCCCGCCAGAGGGCGCCGGCATGGGGGGCAGCTGCGGCAGCATCGGCAGCGCATTCAACGCCAGCGGCTGTACGGCCGGCGCGGCGCAGGAAACCGTCTTGGTGACGAGGCGGCGGATTTTTTTCATGCGCGGGGCCGGCGCGGTCCGTGCGATCTTGCGCTTCACCACCTTGGCTTTTGCCTTGGCCGGCTTGGCATGCTTCACATACTGGACCTGTGCGGCCGGAGCCTCGGCCACATGGACCGCACCACCGCCGACGACGGCGCCGCCCGCCGCAACCGCGGACAATTTCACAAGGGCCATCCGAACCGACATAAGCTCTGCTCTCTTTGCCTCAGGGCGAAAAAGGAACGACAGCTATGCTATCGTCATGCCCCTGCTGGCACAGAAACGCAGACGAAAGATTAAGCTACAATCGCGTTAACCCTGATTCTGCCGTCCCGGACCGGGATTCGGTAAATGCGTAGGGGGCAGGTGCCCCACCTGTCCCATTCTGGAACCGTTTGTTGGCTAAAACCCTAACGCGCGCAGGGATTTGCGGCTCAAGTTCCGCCCGAATCGTCGGAATCGAACAAGCCGGTCTGGCTGCCGCTTGGCGGGGTCAGCCCAAGATGTTGCCAGCCGCGATCGTTCAGGCAGCGACCCCGCGCGGTCCGCGCGATCAGGCCCAGCTGAATCAGGAAAGGCTCGACCACGTCCTCGATCGTGTCGCGCGGCTCGGCGAGGCCCGCGGCCAGCGTTTCAACGCCGACCGGCCCGCCGCGATAGATATCGGCAATCATGTGGAGATAACGCCGGTCCATCGCATCGAGGCCGAGCGAGTCGACCTCCAGCCTGGTCAGCGCGGCATCCGCCTGATCGCGCGTAATGGCAGCATGGCCTTCGACATGGGCGAAATCGCGCACTCGCCGCAGCAGCCGACCCGCCACGCGCGGCGTGCCGCGCGCCCGCCGGGCAATCTCACGGGCGCCTTCTGGCTCAATGCCGATCCCCAGCAGCCCGGCACCGCGTGTCACCACCCGTTCCAGTTCTGGCACGGTATAGAAGCTGAGCCGCACGGGGATGCCAAAGCGGTCGCGCAGCGGCGTGGTTAGCAGGCCCTGCCGGGTGGTCGCCCCGACCAAGGTAAAGGGCGGCAGGTCGATCCGCACCGAGCGTGCTGAGGGCCCCTCGCCAATGATCAGGTCAAGCGCGCGGTCCTCCATCGCCGGATAGAGCACTTCCTCGACCTGCGGGTTGAGGCGGTGGATCTCGTCGATGAACAGGACGTCGCCTTCTTCCAGGTTGGTCAGCAGCGCGGCCAGATCCCCCGCCTTGGCGATCACCGGACCCGACGTGGCGCGAAAGCCCACGCCCAGTTCCTTGGCCACGATCTGCGCCAGCGTGGTCTTGCCCAGGCCCGGTGGGCCGAAGAACAGCACATGATCCATCGCCTCGCCGCGCGACTTGGCGCTTTCGATGAACACCCGCAGGTTATCTTTCGCCGCCGCCTGCCCGACGAATTCGGTGAGGCTCTTAGGCCGCAGCGCCGCATCGGCGTCTTCCGTCTGCCGGGTGGAGGAGAGGAGGGGGTTGTCGGTCATCCCGTTGCCCGTTTCAGCGCTACGCGGACCAGGTCATTCAACCCTGCACCCTCGCCAAGTTCCTCAATAGCGCGGGTGACAGCAGCCGTCGCCACGTTCGGCTTGAAGCCAAGGTTCTGAAGCGCGGAGACCGCATCGGCGCTGACCGAGCCGACAGGCTGGGCCGCGGCGGACATTCCCGGCGCGCCAGCTATGCCGCCGGCCTTGTCCTTCAATTCGTTGACGATGCGGCTGGCGAGCTTTGGCCCGACGCCCTGGGCACGGGCGACCATGGCGGCGTCCCCGCCGGCGCAGGCGCGCTGAAGTTCGTCCACCGTCAGCGCCGAAAGCACGGCCAGAGCCATCTTGCTGCCGACGCCCTGAATGCCGGTGAGCAGCCGGAACCACTCCCGCTCGCCCCCGCTGGCAAAGCCGATCAGGCGCATGTCGTTTTCGGAGACCTGCATTTCGGTATGGACCGTCACCCGGTCCCCCCGCGTGCCCAGCGCATCAAGCGTGCGAGCGCTGCAATGGACGAGGTAGCCGACGCCGTTCACGTCAATCACGGCCCAGTCGGGGCCAAAATCGTCAAGCAGGCCGGACAGGCGGGCGATCATGCTTTGTTCTATGCACCCGGCGAGTCAGGTGCGCAAGCCTGCCAATCGTCTGCTATCCGCAGCTTTCCCCCGGGCTCAGGTTATCCCGCCAGCCGCCGGTCGATGCTGAACCGTCCGGCCCCGTGCGTGGCAAAATGCAGGCCGATGAAGACCAGCACTATCGCCGGCCACCAGCCGCGGAACGGCTCGGCCCAGTGGACCATGGTCACGGCCACCACGAAGGTGGCGGCAATCGCCAGGCCGGCCCAGCGCGTCAGCAGCCCCAGAGCCAGCATTGCGCCGCTGACAAACTGCACCCAGACCCCCAGCGGCGCCAGCAGGTTGGGGGCCGGGAAACCGAACTGGGTCATGAAGGCGACAAATTCCTCCATCCGCGCGCTGCTGACAATGTTGTCCAGCGTCTCATGCATCAGGAAGCCGCCGGTCAGCAGGCGCAGGCCAAGTTGGCTGAAGTCACGCCCCGCATCGAGGCCGTTGAGGTGCAACATCTGACTCCCCCTTTGAGTCTGTTCTGATGGGCAACCTGTGCCGCTGCCGGGGGGAGGGTGTCCAGCTACCGGTACATCAACCGCGGGTCAGGTGGGCGTGGGTGATGGCGACGGCCAGCGCGTCAGCGGCATCGGCGCCAGCGGGCTTTGCGCCGGGCAGCAGCACGCCAATCATGGCTTGAACCTGTGTCTTGTCGGCTCCGCCGGTGCCGACCAGCGCTTTCTTGACCAGGCGCGAGGCATATTCGGCCACTGGCAGGCCGGCGCGCGCCAGTGCCAGTAGGCAAACCCCGCGGGCTTGCCCCAGCTTGAGCGTCGATTGCGGATTGGCATTGACGAAGACTTCCTCGACCGCGCTGCTATCGGGCCGATGGCGCAGGATCACGTCGGTCAGTTCGCGGTCGATCACGACCAGCCGTTCGGGCAGCGGCTGCTTCGGATCGGTCCTGATCTGGCCATTGGCAATGTGGCTCAGCCGGTTGCCGCTCTTGGCAATAATCCCCCAGCCGGTGCTGCTGAGGGAGGGGTCAAGGCCGATTATGATCAGCCCAACTGCTCCATCACCGCATCGGGGATCTCGTAATTGCCCCAGACGGTCTGGACGTCGTCATCGTCATCCAGCACGTCGATCAGTTTGAGCAGGGTGGCGGCATCGTCTGCGCTGACTTCGGTCTTGAGGCTGGGCTTCCAGGCCAGCTTCACGCCCGCCGCTTCGCCCAGTACCTTTTCCAGCTCGCGCGCGACGGGGTGGAGGTTTTCCACTGCAACCCAGATCGCGTGGCTGTCCTCATCGCTTTCAACGTCGTCCGCGCCAGCTTCGAGCGCGGCTTCGAACACCTTGTCGGCATCGCCGGCACTGCCCGGATACTCGATCAGGCCGAGCCGCTCGAACCCGTGGCTCACCGCGCCGCTGGCGCCCAGGTTGCCGCCATTCTTGGCAAAGGCGGTGCGGACGTTCGTGGCGGTGCGGTTGCGGTTGTCAGTCAGCGCCTCGACGATCAGCGCGACGCCGCCCGGGCCATAGCCTTCGTAGCGGATTTCCTCGTAGTTCTCGCCTTCGCCCTTGCTCGCCTTGTCGATTGCCCGCTGGATATTGTCCTTGGGCATCGACTGGGCCTTGGCCGCGTTGACGGCGGCGCGCAGGCGCGGGTTCATGTCCGGGTCGGGCATGCCCATCTTGGCTGCGACCGTAATTTCGCGCGAAAGCTTGGAAAACATCGCGGCGCGCTTTTTGTCCTGCGCGCCCTTGCGGTGCATAATATTCTTAAATTTGGAATGGCCTGCCATGAAACTGCCGTCAGCTAGGAGGTGGAATTGGCCCGCCCCCTAGCCCAGCGACAGCAATCAGACAACCACGGCCGTGCCCGAGGCGCTGACCATCAGCATCGAGCCGTTGGCGCCCAGCACCTCATAATCGAGGTCGACGCCGACCACGGCATTGGCCCCGGCCTGGCGAGCCTGGATTTCCAGTTCTTCCAGCGCCTGGTGGCGGGCGCGGGACAGCACGTCCTCATATGAGCCGGACCGGCCGCCGACGATATCGCGCACACTGGCAAACAGATCGCGAAACAGGTTGGCGCCAACAATCACTTCGCCGGTAACAATGCCCTTGTACTCGCGAACCGGATGGCCCTCGACCGTGGCCGTGGTGGTGATGATCATTAGGGGAACTCCTTCTCCCGGTGGAATACCAGATAGATAGGCGCTCCCGCTGGACGATCAACCGAGGCCGAGCGCAGCTTTGTAGGTATCGAGGATCGCTTCCATCTCGGCGCGATCATCGGGCTTCATCTTTCGCAGGCGGACGATCTGGCGCATGATCTTCACGTCGTAGCCCACTGCCTTGGCTTCGGCATAGACGTCGCGAATATCGTCGGCGATCCCCTTCTTCTCTTCTTCCAGGCGTTCGACGCGCTCGATCAGCAGGCGCAGGCGGTCATCGGTGGCAGCGGCCATCTTGGGGCAAACTCCGTTTTTCGGTGAATCGGCTGACTGGCTCTGTAGGGGGGCAACAGGCGCCTCTACAAGCGCTGGTCCAGGCCATTGTGCTGCCAACTGTGGAAACGCAGTGACAAGCCCACCCGGATCGGTCCAACCCGCTCACATTCGTATTTTCATGACGGCTCGTCGGGACAGTCCTTGGTCTTTGACCCCGGCTTTGCCATAGGCAGGCTCGACAGAGGAAGGAAACCATGGCGAAATTCGATCCGCGCGGGCGCAAGATCAAGATCCTGGCAACGCTCGGCCCGGCCAGCCGCAGCCCGGACATGATTGAGAAACTCCTGCGTGCCGGGGCTGACGCCTTTCGCGTCAACATGAGCCACGGCGATCATGAGACTCATGCCCAGACCATCGCCGCCATCCGGGCCGTAGAGAAGGAAGTGGGCCGACCGGTCGCGATCCTGTGCGACCTGCAGGGTCCCAAGCTGCGCGTGGGGCAGTTCAAGGGCGGCAAGGCTGTGATCCGGCACTCCGGCCACTTCACGCTCGATCGCAACCCCGAGCTGGGTGACGAGAACCGGGTCTGCCTGCCGCATCCGGAGCTGTTCGGTGTTCTGAAGAAGGGCCAGCGGCTGCTGATCGACGATGGCAAATTACGCCTGAAGGTGATCGAAGCCAGCCAGGACGCGATCCTCTGCTCGGCCGAGGTCGGTGGGGTGATCATGGACCGCAAGGGCGTGAACGTACCCGATGCTGTGGTGCCCGTCCCTGCGTTGACCGAGAAGGACCGCCGCGACCTGTCCTTCGCCCTCGACCAGGGGGTGGACTGGATCGCCCTGTCGTTCGTCCAGCGGCCCGACGATGTGGCCGAGGCGCGCAAACTGATGGGCACATCGCAAACCGCGCTGATGGCAAAGATCGAGAAGCCAGCGGCGATTGACCGGCTTGACGAGATCATCGAGCTGGCCGACGGGATCATGGTTGCCCGCGGTGATCTGGGGGTCGAGCTCAACCCGGAAGAGGTGCCGCCGATCCAGAAGCGGATCGTCGCCGCCACCCGCCGTTCGGGCAAGCCGGTGGTCGTGGCCACGCAGATGCTCGAATCGATGATCGAAAGTCCGGCCCCGACCCGCGCCGAAGTGTCGGACGTGGCCAATGCGGTATATGACGGGGCGGACGCCGTGATGCTTTCGGCCGAAACTGCCAGTGGCGCCTGGCCGGAAGAGGCCGTCACCATCATGCACCGCATTGCCGGCCAGGTGGAGCGCGATCCCGGTTATCGCCAGCAAGTCAGCTTTGCTGACGTCCTGCCGGACCGGACCACGGCCGATGCGCTGGCCCATGCCTGTGCCTCGATCGCCGAATCGCTGCCGATTTCGGGCGTGATCGTGTTCACTGGTTCGGGCAGCACGGCCCGCCGCGTTGCGCGCGAGCGACCGGCGGCGCCGATGCTGGTGCTGACCCCGTCGAGCAAGATCGCCCGGAAACTTGCCTTGTTGTGGGGCGCCCACGCCGTCACCACCAAGGACATCGGCAGCTTCGAGGAGATGATCGCGAAGGGCAAGCGCATGGCACTGCGCCAAGGGTTCGGCGGCGCGGGATCGAAGTTCATCGCGTTAGCCGGGGTCCCCTTCGGCACCCCGGGCTCAACCAACCTGCTGCACGTCGTCACCCTGCAGGGCGACGAACTGGATCGGCACAAGAGCTAGTCGAACAAAGCCTTGAGATCCTTCTTGAGGATCTTGCCATTGGCATTGCGCGGCAGCGTGTCGGGGTGGAACAGTATCCGCACCGGCACCTTGAAGGCGGCCAGCCGCGCCCGAACCCAGTCCTGCAACTCGGCCTCGCTCGCGCTTTGGCCCGGGGTCAGGTGAACCACCGCCGCTGGCTCCTCGCCCAGCGTGCGATGCGGAATGCCGACAACCGCGGCATCCATCACCGCTGGATGGTCGTAGAGCACGTTTTCGACCTCGGATGAGTAGATGTTCTCTCCGCCCCGGATCACAATATCCTTGGCCCGGTCGGCAATGAAGCAGAACCCTTCCTCATCCAACCAGGCCAGGTCACCAGTGCGGACCCAGCCGTCGATGAAGGTCGCGGCGGTGGCTTCCGGGTTGTTCCAGTAGCCCTTCACGATCATTGGGCCGGAGGCATAGAGCTCGCCGATCTGGCCGGGCGGAAGTTCCCTCCCGTCCTCGTCCAGCACCTTGAGCTGGGCCACGGCCACTGGCGGGCCGCAGCTGGTCGGGCGGTTGAGATAATCCTCCGCCGACAGCCCGGTAACCGTGGCGGTTGTCTCGGTCATGCCCCAGCCGTTACCGGGGAGCGCGCCGAACACTTCGCGGATCTTGCGGACCAGATCGGGGGCAGACGGAGCGCCGCCATAGCTGATCGCCTCGATCGAGGAGAGGTCATACTGCTCGCGCGCCGGAT
>Ga0315901_10003393_pt1 | contig 20711 bp, 14 predicted proteins | sample LakEriMetagenome_10_FD_203761 | JGI IMG/M metagenome (GOLD analysis project Ga0315901, IMG submission 203761) | Freshwater fungal communities from buoy surface, Lake Erie, Ohio, United States - Buoy 2 MA116 | ecosystem: Environmental > Aquatic > Freshwater > Lake | place: USA: Lake Erie, Ohio... | reverse complement strand
TCCAACCTTGGTAAACCCAAATACAACAGAGAGTAGCGCATCAGCCGCTTGGATGCACAATACTTCTACGATGCCAGTAGTCTTTAGAGCCAAGGGATAAACCTAATTCATATTTCTGCGGGTTGATGTTACAAGTGAATACTCGTTTATGGTGGGCCAATCTAATTTCCTTGCCCAATTATTTTTGGGGCAGATCATGTTAAGCAAATACTCTAGACCTTCTTCATCTGTTTATTTATGTGAACTACTATATCCGTGAACGCCATTTTGAATCTTCTCGAGAAAATATCAGCGCTAACTGGTGAAATCGCTGTTTATAAAGAAAGTGGTGTACTTGCCATTGTTCAGATTGAAAAAATAATCATCGAACCAGACCTTCTGACATTCACACTCAAGCCACAACGTGTAAGAAGCTTTGGCCTAGAAGGTTTCAAGGCTTTCTCTGTCAGTTCATGCTTTGAATATCTGCATTTTGAAAATGGTTGCTTTACATCCTCGATCATCAGTTGGACACTTGAAACGGAACCAGTTAAGGTTACCTTCCTAAAAAAACTGATTGGCGAAGGTGCTAGTACGGATCAGATTTTGTCAGCTTTCAGAAAGCGCAGTGGGTTCTATGATGAAGAAACTTCTCTGATCATAAATAAGCTGTTGATGCTAAAACGCAACATTAAATCCAGGAAGATTTCTCTGACCCGCGACACTGAATTTAGGGGACAAGCTTGGGGTGGCGCAGGCGTTATGGTCATTTCCAATGATGAAGAAACAAAAAAGAAGTACGAGCACTTTCAAGGAAATATGGTTATTTCCAATTATGCGCCTCAGATCGGAGATTTATTTCGGAGAGTGGGCCGTATATCAGCGACCTCACCTACTTACGACTACATCTCCAAACGGATATTTTGGGAATCCCTGGCAGTGGCCGCCAATTCTGCTGGAGAAGCGAATAAAACAGAAAATCTCGGGCGGATGTGCGATAGAGTTATTATGGTGGCTATCGAATTTCTAACTCAAGAAGCCTGCGAGGATTGAAAATTTTTGTCTCGAGAGATTTTTGTTTCCGCGAGGTTGTATCGGACAAGGCTCAGAGATTAGTGCCCTTGGCGGAATTGTTTGTGAATACCATCGCGTAGCCTCTACATCATAGGTGTACTGGTTTATCAATTCAAATTCTGATTATTAAATTGTTGAATTCTGGTTCCAGTAGAAAAAATGACCAATCATGCAGGATCTCGAGTTCGGTGACGCTCTTGCCGCCCTGGTGCTTTTTCAGCCAGGGCTGGCGATCCAGCAAGTCAGCGGCATAGCCATCGGGCAGTGGGATCCAGCCGTAGCGCTCGCCCAGCATGCCGATGAAGTATGGCCGCGCACGGTCAATCTCGGCCAGACAGATCGGCAACACCTCGCCGCGCTCGGCTTCCTCTGCCGTGATACCCCAGCGCAGGTCGACGTCCACCAGTTCGACGAAGCGGTCCTTGAGCCTTGCTCGCAACGCAGGAAACACCCGCTTGACCAACAGGTCGCGTTCCTCGCCGAAGTCGCGGAAGGTACTGGAGAGGAAGAGGCGGACGGCTCTATGACGCACCTGCATCGCTCGCGTCTGCGGAACCTTCCTGCCGGTCATCGGGAGCAGACCAATTCGAGGAATTTCACGCGCCGCCCTGCCCTTACGCTAATGATTCCCTTCCGGGAAACGGATAGCAGCTCGCCCAAATGGTCGTCATGCCAATGAATCGGAGCGGGACCGCCACGGTGGCGCACGACCAGTCGGCGATCGATCCACTGACCTTCGAGATCAGCCGTCGAAAATCCGTCTGCAAGCCCAACTTTCAGGAAAGACCTGAACCAGTCCGGGGCGGCTTCGATGATGTTGCGGAGATCGACCTCCTCGACCGAATTTGGATCGAGACTCCAGATGAACCCGCGGCCATCTCGGCTTCGTGCCAAGACCACGCCGGACTCGAGTTCGCGCATGGCCTTGATATCAGCCCGATTCCATTGCCAGGTACCAATGAGTTTGAGCGACTCCAGGCACCATAAGCACACCTCACCATTGTCGGCCCAGGAAATCAGCCTTCCGGATTCGACGAGCAGGGTGCCCCTGATGGATCGCTCATGCCTGCCCAGGACGCCTATGCACCTACCCTCCGCAATGTCCCAGACACGCAGAAATGTGTCCTTGGGCTCTCTGTAAGGATTCGACGCGCGGGAAACAATGCGCCGCGCGTCAATGGCATCAAAGCCAGTTACCCAATCGGCATGACCACGCAGGACATGCCGACACAGCCCCTCGGGATGGCTCCAAACCCTGAGCGACTTGTCCTCGGATGCCGTCACCAGGACCGAATTCGAAATCAGCTCTGCGTGTAAAATCTTATCGTCGTGACCATCCAGTGCATAGAGCCGTTTGGCAAGGCTGCAGTCCCACACCTCCGCAGGCTTGCCGTCGAAATTGAAGATCGCGAGTCCTACAGACCGACCTTCACCCAACCCCGATGCTTGACTCACCGCATCGGGAATCGATGCCAGTTCCTTGCCCGATTCTGCGTCGAGTAGCAGGAACCCGTGCCCGATCAGAAAGGCCAATACCGTTCGCTCGCATAGCTGCCAGGCACCCGCCACATGTCGCTTCGTTTCGTGCTTCCATCGACATGCTCTGGCTCCCAGATCAATGAATCCGACGAAGCCATCCTCGCCTGTGCTGATGACGGCATCTCCGATTCCATGGGCGAGTCGATTGACCCTTTCGCGATGAACCGCAATCGTCCCGACCGGCCGACCCTCGGCCGCGTCGAAGAACGCGATGCTGCCGTCCTGTTGGCCGGCGATGATGCAATCCCCGACCACGCTGGTCGCGGTTAACCCACCCGAGTAGGACTCCGCGATCGGCCCGTCAAACTTCCCCCCCAGGTTCACGAGCCGCATCGAGCCGTCGAAAAGCGTCAGGAGAATTCTGTCTCCCGGCGCCGGCATACACTGCCTAGGACCGTCGAAGTCGTTCCAGACTGCAATTGGCGTGCTGGATTCGAGGTCCCATATGCGAATATCGCCTGCCGAAACAACGATGCGGCTCGCCCCTACCGGACAAGCCGCCCAAACTTGGGATGGCCCCCGGAATGTACCCAGATCCGAGGAATCCTCAAGATTCCACAGCCGCGTCTCGCCGTGGTTGTCATAGCTGATCAACCGGTTTCCGGGGGCGACTCTCACCCCTTCGATGGTACTCATGTGGCCGGCAAGCCGGCCACGCAGTTCGCGACGATCGAGGTCCCAGATCTCGATCACATGTTCATGCGTTCCGTTGATTACGATCAATTCATGCCAGCAGGCGATCTGGCCGGGCGCCACTTCGAGAGCGTGAGACGGAACAGCCGCGGAGACCACCTCCAGCCCGGAATCGAAGACGTGTTCGAACTCCCGTGAAGCCTGGTCAGCCCGAAAGAACGACCCACGTTCGGTCCAATAGAGAAGCCTGCCGTCTGCCGGAAGCAGCGCGCCCGACACGGAGGAGGCGGCCTTGGTTGTCGACTGGCTCGAGGCGACCGGACCGACCGGATCCCAGATCCAGAGCGCGCCACGCTCCGACCACGATGCGACTCTGCCGTCGACCAGGACGCAGGCCCCGGCAACGGATGCAGTGTGGCGATCGAACCGGCACTCCTCCCTGCCGGTCGCTGCGTGCCACACACGCACGGTTCCGTCTTCAGACCAAGTAAGCGCGCGGCCTTCCGCCAGCCAGGCACAGCCCGTTACCGTCTTCCGGTGCCCGGCAAGCTCGGCGAGCTTTTCGCCTGTCTGCACGTTCCAGACCACGCAGATCGGCGACTCGTCGTAGCACGCCACCGCCAAGACGTTGTCATGCACCGCAACCTCACAGGCGTTGCCATCGTCGACTGACATCGAATGCAGGCATTCGCCGCTTCGTGTATCCCAAAGCCTGAGGCTGCCGTCGAACGACCACGAAAGAAGCCGATCGTGAGGGAGGAAGCGGGCGCCGTGCACGCCGCCCTCGTGCCCCTCGAAGATGACCTCGGTCGCGTTCCGGAAGCTCGTGGCGGGCAGCGCCCTGGCGAGAGGGGAAAGCCGCAGCCAGTCCCAGTCGCAAAGGCCACGCTTGAGCCACTTTCGCGCCGCACCGCGCACGGTCTGGTCGAGGTCTGCTTCGCTGGCGCGCTGGAGCAGGATCCGATGCGAAGGCCATGCGTTCGTGCCGCGGCGCAGGATGTGGCTCTCCGAGATATAGAAAGCCACACCTGCGTTTCCCTGCGAATGATCGGAGTGTGCTGCGATGCAATCGAGGGTAAGGTCGTTGCTCCGATTCGCCGCGCACTTCGCCATGCAGAACCCGAAATCGGTGAGCAATGCCTGAAGGTCATCAGGCCTTCCCGCCTGAGCGAGTTGCCACGGCTGTTCCATTACCCTTCTGAGCGCCGCACTCACCTGCTTGCCAATGGCATCGGTGGCCTTGAACAGCGCGTCGTCGTTAGTTTCTTCCGGCCTGAGTTCGCGTTCTAATTGAAGGAACGTGTCGGCCAATGCGCCATGGATTTCCCGGCGGTCTTGGTCACTGGCCAGGTACTTAGTTTTGAGGACCTCCGCGAACTCCCGGTGGAACCAGCGCATCAGCAGTGCGCCGTCGACCTGAGCCCGCCCGAGGTAGGCCTGCAGATCGAAGTACAGGCGTGACCACAGGATCGGTGGCAGCAGCTTCGGGTCCTCCCACTTCCTCTGTGTCCTCTCATTGGCCTGGAACTCTGCGCGCACTGCCTGGTCGGTGCCCAGCGCCCTGCCGAGTTCGTTCTCCGACAGGCCGAACCTCCCGGCCGTCAGATACGCCAGTGCGCGCTCGGTGAACACCTTGGGGTGGTTCTCCTGCCGGATGAGCCGGTGGTCGATCAAGTCCTCGATCAGGCCTTGAATGGTTATGGGAAGCTCGCGCGGCGAATCCCATGAGGCCCAGGTGGCCGCCTCTTCGTAGGCGAGCTTGAGCCACAACGCCGAGCCCGTGTGGCTGAAGGCGGCCAGCACCGCCTGCTCCTGCTGCTTGGTCAGTCGCCTTCCTTTGGATGGGGCAATGCCAGCGTTGAACCAAGCCGAGCGTTTGTCGGCCAGCCAGGCCTTGAGCATCGCCCGCCCCTCGGTGGGCTTCATCGCAGGCACATCGATCAGGCTCTGGGGATAGCGCCTGCGCGCCGACTGCTCCACGCGCGTGCCCGTGCGCAGCGAGGCCACCACGCGCACGTGCTGTGGCAGCACCTCGGGCAGCCACTCCAGCATCCAGGCGCCATCAGTATTGTCCAGCTGGTCCAGCGCGTCCAAGTAAATGATGAGCGGCCGCTTGGCACTTGCATGGCCTAGAGCGGCCTGGAAGCTCTCAGCCAGGGCCTTTACGTTCTCAGGCGCGGAGGGCTGAGACTGGCCGTAGTGGTGGGCAACATCCGCCGTGAGATCGGTGAGCATCGTCATCAATGACTCGGTACCCGGCACCCCCCCGATGTAGCGCTGTAGGACGACCGCCCTGGAACGCTTAAGTTGAAGCATGCCGTCCCGAGCGGCCAGGGCCAGCAGGGCAGACTTACCACTACCGCCCCCTCCAAGGAGGATGAGCGGCGCGTTGGGTTCGGTGTTCTTCTCGGATCGGGTGCCTGTGCCCCTCGTCATGGGTGCGGTGTATCGGGCAATTCTGGCCAGCAAGGCCTTGCGTCCGGCAAACACGCGAGCCCGCTCGGCGCCGAAGTCACCGTGTGCCTGTTCGCGCTGCTCTCTTTCGTTGATGTGCCCAAGGGACTCAAGCTCCGCATCAATCAAGACCTTTTGGTGCATCAAAAACTCATCGCAGAAGCGCTTTAGATAGGCCTCATCCACCGCACCGTTGCGGCCATGGCGACTCCAGTTTGTGTGCAGGTCATGAACGTGATCACCCAATTGCCTGCGAAGCTGGCGCTCTAGGACGCGTAGCCGCTCCCGAGCACCGTGGTCGGCCTCGCCGCTTTCGGCGTCCCGGTCGATAAAGTCGCTAGCAGAATCGTCTTGCGGCAGACCCGAAAGGTGGCGCACGTAGATATGCACATGCTGCTCGGGACTAAGGGGCTGGCCGAGTTCGTCCCGCCGAGACAGCGCACCAATAGCGATTTCCTGGTGGGTGGCCGAGGCGAAGTACGGCAAGCGTGCGCTGCCACGAAAGCTTCTTGCCGCATGACGAAGAGCATGGAGCAGTTTGGCCTCGCGCTGAAAAGCGTCCTCGGCTTGGGTTCGCTCCCGCAGGCAGTACACCGGCGGAACGGCGTTCTCATCGAGGCGGTAACTTTCCTCGATCAACTTTCGATCCGCTTTACTGGCTGCTTGAATCAGCCGCTTCCAGTGGTCCTGCGGAATCCGCGCAGGCACCGGCTCCCATCCGTACCGGTCCCCCAACAGCACCGCGAAATTTGGCCGCGGCGACAGGTTCTGGCAACGCCGAACCTCTTCGAGGCAGATACGCATCGTGTCGTGCTCCCGCTGGGCCTCTTCAGTAATACCCCACCGTAGATCCACGGCCTGGAACCGGGCGCCACGTCGGGCGCAGTAATCCTCCAGCTCGGGAAACACCACCTTTTGCAAAATCTCCCGCTCAGCAACAAAGTCGCTGAAGGTCGAGCTTACAAACAGCCGAAATATTCTGGCAGTTATCAACCGATAATCCTCTCAATAGAATGATTACCCCACCAGAGAAAAGGAAAATCACTTACAAATTTTCAATTTGCAAAGCGTCATTTGACGATCGCAAGACATTGATTTTTTACATCTTGCGAACGAATGCTATAGCAATAGGATTTTTGACTGCCGACCTGAGCCAAACATAGATTTTTTGTGTCGCTTTCACCGATCGAATAGCAATAGGATTTTTGACCACCAGCATTGGCCAGACAAAAGTTTTTCAAATCCTGATTCTGGATCGAATAACAGTTGGAGCTGTTAGCAAATGCATAGCTACCAAAAAAAATAAAAACTAGGAAAAATGGGATTTTCTTCATCATGATGAATTTTTCAATTAGTTGATATTTTTAAACTCTACGATGACAACTGCTTACAACTGATTACAACTGATATTTGATGCATTTTTTCACGAACCGATGGGCGGCCGAACCTGTCGGTCACGAAGCAGAATCATCCAGTAGCCGCTCTCCTCGAGCGCAGCTTTACCATATGACAGTAACAGCTGACGGCACTTGTCGATATCCTCAAAGTTATTTTTCTGTTCGATCAATAGCCGCTCTTCCACATTTTTTACTTGTAATCCCATACTCGTGTAGCGACGAGCATTTTCACTGTAGGCAAATGTTCGCTGGTGAAGCTTGATAGCAGCTGACATCGCGAGAAAGAAGCCCCAGAACATCTGCAACCATGGCAGGCACTTACCTTTGAATGTCGCAAAAGCCAGCTCGAGTACGAGCGCGCTTCCTAGAAAAAGAATCACCAGTATCAACGCTGTTTTGAACGCGATGTCGTGCCTGTCGGCGGTGTCTTGATTATCTTTTGCACGATTTCTCTTCGTAGGGGCGCCAATAAAAAACGTTCTCTGGCCGACAATCCACTTCTCAAGAGCGATGTCGAGTACCTCTGGGAGGCGAGGCTTTATTTGCATCACCCCGATGTCAGTTGATCGTATTGCCTGGCGGATCCATTCGAGCTCATCACGTTGTTCTTCCAAATAGAAGTCAGCCGCACTATCATGCAAGCCCGTCAGGCGCCAGTAATACTGAACTCGGCAGGCTTCGGATAGCGCCCGGCAGTCGAGATACATGCTCTCCATCCAGCTGATGCCGATGTCTCTGTTGTTTCGTAACGCTAAAGGGGAGATTGCCAGCACGGCCCCGATCAAACAGGCGATGAGCAACCATTTATTATCCTGATATGGGCCAGAATACAGTTGCTCAGTAAAGATCGCAATCATCGACCAGAAAACCATCCAGTAAAAAACCCATTTCCTCAAGTTCTGATACTTTTTTGAGAGATGGTCGGCAACCGCATACAGCCATCCCAGACGATCCAGATTCCGGATTTCTGACTCGTCCGCGTCTGGAAGATCTCCCAGTTCTTGCCTTTCTTCCTCGATACTTTCCCGTATTCGATTATTTTGCAAACAGGCCTGAGCTAATCGATTGTAGTCACTGATTCGGGACAGAATGGAATTCCACTGGGCGCCATTCGAAGGCTGACCACTTTCAGGCTTCGTACTGAAATGACGAGGATGCAGTAGGTTCTGTGCACCGACAGCGGCGCTTGAATTGTCGGCTTCGCTGCGGCGAGTATAGAGATGGAAGACCGGACCGATGTCCGAGAAGCCTTCTTCCAATCCTTCGCGAAATTTCTTGACCACGGCGCCGGTTCCTCCTGGGCCCAGCGCATCCTTGCCATCCCAAAGAGCAATCAGCCATTGACCTTGCGTGCACAAGGTATTGGCGACATCGACAAACATCTGGTCAGGTTCGTTCGAAGACAGTTCGATGACCGTCACCGATGAACACTTGGAAAGCAGATCCCTGAATTCCTCGCGCGCCGACTCTGAGGACATCGTGTTTTCGAACGCTTCGAAAGATACTGGGATGATCGCATGCAGTTCCCAGCCCAAGGCAAGCGCACAACGCGCGACCAGCCGGTCTGCACCTTCTGCTAGGCCATTGATTAGCCATTTGGGTGAGTGCGGGCTTTGGTTATTTAACTGATCAAGAACGTCATTAACCGACATTTCCAGGTGCTGTCGGTCTTGCGCAGGAAAATCACGGTGCCCGGTGCTAGCGACCACCAAGGGAACGAGCCCTGACGGCGTCTTGGATGAGTGCGCCGCAGAATTGCCAGGAGTAACGGGCATTAATATGGGCATGGTGGCTGCTCCTCCGCGGCTGAGAGAGACGGTTTTATCGCCTGGGCAGCAGCCGAGCACATATTGACTGTTGCCATTTGCCTTTATGGCAATTTATTTCGATCAGGCCATGACTGAATGTTGCCCGTGACGTTCCTGATTTGGCGAGGACGATACTTTGATCGGTATATTATGCTTATTACCACTGTACCAAGCGATCTTTTCGCGGCGAAAATCAAACGTATTTATCTTCATCTCTAACCTAATCGATTGTCCGCATAAAATCAGGATTGGTGGCCTATGGCCCAGATAACACCCGACAAAGCGCAGACCGACACCCATTTATCTCCCGAAGGATTTTCGGCCAGCCGTGCCGATCCGGGGCTAGATGCAATCGAAGGAATTGAGCCACGCGAGCGGCGGATCTGGGAGGACTTCAAGCGCAAGCATTTGGGTCGATATTACGTGCCACGCCGCCTGCTCAATACGGAAGTGACAACAAGTTTCACAGAGACTGCCGGTATTAAGGTATTTAACCCCGGTCCCGTCCGTGCTGGCGTTACCTCGCCAGGCGATAGAGTGCAGCTACCGGGAAGCCAGAGTTCTCGGCGTTTACTTTGGCGATGGGTGCTGCTTTTGCTTGCGATAGCAGCATTGCTGTATGTCTATTTACATTGGAGATCGTTGAACGGTAACGACGGCTTGGCGGATGTGACTGTGCCTACCAATCCTCAAGCTGAGCCGGCTGGTGAAGCACGTGAACGCGTAGACAGGCTGGCCAATGCGATTGCGATACCTAGCAACCCCACCGAGGTTCAGCCGGGTGCAGAGCTCGACAGCATCTCGCTGGCATTGAATACCATCGATCAACAACCCAAGCCCGATATGGGAAATGTGTCTCAAGCGCGAGAACTGCAAGCGCAGGCACTCGCGTATGCGCGTCAGGGTGATTTTGAACGAGCCTATCCGCTGTTCACAAGCGCACATCAGCTTGCCCCAAGTGAGGACATGATAGAGGTCATGCTGGCGATGACGGAGATGCAGATCGGGCGTGAGGCTGATGCGCAGCGCCATTTGATTGAGGCGTTGAATATCAACCCGAGAAATGCTTTCGGATGGCGCGCTTTGGGCGACCTGACGATCATGAAAGGCAACGGATCCCCTGCCAGCGTAAAGCAGGCGTCGGAGTACTATCTCGCTGCGTGGTGGTTTGCGCCCGATCGAGAAAAACTGCTTCAAGCGCTTGATCGTGCGGCGGCGTCCAGTCCGCCGGCTCAGCAGGCAGTCCAACAATTGCATGCCAAAATCAGGCAATAGATCACCGGGGTTAAGGAAAGATCTGCCGAGCCCGTCCTAGCCGCGCCGATGCTTTGCGGTTAGTGCTTCCAGACGGGCATAACGCCGCCGCATTTCTTGCAGCCGTTCGGCGGCGAGTTGCTGACTATCTGCACGAATTTGCTGCTGAACGAGATCCTCGACTTCCACCGCATGGTGATAAAGAGTAATCTTCTTGGCATTGCCTTGCTGATCAAATATTGCCAGTGCATCGATTTCAATACCACCTCGGGCCCGGTTGAAGGTACCGTCGTTGCTGCCAGACGCTGCTGACAGGCGATTGGTCATATCCCGAAGATAATCATACGGACTTTTCGCTGACATCATTTTTATTAGGACCGGCGTTAACTGCATGAAAATAACGACGAATAAAACAGCATATGCAAAATACGGCATTTGCTCAAAAAGCATACCAGCGCGATGAGTCAAACTTTGCTCAAGCGAGAGCATTTTGTGCTGTCGCTCTCTTATCAATTCTTCATTTCGCTGCAGTTCCGCCACACGGCGCAGCGCAGTCTTGACCCTGTCCGGCTCGGCAACCAGTGAGGCATCGCTTGGCGCACCGGGGTCAGTAGTGGCTTGTACCCTCGCACCAGACAGAGGATGCTTTTCATTTGCAGAGCGGGGCAAACACCGCAGCAATACCGTCTGCTGCTGCAGCTGATGCCGATAGAACTTTCCACATTCTTCTGTCAGCGATTCTTCAAAGAACGGACGGTGGCCTCCGACCATGCGCGCTCCTTGCCCTTGCTCCAGCTGAAAAACAGTGATTTCATCTTCAAAAAGCCACAGCTCCAGCGGGATCGCTACCGCAATGCCCATCACGGTCGCCGCAAGTATTGCTGGAAGGGCCCGGAGAAAATCCCCAGGGCCGCTTTGGTCACGGTCGGCAGTGTTGCCATCACCAGCAATCACAAACCGCTGCAGATTAAAGATGACCAGCATCCAGATCAATGCTGCAACAATCGCAATCGATCGCTTGAACCAGAGGCTGAGATCCGAGTTGTCAATCACTGGGAACAGATAGTCGAACGCCAGATAACCGGAGACAAAGGCCAAAAGCGTGGTCACAAGCATGGCGGCGCCCAACGACACATACTTCTTTCGCTCCCATGCAGGCGACTTCTCCAGTAAGTCCAGATCGACGCAGGTAATCAAACAAAGTGCACGCTGCAGCCAACCGAGGGACTTGCCCGTGCTAAGCTGCAGATCAGGATGCTGCTCATGGATACTCATGGATTCACCTCGCCGGCGCACCGCCTAAGTCATCAATCAGATCCTGCACCGAGTGTTGAGGCAATTCCTCAGCAAGGAATTGATGGTCAGGGCGTTGAATATCGTCCTCATGAAAAAAACCTACCTCCGGATTCCATAGTGGAATACGTTCGCGACGGTCCGATCGGTAAGAGCCGTACTGGCACAACGATGCATGCGTCAGTCGGCTGTATAAGTGATGTTGACGCCGGATGAAACTTCTGTCCCGACGATAACGTTCGCGCTCATACTGACGTAAAGAGCGAACATTTCTGTCGCGTACCCAATCGCCTGCCCAGAGCAGAGCAATGAAAATTACACTCAGAAAAAAACTGCTCCATCGATGATTCCATTGATATTGCAGCCGCAATTGAATCCCTCCGAACCGCGTCAGATCATCATGGTATCGATTGATCAATTGCGGTATCTGCTGCGCTGTCTCGGCATCAGCCTGATTAATGCGGGCCGCCGTCAATTCAATACGGGCAAGCAGGCAGGCGGTATCGTAGATTTGGCCGACCGCACAGAGATCCGTTGATTTATTTGCCGTACTACGATCCCCGCCGCTGCTTGCCGAAACGTCGGCATTGGCCATGACGGCTCCATTCGCGTATCCCGGCGCTGCTGCCAGCCGCAAGCCCACATCTTGTAAGGCGCCCAGATAATACGGAGTTTGCGGATATGCCGTATTTTCAGTTTGATTCACCACATCAATACTGGCTAATGTCATGATATCGATGATGCTCTTTGGCTGCCGGATATACTTCAGAAGCATTTTTGTGAAAAGCCCATTCTCATTCTCCGCAAGATCAATTGCGTATTGGCCGGGCGACGCTGCATAGGCTACAAAGGTGCCCTTCAATTCCTGATTCAGTCGCCCCAACCCTGCTTTCTCTGCATTGTTTGCCCAGCTGCTGCAGGCATCCAGAAAAATCAGGCTTGCCCTTGGCTTGCGATGACTGATGTCGTCAATCAGTTGCGCAAGGTTGATGTTGATTGCGCCGGGTTTGCCCGTATCTGATACAGCGAGGTAGTTGGTTCCGTGCTGCATGTATCCATGACCGGAGAAGTAGAACACACTGATATCCCCCGGCTGCAGTGATTTCAGATAAGCATCGATCGCCGTGGCCAATGCCATTGATGTGGTCTTCGGATCGGTAATCATCGTCACCTCGTAACCCAAGTCTTTAAGAGCCTGCGTCATATGTTGGGCATCTCGGGTCGGATTGTTCAGAGAATTCACGAGTAGATACGTTTTGATTCCGACTACCAGCGCCTTGTGGGGGCGATTGGGCGGAGCTATAACTTGCTCAGACGGTTTCTCCTCAAGGTTTGTATTACTTCTAGCGTCGCTCTCGGAGCCGGGGCTCGACAAGGTATGTTCAAACTTCAGCGTAATCGGATCAGAGCCAAGCTTGGTGATGTCAAATCCTGACTGGGAAAGTTTATCCAGCGACGTACGTTGTTCAATAATCAGCTCCGCGCGTTGCTGCTGCGCGCGAGCGACCAGGTCTTGCTCAAAAGCTGATAGCTTGACTTCCCTGACATTTGCGATTTCTTGATCGAGCCTTGGTGCATTAACCAACAAGAGTAATGGCTGGGAGAAAATCAACGCAAGCAAAAAGGTGCAGAACAGTCTTAATTGATCCGGCTGCCAATGGTCCAGATGCTCAACCGAATACAGATCACCATTTTGATCAAGTCCAACCCCGTCACGGAGTGACCGCGAAAGGCCAAAGCCGCCGGCAGTAATGAACAGGCGCTGCAAATTGAACACAAACACAGAGATCAGCATGCCAAATAGCGCTGCGAGAACCACTGGATACGCTTGATCCTGCAGTTCGAGATAAGCCAGGTAGCTTGCGGAAAGACCGAACAACAGACACGAAATCAAACCAACACCGCTGGTTAGTGTCAGATTGCGAGTCGTGTCTACCGGCAACGCATTGAGAATCTGGCGCTCAAATCCGAACAGCTCAGCGAAGCGATGGATTGACATGGAATCGGCTGCTTGGCGACGTAGATCTGGCAATTAGGTAGTCGGCCGATCCGGCTCCATGTATTTGTTTAGATTCGCCTTGATATCCTCTTCAGTGACTTCTCTGAAGCGTTGATGGAGAACCTCGGTCAGATATTGATCTGTCTGCAATTTTCCGGCCTCGTGTTTTGTAATGCGCTCGGCTTCTTCATAAACGAGATCGTATAAATGTAATCCTTTGCCTTCCGAATCAATGACATCGTCCCGGGCTCGAATACCACGTGTGGCAATAGCAATTCGTCTTTGGTTTTCAGAAAAAAAGTCGTACGGCCCCAGTTGCAGCATCATTTTGAAAAAAATAGGCGCAATCTCGATGGTTATCAGTAAAAGAGTAAGCAATCGACTGGACCAGGGTGACTTTTCATCTGCAAGTTCGATTCTTTTTATTAATCCGTCAAGCTCAGCGCCTTTTGCTTCATTTATTCGCTTTTTGGATTCTCGTTCTTCAACTAATGTGTCAAGCTTTGCGGCGATCTCGTCACGCTTTTTTTCTATGGTTTCAAATTTTTCTTTATTCTCTGCTTTGTATTCTTCCAGCATTTTTTTTGCCTGCTGAACTCTCAAGCCTGCTTTTTTGCAGAGGGGGCCATCACCTTTGAACTCAGTACTGCATTCGCGCGCCTCCTCGTTTATGCGAGCTTGTATGGCGTCGCGCAGTGCTTTCTCTTTCGCCAAAAGCTCAGTATTTTCCTGCTCTATCTTTGATAGATCACCTTTGATTTCCGTTTCTCTATGATTCATATCCTCTTGTGTTTGCTTATTCAATTTCGCAATCAAATCTTTTTGCTCTTCATAAAGTGCGAAATTTATTTCCGACTCCATAATCTTTATTTCGAGAGGCTTAGAAAGGGTAAGTCCAATCACTATGGCCATTGCGAAGCGGGGAAGAGCATTAACAAATTCCCCCTTAGTCATTGCATGTGTGCCATCGCCATGCCCTGTTGACGCCACGATAAAGCGATCCAAATTGAAGATGATGAGCGCCCAAATAAATCCGAAGGTGGCTGCGCCTATTCGCGCGAAAATCTCTGCGGTAGTGAAAACATCGGATGTTTCACCGTTCATAAATGGCACTTTCGGAGAAAACACCGTATAGAACGCGTAACTCCCTGAAAAGAATGCCAAGACCGTGGTAGCCAGTACAACACCACCAATTCCCTGCTCTTTGATCCGATCCGAGTGTGGGCAATAAGCAAGAATCTGGGTGTCTGCACCGGCGCAAAAACACAAAAAATCACCGATTTTTTCCTTAATACGGTTCCAACCTGTAGAGGTATAAACCTTGTGGTACTCGTACTGGTAGCTGTCCAAGGGCGAGGTGCTGACGGTGCGGTTTTCCATTTTTTTCTCCTGGGTCTTGACATTCAGGGAAGGATTACTGGCAAAAAATGCATGGCTGATTCATGGTTTCGAATCCGGCCCGTGATGAACCTCGATCATCCAGGCCCTGAGCCGATCGCGGGCTGAAGCCAGATCAATTGGCGGCACCGTTATCGCACTGGGCACTGGCGGGATTGTTTGCCGTCGCAACGCTTGCGCTTTCAAAAGAGACTCATGCAGAGCTGCCAACCTGTTGAAACCGGGTTTGAGACCTTCTGCGAAAGAAGGGCTGAACTGTCGGGACGCTCTCGGTATTACTCGAATACGTCGAATTGACGGTACGGCTGGAACGGCCGGCACCACCAGCGCCGGATTAGATGGGAGTACCGTTAGCGAGCGTGTCGCCTTGCCGAGCACATTCCAGACCACCACGCGTACCTCCGCGCCATGCGGCGCCAGGAACACGATCTGATGATCCATGGAGGACCATTTGCTGATCTGTTGTCTGGTTATCCGTCCCTGGTGGCGGCTTTCGATCTTTATCCTGCCCCACCCTAGGATACGAAGCCGCAATACGGCAAGTCCTTGGCTACTTCGCAGTGCATGCAAAAACGAAAGCTCTTGAACAACCGGCCGGCAAAAGACGCCATACACTGGCGTCGCAGATTGCATGGCTACCGTCATATCCGAGAATTGCTCATTGCCGATAGGAGGGCTCGTGGCACCGTTTACCAAACCAGACTCACCGGTAACCAGTTCATCGCTGTCAGCGGCGACCACCTCATTCGTTTTATCGGTTGTCATCCGCTTTCCTTTGAGCAGTCGATGGTGATGTCAACCCGTCGGTTGTATCGATAGAATCTCGGGTCATTCACAAGCGGGTAACGGGTACCAGCACCGCGAATTTCAAAACGATCTGGGCTAAAATCACCCTGCTCCATTAGCCAATCAGCAACCGCTTGCGCGCGTCGAATACTGAGTGCAAGGTTATGTTCTAGTGTGCCGCTCTGATCGGCGTGGCCGGTCAGGACGATGCGTATCTTAGGCCGCTTCTTCATCAGTTCCAGCAGCTTTTGTAAATGCGGGTATGCGCTGGGTAGAAGTTCATCTTGGTCAATGTTGAACGTGGCGATCTCACCGAACGTGGCTGCGGTTGTTTCCGGTCTAGAGGGCGCAAATGCCTCCGCTTCGGAAAAAGTAATCACATATTGCCGATCGCATCCCAAATATTTATCTGGATCGGCAAGCGCTTGGTCAATTGAGACCCGATTGTTCTCCGGTGCTTGCACCAACTGTGCGTCCTGATCTATTGCAAGCTGTTGATTTAGTCCGTCGGTAAAATTGTTGAGCCCTGCCTGGAGGGAACTGAACGGATTCAGATTGATTGATGGGGGCGTGCCGAATGCGCTACCCGCAGACGCCAAGGGATCTTCACAGGATCCAGGTAGATTCTTGCAGTAAAAGGACATTAGAGTGAGCAGCCAAATTGCTGAGACAATCGCCCACGGCCAGCAGCGCCTGAGCAACGCAGTCAGCACCAGCATCAGCGCCAGCGCTATTAGCCACCACTGCGAAGCAGGCAAACAATCCTTGAAGCCCGCCACGAAATAGATGATGGCTGCCAACACGCAGAGCAAAACGCCATAAAGGATTTCTGTGCGGTCAGGCCAATCATTCTTCCCCTGGTTCATGCGATGTCGTCGCCACCAGCACTGCAACGCCAGAACGCCCACACCGAGTAGTGCTGTCGACAGGCGACAGGCGATATAAAGAATCAGGAAGACCGCTGCAAAGACGAACAGATTGCAGGTATTGCAGTAGCCAACGGGAATGATGCTCAAGGCACCGGCCGAGGTGCCTTCCTGTGTCAAGCCATTTGACGAGTTTCGGTGTACCCGCTTAAGCGGTGGTCGCTTGTCGCTTGCCGGTTTCAGGCGAGCATAGAGCGTGCCTTGTAGTCGGCCTTCGACGAGTTCATTTCTGGTGTCGGAGTCAATCGTATTGACCCAATCATGCAGCCGCGCATCGACCAGATCAGCACGGTACACTTTGATGTTACCGTCGCCGTCAGGTCGATATACCAGTGCATCAGTGATTATTGCTAAGCGAACCGGCACCACCTGTTCGTGTTTTTCGCGATAAGCGGGAGGGGCCGTGACCAGCTCGATTTTTTCTAACTGAGCCCGATGAAAATCGATGAGGTAACGATGATCGGGATTGCCAAAGGTGCCTAGACTCTCGAAGCTGCCCCGAGAATATCCGGAGTAATCACCATCGAAGTCCCCGCGAACCCAAGGCCCGTCGCCTCCCTCAGTGGCGATTGGCTCCGCGCGCCAAGCGCCTGCCGCCGGTTCGCGCCAACCAAGATCCCGAGAGTGACAAGACTGGCAACGGAGCGGAAGTTTTGGTGCTTTATGCAACGCTTCGTCAATCATTTGACTGCAAGTGCTGCAGATCAGAGATGTCTGCGATGCTTCAGCCGCGAGCAGACTAAAATGAGCAAGGCTAGGACCGCATGTCGCGCACAGGACTTCGGTTGCCTGATAGGTCTGGCAGGCATGGCAACAGCGGAGGAAAGCTTCGTTTGGTGCCATTGTGCGGATCGGTGCGAATTGCGCCCTTCATAAAACGGCACCGATGGTCGGTAAGTGTTGAGCGATAATGCGTTGCCAAAACACCAAACATTGTCAGGGGCCGCTGAGTGATTATTAGTAACCTTGAGTAATCCTATAACATTTTACATATAGCTCCAAAATACATACCAAAACGATAATTTATGCATCCGTCGATCAGAGTGCTGCCAAAACATTCATCGCTGCCGCCGAAATCCGCGCAGTTCGTCAAACAGTTGAGAAGTGTCAGGAAAGCACATTCAAACGTCGTTGATTTTCTGAATTGATCAGCTGAGCGGGTTCTATATAGATGCCGAACTCTCGACAGATATCGATCATCTCTAATTGATCAACTACGGGGTCCCACATCAGTCGGTCAGCAATCGACGCGACAAATGGCTGATGGATTTTCAGGGTGCTGAGAACCTGTTCGTATTGCTCCGCGAGAAACAGACGAACCTCGGAATTGATGCGTTCGCACTGGATCGCATCCAGACTACCGTAAGACATGACTGCCAGATTTTTTCCGCTGAAATGACTTTGATCCATATTGCGATGAAAGCCAGAAAATGCAAAAAAATGAAATGCAATATTTGTCGCATAAGACAGATCGGAATCTGCGCCTGAGCTGACGTCTGATGAAGAGAAAAAGAACTCCTCTGCGGCTCGACCGGCCAGTGATACACGCACTTTCAGCAAAAGATCTGAGAACGTAAACTCATTTTTCTTGGCGATGAAATCCAGCGATTCGAGCACGACGCCTGCAAAATTCCTCGCTGGAATGATCGACGCATATTCGGGAATATTGCGGCCGCCTGATTCGAGAATAGCGATAGCGGCATGACCTGCCTCATGGCAAGCTGTTTTTCTTCGATTGATATCTTTGAGTTGGCGTTCCGCCTCGCTGCCGAATTCGACAAAACCACGTAATACAAGATCGACCACATCGGAGAATTCAATTTTACGATCGAGCTTGTGAGCAAGTCGCGTTAGCTGCAACGCAGCCAGCTCTCGTCGCTCTTTAGTTTGGAATTCATTCTGTACAAGCATCCCGAGCTTGCCCGGACTGTCCGAGAGAGTAGCACCCACGTGCATTTCTCCGATCGCATCACAAAATTGCTTGGCAAGCTTTTCTCTGGGCTTATTCCCAACCACGATAAATCGATCGAAGGCTCCACACTGACACAGCGCATCAGAAATATTTGAAATATTACGCAGGCCTAACAAAAGAAAAATAGGCTGCTGAGGATCAAAATGCTTCAGAGAATCAGCAATTTCTGAAAATATCGATTTTTTATTGTCAGTTACTCCTGCGCTGTCACCTTCATTGTTAGAAAATGGGTCATCATCGTGAAACCCATCAGCGCACCAACTGCCCCCTTCAAGCATCACAAGAGCCGGGGCAATCGGCGCCAGAAAAGACCGGATATCCGGAAGAATCTGATTGATCTCACCAGCCGGAATGAAAGCGGCCTGCACTTTCAAAGCGTCCGCAAGGAGTCGAAGGACTTCCCTGAGATCTCCCTGATCCTCTTGAGCAACGACGATATTGGTCCCGGCCAGCTCCCACCAAGGCCTGCCCTGCGATTCTGTCGCCCGAATGATCTCGCCTGCCCAATCCTTAAGTATTGATGCTTCCAAGTGGTCGTCCCAGTGATCCTGCGGTGCCGTCTTATCCAGCCAGTTTTGTGGATTGATATGAGGCTCGGAGACAGATTTTTGGAATACCCTATTGAAATTATCAAAAGCGATTCTAAGGATACCCATGATGACATCTCCTTATTTTTCTCTTTTCTGGAAAATCATTACGTGTGTTGATGGCGCAATTTATCGACTGCATTTATTACTACGGTTTCTTTTACAGTCATGCAGCCAATCAATACGGACTCCTTGTCTAACCGTACACCTCAAGTCTTGATAGCAGGTCATGAAAATCCCAGAGTACTACTACTGCTATTAGTGTTAATATTGGTTTGGATGTCCAAGCCATACGTCCGTACTCCTCAGCGTGCTGCTTTTGCTTAACCAGTGTTGTATATGACTCGAAATACGACTCTACTCTTCGTTTGACACCAAATAATTTTTCGACCAAAGAAGTCCGCAGGTTGGTTTTTACGCACCCGACGGACAAGATAGCTATTGCAATAGAGATCGCATTTGTTTGTATTTTTTCTTTGATTTTTTTATTAACACGGGAAATCGATATCGCATTAATACTGGTTGACATCGTCATCAGTCAGTACTGTTTGATCAGATTTAGTCCTGAAATATTTTCGAAAAATAACAATCGCAGCAAATGAGCCGAGGGAAAATACGATTACATCACGACTAAGAGAAAAAAAGCCGGTTAGAAACTGAACGATAGCAACGCAAAGCGTGCCCGCAGCAAACCCTAAACAAATAAATGTCAGCGTAAAGATTTCAAAAATGACCAAGACAAAGGTCAATATCAACGATATCTGATAGTACTTCATAGGTATATCATTTCATTAATTTTTCGATACCGCCTGTGAGAGCAGACAGAAGGTCGGTTGGTAATACAACTAGCTTTGTGTTGGACCCTGCTGAAATATCAGTGATTGACTTGGCTTGTATTTTTTTTACCTCGAAATCAATCGCACTCTGACCACCACTTGCAATAGCCTGGGACACGACCTTCACCGCATAAGCTTCTGCATCGGCCAGTATCTTTTTGGCTTCAGCTTGCTTTTCAGCGGTATAAAGGTCAGCATCAGCTTTTAGTTGTGCCGCTTGCTTTTCACCCTCGGCTGATGTGACCTGTCCACGCCTCCTTCTTTCTGCATTAAGCTGGATTTGCATCGCTTCGCGGGTTGATTGATCAACTTCAACTTCGGTCACCTCAACCCGCGTAAGCTTGATACCCCATTCGTCGGCAATGTGGTTAAGTTCAGATTCGATTTCCTCAACGATTGTTTTTCTATTCGACTGCACTCCATCCAGATCAGTTTTACCGATCAAGCTTCTGACGGTGCCCTCAATGACTGTCTTGATGCCGGCAGATAGGTTTTCAATTCGGTATTTGGACTTGGATGGATCGATAATCCTGTACAGGATCGCAAGCCGAATATCAATCTGAACATTGTCATGGGTAATTGCACGAATCGGGTCTGGCGGCAATTGAGTCTCTTGAACGGACACTTTATATCTTATCGATTCGACGAAAGGGACAATCAGCTGCAAGCCAGCACTAAGCGTGCGGTTATATTTTCCTAGTCGCTCGACAACCCAATTTTCGCTTTGAGGAACGATGTTAATCGCGAACTTAAGCGAGATAATGATAAGCGCGGCG
>Ga0315901_10003391_pt1 | contig 20715 bp, 59 predicted proteins | sample LakEriMetagenome_10_FD_203761 | JGI IMG/M metagenome (GOLD analysis project Ga0315901, IMG submission 203761) | Freshwater fungal communities from buoy surface, Lake Erie, Ohio, United States - Buoy 2 MA116 | ecosystem: Environmental > Aquatic > Freshwater > Lake | place: USA: Lake Erie, Ohio... | reverse complement strand
CAAAAGCCAGCCCCCCCACCCTATATGCTTGTTCAGGGGTATATGGCCCCCAAGCTCTAAGCTATAGTAAAGTGATGAGTCAAATAACAAAGTTCTGTAGTCACTGCACACAACACTTGAACCTTGACCAGTTCCCAGTGCGACAAAACAAAGCCATGGGTGTATGCTCGGACTGTTACCGTATATACTATGGTGATCCAAGCTTGGTTGAAGCCAAAAGGCTTGAGAAGGCAAAACTAGTAACCAAACGACGGCGTGACAGGTGTAGAGCATACCTTGGGAATATGTTGCAGTTCGCCGCTTGCACGGACTGTGGACTAGTCGATCCGATTGTTATGGAGTTCGACCATCGTGAACCAACTTCGAAGCACAAAGATATATCGACGTTGTTGGCAGAGGGAGCATTGGAATTGCTAAAGAAAGAGCTGATGAAGTGTGACATCGTTTGCGCCAACTGCCACCGGCGACGCTCAAGCAAGATGTACGGTTACTGGCGGGAGAACATAAGCAAGGCTTGATGTTGCAAGTTGTTGGTATGCCATGGGCATTCGTTCGTTTGGGTATCAGATACCTCCCATCTGATTGCATGTGATTCTATATCATTGCATCTGATTGCATCTGATTGCATCTGATTGCGTGTGATAGTCTATGGTGGTCCTGACTCTCACGTATGGTCTTATGAGGGGATGGGTTATGGTGTTGTTGTGTATCTCTGTGCTTACCTACTGGGAGGCATGAGCTATAGAGAGACAGAGGGTGTTGACGGCGCTGGGATGAGTGTTGCCGAAATCTCTTATGATGTTGCGGGGTTAGGAGGCGTGTCTGTAACTTGTTGATATTGTTGAGGAAACGGGAGAGGGAGAATCTGTGTTTGGAGCGTTCTGGGGCTTGTTTTGTGGAATCGGCCTGTGGTGCGTTCCTGATGGGGTCTGAATACGCCTGTTGTTGAGAGTGTTTCTGGGGCCGTTTTTATGCGTAAGAGAGGGGTTTGGGGTGTGAGATATGGGTTATGGAGCGGCTGGCATCCAGCACTTCGTGAATCCTGTCTCGAACCATTCTACCACGACTATTTCTCCTGTGTCTGTGACAAGGGTTGTGTCGTAGTCTTCTCCGTGTGGTAACTGCGGGTCTTCTCCGTGTGGTAACTGCGGGTCTTCTTTTTCGATGGAGACAAGTAAGAACACGTCACCATTCTTGAAGTTATGCAGGCGGCCTGTTACCGGATTGATTCCAGTGAAGCTGAGTGTTACTCTGAGGAGTTGACCTGGAAGGAATGTTGTTTTCATGGTGTGTTTACGGGTTCAACTAGTTCCCAGTTACAGTATTCGCTATGGAAGGGATGACCGTCCCATGATGATTCACCGATGACACCTGAGCCTGTTATGACGGTGGTTATGCACAGGGGCATTTCTTCATTGGTTTGTCTGTTGGTGAAAGACCTGTACTCTATTTTGAGGATAGTGACGACATCACCTGGGACGACCAAGCCGTTTCGGTTGTTGATGCAGAACTCGGTTATCACCTTGAGGAGCTGACCGGGGAAGAAGGTTATGTTGTTCATGGGATGGGTGACAGCCTTGAGGAGTTCATTTGGGAAGAACGTTGTGTTGCTGTTCATGGTGTTGCAACCGGCTCAACGTTGGGCTGATAATCAACAAAGGGATGGGTGAACCAGTCTGCTTCGAGGACTGTGCCTGACGACGTGATAAAGCTTGTTGTTATCAAGGAATGATTAGATATCATCTTGTCGGACACGGACAAGAACAGGATGATGGTGCCCGGGTTGACTGGGTGAGTGTCTAGTTGGTTGTTGTCCCATGCGTGAAACATACGGGTTACTCTTAGCAGTTGACCAGGAAGGAAGGTTGTGGTGTTCATGGTATTGGTTCCAGCACGATTTTGTTGCTCAGGTCTTCTAGGGTGTTGTACATGGAACCTCTGATACCGTTCCAGGTGAGCACATCGATTTTCAAGACTTCCAGTTGACCGAGTTCTTGCATGTCTGGCTCGCTAACAGAGAGCACGGTGAACAGCTCTCTCGGAGCGATGGAACTGAAGTGCATACCACCCAGCCCGTAGTTGTCAATCTGAAACGATATCACGAGATCCAGTCGTTCTTCGGAGTTGTTCCTGTAGACGTTGCCTGGAAGGAGATTGATATGGAACGTGTTGTTTGTCATGGTTCGGTTTTTATCTGCGTGACTACGTGTTTGGGTGAGTAGTCAGCGGTGAAACACTTGTCTGCACGCCATGTGCGGAACCACATGGTACCGTCAGCGGAGATGCACTTGAACTGAGTGGTGCCATAAGCGTTGTTGTTTTGCTTGTAGATGATCATGAACCTGTCTCCGGCATTGATGTATGAGCCACGACGCTCGTCTTGATCTGGGTGGGTCCAGAACCGTTCCAGGACACAGAACCAGTTTCCCGGTTCGAACTGCGGCCAGTTGTTCATGTTGGTGTCTCGACGGTTAGCGCTTTCAAAGCGAACACGGCTGGATTGCTTAGGGTGTGATAGCTCCTATAGTGAATGACGTTTCCCTCGGGAGTAAGGAAAGCGAACTCGTTGATGTGGTCGAGTGGAGCTGTGAGACGTGTGATGGAGAGAAGGCAGAGGATTTCGCCTTCGGGATTATCGTCGGCGAGTGGGTAGCTTGTTGACACATACAGGTTTCCAGGAACGAGGCGGTAGTTGGTTGTCATGGTGTGTGTTTACGTGATTGGGACGGCGTAGTCTTCATTACCTTCACGGAACGGGCCTTGGTGCCACTCTGTCTCTGCCACTTCTCCTGTTGGCATTAGTATGATTGTGTCGTACCCATAGGTTCGCTTGGTCAAGGACAGGAGCATGAACACGTCATTCTCACGCAGAAGCAGTTCATTGCCGGTATGTATGTCTTCGAAGCTGATGTTGCATGCAGCTCTGAACAGTTGACCCGGAGGGTATATGTCGCAGGCGCTTCTGTAGGATGATGTCATGGCATTTACACGGGTTCGGCGCAGATATAGTTGCTGCTGGCCAGGAAGGGCTTGCGAAACCAACGGCAGAACGTGACTTTGCCGTTGGGAAGAACAACGACTGTGTGCCAAGCCCAGTTTTCGTTAGAAAGCGGGCAGATGGCAAGCAACAGGAACAGTTCGCCGGTACGGATTCGATCGTCTGGCATTGTGTCGTCCAAACAGCTTTCCCGGTTCGTGTCCTTCGATGACACAAGGTGTGTAGACAATTTCGTTGATTTCGTCGTAAGTCGTCATATGTTCCTCATACTGGTTCTGCGTATACTTCTGGATGCAAGAATCCGGCTGTTGGCAGTAGCATGCGCCTAGAGTAGTTCCACATGTAGAACACAACGCTGTCCGAACTAAGGCAAGTAATCCTTATCTTGTAAGGGAAGGATAGGTTGGCCTCGCTGTCTATAGACAGAATCATGAACGTGTCTCCTGCCTCGCAAGTAATCGCCGGTGGGTCGTCGGCTTTGCTGTCAGGTAGCAAGTGCCCAGGAAAAGGTGCCAGAACCTTGTATAGCTTTCCAACTTCAGATTCGAACGGGACAGCCTTGAGCTTGGTTGGCTTCATGTTGCTTCCTCCAACAGAACAGCATGGGCACGCAACAGCGGCGAAGCAGCACCATAAATTCCGTCTTGCCATGAGCAGAACACTGTTCCGTCACAACCAAGGCAAGTCAAGCGCAGCTCGTCAGGTTCGCCGGGTTTATGCCATGGGCCGTTGTCTACTTCCACAGACAAGAGCATGCATGTATCTCCAGGGTTATAGGTCACGCTCGTGTCCATGCCAGTTTCTTCTTGGATCTTCACCCAAAACGTTGTGCGATGCTGCATCACATAAAGCTTTCCTAGCTCTGTCATGGTGTTTATTTCAACTCTCTAGCAAAAGGACTGTTGGATGAATTGCCGAAAGATTCCCGAGAGTCATCCCACAAGCAGAACACGTAGCCATCATAACCAAGGCACGTTGCCTGCGTTTCACCAAACTCTGTGGAAAACTCCAGCACAACGAACGTGTCTCCGGGGTTGTATTTTACGTGCATGGTTGTACGCATGATGCCCTCCCCACCACCATCATCTACGTCTGTGTTCTTGAGAAACACAGTTACTGGGCGAGTAAACACATAAAGCTTTCCTGGTTCTGTCATGCAACCAGTATATCACACGAACACATGGTTGTCAGGCATTATTCTACGGGCTCAACGGCTAGCACGTCGCCTTTGCCCTCTCCTTGAGGCAATAGAAACGGCCCATAATAGTGCCAGTTTCCTACTACTAGGAGCCCACGGCTCGTAAGAAACCACGTTGCGGTGTACTTGTGGCCACTAGGAAGTACAACCTCAGATATCCCAACCAATGTGACCAGCTCTCCAACTTTCTGTTTTTGTTCTTGTTCTGCACCCGTAGAGAACATAGAAAATGGGTATACTACCCGCAGCAGTTGTCCTGGATACCAAGTGGGTGTTGCTGTTACTTTACTCATGTGTTGTTACCGGTTCGAATGATGCCTTGGCAAACATAAGATTTGTGTGAATGTGAATTTCCGCTACTCCATGTGGGTTGATATACATTACACACCTAGCATCCGTGAAGTCAACGTTTGGGTTGGCCCGTGCGCTCGGATACCTGTCCAGAAAAGCCTCAACCGAAACGACCATGTGCAGCATGTCAAGCGTTGGACTGTTTGAGCCAACATACCGGTATAGCCGCCCTGGAACTAGATACTCTTCAATCGTTGCAGCTTCCGGCTTGTTGTCTAGACCGCCTGTTGCTGGCTCTGTGAGCTGTTCTGTTGCCATTGGTTGATGTGTCCTGGCGAGAGTGTGTGGAAGCTGTTCTCGGGCTCTGGTGAGGCTCCTACGTCTCAACTAGTTGCAGTTCGATGAGCGGGGAATACGTGTGAAGCCGACGACCTGTTGAGTCTAGAAACCAAGCTGATATATCCGTGGTTCCTGAGCTCTTGTGAGTCACTTTACTGACACCAAGAAACACGAGAACGGAGTTGAACGGCACAAAGACTGGACGCCAGTCATATGTTGTTGTGTCTGCAGGGTTGAAGTGGCGGTTGCTCATCATCCTGTACAACTTCCCCGGCTCTAGCTCTGTGTTTCGCATAACGTGGTTCACTGTCGTTTCTACTCGATGTTGAAGTACAGTTTGAACACTTCCGCCGTGTGATTTGGAAGCCAGCAAAACTCAACTTGCTCGCCTTCGTGGTCAATGCCGACAATGTGTATGGTGCTGACAAGACGCTCCATGACTTGACTTCTGATCCAGTATGTCCAGAGCACAACGACAGGGCTGCTTGTCAACTTGTACTGACGAGAAGCAGAGACAGCGAACTCCCTGGTAGGAACCAGTAGTGTTCCCGGTGCAATCAAATCATCGTCTATCGGTGTAGGCCCATCATCATCCTCACTGTAGTTGTGTGTGAGGTCAACATCCATGCAGCCGTGAGTTATGGCGCTCGTCATGTTGGTTGAAGTGTTGTTTCTGAAACAGTAGTACAGCATGCTATGAGTCACTTCATAGTTGAACTGCTCGGGTGTCATTCCGGACAGAATTCTGAACTGCCCTGGAGATGGGCCGAAACGCTCTCGACGCTTCCAGGACAGAGGAATCAGTAGAGGAGAATGTACAATGCTCACGTTATAACCTCGAACCAGCGAAGGGCCTCTTTGTACAGACTTTCTACCGGAATTGGAATAGTCAACCTATTGCCACAACCCAGCAAAACATGCATAAGCACAGCTCTGGTATGCGAATACATGCAGGGTTTTTCCTCAACATCAAAACCAAGAACCATGAGTGGTTCGTCGACGGGGACAAACTCTCTATCATCCCAAGCGTCGCCAGCATCAATCAAGGTACCCATTGGAACTGCAGACAACCCACAAGCGGCCTTCAACAACGCTCCTGGTTGCCATGGAAATTCGGTTATGTTTGTCATGGCAACTCCTCAAGCCATTTATATAGGATTCCTCTGGGGCGCCAGCTAGTTTCTGGAATGGGAATATACACACTTTCTCCGTCGCTATGCAAAGCATAAATCAGCACCGTTGCTTCCATGTCGTAAACTGACAGCACGGCGCTCTCAACTTTCTCAACGCTGAGAATCATCAACGTTGTGCCGCAGTCGACGTGATCACGATTGGTGTCAAAACGGAAACAGTTGTCATCGGTAGGTACAACCGTGGCTAGACCACACTTTGTCCTAATCAACGTTCCTGGCTTCCATGGAAACCCTGCAGCACTTGTCATGACAGCTCCTCAAACCAATCGCAGCCATCCGAGCTAGTCCGCTCGTGATGATTCCATGGAATCATTCCCACCACGCCTGAGCTATGCAAGAAAGTCAACTTTACCATCGACTGTTTGCAATTGATAGCTAGAACCATGAACACTTCCCCTCGGCGCACACGATCACCCGGTATGCCTTCTGCATAAAGACTGTGCGCCGTCGTCTTCAGCAGTGTTCCTGGCGGCCAACGAAACCGTTCTAGAATGTCGTTATTCATGACAGAACCTCAAACCACATGTATATGGCATATTCGCCGTCTCCACAAGGGATGGTTGCAACCACTCCGGATGCATGCAGGACAATCAATTCAGAATTCAGAACGGACACAAGCATAACCGCTTCGCCAGCATGTATCCGGTCGTCCGGAGGAGCGTTGTAGGCAATGAGGCTCGGTGTTCTGAGTTTCAGAAGCGTTCCTGGCTGTGGGGTTGTTTTCATGGTTCGCTCACAAGGTACGTGCGTTCGATGACTTCGGACATGGTGCTGTTGTCCCAGGAAATGATCCCGACATGTTGGGTGCCAACAACGAATATCTGGCATTCATACCAGTTCGCCGTCTTGTCTTTGATGACCTCGGACAGCAGGATGAATGGCTGGTTTCTGTCTAGCACCTTATCCCAGCCCTGAGCGGTCTGAGCACAGTAAGTCATGGACCAGCTACAGGCAACGAGGGAACCGACAGGGAATGGGAAACGTATATCGCTCATGGTGCATCTTTGGTTATGGCTCAACAAGTTCTAGACCATGGTCAGGTGAGTCGACCACATCTGGGCGAAAGTACATCCGGCCAACAAAGGAATCGGCGACCAGCAATTCCATGAAGCCGAAATCACGTTCCAGGAACGTAAGCTCCCGGAGAACCATCACAATTGTTCCTGCCGGAGAATACTTCCAAGCAGTCCAAGACAAATCACGAAAGCGTTCCCAGGGAACAGAGTGCTTGGGGAAGACATTCTCGGCGTCGTTATATGGCAGGCCCAACAGCCAGAGCTTCTGGTATTGCCTCAGCCTGCATAGTGTTCCGGCCTTGAAACGTTGAGCGTAATCTGTCATGTGTCAACGGGCTCCAGTAGACAGTCGATGCTTTGACCGCTGCGACGAGGATGAGTGTACATGCGTCCCAACTGCCCATCGCTCATCACGACTTCGATGAAGCCATAACCGTCATCTTCTTCATCCAAGACCACGAATGTTCGAGAAATCAACACAAGCGCGCCCTTTTTGTATTCCCGATCATGACACCAATAGGAATCCTCTTTTTCCCATTCGGCGCTATACGCTTTCTGCGAGGGTTGTAGTTCGTGGCTTGCAGAGCGAAACCAGAATTCAAGGCAGCCCTTCGTTCTGCACAGCATTCCTGTTTTGAACTGTTGAGTGCTGTCTGTCATGCGTAAACGGGCTCCAGTAGGTCTCCGACTTGCTGTGCTCTAGCACCATAGTCGACGTATAGCCGACCACGAGTCCCATCGGATAGCAGAAGTTCGATGAATCCGTACGAACCGCTCTCGTTCAAGGCCGTGAATCCTCGCAAAAGAATCACAATCTCGCCTTTTGGTCGCTCCACTTCAATCCGCCAGTTGGTGTCTTTGAAATATTCCCAATCGACAGAGTGCTCCGGAAACTCAGCGCTTCCGTCGACCGGTCGCTCGTTGTAGCACCAGAAGTTATAGCAACCCTTCGTTCTACACAGCATGCCTGTTTTGAACTGTTCTGGATTCACGACACGCTCCGTTTCAGTGCTGAAGGGTTACGAGCAACGCTTGTGCATGCTCTTGAGGAGCTTGACCATCGACGTTGCAACGATAGCGAAGGGAAGAATGATGATGAAGCAAGCCGTCACGAGAACGGCGATGATGGAAGCGATGATGGACTTGGTGCTGCTTCGGCGAGTCATCTTCTTTATGGGACTAGAATACCACAACAGCCCCCAAAACCAAAGGAATATAATTCCTTGTGTTTTCAAGGGGTTACGTATTCTGATGTGTCAGACGGGAACAAACCAGCCGTACGGCTTATCTCTTCCTGCGTGAAGTAGCCAAAGCACCCTGCCGTCATGGCCTAGAAGAAGAAGTGCGTTTGTGCTGTTGGTGTGTCTGCTTCCTATGTTGGTTTTGCTGCCGAGAAACATGTACACGTTGGGACTGTTCGGATGGAGCACGGTGGTTACCTCCGGTCCGTCCATGTATGTTGCTGTTCCAACCCAAGCCAACAGCCTGATATTTGCTATTCGTACCAGCGTTCCCGGAGGGCAGTTGTCTTCTTCCATTGTTGTCATACCACAGTGAACCATGAGCGAATATAGGAGGCACTCTTCAAAGAAGGCGAGTACCACAGCCACAACAAGGTACCATCACCACGCAACAGAAGTATGCCGCTCGCTTCGACTCCCTGCATGTGGAGGTTCCCTTGTGTTTTGAGATACACGAACACTTCGTTGCTGTCCATGGACAGCCTGAGCTTGCCGTCTTTATCCGACCAGCCTTGCTGGTTGCCACGAATAGCCGCCAAGTCACGGGTAATCCGTAGCAGAGTTCCTGGAGCGAACAATTGTTCTTCTTCCATTGTGATCATTTCTCTTCGAGGACAGCTGCCCTGAACATAGCGTTTATCCAGCGATCAAGCATCATGCGCAACTCAAGAATCTTGCTTGTGCTTGGAACGAACACTTGGCAGGAGACGACCGCTTTCACTCTGTAGAAAGCATACATGTCCTTCTCGTACGTTGTGGCTTCAACCATCTCTGGTTTCGCCAGAAGCACAAAAGGGGTATCGCCTTGCAAAACGCCCCATGTACAGCCGCCCAGCGCACTCTTGCACTTGAGCAACGAACCGACAGGGAACGGACAGCTTACTGGTAAGGCTGCAATGGCCATTGTGACATTACTCGACAGTAGTGAACGCAGTGCGACACAGCAGTTCCATGCGTTCTACGCTACCATGGCGGTCAGTGTCCCAGTCGTATACCTCTCCCTTGTCAGAGACGCATGTCACCCGTTCGTGCCAGTAGCTTTCCGACATTTGAGTCCGCCGCACCGCAATCAGGGTGTACAGGGTATTGCCTCCAGGCAGGTAGTGGTGTACATCCGGATCGGTGGGCATTCCGTAGTATCGAACAAGTGAGCCGGGAGGAAGCGTGCGAATGTCAACCGGAGTGCCCACAAGCTCGCCCGTCATAGGGCTGAGCCTTTTGGTTTCGGTAACCTTTTGTGGTTGGCTCGTCACTTCGACCATGGTTGAACTTCCAACCACAAACCAAGACTGGTGGCGTTGACCAACAGTTTCGCCGTCAGCGTTCAACTCTAGAAACGTGATGACTCTCGCATCATAGAAAGGGTTGTTCGACCGAAGGTTTTCGAGGGCTTCAACTTCTTTCTTAGTTTCCGGGTGAATGAAGCGGGTGCGGGGTCCGACGAAAGATACAGACACCATGGTGCCCGGTTCCGTCCGGACGGTTGGGTTGCAACATGTTTCAATGAGTCCGAATACTGCCGCTACGTTCGGGTCGACTACATGCTTTTGCACAGAATTACGGAATCTCGAATGAAACTGCCAAGTTCTAGTAACGGACATCTGAGCGCCCGTAAATGCTGCGAGAACAGCAAACGCCTTGCCCACTTCCGGAACGTCAGAGTTGAGAAGCTCGTCAAGCTGGTCGGTCAGCGACAGGTATTCTTGATCCGGAACAGGGTTTTCTTTCAGCCCGTAGAACCTTCTGACAAAGTCGACTTGTGTGTTTGACAGGCCGGTATCGGAGAGCTTCATGGTTGTTTCTTTCTGCTGAACGCTTACCGCAAGCGTGTCCCCGTTCTCTCTTCTCGATATGCGCTTCCCATCGAGCAGAGGCAGAGCGTATCAGCCCTGGAAGGTGATTCCCGAGCTGTTGATATCGTACACGAAGTACAGACCCGAGCCGCCCATGCGATTCTTCAGCATTTCCGCCACTCGCTGCTTGTACGTCTCGGACTTACGGTCCGTGTCCTGGTGAAGATGCAGATGGCAGTCAATGACGTGCTTGAGGGCTTGCCTGCCTTCGAACTCTCCATCCTTGTTCACTTGTCCGATGACCATGGCAACGGCCATGGTGGACTTGCACCAGGAAGCGATATCGCAGACAGCAGCGATTGCTTGGTTCTGCTCGGAGAGACGACGGCCACGACCTTCCTGAGCCTTCTCGACATGCTGAATCGAGTCGATGAACAGGAAGAACTGCTTTCCCTTGGGAGTGAGAGCACGGAGCTTCTCAGCTTCCGCAAGAATCTCGCCCACTTCGTCGAGCGACGCATGGTAGCCGTCGCTGATCAAGTTGTCGAGTCCAAGCTTTTCCAGCTTGATCTTGAGCTGAGCTCCGCTTTCCTCGCAAGAGTTCACGAGCACCGTGTGTCCGAGAGCCACCAACTTATCCGCAAGCTGGAGGTTGAGCGTGGTCTTGCCAGCGCCAGGAAGACCGGTCACGAGCGTCACGGTGGAAGGACGGATGCCTTCACCGGTGAACAGAGCGTCAATCTCCGGCCAGCTCGTAGCGACCGACGTACGGAGAAGGTCAGGCACATCGATGGCCGAGAACTTCTGAGGACCAGTCACGCCGATGTTCAGCTTCCGAACCATGCTCGTCGGAGCAGCTTCGGTCGTGTCGACAGCCTTACGAGCCCGCTTGACAGCCGGAGCAGCCTTCTCGACCTTGGCCGAGCTCGCTTTCGTCGCTCCCGTGCCCCAGAACGCTGCGTTACGCTTCGTGTACTTGCGCTTCGTCTTCGTCGTCGTCGTCTTCATGTACCAAGAATACCATTTGACTCCCGGAATCCAACATAATACTTCACCCTGTGTTTTGCCACGCAAAGTTGAAGGAAAGCTGTTTCGCTAGGGAATCCGGCCACAACTTTATGCAGCACGAACAATCTCTGAACATTTCCAGTGGTTCCACGCAGGCAAGACTCAGGCAGAACACCATAGAAACACGCATGTGAACGTTGCCTAGCAAATGCTCAGGCATAGTGATGCAGAAGAAAGAATCCTAGGTAAAACGCTAGTCAAATAATAGTTGAACATACGGTTTGAATATGGTATTCTTAGTACATGGACAGCAAGAGCACCTGCACCGCCAAGCGATTGGTTCGTGGAATGATTCTGGAGCTGTACGGTTTGGGCTACACGGTCGATCCCTACGACTTTCGCATCAACATGAGCGGTGTCAAGTTCATCGTCACACACGTTGACGGTGATACTGTGGAGTGCTACAACACTGAGCGCAACACCACCACCAAGGCCACGCTTTCGAATGGTTTCCTGGTTGTGGACGGATATCGCCGCCAGTACACGTACAAGTTCAATCACGTTGGCTGGGATGCCGTGATGGTTTGCGGGAACAACTGAAACAGAAACGCCATGACGACCAAGTTCGAAGCAATGGAAGTGGACGACCAGGACAAGTACCTTGCCGAGCACAGCTCTGGGGACTTGCCTGCGGTGGGAACGCTGATCCGTCGGTGTTCTGCTTTCCAGCCGAAGAGTGAGAGACTGTTCACGCTGCTGTCTATCCGTCTTCATGACGGATCGTACGGTGCCGGACAGTACAACTGGGAGAAAACCATGTACAAAGCCGTGCTGCTCGACAACCAAGGCCAGTATCACCATGAGCTGTGTTCTGCGCTCGACTGGCTTCGAAACTATGAGGCTGTGTCATGAGGATCGGAGGGTTGTTCCGAGCGATTACGACAGGCCGTCTTATGGTTCTTGTTGCGCTTGACGAGCCCAACCCTCACCAGGATGGACTGTTGGAAGCTCTCAAGGAGTACACGGTGACGTGGCTGTTGCCGACAGGAGAGACTGTACGGTATGGTATGAATCTCAACTGGGCGCGCTGGAATTTCGAGCCAGTGTCGGACAACGATAGCTGAATGGAGAATGGCCATGGGCACGACAGGAGCCAAGACGACGAAGAAGAGAAAGGGCAGTCTTGCGGCCAAGGCCAAGCACTTGGACTGGATCATGGCTTGGCTTGTGAGAACACAGCCCTGCGCCATTTGCGGCAAGTCTCTGCTTGAAGGATACAACCCGAGATATCCAGGCAAGTGCATCACGCTTCATCACACCGAAGGTGGTCGTGAAGAAGACCGTTGGGATGACCCTGCATACGTGGCCAACATGGTCATCGCTCACAAGTCTTGTCATCGGTCATATCACCTGAAGACAAGGCACGCAGCGGACGGAAAGAACACGAGCCTCGCAGTGATTGCGGCAATGGAAGGCTCGATCAAGAAGGCAACCACCCGTCAGAAGAAACTGGTGTCGGCATGACACAAGAGAAAGCGTTTCCTGAAGGCGACTACCTGCGTGTGGGCCTTCGTGACATCGGGAGTTGGATGGACAAGCTGTTTCTCAAACCGGGGAAGCTGTATGCGCCGAAGTTCGGAAGCAGAGAGTTACGCTTGTACTCACGAGTGTCTATCGACTTGAACGAAACTAAGCAGCCAGTCGTGCCGTACCATGGCATTCAAGTGGGCAACGTGTTGCTTTACAAGTCCGATATCATCAACAAACCGGTTCGTTGGGGTCACGGGGACAACGCTGTTCTGTGTCTGGAGTCGTTTCGGGTTGCTGTTGACATGAGACAAATGTCGGGAATTGGTAACCTTGTCAAAGTGATTGATGGTGATGGCGTTGTTGGTTGGTCTTACTTCGTTGGTGCCCACTACTTGTCCCGATTTCAGGAAATGCAAACATGAACAACGACAACCCAGACGCATCATGTGGCTATGAGGTGGGCTGCATGTACCGTTTCGAGGACAAACCTGAAAATGAAGCTTTCATGGTTCTGCGCTCGACGAAGACCGTGTTTATTGGGGAATATCTCGTGTACACCCTCAGACATGACGGGAAACTTTCAAGGTTTCGCTCTGGTTTCTTCAAGGGTTGTCCACCGCCATCTGGAATTGTGAAACTCACATGAGCGAAACCGATACAACCGGTTGCGGTTACGAACCTGGACACTTGTACTTGCTCAAACACACGGGCTGGCTGGACGGTCCTTTCCTGGTTCTGAGAATCGAGCTCTGGGGCGCATATCAACCATGCAGTTTCCATGTGCATATCCTCACAGCTCAGGGTGAGTTCATGAAGTTCCAGTCAACGTTTTGTGTTGGCGGTGAGCCTCCATACGGCTTCGAGAAAGTGTCATGAGCAACATCGTCTTTCCGTTTCCCATGGGCACCCTGGTCAGAAACAAGGTTACGCTAGCTTCCTGGAACTTCATTGACCCGTATCGCTACGATGCGAAAGACATCAACGAACGGCGAAGAAAGCAGAAAGCCGGTTTGCCTGTAACCATTTCACACGTTCATCAACCTGGACATATGATGGTTCTGCTGTCCATCGAGACGTATCCGGACAACGGGAGAGCAGGTGGTCCTGCTCTTCAAGTGCTATGGCAGAACATGTTGCACAACGGCGAAGTAAGGTACCTTGAGCTTGGAACCGAGATGTTTCCACATCGCCATTTCTTCGACACGGGACCATACGAGAACTGGTTCGAAAAGGTGAAGTGATGACAACAAAAGATAAACGCAGAAACTTGCAGCTTGTTCCGGGAGAGCTTGTGAAGGTAGTGCCAAGAGACACGGGCATGCCCGGACCTGCAATCATTTACAGCTCGTATTCATTCGCTCCAATTCCGTTTGAAACTCCGTTTGTGTTGCTTGACACGGCGCATGATTCTGACATTCTGACGGTTACGATTCTCTTCGACTCAGGTGTCACGGAGACACTCTCTATTCGACACTCACATCCATATGCCAGCTATGCGCTTGAAGCGTGGGAAGACGTGCCATGAAGAACATTCCAGAGTTGATGATACCTGGGAACTACAGCGGAGACTCAGCAGGCTCTATCGTAAGAGATACCTGGGCCGTTGCTAGCATTGAAGGTATTGAATACAGGATTGTGAGCGTCAACGGCTCGGGCACGTTTCTGCAGTACAAGTTTTATGTTCGGGAGAACATCTTGGGCCGAGACTACATCGTTCGGACCGCTTCATCTAGTCAGTACGACAGCAGGTTTCGAGACGTTCAACGCCCGGACTCCAGCATAACCGGTGATGATAGTTGGATGACGCCCGGTACCTTGCTGAAGGTTGTCAAGGATTTCCCTACCATTGCAGCGAACAGCAATAATTTCTTGACTGTTGCCGCTGGTTCTGCTATACTTGTTCTATCAAGGCAGAACTCAACGACTCTAGAGTTCTGCGATGGCAAGTTTACGGATGCTAGCTGTTCTGTCATAGAGTTCACAACCGCTGAAGGTTTGAGCTGCATGGTTAGAGTCCTGTGCAGGCTAGCACCAGACTGTTTTCATCACTACTTCGCCCTTCTGTCAGAACCATGAAGCCAACAGTAAGAATGACGTGTCCCACATACCTGCCTGTTGTTGGACAGCTGTATAAGCACAGGGACATGAGCAGCGTCGACTACGGCACCGTTGATGGTTTTGACACGTTCGAGGAGTATGAGAACTTCTTCTTGCTGGAAAGCACCGAACAGATGAGCACCGACGAGACCGTTCTTGTTCTTGGTGTTGAACACACGTTCATGAACAATCAAGGCCAAAGTCACATTGTTGTGACTTTCGTTGATACTATCGGCAGAGTGCTGGTCGGAAGGTGTCGCAGCAATGACTGGGGCTTCTGGTGGGAAGAGATTGAATCATGACAATGAGATCGAAAGACCCTCCAATCATCGGCAAGCTTTACAGAAACCATGGGCCAACCTTCTACTGCGACGATGCTACGGTTGAGCACAACGAATGTGTGCTTGTGCTTGCCTATAGCGAAACGGACAGCAGAACGATGGCTGATGGTTTTGTTGCTGAGACAAGGCTGCTCGTTACGAAACTAGGAATTGTTTCGAAAGGCGATTACAACTCCAGAGACCTTGAAGAAATCGACTGGGGCTTCTGGTGGCAAGAGGTTGAGTGAAATGCGATATGCGTCTCTTCCACTGGAACGAATGTTTCCTAAGCTTGGAGTGCTCTACAAACACCATTCCGACACAGTGTTTCTCCTGCGGAATCAACCACCGCTTGTCTGTCTAGAGAAAGATGTCCTTGTTGTGGCTGTGGGTTGTAGTTCTATCACATATGGCGGTAGTTCTGTGACCGTTTGTGTCGACCTGTTGTGTCACGATGGCGTTGTGAGACATGGAGAATACCTCTACAACCCGAGCAGTATATCCCCATGTACATGGGACACATGGTGGAAAGAGGTTGAGTGAAATGGAAGACCAACACATACCGGAACACGCCCTTCCCAAGGTTGGAACACTCTACAGGCACCGTTCAGTACGAAAGTTCTGGTTTGACAGCAGAATAGGCGAAAAAGTGGCAGAACCGGGCGAGATTGTTTTGGTTACTGCATGTGACTGCCGCCGAAAGGAACGATACGAAACCGTGACTACTACGTTGTTACGCTCGGATGGTACCATGGAGTGTGGGACATATCAACGTGGAGTGAGTGGCATGCATCCGAACGCATGGAGTTCTTGGTGGGAAGAGGTATAACTGCAATGACTGGCATTCCGACAACAGGTAAGCTCTATAGGCACAGAACTCTGCCAAGCTGGTCACCGTGGCCTTATCGCACCGAAGCTGGCGAATGTGTCGACGGCGAGATTGTGCTCGTGCTCCGTCTGTGGCCATGTACCGATATGCAAAATAGGCCAGATGTTCTACTTCTTACCAGCCAGGGACACATAGTTCGTTCATCGTTCAGCAGAGACTATAAACCAACACCAGACCGTGAGGGTTGGCACCATTGGTGGGAAGAACTTGAAGAGGAACTATGAGCACGGGATATCCGGCGATTCCAAAAGTAGGAAAGCTATACAAACACAAACCCAAGACACTGCACAGCTTTGGCTTTCGATACATAAACACCGGGTTCGAGAACAGTCCGGGTGACACCGTGCTTGTTCTCCAAGCAAAGCTAATGCCCACCGACACTCATCTGTGTGTTGTAACGTTGCTTACCCACACAGGTTTGGTTCTTGAGTCCAACTTCGGTGCTAGCACGCCTCATTCTGAAAAGTCAGGAGACGTTGGCTGGCAACACTGGTGGGAAGAGGTAACATGAACACGAACAAGCCTGTGCCCGACTGGATTCGGGTTGGTGGAATGTATGAAGTCCGCCATGTTTTGCAAGTGCATTCGAATGGGTCACGGTATCGTTATCTCCCTGCAGGCACAAGATTCATGATTCTGGGGAAACGGTTCGTGGCCAAAGAGCTTCACTTGGACATTGTTCTCTCGGATGGTACGGCAACGAACTTCGCTCTAGAAGCTAACCGTTGGTCCCAAAAGAGCTGGCAACAATACTTCGAAAGGCTGCACAACAGATGATGAACCGAGAGAAACTTCCTGGTGTTGGTAGTTTGTACCGGAGTCGTTCTTCTCTTCGGTTGTTCTTCATCCTGTTGAGTCAGTGGCACGACGAGACTGCTTCCTTTGACTATATAGTTGAAGCTATGAGTCCGGATGGCAGCACACACTCATGGTGTTTCGAGCGCTACTATGACTGGGAAGCCTATTGGGAACCGGTGTACACATGACCGTGCGAGACAAGTTGGTTGTTGGTAACCTGTATCGAGTCAAACCCATGGGCATGCACTTCACGTTGGACCTTTATCGAGTGACTCGATTCGATCCAGACTCTGTTTGTGGGTTTCATATTGCAGATAGCAGTTCCGACCCTGTGTCCTCAGAGGTTCTGATGGCATACAACACAGAGCCTTATGTTGCGTACGGAAAGCATGACAGGCAAGAAGAGTTAGACCAGTGGCAGATAGACCTTGCCATTTTTCTTCGTTCGGATGGTGAGCTGTACTGCACTTCGATGCCCAACGACGTTGGTTGGTTTCACTGGTTGGAACCACTATGAAACAAGGACAACCACTCCCTGTTGTTGGGAAGCTATACAAGACGGACGCTCTGTTCTGGTTGGGTGATAATAGCGACGGCATGACATATGAACCCACAGAAATAGCTTTGCTTCTGGAGCTGGAACATGTGGCAGCCCAAAGACGTTGGAGAGCGCGCTTCCTCACCAAACACGGCACAGTCATGTTGTACCGGATTTATGACATTCGCAACTACATGTTCGAGGAGGTTGTGTGATGGTTGAAACATTCGAACCAGGAATGCTTGTTGTTGTTGTTACCTGCACAGTTCGTTTGTGCCCAGTCAGTGATACACAGTTATTTCTCCGTTACGGAAACGGCAGTCACAATACTGACCGATGGGCTTTCAAGGGCGAACGACTTCTTTTTCTAGAAGTGGGAGCGTACTCTTCAGCCGAAGACGACAAGATTTATCATGTGGGTTATATAAACCGGCACACAGTGTTGACGCCCGACGGCGTTATGTGCTACGTGTATGACCAACCGAGTCCTTACAGCCTCGGTGCGGTGAGCCTCGCCGTTGAAAGACTGTAACCACAATATTGGTTGACATTCGCCGCCACATGTGATATCCTGTGTTCATGACTCAGAACAGCCTTGTGTTCGAATAGAAACGGGGCATCCGAGGCAGAACAACCCGAGCGTGGATGTTGGTTCGCTCATGCAAACACAAGCCTCTGTTGGGGCTTATAGGAGCTTCGAGAGATGGACAGGGAAGACCAAGCGAAACTGCAGGTGTTGTTGCAGAGCATTGAAAAAGCGGTACCGGCTGGTGGTCTATATCGGACAACACGGTCCCTGCGTTTGCAAAAGGGTTTGTGGGCGCTTGAATCGTCTGAAACAGAAAGGATGCACTCTCCAAGAGTGTACGTGATGCTCGGAGCCGTTGTTGTTTCAGAGCCTATGGTATACCGTGTGAATGGTGTAAAGTTGGCGGTCAACTTGTTCTGTCCTGGCAGTGGAGTGTGTTATCACTTCGAAGCGGTTGCCGCACTAGAAGATACGTGCTGGCTAGCCAACCAGCTCATGGAATGGTTCGAGCCGGTGAAGGAATAGCTGTATGAGTTTTGAAAGGTCTATCCTACTACACCAGGAAGTTGTGGCTAGCGTGACGCCATACATAGGCAAGCTACTCAAGTTGGAGTGTGCGGTCGATGTTTGGCGAAGGGAGCAAACGGGCCGTGCTGGCAGTGAAAGGTACATGGGTACCCTTCAACGCAACACTCTTGTGGTCTTGTTAGGCATTGAGCCGTACAGAGCGGACTTGTCCGACAGAATCACTTTCCAACTGCTTGTTACAACTGGAGAAAACAGTGGCGTAACAGTTATTGTTGACAACTATGGCACGACACCAGAAGTAGTCTTGTCATGGTTTGAAGAGGTTGTACCATGACAGCAGAAGAGTTCTTCGTTCCAGGAGAGCTGTACCGATGGCTAGGAGATAGCGAGATATATCTTGTACTTGCGCTGGACTTAGCCGAAGGGAAAACAGACAGCCGGAAGTTCTGGGACAGTCATATTGCTGTTCAGTTCTTGGCTTGTGATGGCTATGTGTTCTGGAGAACCAGCTCTCGTAGGGCTGAAGTGCTGGACGGTAAGTGCAGCAACTTCGTAAAGGTGACATGACCAGCTCTAGTCCCTTTTTTTATGTTGTTGGTGCGCTGTATCGCTACAAGGGAGCCATTGTGTTTGTGTACAAGGTGCAGCTGAACCGATTCGGTCATCACTACAGGGTCGGGTTCGTTGATGCTTTGGGGCTGAAGGACGACCTGCTTATCCTGGCCGCAGACATGCCCGAGAGTACATGGAAAAATGAATCGTGGGAAAGGATAGCGTAGCACTATGAGTCTCATTCCGGGCACCTTGTACACTGCGCCATGGTATATCCAGCGCCCTGGCTTAGCCATTGCAGATGGCTCCGTGTTGCTTGTACTTGAGTGCGAGCCACAACTCAGCTATGATAGCGAAAATTACGTCCATCTCACAGGGTATTACGACCTTGTGATTGTAACAGGAGATGGGATGCGTGCCAAACTTATGTTTACCGGCGCAGCATTGACGTACTTCAAACCCGCTACATGACGAAATAATGCCTTGATATTCAAGGCCGTGACTGATATACTGTTCCAACGAAAGGTCCAGGACACATGAAGTATTACACGTTTCGACAGAACAACCCTCGTGGCCGTTGGCAGACAAATGTTCCGCTCATTCTCTCCATTCAAGCTGAGAGCCTCGCACACGCTCAGATCATTGGAGAGAATGTCACCGGCAACAACACGGACTACTGTGCATGTTGTGGAGGCTATCGATGGGACTGGTTGAGAGCCGACGAAGTTGCTGACGAACCCACATACGACAACAAGGTGTTGACAGCGGGACTCACGAAAGCTGAGCTGTATGGCGGCTACGAATATGCAAGTGGCAGGGTGAGCTATGACTTCTGGGTTGTAGATTCGCAAGGCTGTATCAAGCTCAAGGTGAGCTATAGCCGTGGTGAAGTGGCAACGCTGGGCTGATATACAATCCCATGGAACTCGAACCGGGCAAACTATATCGATTCCAAGATGAGGAACTTGATGGTTGTCAAGTCCCAGGAACAATCAGCTTCATACGGATGAACTTGCAGGGAGACCCAACCATCGATAATTGGGGTTTTCCGGTTTGGAAAGAGTTTCGTTGCTCGGTTTTGTTTCTCGGGTACTTTCCCTTGACTGACAAGGCTTTTGCAGCGCTTGGAAGACTCAACCACGAATTAGTGCGCTTCACGCAGAACAAAAACTACTGCATGGCGGTCTGTCTTGCGGCAACGGGTGAAGCTGTTGGACGGTTTATCATTTTGGCGCCTAGACCTTCGGCAGCCGCTAGCGCTGGTACGGTAGAAAAACAAACCTTCGAAAGCTGGCTCGAACCTCTAGAGGAAGACACAAGTGTTGATTCCAGGTAGGCTGTACAGACTCAACAGTGTATGCGACTACTCGTTGGCTGTAAATGGCGAACACAGGGGCATACGTGTATGCCCTGGTGATGTTGTGATGATTCTTCGTGTGGAAACAACGGCCTTCTATTCAGGAACCGAATTTGTCAGGCTTACGCTGTTGCTGGCGAACGGTGCAGTTGGCACCAACTCGTTTTGGACAACCAGTTGGGAGCATGTGGGATAGCATGCCAGAACAACCAAAAATCAACACCTACTTCGTTGCTGGGGAACTGTATGAGTGCAGCAATGAATACAAGGAAAGGCTCTATATGGTTCTCAGTGTTGAACTCATGCCTCCATACACAGGAGGCATGATTGACGGCATGCGGGGCATTCAGGTCAACTGGATTCGAATACCGAGTGGCACTCCTGACATGTCCTTCTACCTTGATTCCCTTCTTGGTATAGCTCATGCGAAAAGCCAGTGGAGACGTGTCACATGACGATCTATAAACCAGGAACCGTTCTCAGATCGCTTTGCAAGTTCT
>Ga0315901_10003388_pt1 | contig 20721 bp, 2 predicted proteins | sample LakEriMetagenome_10_FD_203761 | JGI IMG/M metagenome (GOLD analysis project Ga0315901, IMG submission 203761) | Freshwater fungal communities from buoy surface, Lake Erie, Ohio, United States - Buoy 2 MA116 | ecosystem: Environmental > Aquatic > Freshwater > Lake | place: USA: Lake Erie, Ohio... | reverse complement strand
ATTGTCAGGGTTTCCGTAGCTGCGGTAATGAACCAAAGGTGTTGACACAGCTGCAAAATTAGGGCACAAAAAAGGCCGCAATCGCTGCAGCCTTTTCTCTGATGTATAAATGATGTCGGAATTAACCTAGCACTTCTTCCACCGGTGTATACGGCAGATTGAAGGCTTCGCTTACGCCTTTGTAAACCACTTTGCCGTGAACTACGTTCAGTCCGAGCTTCAGTTCAGCATTGGCTTTGCAAGCCGCCTGCCAGCCCATATTGGCGAGCATAACAGCATACGGAAGCGTGGCATTGGTAAGGGCCAGGGTACTGGTATAAGGAACCGCACCGGGCATATTGGCAACGCAATAATGGATCACGTCGTCAACTACATAAGTAGGTTCTGCGTGAGTTGTCGGACGGCTGGTTTCAAAGCATCCACCCTGGTCGATGGCCACGTCTACAATCACAGAACCTTTCTTCATGGTAGGCAGCATGGCGCGTGTGATCAACTTTGGAGCCTTGGCACCGGGAATCAGCACACCGCCGATCACCAGGTCGGCCGTTTTGATGGCGTTGCGCACGTTGTATTCGTTTGAATACTGGGTCTGCACATTGGCCGGCATGATATCGTCGAGCTGGCGCAGACGGGGCAGGCTTACATCCATAATGGTAACCTGAGCGCCCATTCCGGCTGCCATTTTGGCTGCTTGGGTTCCTACGATACCGCCTCCGAGAACAAGTACTTCGGCAGGTTTAACGCCGGGTACGCCGCCCAGAAGAATGCCGCGACCGCCCATAGGCGCTTCGAGGTATTTGGCACCGTTCTGCACGCTCATGCGACCGGCTACTTCGCTCATCGGAACGAGCAATGGCAGGCTGCGGTCGGCTTTTTCCACGGTTTCGTAAGCGAGACAGATCGCATTGCTGCGAATCATCGCATGCGTCAGCGGTTCATGGCTGGCAAAGTGGAAGTAAGTAAAGAGCAGCTGATTGGATTTGATGAGTGCATATTCGCTTTCGATCGGCTCTTTTACCTTAACGATCATTTCAGCGATGGCGTATACATCTTCGATGGAAGGAAGCATCGAGGCACCAGCCTGAACGTATTCTTCATCGTTGAAACCACTGCCTGTTCCGGCATTGGTTTGTACATACACCTGGTGTCCGTGTTTTACCAGTTCAGAGACACCGGCAGGCGTGAGGGCTACGCGGTTCTCGTTGTTCTTGATTTCTTTGGGAAGTCCGATAATCATGGTGGTAATTGCGCTGCAAAGTTAATCCTATTCCCAAGCTGCCCAAGGGCATGAAAAAAGGGAAGGCTGCACCTGGCAACCTTCCCTTTTGAGTTTTGTTCGAAGCCGTTTAGTTCAGTTTGACGAAACGCTTGACAGCGCTGCTGCGTCCATTTCTGATATCGAGCATGTACTGACCTTCCGAAAGTTCCTGCACATCGATAACATGGCTGCGGATTCCGGCTTCCAGGCTGAACTCCCGGATGGCTCTGCCCTGGGCATCGAGCACTTTCACAAGGGTTGGCTCATTGCCCTGCACATCGATCATGAGGTTCAACTTGTCTTTTGTCGGGTTCGGATACAGGCGGATCAAATCACCCAGCTGCTGCTGATCCTGGACATTCATACCCCAAACGCTCACCTTCTTGAACACGCATACGGTGCTGTCGCAGGTTCCTTCCTGACGCACGTAGTAAGTGGTGGTTGATCCCGGAGCAACGTTGAGTGTTGGTCCAAATCCGACCGGTGCACCGTTGCCACAACCGTTTTCGTACCAAACCCAACGACCATTGGAACCGCCACTGCCACCGATAATCTGCAGGCGGACATTGGCCCCGTTGAGTACCGTGTCTGCAGAAGCCGTGATTCCAATTGCAGGTTTTCCCGGGAACAAGATGCGGATTGGTCGTGAAACGCAATTCGTGATGTTGCAGGCACCTTCAGCGCGAACATAGTAGGTTGTGTTGCCATTGGGAATATCCTTGAGAGAACCTCCTGTACCAATGAGTGAACCACCGCAGGAAGAATGGTACCATTTCCACTCGGCACCAATTCCAAGATTGCCACCCTGTACAGTGAGCGTGATTTGCTGGCCGAGGCAGGGAGTATCGTTACTTGCAACTATGGCCACCGGCGCAGTTGAGGCTGTCGCTGAATAGATGGTTTTCCGTACACATTGCGTGGTATTGCATAAGCCCTCTGCACGTACAAAATAGGTAGTAGGCCCAACCGGGGTTGTTGTCAGGCTGTTGCCAATGCCAACCAGGGTTCCGCCGCAGTTTCCGGTATACCAGGCCCAACGTCCGCCGCTGCCAAGGCTGCCGCCATTGACCTGCAAGGTGATGGGAGCACCGCAGGTAGTGTCTGCGGTACTGGTGATGAACACCGGTACAGTGCTTTCGCTGCGTATAACGATTGCCTTGCTTACGCACAATGTAGTGTTACAATTGCTTTCAGCTCGAACAAAGTACGATGTGTTGGCTGCAGGGGTCACCGTGATAACCGTTCCCGTTCCAATGGCCCGGCCTGCACCGCAACCGCCCTCGTACCATACCCAACGTGCATTGCTTGCAGCAAATCCTCCATTCACGCGCAACGTTACCGACGTGCCTTTGCAGATACTGTCTTCACTTGCCGTGATGTTGGTAGCAGACTGCGAAAGCAGTTGCACTTTCAATACCCTGCTTACGCATGGAGTTGTGTTGCAGGTTCCGGCTGCTTGCACAAAATAGGTAGTCGTACTAGTCGGATTTACGGCAATGGCGTTACCTGTTCCTACCGGTGTGCCACTGCCACAGCCGTTGGCATACCAGATCCAGTTGGCATTACTGCCCAGCTTGCCGCCATTCACGCTCAGGTTAACAGGGCCGCCACCCGGACAAATAGAGTCGTGCGAAGCAATTATGCTGAGCGGATTGCTGCTGACCGTATTCACTTTGATGGTTTTGCTCACGCATGCTGTAGCGTTGCAAAGGCCTTCTGCGCGGACAAAGTAGCTGGTTGTAATACTTGGGTTCACTGTAATGCTGGTTCCTGTTCCAATCAAACCGCTACCGCAGTTTCCGGTATACCATCTCCAGCGTGCGAAAGAACCCAGGGAACCACCATTAACAGTAAGCGTAACAAAGCTGCTACCGCAAGTGGAATCTGCTGTGGAAACAATCGAAACCGGTGCGACGCTCGGTGTATTTACCTTTATGGTTTTGCCCACGCATGCAGTCGTATTGCAAGTGCCTTCAGCTCTCACAAAATACTGTGTTGTTGCAGTCGGAGTAATGAATAGTGTCGGGCCGGTACCGACCAATGTGCCACCGCAACTTCCACTGTACCATTTCCAACTTGCATTCGAGCCAAGTGTTCCTGTGGTTATTTGCAAGGTAACCTGGCTATTACCGCAGGTGGAGTCGCTGTTTGAAATAATCGAAGTAGCTGCAACAGAAGGAATATTTACCTTGATGCTCCTGCTAACCATACCAGTTACATTACAAGTTCCTTCTGCGCGTAAACTGTAGGTTGAGTTACCGAGTACGGGGGTTACAACTATGGAGCTTCCAGTTCCAATTCTGCTGGTTCCTCGGTACCAAACCCAGCTCGCGTTGCTACCCAGACTGCCACCGTTTACTGCGAGTGTAACAGTGGTTGTGCCACAGGTGGAATCGGCAGAGGTTAAAATGCTGGTCGCAGCTGTGCTGAAAGTATTCACTTTGATCGATTTGATCGAACAAGCTGTACTGTTGCATGTGCCCTCGGCCCGCACAAAATAGGTTGTAGTGGCTGAAGGGCTGATTGTGATTGTCTTACCTGAACCTATAGAACTGCCTCCGCATGATCCAGTATACCATCTCCATGAAGCATTGCTTCCCAGACTGCCGCCAACCACTTCAAGGCTTAAGCTCGTACCCAAACAAATGGAGTCGTCTCTCGAACTAATGCTCAAAGGTGCAGTAGAGAAAGAATTAACCTTGATGCTCTTACCTACGCAGACAGTTGTGTTACAGGAGCCTTCTGCCCGAACATAATAAATAGCTGTGGCCGAAGGGCTGACCGTTATACTGGTGCCACTGCCGATGGAAGTGCCTCCGCAGTTGTTCTCGTACCATCTCCATGATGCATTACTGCCCAAACTGCCACCGTTTACACGCAGTGTAACAGATGAACCTAAACAAATGGAATCAGCAGTTGATATGATGCTGACAGCTGGAACGGAGAAGCTGTTCACTTTGATTGTCTTACTCACACATATTGTGGTATTACAAGTTCCTTCTATCCGCGCGAAATAAGTTGTTGTCGACAGAGGGGTAAGGGTGATGCTGCTGCCACTGCCCGCAGGTGTACCGCCGCAACTTCCAGCATACCAGCGTATGGATGCATTGCTTCCCAGGCTGCCACCACTCAATCGCAATGTCACACTGCTTCCAATGCAGACAGAGTCAGCATTGGATGTGATACCGGTAGGTGCACCCGAGAAGGTATTGATTTTCACTGGTCGGCCGATGCAGGTTGTATTGTTGCAAGTGCCCTCTATTCTGACGAAATAGGTTTCGCTGGCAGAAGGCGTAACGGTCAGACTGTTTCCAGTACTGATAACGGTACCGCTGCAGCTGCTCCGGTACCACTTCCAACTTGCATTGCTTCCAAGGCTTCCGCCACTGGCCGTAAATGTGACACTCGTACCTGCACAAACAGAATCGGCTGAAGCAGTGATTCCGGATGGGGCTGTAGAGAAGGTGTTCAGCTTCAATGCCTTGCTTACGCATGCAGTTGTATTGCATGTGCCTTCTGCGCGTACAAAATATGTGGTCGAGGTTGTGGGTGTTACGGTGAGACTGGTTCCGGAACCAATAGATGTGCCTCCGCAGTTTCCGCTGTACCATCTCCAGGATGCGTTGCTTCCCAAAGTTCCGCCTTGAACGGTGTAGGTAACACTGACTCCGGCGCAGACAGAATCGGCTGAAGCGGAGATGCTTGTCGGTGCAGTCGAAGCACGATTAACCTTGATGAATTTGCTCACGCAGCTGGTGGTGTTGCAAGTGCCCTCCGCCCGGACAAAATAAGTGGTATTGCTGGTAGGGCTTACAGATATCGATGTTCCGGTGCCAACCAAGGTTCCACCACAAGAGCCGGAATACCAGCGCCAGAAAGCGTTTCCGCCAAGGCTGCCACCATTCACGCTGAGCGTGACACTGCTTCCCGAACAAAGGGAGTCTACACTGGAAGTAATGGATGTGGGGGCTGTTGAATTCACATTCACCTTAATGAACTTGCTTTCACAGCTTGTGGTATTGCATGCTCCTGAGGCTCGCACGAAATAACGTGTGCTGCGTGTCGGTGTTACAGTAAGGCTGGCTCCGGTGCCAATGCTTGAACCGCCGCATGAATCTGTAAACCAGTTCCAAGCGGCAGCAAAGCCAAGCGAACCACCGTTGACACGCACAGTCACACTATTTCCTGAACAAAGGGAGTCAAGCGCAGCAGTAACTGAGGTGGGTGCAACAGACAATGTCTGCATAAAGATGGTCTTGCTCGTGCAGGCCGTCGTATTGCAGGTGCCTTCAGCCCTTACAAAGTAGGTAGTGGTTGTGGTAGGGTTCACGACAATGCTACTGCCGGAGCCAATTGCAGTACCTCCGCAAGAGTTGCTGTACCATTTCCAGCCGGCATTTCCGCCAAGCGTACCTCCATTAACACGGAGGGTGCTGCTGCCACCGCTGCAAACAGAATCTGTGGATGCTGTTATGGAAGTTGCCGAGGCAGATAATGTATTCACTTTGATGAACTTGCTTTCGCACTTGGTGGTATTGCAGAAGCCTTCAGCGCGCACAAAATATGTGGTGCTGCTTCCCGGGGAGACCTGCAGGCTGTCACCTGTGCCGGCAAGCGTTCCTCCGCAGCTGCTGTTATACCATTTCCAGGAAGAGCGGTATCCAAGTTTACCACCGTTTAAACGGAGCGTTGAGCTGCTGCCGGAACAAACCGAATCCAAACTTGCACGGATACTGGTCACAGCAAGCGAAGTGTCGCGAACATGCAGGGTGAAGCTAGCGCAAGCGGTTGTATTCGTGGGACCCTCAGCACGTACCCAATAGGTGGTTGTAACCGAGGGATTCACGCGCAGTACGGTGCCGGTTCCGACCTGCGTACCGCCGCAACTGCCGGTATACCATACCCAGCTTGCCTTGAAGCCGAGATTGCCGCCATTGGGTGTAAGGGTGGTATTGGTGCCTTGACATATACTATCCAATCCGGCAATTATGCCTGTAGGAGCCCGTGAAGAGTCGCGCAGGAAGATTGTACGGCTGACGCAAGTGGTGTTATTGCAGAGGCCTTCAGCACGCACATAGAATGTGGTTTGTGAACTCAGCGTAACTGTGATTGAATCGCCTGAGCCAATGGCTGTTCCGAAGCCACAACCGCCTTTGTACCATCTCCAGACTGCACGGTTGCCGAGTTGTCCTCCCACAACTTTTAACGTGGTCGTCTGTCCGGGAAGTACGGTGTCAAGTGTTGCACTCAGACCGGTCAATGCAATGCTGGAATCGCGTATGATAATGCGCTTGCTTTCGCATGCAGTATTGTTACAAATACCCTCCGCTCTCGCAAAATAAGTGGTGTTGAGGGTGGGGTTAACGGAAAGGCTGATTCCGGTGCCGGCGGAAGTGCCTCCGCATGATCCGGTATACCATTGCCAATTGGCGCCAGATCCTAGCGTACCACCGGTAACACCTAATGTGGTAGAACCTGCACGGCAAACCGAATCGCTGCTTGCAGTTATACCACTCGGAACGGAAGACAAGCGCATGAGTCGAACGCTTATGCTTCCGCAACTACTTGTATTACAAGTTCCTTCTGCCCGCACAAAATAGGTAGTTGTGGAAGTGGGCGTTACGAGAAGGCTATCACCGGTGCCAATGGCTGTACCTCCACACGAAGTGGTGTACCACTTCCAACTGGCATTGCTGCCCAGGCTTCCGCCGCTGATGCGCAATCTGCTGCTGTTACCCGGACAAACCGAATCGGCACTTGCTATAACACTGCTTACAGCAGTAGACTGGGTATTGACCTGGATGGACTTGCTTGCGCACGCTGAGGTATTGCAGGTTCCTTCAGCCCTTACGAAGTAGGTCGTGGTGGCCGAAGGTGTAACACTGATACTGCTTCCGCTGCCCACGGCCGTTCCGCCGCAGGAGCTGCTGTACCATTTCCAATCTGCATTGCTGCCGAGGCTGCCGCCGTTCACGCTGAGGGTAACGCTGGAGCCGTTGCAGACAGAGTCAGCCGAAGCGGTGATGGAAGTCGGTGCAGTAGAGAAGGTGTTGACTTGGATGGATTTGCTGGCGCAGGCCGTGTTATTGCAGGTCCCTTCCGCACGCACGAAATAGGTTGTGGTGGCCGAAGGCGTTACGCTGATACTGCTTCCGCTGCCCACAGCTGTACCGCCGCAGGAGCTGCTGTACCATTTCCAGCTGGCATTGCTGCCGAGGCTTCCACCGTTCACACTGAGGGTAACACTGGAGCCGTTGCAGACAGAGTCGGTTGAAGCGGTGATAGAAGAAGGAGCAGTCGATAAGGTATTAACCTTGATGGATTTGCTGGTGCAAGCGGTGGTGTCGCAGGTTCCTTCCGCACGTACGAAATATGTTGTAGTTGCCGAAGGTGTAACGCTGATACTGCTTCCGCTGCCAACGGCTGTACCGCCACAGGAGCTGCTGTACCATTTCCAATCTGCATTGCTGCCAAGGCTGCCGCCGTTCACGCTAAGGGTAACGCTGGAGCCGATGCAGACAGAGTCAGCCGAAGCGGTGATGGACGTGGGAGCCGTGGAGAAGGTATTGACTTTGATGGATTTGCTGACACATGCTGTGTTATTGCAGCTTCCTTCCGCACGCACGAAATAGGTTGTGGTGGCCGAAGGCGTCACGTTGATACTGCTTCCGCTTCCCACAGCTGCACCGCCACAGGAGCTGCTATACCATTTCCAGTCGGCCTGATAGCCGAGGCTACCGCCGATCACGCTGAGGGTGACACTGGAGCCGATGCAGACAGAATCAACAGAAGCTACAATGGAGCTGGCGGCAAACGAAGAGTCGCGCATGAACACCGTATCGCTCGCACAGGTTGTAGTGTTGCAGGTACCTTCGGCTCGTACAAAGTAAATGGTCTGGCTGAGCGGACGCACCGCAATGCTATCTCCGGTGCCGGCCGCCGTTCCGCCGCAGGATGTTGTGAACCATTTCCAGCTGGCTCCGGTGCCGAGCGAACCGCCGACTACTTTCAGTGAAACAAGCGTGCCCGGGCAAACGGTATCCAAGGGAGTGATCCGGATGCTTGTGGCTGCGATGCTGTTAGATCCAACGCGCAAACGCGCTGCATTCGAAAGCACGGAATCGCCTGCACAGATCCAGGTACGTACGGTGTAGAGTCCGGAATCTGTTGCGGCAACACCGGTTATTCTCAGGGTGTCGCGGTCTGCACCGCTGATACTTCCGCCATTGCTGAGTGCAATTCCGTTCTTGAACCAGCGGTAATTCAGGATGCTGGCTCCACGTGCAAGCGCGGTAAACGTAACATTGCTGCCGGGGCAAACACTGGTGTCGCGTGGCTGACCGGCAATGGCCGGCATGGGAGTGAATTCATGGGCACCAATATCCGGGCGGGTGCTGTTGCGTGCACGGTTCCAATAGTCAGCGCTTACACGTGGAGTGGGTAATCCGCCTTTGTTCAGGGCACAGTTGGCCGGATCGTTGATAACAACCTTGAGGAAGCTGTCATTCAAAGGACTGGTGGCCTGGAAAACCGCGTTGGTCGTTACAGACAGACTGTCTCGGTTAGGACCAACCAGTGTCCGGAATGCTGCAATCGTCAGGATGTTGTTAATGCCATCTCGGTAAATGAGGTTGGCCGCCCCAGGAGTGCCGGCAAAGAAACTATTGCCATTGGATGCACCCAAATAGGTAGTGAGCGCGCTGGAGCTTCGGTCATAAGCAGCGGCATATCCGGTCCCTTTGGGCACGCTGGTATTCACCACCAGGTTATTGCGGAGTATTACCCGCGGTGTGGTGCTGGTGAAGATGCCCGCGGTAGTCAGGTTGGGACCGCTGGTGTTGGCATTCAGGAATACGGTATTGTGTTCGATGAAATTGGTATCGGCCGTATTTCCGGTTTCGATACTGATACCCCTAACCACCGAAGCACTGTTTTGCAGTACCTGCAATCCGTCTACCAGGTTGTTGTTGATAAAGTTCCGGGACCCAACGCCAGTAGCAAGCAAACGAATACCATTGATAGTGGGTGAACCGCTGCTGCCATAGGAAATCAGATCGGCTACAATATTCCGGTTGATAAAATGAGGTCTGCTGCAATTGGAACCAACTTCTATTCCGCTGATTAAGCCACCGAAATTGAGCAGCGAATCGACGCGGTTGTTCCGAATGCTAACATCGGAATTCAGGTTGTAGTTGCTGAAAATACCGTAAACACCGCCGGTTCCGCTGCCAAGTATCCGTCGCACCACATTGCTGTCAACGAACCTGCGCGGCGAACTCGACGCGCCATTGGCGAGGTACATTCCGTAAACTACGCCGCCGCCGGTGCCCGGCAACAAATGTCCTACACGGTCAAATGTGTTGCTGCTGTAGTATTCTGTCAGTGGCGTTCCGCCACTGCCGAAGTTGTAAACACCGTAGATGCTTGAACCCGCATTTTGAGAACCCATGAACCGAACGGTATTGCTGCGCACAATGTTCAACGTGTCTCCACTGCTGGTATTGGTTAGGTACAATCCATACATGGTATTGGATGTTGCCCCCGTCAACAGGTTGTTTTCCATCCGGTTGTTAAGGATGTAACGATAGCGCTGCCCGGTCGAATTGCAATAAATCAAGCCGGTCAGGGCATTGTTACGCGTGTTTTCGATGACATTGTTCCTGATATGCTGGAAGCGACCGCTGCCGGTAATGAAGATGTGATATAGCGTCCCTCCGCCATAGCGCAAGTTGCGCAGTATGTTATCATTCACAAAAACCGATCCTGCCGGGTAGCTTACACCACTGTAGATGGAATACTTGGTGCTTGTGCTCTGCAAGCTGTCGTTGATAAGCTGATTCCGACTAATCTCCGTGTTCAGGCTCGTGCCTTGTGTAAAGATCAGATAATGTGCATTGCTGGAATTCTGATTTACAAGGACATTGCTGATGGTGTTGTCACTGATCCGCATACGGTTGGCACCTGCAGTGGCGTAGATCCCGTAGAAGTATCCGTTCAGAGCAGTATCCCGATCTACCGTATTCGAGTCGATGTAATATTCGTTGTTAGCTGAATTCGGTGCATAAATGAACCAATTCGCGCCCACACTGGCACTTCCACCACCAAAGATGCGGCTGGCAGTGTTGCCGGCTATCCTTCCGACAACAGATGCTCCCGGCGCATAAATTACCTGATTGGCCATGTTGCTGCGCAGGTTCTCGAAGCTGTTGTTACGGAGGTTTACAGTAGTTCCGTTGTACGGCATGAATATGCCATACAGGGTCGTGGAAGTTACTGTTTGCCCGATACCCGCGATGCAATTGTTCATCCTGTTGTTGTTGATGAAGGCGTGCTGCGCGGTTGTGGAATAAATACCATACAAACTACCGCGTGAACTGTCGCCCGTGATGATATTATTCTGCATCCGCAGCGTATCGGAAGTTCCCGCATGGAAGAACATGTAAGCAGTTCCGTTAGGAGCATATTGTACCACTCCCTGAACCAGGTTGTTGTTGATATTGGCACTGCCGGCAGATGCTGTGTAGATGCCGTAATGCGCCGTACTGCGGGTGGTGTCGAACAGCAGGGTGTCGTTTTCAACCAAAAGATATGAAGGTCGGTTGTCGGTCCGTATTCCGTAGAATATTCCAGGGGTTGTTCCGTAGCATGCTGAGCGCCATACTTTGTTGTTTCGGATGATAACACGGTTGGCATTGCCCCCTGCAGCCGAATATATACCTGATACAATGGAAGACGATCTGCCATCCTGACCCAATGAAACCGTATTGTTCTCTATCAGAACATTCTGGTTATTGTTCGTATTGGCAGCAAAAACAGCAATACCGATGGTTTGAACATGGTTGCCATATCCACCGTCGGCGCGGTTGTCTACAAAGTTGTTAGCACAATAGAAATGGTTGGTTTCAGAACTGCGGATACCATTGGCCGAAAGCTGCTGCGTTGTAACAACCGCAGAGTCGCCCCAGGCTGTAATCCGGCAATTGGTTACACTGTCGCGTTGGTTGAGGAAGCGGAATGGCGCGACGTCGTTGAATCCGATGATATGAATACCGGTGTTTACCCTCGAAATCCGAAGACTGTCGAAGCGGCAGGAGTCGTGCGAACCGCTGGTCGATGTAACCGGCAATGCAGTGATATCGGTTGGCAGGATGTTGGAAACAAGGATGCCCTTGGAGCCCCCGCCGCCAACCTGTGAGCCGGCACTTTCACGATGGCGCAACGACATGCGGATGCTTGCGTTTTTAATTACTACGCGCTTACAGCCGTCAGTTGGTCCGCTGTTTACCAGTGCATAACCCCATTCCATCAGGGTTACAGGATTGCGGGCTGTGCTGCTGTCCTGCAGGTCTATGCCATCGATGGTAACCCAATCTTCGCCCACGATTCTAAAGATCGCATCGGGGGTGGAAGAGGTATTGGTGGAGGTACCTTGATAACCGTAAATGATGGGATTGTTACCGGCGCCCGACTTCTGAATAATCAAAGGCCTCGTGCGGCTCGGGCGATAACCAGGGCAGGCCGAGTTGATGTACAGCTGTATGCCTCCTGTCGGAGCCACTTCAGTGTGGCCTGCGCGCACATTCAGGGTGACAGCACCATTCAGACCGCGCAAGCTGATATCGCTGATCGCTGCAGCCAGGGTGCTGTAATTGGGTGAACTTCCGCCAACAGTGAAAGTGCCCGACATCGGCGATGCGATGCGACGCTTTCCTGCGGGGTTGGAAGGGGAGATATTATAGGTCGTACCGCCTATAACCATGTCGATGCCGCGGGCATCCACACTGTCTCCGGCACTGCCGCATTTCAGATCGTAGGCAAGCCAGAAATAGAAGGTGTCGTTGCAGTAGAGTGGCAGGTTGCCGTTAAAAGTCATGTTTCCGCTCGGTGCAGCAATGGTGTTGCCAAAGCGCGTTGCGTTGGTGCTGAAAACCGGATTTGTACCGGTAAAGAACACGCGTGCACTGTCGAGGTTAGCAGCAGCGCTGGTAGTTCCCAGGGTGCTGAACCTCAGGCGGGTCAGGTTAGGCGGAATCACCGCGCCACTCAATGCGACATCCAGACGCAGGATAATGGCGTTGCGCGCGCCTTCAGAGACACCATCAGCTATCTGAACGAGGGTATCGCTAATGCTGATGGAGGGAGTCAGCGGTGTGAAACCGCCTTCATCTGCTCCAATATCAGGAGCAGTGCTGCTGCGCGTATCCTTGTTATAATCGTCGGTTACAAGCGACAAGGCTTGTCCTGCCGATTCAACTGACGTTCCGGTGGATGTATTGATGTGCAGGTAATTGCTGCTCATCGGGTCCATGCTGGTGAAGGTGAGCGTGCTGGACAGTGAATAGGCATCGCGCGTTGCGCCACTTTGGTTCACCGAACGGTTCAGGAAGTCGCAGATCGTCTGATCCGAAGTCTGGTCTGTTGCATTCCGGTAAATTACCCGATTGCTGCCGGGCGTTCCTGCATAGTACAGGTTGTTGCCGGAAGCATTGAAATAGTTGGCTGGCAATAGGCCGGTACCCAGCTTGACCATGGCTGCCGTAAAGCCGCTTCCGCTGGGCGTGCTGGTATTGTAAAGAATGTTGTTGGCAATGATGTGACGCGCCGTTGCCGTGTTCATCTGCAAGGCGGTACTGGAGAAGTTGCTGCCTGTAGAGCCGGCATTCAGGTAAACCGTATTGTGGTAAACCTGATGCAAACCGGCACCCAGCAATTGGATACCGGTAAGCCACGTGCCTGTGCTGTTCATGGCAGGTGCCTTTACATCGCCAACATAGTTGTTGATGACAAACGACTCGAATGCGTTGTTGCTCCGCAAGCCTTCCACCGTAGTTGTGGAACTGCCTGTGGCGGTCAGGTTGGCCACTTTGTTGCCGCTGATATAGGCGAAACGACCACTTTGTGTTAACAGACCATACATGGTTGAACCAGAGGTTCCATTCGCATACAAGCGGGTAACACGGTTGTCCAGCATGATGGCGCTGTCGGATGCCGAATTGAATATGCCAAATACCTGAGGCGAGCTGTAGGTGCTGTTCGTAGTAATCGAATCCACCACATTGCCTTTGAGCTCCACGATGTTTCCGTTCAGCGCATAAATACCGTATGGGAAATCATTGCCCCGCAGCTCCTGAACGGTATTGTTGTTCATGCTGACATTGACAAAATTCTGGTACTGACCGAACAAGGCAAACGTATTGTAGCCGGCCGGGGAGGTGGGTGAGAAAACGAACTTGCCAATCAAGTTGCCATTCATCAATGCAACCGAATCGTACAGCGGAGGAGATGTGGATGTGTTGTTGTGGAAGATGCCGTAAGCAGTGGAACCGGCTGCGCCGATATTGGTGATGTTGAATACGGTGTCTTCCGTGAAATCGCGGTAACGTCCGTAGGCCGCATGCGCGAAACCGTAGAAGGTCTTGATTCCGTTGAAGGCAATGTTTCGCACGCTGTTGCGGCGTACAATGGCATTCCGGTGCCATGCCGGTAGGTAGACACCGTAGAAAGTGCCGAGGGAGTTGGCACCGAAGTTGCAATCCACAATCCGGTTGTTTTCGATCGTAATGTCGGATTGCACGCCACCAGCATACACGGCAATACCACCGTGAAGGAAGTTAGTTGAACTCGCAGGAACATGGTTCCAGGTAATGACGTTGCGGCTGATGATACCCGAAGCCTGGCTCTGGTTGTTTATAGTATTGGATGTAAAAGTATTCGAAGTGCCGAGACCAATGCGGATTCCATAGAAAGTGCCGCCGGTAGCCGTGTGGTCAACCCCAGAATTCGCCTTGTTGCTGATGAAGTTGTCGGTAATCACATAGCGGTCAGTGTTCAGCATCTGGATACCATTGGTTTCCACCGTCGAGCCGCCAAAGTTGGTAAGGCGGTTGTTGGAAATGGTATCGTGCATGTCTTTGCGGAAATAGAAACCCGCGCTCAACTCAGGGCCGAACCAATGGATCGGTTGATAGCAACTGGTAATGACGTTGTTGGTAATCCGGATGCTGTCGTGGGTTCCTGATGCCAGGGTTACAACAGGTGCGGTGGTAGAATTGATCAGCAGGTTTGTGGCCACAATACCCACGGATCCATTTCCTGCGCGGATGCCTCCGCTCCCGTTGTTTGCCCGGTTCAACACCACAGAACAGTTGCGTATCACGATGCGCTTGCACCCATCCGCAGCATTCCGTTTCAACAGGGCAATGCCCCATTCGGCCTGGGTTGTGGCTGTGGTATTCAAACTGGTATCGCGGAAAGCGAGACCGTCGATGGTGATGTAGTCATCACCAACAATTTTCAGGATACCGTCGGGTGTAACTCCACCCGGAGTGTTCGTGCCCGTTCCCGCTGAAATAATCGGTGCGGCACCGGTAGACGAGGCACGGCGTATGGTGAGTGTGTTGATACGGGTTGAGCGCGTAGCGCCACAGGTAGTCGGGTTGATATTGATGACAATGCCACCGGCAGGTGCGCGTTCCACGTGGCCCGAACGCACATCGAAGATTACCGGACCAGCAAGACCGCGGGAATTCAGGTCGCCGATGGCCGCATTCAGGTTGGCATAGGAAGGCGATGTGCCACCAACGGTATAGGTGCCCGAGAGCGCCGTCACATTGGTGATGGATCGGCTGCCCGTCGGTGCGCCGCCGGTCACCGCAACGCCGCTGCTGCCGGTGTAAACCGAGTCAAGTTGACCATCCAGTACAAAAGTTCCTGTTCCGGGGCAACGTACACCATAGGTAATCCAGAAATTGGCGCTGCCTGCGCAAGCTATGCGCTGGTTTGGATTGAAGGCGAAGGCGCCGCTCACACCGGTTAACTGACCGAGTAAAACCGGACTACTGAAGCTGGCATTTCCTGCCGTGTACCACAGTTTTACCGTATCAATACTGGTGCTGGCGCTGGTGGTGCCACTGGTATTGAAAACCAGGCGGTTTACCTGCACCGGTGCCGTACTGCTCAGGCTGCTGTAAGCCAGCTGCACGCGCAGAATTTGTGCGTCACGGGTGCCTGAGTTCACTGCTGTGGTGGCCGGGTGCGTGACGGTGGTTGTAAGGGTGGCTGTAGAAAGCGAAGGAGCACTGCCGTTGAATTCATCGGCTCCGATATCGGGCGTTTGGTTATTGCGTGGCTGGCCTTGTACGTCGCTGCCGTAACCGGTGATGGATCGCCCACCACCTTCAGCAAAAGTCGCATTGGATGCATCTACCAGGAGGTAACTGCTGCTGGCAGGTGAAGTGCTGAGGAAACTCACAGCACCCTGCACGCTGTTCACGTCGCGTTGTGGCGAAGCAGTTAAGCGGCCCAGGAATTGGCACATGGTCGAATCCGCCCAGCCATCCACACTGTTCCGGTATACGAGGTATTTCCTGTTGATATTGCTGTTGAGGAAGTAAAGGTTATTGTTGCTGCGGTCGGAGTAATTCGTATTGGTGATACCAGTTGTAGTCTTCAAGAACCCTGCAGTGAATGCCGTGGTCGCCGATCCTGGTGTCGAAGTATTGTAGAAGATGTTGTTGAACACATCCACCGTTCCTAAACTGCCGGTCCACAGCAAAGCAGCAGAGCTGAAATTAGTACTCGTTCCGCTGGTATTCAGGAATATGGTATTGTTGAATACACGGACCGGCGTAGTGCTTGTATTGGATACGTTCACTTCCATACCTGCTGCTCCAACTATAGAAGAACCGGATGTACTGGTATTGGCTGCCCCGCTGATGTTCGCAATGCGGTTATTCCAAACTGTATAAACCCCTGAACTGCCCAAGGCTATACCTCTTCCGTAACCGAAACTGCTCAGGTTGCCAACATCGGATATGATGTTGTCTCCTGCATGGACCAGGGTCGGTGAGGCAACACTAATATTCAGACCTGTGGCAATGGAATTCGAAATGGTCGAGGTTGAATTGCTGAAGATCCGGGTTATCCGGTTGCGCAGGATAAAGACCGAGTCGCCACTGGATAAGGAGTGATCAATGCCGATACAGGTGCCTGTAGCAGAAGAGCGACAGGTAACAAAGGAGTCAAGTACGTTGTCGTTGATCTCCATGTAATCACCGTAACCGGTAGACAGACCTTCAATGGAGGTGAAACCGTGTATCCTGCGGATGACATTGCCGTTGAGATAGCAATTGTTGCTACTCGCCGTACCATGGCGCAATGCTTCAACAAACACCGAACTGCCTGTAGGTTCCGGCCCGTAGAGTCCAATGATCTGGTTCCCGCGCAGATAACGGGTGCCATTCGAAACCGATCCGAAATCGTAATAGCCGTAAAGCGTACCGGTACCGGCGCTGCCCGGAACAATGAACAAATTCGCTATGATGTTCGAGTCGGCCTCGTAAGAAGGATTAGACTGATTGTTCAAGATGCCATAACTGATCGTACCGTTGTTGAAGAAATAAATCCCGTCTGCAGGATTCAACCCGCCAATGGTGTTTCGGCTTACGTTAAAACCTTTCAGGTACTGGCTGCTGGAAGCCACGTTAATACCTGCAAAGCCAAAAGCGGTGGTATCGCGGCTGATGATATTCTCGCGCACAATCCCGCGTTCGCTCATGCCGCTGCTGTTGCCCCATTGGATACCGGTAAAGGTGCCTGAGGTACCGGTGATGCGGGAATCGGTGATGCGGTTGCCCACAATCCGAAGTCCATCGCGCACAAATGGCGTTGCCGCTATGGCGATAAACGACCCTCCATTGTGGAAACAGCGCGTTATCTGGTTGTTGCTGATATCCAGACGACAAATACCGCCAAAATCGGTCAAGGCGCGAATGCCGTACATCGTGCTGCTCGTTGAAAGGGTATTCCGTATGGCAATGAAGTTGCCTGTTACGCTGGTGTTGGCGTTGTTTGTACCTTGACCGGATATCCAGATCCCCTGTATGCCCAAGGTAGTTGAAATGCCTGTGTAGCCGATTTGATTGTTGTTGTCAACCCGGTTGTTGCGCACCACCACATTGTTGATGTTATAGGCCTTGATACCGTTTTCAGCGAAGCCGATTATAACGTTCGATGCGATCAGCACCGATTGGTCGATGAAGGTGTAGGGGATGGTTGTTTCGTTCGCACTGCGGAACAGAATACCTGAAAACGCATTGATAACGGTATCCGATTCAATTGTATCGAACTCACAACGACCGGTCGCTGCGTTGGGTGTAATGGTTGTGGTCATGGCAGCTGCCGTTACCGGCACTACTGCTATCCCCTTGTTGCCGTTTTCAAAGAGGCTCGGCCCGCTCTGCAATACCGGATTGCGGAACCATATCCGGCAATTCCGAATGGCCAGGTAGCGCGATGCGTCCGAAGCACTGTTCCTGAATACAGCAAAACCTGCCTCCATCTGTCCGGCTCCACTTGCATTGGAGTCGGCGAGGTTGATGCCGTCGATGGAAACATAGTCAGAACCATGGATGCCCCAGATATAGTCTACCGAAGTGGATGAGGTACTCATGGTGATAGTACCTGTACCTGCATTGACCAACGGCTTTGGTCCCGTGCCGAATGCCATAAAGCGAATGGGGTTCGACGAAGTGCCGCTGGTGGTCAGGTTGATCCCGGTGGCGGGAGCCGTTTCGCGATGTCCCCGCATCACATACACCGCCACCGGTCCGGTAATGGTGCCACTGTTCAGGGCAGTCACAAACGAATGGATTGTCGGATAGCAGCTGCTGGGGATTGCATAGCTGCCGGTAAATGCTGTGCCGGTGGAAACCGTATAGTTGAAATTTGCACCGCTGTTGTTGCCAAGGCTAAGCGTGGCCATATCGTGGGCACGCTGGCCATGGGTGCTTACATCTGCCAGAATCTCGCTCAGCGATTTGGGTGAGCTGTATACGTAGTAGTAAACCTGGGTTCCTGCAGCAAGGCAAGGAATGAAGCCACTGGCCGTGCTTCCGCTTACACTCATCTGCACGATCGAAGAGCTCGTGAATCCAGCATTTGTGCTGTAGCGGATGTACAGGTTTTCGCTGTTTGCAGGTGTTGCGGATAAAGTTGCTGAAACCAGTACGCTGTTTCCAGGCAATACGCCACCACCACTGCTGGAGTTTACTGCACTGATGGCCACAGGATTGAACCCGGTTTCAATCACAGACATGCTTTCGTTGGCCGGACTACCAGCCGTGCTGTTCTCTGTGATGTTGATGGTGTAATAACGCCCCGAAACCACCGCCGGGAAGAATCCGCCCGTACCGCCGCTGGAGGTGTTGAACGTAGCCGTAGCGGTTGTTGCCGGGAATGCCGTATTCGGCGCGATGAACGTGTTGTAGCCCGCAATGCTGACCGGCCCGGTGTAAGGCCTCCAGTTGGTACTGTAATTCGTCGAGGCTGCAGTTCCCGTGGCAAATTCCCATTTGCGGGTTGAAGCGCTGGCGCCTGAACTGGCCTGCAAACGTATCTGCCGGAATACTCCCAGATCCGTTAGGTTGTACGTGGAATAAGATCCGTTCACGAGATCTGTTCCTAAAACTGTTGCCTGGCCGTAAGCCTGTGCCGAAATCAATCCGACACCCAGACTCAGAAGGAAACGGCGTAGCAAATACTGGTAGCTTCTTTTCATACGGTTATTTAAGAATATTTCAAGCCTTAAAAAAATTTAAGACCTGAATTTGACAAAACTACATGCAACCATATTATTTCCAAATTTGCCAAATCTGTTTATCCACATTTGTACGGATTTTTTTACTGACGATATAAGCCGTATCCATCCTACGTTGTTCTTTGACAAAGTGAAAAATCAAGCGGAGTACCCTGAAGAGCGTTTGGTGCACTGGTATCGCTCCCGCAACTGGAAACCTTTCCCATTCCAGCTCGAAATGGCTGAAGCCTATGCCACGGCGCCGGGCGGACTCCTGAATGCGCCCACCGGCAGCGGGAAAACCTTCGCCCTCGCCTTACCGGTGCTGTTGCAAGCCGTTGCTGAAAAAGACAGCGGCAAAGGGCTGCGCCTGCTCTGGATTACCCCGCTTAAAGCCCTCAGCAAAGACATCGCCGAAGCCATCCGCAGCGCCTGCAACGACCTTGGGCTCGACTGGCAGGTAGCAGTGCGTTCCGGTGACACCTCCGGAAAAGAGCGCCAGGAAATCGACCGCCGGGAACCCCAGGTGCTCGTCACAACACCCGAATCCTTACACCTGCTCCTGAGCCGGAAAGCTTATTCTGCGCGATTCGTCAAACTGCGCTTCCTGGTCTTCGATGAATGGCATGAGCTGCTTGGCAGTAAGCGCGGCGTGCAGGCCGAACTGGCTTTGTCGAGGCTGCGCGGTTTGTTGCCAAACTTGAAAGTTTGGGGTATTTCAGCCACCGTGGGCAATCTGGATGAAGCGCTCGAAGTGCTGCACCCTGGTAATCGCGATGCACGACTCGTGCGCTCCGGCATCCGCCGCCGCCCCGAAATGACTACCCTGATTCCGGAAGAAGTGCAGCGTTTTCCATGGAGCGGACATCTCGGTATCCGCATGTTGAACCATGTGCTGCCGGTGCTCGATGCCTCCGACAGCACGCTCGTGTTCACCAACACGCGCAGCCAGACCGAAATCTGGTACCGCGAATTGCTCGAAACTGCGCCCCAACTGGCCGGCCGCCTCGCCATCCACCACGGGTCGCTCAGCCAGGATTTGCGCAGCTGGGTGGAGCAAGCCCTCCACGAAGGCCGGCTCAAGGCCGTGGTCTGTACCAGCAGCCTCGACCTTGGCGTCGATTTCCGTCCGGTAGACAGCGTGGTGCAGATCGGCAGCCCGAAAGGACTCGCACGCTTCCTGCAACGCGCCGGCCGCTCAGGTCACCGCCCCGATGCCCAAAGCCGGGTCTGGTTCGTTCCTACCAACAGCCTTGAACTGGTAGAAGCCGCTGCCCTGCGCCACGGCATGGAAAGCGAGGCCGTCGAAGCAAAAATACCTGTAGTGCGTGCTTTCGACGTGCTGCTCCAATACCTGGTGACGCTTTCCTGCGGCGAAGGTTTCGACCCGGAAGTGGTGTACCGCGAAGTGCAGGGCAGCTATGCATTCGCGTCCCTCTCGCGCAAAGAGTGGGAATGGTGTATTGCCTTCCTCACCACAGGAGGAACTTCGCTGCAGGCGTACGACGAATACCGGAAAATCCACCGCGTCGAAAACAAATACCATATCGTTTCACGCCGCATGTCTATGCTGCACCGCCTGAACATCGGCACCATCCACAGCGATCAGAGCATGCAGGTGAAAATGCAGAACGGTCCCTCATTGGGCACCATCGAAGAATCTTTCATCAGCCGGCTCAATACGGGCGATGCCTTTGTCTTCGCCGGCCGCACGCTGGAACTTGTGGGCATACGCGCCAACGTGGCAACAGTAAAGCCTTCCCGCGCTACCAATGCCATCGTGCCTTCCTGGCAGGGCGGGCGCATGAGCCTCAGCAGTGAAATCAGTGTTATCCTGCGCCGCTGCATTGAAAACTGGCAAAGCGATACCACGCCCGAAATGCAGGCC
>Ga0315901_10003385_pt1 | contig 20729 bp, 12 predicted proteins | sample LakEriMetagenome_10_FD_203761 | JGI IMG/M metagenome (GOLD analysis project Ga0315901, IMG submission 203761) | Freshwater fungal communities from buoy surface, Lake Erie, Ohio, United States - Buoy 2 MA116 | ecosystem: Environmental > Aquatic > Freshwater > Lake | place: USA: Lake Erie, Ohio... | reverse complement strand
TCGTCCCAACCACCACTGCCGTTCGCATACCGAATAATGCTGATTTCTTCCTGGGCGACCTCACCCGCAGCGGCACCTCTATCAATGGCAATGGAGTGGCTATCACGGGTAACCCATATCGTTCACAATCTTCTGGCAGCGTGATTATTTCTGAGAGAGGTTATCAGAACGGGATGACGGAAGTTGCCAGCAATACCAGCACTATGACAGTTCTTTCAGGCGGCAGATTATCGGTAAGCCGCACCCGCAATCCGGGTGGCGGAGTTGGCACCACCGCCGATGGCAATTCGTTTTATGGCGCGGAAGTTCAAAATATGTTGATGGAACGCCGCCCTGGAAACGGGGAAATGGTGAACTACTCCGTGTCCGGGAATGGAATTTATTTGGGTACGGGTAGCTCGATCCTGTTTAACGTTAATGTGCCGCCGACGGGCGTGGATAACGCTACTATGACCCTGAACGGGCGGCAGATCCTCGGCATGCCTTCGACCGAATGTACCGCCACTCAGGTGCTGACTTTCCGTGGCGAGCAATTGACTTGCGTTGAAAATGGTGCAGGTGGATCGGGCGCAGGCTGGGAAAACGTAGCGCTGACCGACACCAACCCGTTCGATGCAAATTGCGAGTATCGGTTTACTGGTCCTGGCTTACAATCTTATGTTGGTACGCCGAATTGGTATTATGCATCAGCAGTAGGAACAACCGCGATGATTTACATTTCGCATGCTGGTTACGTCAGTAGCATCCCAGCATCATCCAAAACTGCTTATCAAGTTAATGGGGTCAACAACGCTTGGGGCATCTCCGTCAACGCCATCCAAAAACGCTGCGGCATGTTGGCAGGCGGCGGGACAGGCGGCAGTGGCAATGCTGTGATTACTTGCCGCAGCACCAATCCGCAATTGATTGCCAGCAATTGGTATAAATTCCAGTTTACTGCCGCCGATTGCGGCGGCCAATTGCCGGACAACACCTATACCGGCGTCTACAAAGAAGCCGTAGCACCGAATGGCGAAGGTTCCGTAACGGTATTGAACAGCGGCCAAGTATTCGGCGGCACCGGCACCGAAGGTTGGAGCAGCATTCCAGCCGGCACCACCGTCACCGGCCCGGCTGTTGTCATGACCTTCGCAGGCGGGGGCATCGCCAATGCCCGCGCCACTGCCGTGTACGTCCGTGGCGGCAGCGCGAGCGCCAGCCTACCGACCTGTACTTCTGGCCAAACTCTGATCGCCAATAGCAGCGGGCAATTGGTTTGCGCCGATATGCCCACCGCCAGCGGCGGAGCGGGCGGCGGCAGATTGCCTTATTTGGCAGTCGGCAGCCCGTATATTTACGATGTCGCTTTAGGCACGGTCGGCTCTAACTCGCCAGATCAAGTTATTCCGGCGGCTGCCACGCACATCGCCGTATCGGCTTCTTGCCAGACCGATGGCCAAAATAGCGTCACCACCAGCCGCATGAGCCAATCCGATGTTGAGATTTTGGATGCCAGCAATAACGTGCTGGGCACATTCAATGGCTGCGGCATGCTAAGTTCGCGCGGCACCAATGCGGCTGCCAGCAATAGCTGGTTCAACATCGGCGTTGGCCAGGTTGATACTGCCCGGACTTCGTTTGGGTCGGTATTCGCCCTGCCCACCGCGGCCGCCAAATTGCGCGTCAAAGTCGTCAATGAAAATGGCGCCGCACATGTCAAAACCAAAGTCACTTATTTGAACAACTCTGGCGGTGCGGGCGGTGGCAGCAACGCCAACGACATTATCATCTGTCGGGGCGTGGAAAGCGATTTCCAAACAAGCTCTCGCGGTTGGCCATATGTTCAATTCAACGCCGCACGTTGTAAGAATATGGCCGGTCAAGCCATGGCCCCAACGGCAGGTTATGTCGGCGTGCAAAAAACCCAGATGCTGAGCGGCAATTTCGGCAACATCACCGTTCTAAATCCGGGCGAGACCATTCAACAATCTACCGCCGGCAGCGGTAACGCATCCTTTGGGGCTGGCGACAATGTTACTGGTCCGGCTATATTCACCCAAGGCTATCAAGGCACGGTCGAAGCGGTTTATATTCGCTCCGCTGGTGGTGGGGGCGGTGCTACGGCATCCCTACCCACCTGTACCGCTGGTCAAACACTCATTGCCAATAGCAGCGGCACACTGGAATGCGCCAATATGCCAAATGCTGGCGGCGGATCGGGTGGTGGCCAAGTGCAAGTTATGCCGATCAATGCTGTTGGTACCTATACCTTCAATTTTGTGCCCGATGTAGTCATCGTTGGCCTCAGGCATACTAGTGAATCAACGGGTGGCTCGATATCACTAAGACAGGGCGATAGCAGCCGCACATTTTATATTGGCGGTCAAGACAATGCCTGGACGCAACTAAACGGCCGATTAAATGGCAACACGGTCACCATCTCTGGTGGCAATCTGGGCACGCTGGTGTTGACGGCATTAAAATCAGGCGAGCTTGGCGGCGGCAGTCCTACAGCATCCCTGCCTACCTGTACCGCCGGGCAAAGTTTGATTGCCAATAGCAGCGGGCAGTTGGTGTGCGGTAACATCACACCATCCGGACCGATGACCATCGCCCTCAGCCATTTGGGTGGCGGCGTAACCTTGGCCTCGCAAGCGGCGGGCAACGTTTCGGCGATGAGCCTAAAAACCCTGCGCGCTGGCCCTGGCATCAGCATCACCGAAAACAACGGTGAGATTACGATTGCTGGCGGGTTACAAGGGAATACCTTGGCAACTAACAGTTTGGCGAACAACTCATCGCTGACCATACAGCGCAGCAACTTCCCGGCTAACACCAATAAAATTTTTGTCGAGGGCTTTTGCAATTACGCTGCTACCCAGTCTGCATCCTGGGCAGGAGGTACAGTCTTAGTTGAGTTCAGGACTAGTACCAGCATACTTTACAGAGTCACTATCTGTGACTTGAGTGGCACCAGTATTATTTCCTCACAATCACAAGGGGAGCGGATATCCACAAGCGGTAGCCAAGTATTGGATATCCCGGCGTTGGCAACCTCGATTCGGATTGCCAACAGCAATACGATGCCTGGATCTGCACCGACAACTTATAGCTTCTTGCAGTAACGAAGAGCGAGCGACAATAACCGCCCCCATTCGGGGGCGGTTTTTTATTGCCCTAATGCTGTTGACTTATCAGAAATAACTGGTAGTGTAGTTGCAAATTTTCTGTGAACAGGGAATGTTCACAAAGAATGCAACCATACTTTAAAATCGGGGCAGACATCATGGGCTTGAATAAAACGGGCCGCGCACAGCGCGGTTTTATCGGCGGATATATCGCAGCAGGCGTAGCCGTGGCGGCCTTGATGGGCAGCATGGCGATGAGCAATATGCAGGCCACCCGCGCCAATCAAGCAATCACTCAGCGCAGTTTACAAAATGCGCAAGTCAATCAGGCCTTGTTGCGTGTCGCCCGCGAAGGTCAAATGACCACCGGCAATAGTTTTTTGGCTCCACCCCCAGTACGCGCTAGCCAGTTTACCGAACCCGGGTCTGGCAAAGCCCCCAACAATCTAGGCCTGTTAACCGAAGCGAATAGCACCAAATATTGCGTTTGGGATAATGGCAATGTACCCGAACGGACACTGGCCGAAGACCAGGTTGCGCCTGTGCGCATTAATACCCAAGCTACCTATTGGCAAATACGCGAAGCGCCCGTAGTCGCATTAATTTCCGGCAACCGCAATGGCGTGGAATTGAATTGCAGCGACTTAACCAAAGAAGTGAGCGGCATCACGCTTGCCAAGTCTGCTCAGGAAATCCGCGATACAGCTCAAGAAAAAAATTCCAATGACCAGGTCGATTTACGCACCATGGCGGCGATGATTAACGAACAGGGCGAAGGCGCCGCCAATCTGGTCCAGGGCACAACCGATTGTCCCTTTGAAACCCATAAATTGGTGTACCGTCCGCGCGAAGGCGGCGGCACCGAATTCGTCTGTGTCCCAGAACAAGATCCCGCCGTTGCTGGACAAAATCTCGGCGCGGGCGGGCAATTATACGCAGGCAAGGATTTTGTGCCAAACGAAACTGACGCTGCAAGCGTGGTCTCGCGTTTGAAATTCCGCGGCCTGATCGGCGGCGGCGGCATCACCGTGACGACCGAAGGCGATAATGTGCGCATCACCGGCTCGACCGCAGCGCAAAGCGCGGGCGGCGGCGGCGTATCGTTGGTCAACGCCAACGGCCAAGTCGTGCGCTTGATCGCAGGTGGCAACATCAATGTGGTGCCCTCAAGCGACGGCAACGGCGTCATTTTATCCGCCACCATCCCCAGCCTGAACGGTCTTATCACCAACGCCAGCAATGCCGGCACCGGTCCGGGGCAAGTGTTTCAAGGCGTAAGTGGATCGTCTTTGGCGTTCCGCAGCCTGCGCAGCGCGGATGAGCGATTGCAAATCACCACGGTCGGAAACGAGGTTGTATTCACCAATTCCGGTGCCGTGTCGGCCAATGGGGCATTGAACGTCGGCGCCGTCATCGCCGCCAACAGCAATACCCAGGATACGGCCAGCGTCAAATCCATCTTTTTGGGCAAACAAACCGATAACACATTATTGTTGCGCCGTCTGCAATCCGGTATCGGCATCAGCATCACCGAAGGCGATGCCGATCCAGCCAATCCGACGGGCCCTAAAACTTTGCGTATTTCCAGCGACGTAGTCGCAGGCGGCGGTATCACCGGCCTGCAAAACGTTGGCACGGGCCCGGGACAGATCGTCCGCCAAGGCGCTGTGGGTGGGATCATTTCGGTCCGCACCCTGGCGGCAGGTAATGGCGTGACCATTACCACCCAAGGCGACAATGTGATTATCAGCGCCAACACCACAGGCGGCGTACAGCCCCCGTCCCAGGCTTGCGGTCCGAATCAAAAATTGATCTGGGCAGTTTCTGGCGGCGTTGGCGGCTTGCAGTGCGTCGATGAAACTGATGCGCGGCTCACGGCATTATTGCCAGTTGGCGGCGCGTGTTCGGCGACCCAGGTTTTGACCTATGACGGTACCCGCTTGGTATGCGTTGCGGGTAGCACCGGCAATCCGGGCGCATCGTCTTCGGATGCGCGTGTTATCAGCTATACGTCGCCCAGCGTGACGTTTGATTTTGTGCCTGATATTGTGTTGTTGACCGGCCGCGATACCGAAGCGGGCGGCGCGTGGTTGATGACCGCTACCATAACCCGTAGCGACACGGCGTTCCGTTCCTTCCGTCAAGGCAATCAGGATAACGCCTGGTCGCAATTCGCGGCAAAACTGGAAAACCGCACCGTCACTATCCAAGGTATGAGCGCGGGGCGATTGCCCGAAATGCGCGCGGTGGCAATCCGTTTGGGCAGCAGCTTAGCGGCGAATTTGCCAAATTGTACCGATGGACAGTTTTTGACCGTTAACAGCAATGGCACGCTGACTTGCAATACGCCTGCGGGCGGTGGCAGCGGTCCGGTTGGTTCGGTCGGACAAATCGATGTCCGCACGGTTACGGGCTTGCGGGCAAGCGGCACGGTTACGGTTGCTCTACCCTTTACCCCGGATTTGGTTTTGGTCAGCGGGCGTGATGGGCGCGGCGAACAAATATCCGGCACGGTCGCTTTCCGTCAGGGCGTTGCCTCGCAAAGCCATATTTTCGGCGGCCGCGACAATGGTTGGGCGCAGTTCGAGGGTAGTTTGAATGGTACCACCCTGACGCTCGATTCTTGGAGCGTGGATGTCGCATCCGTCATCGCGATTAAATCCGGCGGTGCGAACAGCCGGATCGAAAACATCGCCACCAACACCGAAGCCACGGCGACTAGCGTCAACGGCACACTTAATACGGCCAGTATCGCCAATCTGGATGCGCAAGCGCGCTTTATCCGCGCCGAATCGAGCTGCTATGGCTATGATAACGGCGTTGGCGGGATTGTGCCGGGCGTCACCCGCGTGGTGTTTAAAAACGCCTCGGGCGCGGTCTTGATGCAGCTGAACACTTGCCGCATTTGGTCTAGCAGCCATGGCGGCGGCTCGTATGGAATAGGTGCTCAAGCTGGCAACGCCATTTTCAATGAAGGCGTCAACCAGTTTATCCCGATTCCAACCGGTGCGGTTACGGTCGAAGCGTTAGCGCAAGGCAGCAACCCCACCACCATCAAAATCACGGCGCTGCGTTAATTCCAACGCATTGTCCTGCTATCAAACCGCCCCCATGATCGGGGGCGGTTTTTTTGTGCGAAAAACGATGATTTCACGATTTGCACGCTTGCCAAAGCGGCGGAGATTGGGTATTCAATCCGCTTAGCACGAAAATTTCATAAGGATTTTGCCATGACCGCGTCTGCCCCGCGCAACCACGCCCACAGCCTTGTCGCGCCCGAAAACACCGCCCCGCCGCCAGATGCGGATGCGGCGTTAATTTTGGCCGATGGCACGGTGTTTTGGGGACGCGGCATTGGTGCCTTTGGCGAAGCGGTGGGCGAGGTTTGTTTTAACACCTCCATGACCGGGTATCAGGAAATCATCACCGATCCATCCTATGCCGGACAAATCATCACCTTTACCTTTCCGCATATCGGCAATACCGGCACCAATTTGGACGATATCGAAACCATGAATCCGGCATGCCGCGGCATCGTCCTGCGCGCCGATGTCACGGAACCCAGCAATTACCGCGCCGTTGCCCATTTGGACGCCTGGCTACGCGCGCGCAATATCACCGGCATTACCGGTATCGACACCCGCGCCTTGACGCAAAAAATCCGCGATGGCGGCGCGCCCAATGGCTGCATCGCCCGCGCCAAATCCGGGAAACTCGATGCGGCGTATTTGTTGAAAAAAGCCGCCGAGTGGCCGGGATTGAACGGTATGGATTTGGCCAAGGATGTCACTTGCCGCCAAACCTATCACTGGCACGAGACCGCCTGGCACCGCACGCCGAATGCGGGTGGCGAGGGGTATGGCAAGCTGGCCGATGACGGAGCATTATTCACCGATGCGCCGCCGCATAAATCCTGGCAGCAAATTATCAAACCGCATTTGCACGTGGTCGCGATCGATTACGGCGCCAAGCGCAATATCCTGCGCATGTTGGCATCAAGCGGTTGCCGCGTGACGGTGGTGCCCGCGACCGCCACCGCCGCCGAAATTTTACAGCATCATCCCGATGGCGTGTTTTTATCGAATGGCCCCGGCGATCCCGCCGCCACCGGCACCTATGCCGTGCCGGTGATTCGCGAATTGCTGCAAAAACGCATACCCATATTCGGTATTTGTTTGGGGCATCAATTATTGGCACTGGCCGTGGGCGGTAAGACCAAAAAAATGCCGCGTGGGCATCGGGGTGCCAACCACCCGGTCAAGGATTTAGAAACCAACAAGGTCGAAATCACCAGCCAGAATCACGGTTTCTGCGTGTTGCCGGAATCCTTGCCGAAAAACGCGCGCGTCACGCATGTGTCGCTGTTCGATGGCAGCAATGAAGGTTTTGCCATGACCGATCAGCCCGCATTTTGCGTGCAATACCATCCCGAAGCCAGCCCCGGCCCCCACGACAGCCATTATTTGTTCGGGCGATTCATCGCGATGATGGAACACGAAAAAACTGTCACCATGCCTAAGGCTAAGGTGGTGGGGAAGTAAGATGCTTAGATGCTTAGATACCAAGTTGTCATCCCCGCGCAGGCGGGGATCCATTTAGCCACAGGATCTAGTCCATGCCCAAAACGCCCTTGTCATTTTACCTGCACATCATCGCCGTGGCGGTGATTGTGTTTGCGGTTGGCAACTACGTGTCATCCCGAACGCCCGATAGGGCGGAGGGATCGCCAAGCATAATATCTGGCGATTCCTCGGCTGCGCCTCGGAATGACAGCCGGGAAACCACCTACGACCGCGTGATGCGCACGGGAGTGATACGTTGCGGGTATACTTTGTGGCATCCCTCTGTAATCAAAGATCCCAACACAGGATTGTTAAGTGGCATATTTTATGACTACACTAATAAGTTGGGTGAATATTTAGGACTAAAAATAGAATGGGTAGAAGAACTAGGGTTGGGTGACTTCCCCGCAGCTTTGGAATCAGGCAGAATTGATGCGATGTGCTCGTCAATCTGGGCTGTTTCGGCACGCGCCAGAAATCATGATTTTGTTAAGCCGATTTACTACTTACCTATGTATTTTTTCGCCAGAAATACGGATGCCCGTATTACCAAAGACTGGCAAAAATTAGACGATGCAAATTTTACTATGGCGGTATTAGAGGGTGGCGCAACATCAATGCTCCATCGTCAGTTTTTTTCTAACGCAAAAAAAACAGAGCTCCCGCAATTAACTAGCCCAGCAGAGCTATTCATCACGTTATCGCAGGGCAAGGCCGATTTTGTGATCTATGATTTGTTCACATTTAATGATTTTAACAAGCATAATCCTGATAAAATCAGGTTAGTTTCTCCTCAACCGTTCAAAGTTTTTGACAGCGCAATAGCTATCAAGCGTGGTGAATATGAGCTTCAGCGCATGCTTAGTCACAGCACCAATGAGCTACTACAATCAGGAGTGATTGAGACAATTATTGAAAAATATGAAACATACCCAAACACGATGTTTCGTGTCGCCACCCCCTATCAACTGCCTGCCCAAAAAAACTAGGAACATAAAATGCCCAAAACGCCCTTGTCATTTTACCTGCACATCATCGCCGTGGCGGTGATTGTGTTTGCGGTTGGTAATTATGTGTCATCCCGAACGCCCGATCGGGCGGAGGGATCGCCAAGCATAATATCTGGCGATTCCTCGGCTGCGCCTCGGAATGACAACCGGGAAAGCGTGTACGACCGCGTCATGCGCACGGGGGTGATTCGGTGCGCCTACGCCACTATGACCCCCGCGCTAAGCAAAGATGTTAATACCCAAGAATTATCGGGCTATTCTTATGATCTGATGCAAGAAATCGGGCGGCGTTTAGGCTTGAAAATCGAATGGGCCGAAGAAACACCCTATAGTCTGATGGTGGAAAGCTTGCAAAGCAAGCGGGTGGATGTTTTTTGTGCACCTACCGGTTTGAATGTTCACCGCGCTAAATTCACGCTAGCAACCGAACCATTTTTTTATGCGCCCCTTTTTCTGGCTGCCCGCACCCAAGACGAACGCTTTAATGCGAATGACACAAAGCGAGTGAATACCGAGGATATTCGTTTGCTAGTTATTGATGGCGATATCGCCGAAACAATTGCCCTCAATAATTTTCCTAAAGCGTCGCGCGTCGCAATGCCGCAAATGACGGATTGGCCTACTATGTTGCAAAATGTGGTTTCAAAAAAGGCCGATGTCGTCATTGTCGAGCCCTATACTTTTGCCCAATTTGACAAAAATAACCCCGGGCAATTACGCGTTATCAACAAATCAGAGCCAGCCATTACACTGCCCGTTGGATTTCCGGTTAATCGGGATGAACCCCAGCTAAAATACATGTTGGATATGGCATTAAAAGAAATCATCAACGAAGGATTTATGCAGGCAACACTGAAAAAATACTTCGACAATCCAAACGATTATGTGTTTATGACCGCCACCCCCTATCAACTGCCTGCCAATAAAAATTAGGAACATAAAATGCCCAAACGCACAGACATAAAATCCATCCTGATCATTGGTGCGGGGCCGATTATTATCGGCCAGGCGTGCGAATTCGATTATTCGGGTGCGCAGGCGTGCAAGGCGCTGCGCGAGGAAGGGTATCGCGTCATCCTGGTCAATTCCAACCCCGCCACCATTATGACCGATCCCGATATGGCGGATGCGACATATATTGAGCCAATCACGCCCGAATTCGTCGAACGCGTGATCGCGCGGGAAAAACCGGATGCGATTTTACCGACCATGGGCGGGCAGACCGCATTGAACACGGCATTGGCTTTGGCCGATTCCGGCGTTTTGAAAAAATACAATGTGGAACTTATCGGTGCCAAACAAGACGCCATCAAAAAAGCCGAAGACCGCGAATTATTCCGCGATGCCATGACGCGCATCGGCCTCGAATCTCCCAAAAGCCGCATGGCGCACAGCATGGCCGAGGCGATGGCAGCAATGGAATATGTGGGACTGCCCACCATCATCCGGCCGTCGTTTACGTTGGGCGGGACGGGCGGCGGGATTGCGTATAATAAACAGGAATTCCAAGAAATCGTCGAAAGCGCGCTGCGCGCCTCGCCCACATCATCCGCGTTGATCGAGGAATCGGTCTTGGGCTGGAAAGAGTTTGAAATGGAAGTCGTGCGCGACGTCGCCGATAACGCCATCATCATTTGTTCGATTGAAAATATCGATCCGATGGGCATCCATACCGGCGATTCGATGACCGTGGCCCCCGCCCTGACCCTGACGGATAAAGAATACCAAATCATGCGCAATGCCAGCATCGCGGTGTTGCGCGAAATCGGCATCGAAACGGGCGGCAGCAACGTCCAATTCGCCGTCAACCCGCAAAACGGGCGGATGGTGGTGATTGAAATGAATCCGCGCGTCTCGCGCTCCTCCGCCCTGGCATCCAAGGCCACCGGTTTCCCCATCGCCCGCATCGCCGCGAAATTGGCGGTGGGCTATACGTTGGATGAATTGCAAAACGATATTACGGGCACGACCCCGGCGGCGTTCGAGCCGACGATTGATTATGTCGTTACCAAAATCCCCCGCTTTGCGTTTGAAAAATTCCCGAATGCCAACAACACCCTGACCACATCGATGAAATCGGTGGGCGAGGTGATGGCGATTGGCCGATCATTTGCCGAATCACTGCAAAAAGGGCTGCGCGGCCTGGAAACCGGGCTTGCGGGTTTGGATGAAATCGCCATCCATAATGCCGAAGACGGCGCGAATCGCGCCGCCATCTCTGCGGCCCTATCCAGCCCCACGCCCGACCGGCTGTTAAAAATCGCGCAGGCATTTCGCTATGGCTGGAGCGTGGATGAAGTATACGAGCGTTGTTTTGTCGATAAATGGTTTTTGCAGCAGATTTTCGATTTGGTGCAAACGGAAAACGCGATTCGCAAACACGGTTTGGATTTGGATGCGCCGACCTTGGCCCGCCTGAAACGTTTGGGTTTCAGCGATGCGCGCCTGGCCAAATTATCGGGCATGACCGAAGATAAAATCCGCACGGCGCGACAAAAATTGGGCGTGGTGCCGATGTTCAAGCGCATTGATACGTGTGCGGCCGAATTCGCGTCACAGACTAGTTATATGTATTCTACGTACGAGGGCAATGGCTATGGCCAAGCACATTGCGAAGCGGGGGTGAGCAACGCCAACAAAGTTATCATCCTAGGCGGGGGGCCGAACCGTATCGGCCAGGGGATTGAATTCGATTATTGTTGCGTTCACGCCGCCTATGCCCTGCGCGAGGCGGGGATTGAAACCGTGATGGTGAATTGCAATCCCGAAACCGTATCGACCGATTACGATACATCCGACCGGTTATATTTCGAGCCGCTGACGGCTGAAGATGTGATTGCGATTGCACACAAAGAAATGCAAAGCGGCAAGTTGCTGGGCGTGATCGTACAATATGGCGGGCAAACGCCGCTGCGGTTGGCCGATGCGTTGCAGGCGGCGGGCATTCCGATTCTGGGCACCTCGGCCGATGCAATCGATTTGGCCGAAGACCGCGAGCGGTTTCAGCAATTGATGCAAAAACTGGGCTTTAAACAGCCGGTCAATGGCACGGCCAGCAATCTGCAAGAGGCTGAAAAAGTAGCCGAGCGTGTTGGGTTTCCGCTGGTGATCCGGCCGTCCTATGTATTGGGCGGGCGCGCCATGGAAATTGTCGAGGATATCGCGGGCATCCGCCGTTATATGGAACGCGCCGTTGCGGTATCGGGCAAGAATCCGGTGTTGTTGGATTCATTCCTGCGCGATGCGATTGAAATCGACGTTGATGTGATTTGTGATGGCACCGACACCTATGTCGCGGGTGTGATGGAGCATATCGAAGAAGCCGGGATTCACAGCGGCGATTCGGCCTGTTCCCTGCCCCCCTATTCCTTGGACGCGGAGACGATTGCGGAATTAGAGGCGCAGGCCAGCAAAATGGCCCTGGCCCTGGGCGTGGTCGGATTGATGAATATGCAATTCGCCATTCAGGGCAATGATATTTACATCCTCGAGGTGAATCCCCGCGCCTCCCGCACCGTGCCATTCGTGGCCAAGGCAACGGGTATTGCGATTGCCAAAATTGCCGCGCGCGTGATGGCGGGGGAGAAATTATCCAGCTTTGGGTTGAAAAAATTGACGCTGAATCACGTCGCAGTCAAAGAACCCGTTTTCCCGTTCAACCGCTTTGCTAATGTCGATGTGTTGTTGGGGCCGGAAATGAAATCGACGGGCGAGGTGATGGGTATCGATGCCGATTTCGCCCGCGCCTTTGCCAAGGCGCAAATCGGCGCCAGCGAACGCTTGCCGTTAAAAGGCACGGTGTTTGTGTCGGTGAAAACTGCTGACAAGCAGGCGATGGTTGAACCCGTGCGGCACATGGCGGCGATGGGCTTTACGATCATGGCCACACGCGGTTCGGCCAGTTTTTTCCGTCAAAACGGCATTGCCGTAGTGGCGGTGAACAAAGTCCTGGAAGGGCGGCCGCATATTGTGGACGCGATCATCGACGGCAAGGTGCATTTGGTGTTTAATACCACCGAAGGCGCGCAGTCGATCAGCGATTCGTTCAGCATCCGCCGCACGGCATTAAGCCGCAACGTGCCGTGTTTTACGACCGTTTCGGCCATTTGGGCCACGGTTGCGGCCATTGCCGCACTGCGCCAAGGCCCCCTTGAAGTTTTGCCGATTCAGGAGTATTTTAAGACCGTGGCCTAACATAGAAACGGGCCAATGGCACCGCAAATTGATTTTTGCGGGCAATTTTTTTGTTTTTTATCAAGGATTTAGACATGGAAAAAGTACCCATGACGCTCGAAGGCTTTACCCGCCTGGAAAAAGAATTAAAGCACCTGAAATCGGTGGAACGGCCCGCCATTATCGCAGCCATCGCCGAAGCGCGGGCCCACGGCGATTTATCCGAAAATGCGGAATATCATGCCGCACGCGAACGCCAAAGCTTTGCCGAGGGGCGTATCGCGGAGCTTGAAGACAAACTGAGCCGCGCCGACATTATCGATGTCTCGAAATTAAGCGGCAAAACCGTAAAATTCGGTGCGTCGGTGGTATTGGCGGACGAGGATTCCGGGGCCGAGGTTAAATATCAAATCGTTGGCGCGGACGAGGCGAATTTGGAACAAGGGCGGATTTCTACCATCTCGCCATTGGGCCGCGCCCTCATCGGCAAATCTCAGGGCGACAGCGTCGAGGTCACAACCCCGCGCGGCTCGAAATCCTATGAGATTTTAAAGGTGAGGTTTGGTTAGAAAGTAAGCAGAGATCAGTAAGCAGTAAGTAGGAAAAATTATTACACTGCTTACCGCTTACTATTTACTGCTTACTATTTACTGCTTACTAATTTTTACGCCGCGCGCGAAAAATCTTCTTCGTCCACCGGTACACCGGGCTCATTTTTCCCGGTGCGCACACACAGCATCGATTTGACGTTGGCAACGCCGGGGGCTGCGGTCAAATGACCGGTCAGGAATTTTTGATAGCTGTCCCAGTTATGCGCGACGATTTTCAATAAGAAATCGGTTTCGCCCGCCATCATGTGACATTCCCGGACCATCGGCCAGGTCGCAATCCGCGCCTCGAATGCTTTGAGGTCGTTTTCCGACTGGCTGGCCAGACCCACCAACGCGAATACGGTCACGCCATAACCCAGTGCTTCGGCCGATAAATCGGCGTGATAAGCCTTGATATAACCGGATTCTTCGAGCGCGCGCACCCGGCGCAAACAGGGGGGGGCGGAAATGCCAGCGCGCTGCGCCAATTCAACATTGGTCATGCGGCCATCGGCTTGCAAATCGCGTAAAATTTGGCGGTCGATTTTGTCCAGTTTGATTCTTTTCATATGCTATGCTCCCATTCCTCGTATGGTATTTTTATTCCGTTTTTGCGGCGCAACAAGCCAGATAGCCGATTATGCACAAGAATTTTAGGTAATCTACTCAGGTTTTGAATAGTTGTTACCAGCTTTTAGCAGTTTATCTTGAACGCGCAAAGATAAAACATTACATAATTACCCAGAAATTTTGCCAATTTAACCTAGGTTAACACTATGTCCTCTGCCCCGGCCAATACCAAACACACAAAATTATTGATCATCGGCGGCGGCCCCGCCGGATACACGGCGGCAATTTATGCCGCGCGCGCCGCCATGAAGCCGTTATTGGTCACAGGATTACAGCCAGGCGGGCAATTAATGACCACAACCGAGGTTGAAAATTTTCCAGGCTTTGCCCACGCCGTCCAGGGCCCCGAATTGATGCAGGCGATGTATGATCAGGCCAAAAATGTTGGCACGGAAATCATTACCGATCATATCAACCGCGTCGATTTTTCCAAAAAACCGTTCACGGCGGTGGGGGATGAACATACCTATACCGCCGACGCAGTGATTATCTGCACCGGCGCTCAGGCGAAGTGGCTGGGATTAGAATCCGAGATCAAGTTCCGCGGTTATGGCGTATCGGGTTGCGCGACTTGCGATGGATTCTTCTTTAAGAACAAGGTCGTGGCCGTTATCGGCGGCGGTAATTCGGCGATGGAAGAAGCGTTGTATTTAACCCACCACGCGCGCGAAGTGATCGTCGTCCATAGGCGCGATCAGTTCCGGGGGGAAAAAATCCTCCAAGAGCGTATCGCCAAAAACCCTAAAATCCGCGTCATTTGGCACCACGAATTGGCCGAAGTGACCGGCCAAGAAAACCCCAAAGCCGTGCAGGGCATGGTATTGAAAAATACTCAAACCGGCGCCACGCAAAATGTCGCGGTGGATGGGATTTTTGTGGCCATCGGCCACAGCCCGGCAACCGAGTTGTTCAAAGGCGTTTTGGATCTGGACAATGATGGGTATATCAAAACCGCGCCGGGCAGCGTTAAAACCAACGTGCCTGGCGTTTTTGCCGCAGGCGATGTGATCGACAAGGTGTATCGTCAGGCAGTTACGGCCGCTGGCTTGGGCTGTATGGCGGCGTTGGATGTGGAGCGGTATCTAAGTGCGTAGTACTAAGTTCCAAGTTCCAAGTTCAAAGATCCAAGATGAAAGATAAAATATGGCGGATTCTGCCAAAATCAAAAAATTAGTTCGTAGCCACAAAGATCTGCAATTCTATCAACGCGCATACGCTCTTTCACTTTTGCTACATAAACTATGTGCCGATTTGCCCAAACACGAGTTGTTTGTCTTGTCCGATCAAATTCGCCGTGCCAGTCGAAGCATTTGCGCCAATATTGCCGAAGGTTATGCGCGGGGCAAAACGTCCAGCGCAGAATTTAAACGTTTTTTACAAATTGCTTTGGCTTCTTGTGCAGAAATGCAAGTATGGTTGGATTATTGCAGCGATCTAGGGTATGTCCCAGATTCTCAATGTCAGAAAATGCAAGATGAGTATACCGAAATTGCCAATATGATTTTTAGCTTTTGTCAAAAAATTACTTAGAACTTGGTACTTAGTACTTGGAACTTTAAATATGAGCCAAACATCATTCGACTGGGACCGGCTGCGGATATTTTATATCGTCGCGGAAGCGGGCAGTTTTACCGAAGCGGGCAAAAAATTGCATTTGTCCCAATCCGCCGTATCGCGGCAAATCGCCGCGCTGGAAGACAGTTTGGGCATCCCCCTCTTCCACCGCCACGCGCGCGGGTTGGTGATGACCGAGGCTGGCAGGACACTTTTTACTGTTGCTATGGATCTAAATACAAAGCTGAGCAATGCCTCCAGCATGCTAAAAGAAGGCAAAGAGAAGGCGGCAGGCAGCATACACATCACCACTACTGCTGGCTTTGGAACTCTGTGCTTAACCGGAATGCTACAAAAGTTTCTTGACCAATATCCAGAGATTAAAATTCGTCTATCAATCGAAGATTATGACTTAGATATGACTCGCGCCAAGGCGGATGTAGGGATTCTTCCGCATCCCCCAAATCATCCTGGACTTATTCAGCGGCATCTTTTGGATTATCATTTTTATCTATTTGCCAGCAAAGAATATTTATCCAGAAATGGAGAGCCAAAAAGTATTAAAGATTTAAGCAACCACCATTTAATCGGTTTTAATAGCGAAGGCGTGTTACCATACGATCAAATCAATTGGCACTTAGGAGCAGGGCTGGAGGGTGAGCCGCCAAGAAAACCGCTATTAGAATGCAACAACCTGCTTACAATCGCCCATGCAGCAGAGGCTGGAATAGGCATATGCTATTTGCCATCATATTTCATCGGGGCGTTTCCAAAGCTGCTACGCGTGCTACCAAACATAGAGGGTCCGGTACTACCTGCTTATTTTGTTTTTCCGGAAGCCCTGCGCAATTCAAAAAGGGTGCACGTACTTCGTGATTATCTTGTAAATGAGCTAAAACATCAAATATCTGGCGCAACTATTCTAGTTAGCGGGAGTTAACTCTCAAATCTGAAATTAACTGAGACCGTTCTGATGGAGCAACCGCATGATGCCTATTAATGTAATCCAACTTTAATGCTAACAGGTAATAAGTTTGCAAAGAAATATTGATAGCGCCATGGTTGTTTTCAATACCCAATTCCCGTGTTGTCACACCATAAGGCGATAGGACAGCATCGTTGATCGATTCAGGATAGTTATTGCCAGTCAGATATTTTCCAGCGATGTCTTCAAAAACGCTTACTTGAGTGGACAAAGACTCGAACCAATTGGGCTTTTTGGTTCGATTGCCCACACCTACACTTTTTTTAAAGAATGCAACCATATTGCTTTCGGGACCGAAAAGTGGCATTTCGTTTTTCATACGGTTATCGCCAAGATACGGTGCGAAACCATTACCTACTACATTCAACCCTAAATGTCCGTAAACTGGCATAATTGAAGGTTGAACAAAATTCTGCGCTTGATCAAAACGGACCTCTGAACGATCACTGGTACCTGAACCGGCTGCGCCAAACTTTACATAAAATGGACCGGGAAATTCGGATGGATTCGCAACCGCACGAGATTGTAGATAAAAAGTCAAGGCAGTTTGATATGTGAAATAGCCAAATGAATTGGCCGATCTATCAGACTCAGAAAGCGGCGATTGTTCCGAACTTAGAATTTTTTGTACTTCGGCTCTTATTTTTCTAAATTCTGCCTCTTGATCTACTGTAGATGACAAAACCACTTTAACGCGATTACTGTAGCCAATTGAACCATAGAAATGAGATTCCTGTTCTACTCTCAGCTTTGCCAAGGCTTCAGCCTGCCTCTTAGTCTGTTCGCCACTAATAATTTCTAAGGCTGGCCGATCGACAACAACAGATAAAATTGATTGGTAATTCAGGACGTCCGCCAAAAGAATAGGCAACAATCGATACCCAAGCATGTGTGCCGTCAATCTGCCAGCCAAAGTTGGATTTTCTGGGGTTGTTAAGAGTCCTTGCATAACCAAAGCCGAACGATTCATCCCGACAGGAAAACTGGGTAGTTTCTGCAAGTCTATATATCCAAAAACATTATCTAGGGCCGCACGATTTACGAGTGGCAATCGCCCAGCATTCACTAGAGAGTTCAGACGCAGCATGTCTGCTTGAACTCCAGCAATTGGATCTAGGTCAAGTGGGCTTACATCATCCATTGCATCTTGATAAAGATCATGTCTGGGGCGTTCCTGTTTGCCATCAAGCCCCAGTCCCACAATTCGCATGAGACGCGGTATAACACCTCGTGGGGATGTTGATTGACTACTCATGGAGCCTGGCCATCCTTTACGATTATTGGCTAAACTATCTGTAGTACTGTGTACTGAAAACCTTACCATTGTATTGTATCCTAAAAAGGAATTTTTGCAAGAGCTTAAGGCTACGAAATATACACCTTGGCACAATTATTTGACATGCAATTTGTGCATACCTACCCATCCGATTTGGCAATAGTGGATCTAGGGTGGATGGGCCATAAGGAAAGGGATAGTTGTTGTCCCAAGGGACAACTGGCTTACTATCACCCGGGTTTAGGCCCGGGCGGTCATCAAGGCCACAGGCATTGATGACAAAGCCTCCCTGTTCAACTCGCCCGGCCTTTGGCCGGGTGTTTTTTTTACCGGTGGACGGCAAACAGTGGACAGTGAACGCTAGATTTAAATAAATTGAATTTGCTAACCGTTTACCGATCACCGTCCACTGTCCACCGCCTACGGCAAACAATTCTGATTAATCGGTTTGGGGCCTTGTTTGATGACACGTTCGATCACCGGGCTGCGTTTGCTGCCATACACATTCAACCCGCGCGCGCGCGCCGCATCGACATTTTGCAACAAGCGGTCGGATTCCAAGTAATCGCTGGATTGTTCATCGACATAAGCCAGGCCGTTGATTAACAACGCCTCGTTCAGGGTCATCGCCTGATCCGTGCTGCCGGGGTTCAATTCCCGCGCCGATACTTCGGATTTCAACAGACAAATATGCCCCTCGCTGATGCGGACATAGGCTTGCATCGTCCCATCCTTGGTAAACAGCGATCCGCCATAAAATAATTGCGGGCGGACCATTTCGGTGCAGCCGCAATCATCGAACGGATACCCCCGCGTCGCCGCCAGGCCGCGGATGAAGTCCATGGCGCGGGACTGGGCTTCGGGTGTCATCGCCTCCCCGTCGGCATTTTGCACGCTCACGCCACGCAGCTTGACCGCCAAACGATAGGGTTCGGGCACCAGCACCTCGATCTCGATTTTATCTGGGGCCAGCACATCGACAATCCGCACCCAGCCCGGCAATTCGCCATAGGTTTGCAGGAATTTTTTCAAAAACAATTCGTCTTGGACGCCTTGATCGGGGTTATTCGCCTGCTGATACGCCAGTGACGCCAACAGCCACGCATACCCCCAATCGATATTCGCGTTCGGCGCGTCGGCATAGAATTTATTGAAATAATCCAGGAAAAAATCCAAACCCACCCCTGCATAAATTTCATTTTGATTCAAGCGGCGGTCGAAAATACTGCCGCGAATGCTGCCCGCTTCGCCACCCTCGAGATACGAAGCCTGCCACGCCGCTTGCAGGCCGATATCAAACCCCTTGAGCAGGCTTAGCCGGTCGCTGCGCTCCATGCTTTGCCAATAAGCGGCGAAATCCGGCTTGTCGCCGCACAAAGGTTTCGGCAGAGTGCATTCCAGTTTGTTGTCCGGTGGTGAATCGTGTTCGCCCAAGGTTTCGACAACGGTGGGCGGCAAAATTTCGGTCTCGGGCTCTGGCGGCAATTCGGATTGGGCGATTGCCACAGACGTGGCCGTCAAGGTCATTAGCAACAGCAAAACAGGAAAAAATCGGCGCATGGGGGGTTTATTACAATTCAAAACTAAGACTTCCCGCAAACCCAAAATCTCCTCCCCCTTTAGGGGGAGGTTGGGAGGGGGCAGCAGGCTAAGCCCCACCCTAACCCTCCCCTAAAGGGGAGGGAAATTTTTAGACGCGACAACTATACCACACATCTCACCCTGGCCAAGCCCTACGCTATACCTCGCACAAACCCTGCATTAGCGCAGCTGGTCCGCCGCTTGCGCGATCCGATTTAACGCTTCGGCCAAAATAGCGTCATCCTTGGCATAGGCGATGCGCAAAAATTGTCCTGAAGCCGCGCCAAAGCCACTGCCGGGGACAGTGGCCACAAAATGCCGGCGGAGCAGATAATCGCAAACCGCCTCGTCGTTATGCAGTATATCGCCATCAGGCGTCGTTTTACCGAACCAGCCAGAAATATCGGCCAAAACATAAAATGCCCCCAAGGGTTCGGTGCAATCCAGGCCCGGGATGCTACGAATTTTCTGCACCACCAAATCCCGCCGCGCGCGATACCGCGCCAATTGCACCGCGTGATGACCCTGCGGCCCGTTTAAGGCAGCGGGGATCGCCGCCTGACAAATGGCGGCGGCGCCAGAAATTGTTTGCGATTGGATGGCACCCATCGCCGCGATCAGCTTGGCATCACCGACACCCCAACCGATGCGCAAGCCCGTTGCCATGTAGGATTTACTGAGCCCATTTAAAATTAGCGTGCGGACGCGCAAATCATCGCCCAGTTGCGCGAGCGTGCAAAACGGTTGCCCGTCATAGGCCAGTTTTTCGTAAATATCATCCGATAGGATCCACACATGCTCGCAGCGTTTTTGACGCAGCACCGCCGCCAATGCCAGCAAATCGGCACGACTGTATTTAGCCCCGGTCGGGTTGTTGCAGGAATTAACCACCACCCATTTGGTTTTGGCCGAGATCGCGCGGTCCAAATCCTCGGCCATGGGTTTGAAGCCGCTCGCCGCCGTGGTCAAGACCGGCACGGGCACACCGTCGTACATGCGCACCAAATCGCGATACGAAGTCCAGTATGGTTCGAACAGCACCACCTCGTCGCCTGGATTGAGCGTGGCGTGAAAGGCGTTTTCAATCACCTGCTTGCCGCCGACGGAAATGATCACCTGCTCGGCATCATAGGACAGACCGTAATCGCGCTGCATGGTTGTGGCGATAACGGCGCGATGTTCCGGCTTGCCGCTGGGTTGGGTGTATTTGGTATCGCCGTCGCGTAACGCCTTGAATAATCGCGTCCTTGATATGCTCGGG